>Ga0187827_10000057_pt1 | contig 161107 bp, 140 predicted proteins | sample ETNtaG_39_FD_167969 | JGI IMG/M metagenome (GOLD analysis project Ga0187827, IMG submission 167969) | Marine microbial and viral communities from oxygen minimum zone, Eastern Pacific Ocean - ETNP2014_SV_150_PacBio MetaG (Illumina Assembly) | ecosystem: Environmental > Aquatic > Marine >...
TAGGAGGAATTTTAATTCTTACAACTGTTGCTATTGAGGGCTTTAATTCTATAAAAACTAAATAGTAAATTCCATTTTATAATAATCATTTACATCAACTACAGCCATTCCAACTTTTTCTGCAGCCTGCATTCCTAAAATTCCATCTTCAAACACTACACAATCTTCAGGTTTTACCCCCATTAATTCAGCACATTTTAAAAATGTTTCAGGGTGTGGTTTAGGATTTTCAATATCATCAGCAGTTATTACTATTTCAAAATACTTATCAATGCCTGTAATTTCTAATGTTCTTTTAGCACCTTTTTTGGTGCTTCCTGTACCTATTGACATTGGTAAAACTGTATGATATTTTCTAATTACATCGGCCACAACTTGAATTTCAGAAGTTAAATGGGCTGACTTTTTATATTCCAATGATTTAATTTCTCCTACTTCAATTGGGTTCATTTTCGTACCAAACATCTCATTTAACTTTTCAATAGTAGCAATGCGTGGCATTCCGGTTAATTGTTTAAATAATTGGGCATTAAAATCAATTCCAAAAGGTACAACAGCTTTTCGCCAGGCAATAAAATGATTTTGCATAGTGTTGGCAATTGTTCCGTCCAAATCAAAAATAAGTCCTTTTGCTTGTGCTGGGATTTCAATCATAGTAAAATTTTAGATAGCAAAAATAACGATTAATTTTTTCAAAACCCTACATATTTTTCTGCTGCTTATTTTTAATTAAACAGCTTCAAATAGTCTACCAGGTAATGGTTTTACAACTCCTTTCATTTCTAAACTAAATAAAACACCTGTAGTTTTATGAATGGGTATTTTACAATTAACAGCAATACCGTCCAATAACTGTTTGCCGTTTTCTAATAAAAAATTATAAATCATCTGTTCTGTTTCATCCAGCTCTAAAAATAACTGTTTTTGAATTATTTTTGGTTTTTCTTCTTCCAATTTCCAATTCAACATTTCAACCAAATCATTTGATGAAGTTAAAATAGCAGCTTTATTTCTTTTAATTAAATCATTACAACCTTTACTGAAATTGTCAGATGTTCTTCCTGGTACGGCAAAAACATCTCGATTATATGAATTTGCAATATCGGCAGTAACCAATGACCCACCTCTATCGGCCGACTCAATAATTATAGTCGCTTCTGAAAGTCCTGCTATAATTCGGTTTCTTTTTAAAAAATTCTCTTTAATAAGCACATTATTATGCCAAAAATCGGTGATAAATCCACCATTTTCACAAACTTCATTTACGTACTTTTTGTGTAATTTTGGGTACATCTCTTCAAAACCATGAGCTATTACCCCTATAGTTTGTAATTTACTTTTTAAAGCCGCTTTATGAGCACAAATATCAACACCATAAGCAAACCCACTAACAATAATTGGATTGTATTCTTTTAGTTCATTAATTAATTTCTCGCAAAAGCTTCTGCCATAGCTGGTTATTTTTCGAGTTCCAACAATACTTATAATAGGTTGATTATTTAGGTTGATCTTCCCTTTTTTAAACAGTAAAATTGGAGCATCAATACAGTGTTTTAATTTATCAGGGTAGTTTGAATCTAAAAAATAGCTAGCTTCAATAGCATTTTTTTGAAGATATTCAAGCTCTTTATCAGCTTCCATTAAATTTTCTTTATCAAATAAATGTCGAATGGTATAAGATCCTATTCCATTTATTTTTTCTAGAACCTTTTGCTTCTCTTTAAATATGTTTTTTGCACTTCCGCAGTGAGTAATTAACTTTTTAGCATTGATATCACCTATTCCTTTAACCCGTTGCAAGGCTAAAACAAAGCGTAATTCTTCTTCTAGCATATTTTAACAATTTGAGAGTCAATATATAAAATTATTGTTAATAAAATATTTAATAACCCTTTATTTTAGACTAGTTTTCTCTTATATTTGTTTTAATGTCTTTAGCCAACTACATAAGCGACTTATTATACCGATACGAATGTGTTATTATCCCTAATTTTGGAGGGTTTGTAACAAACGAAATTTCTGCAAAAGTAAATCACTACACGCATACGTTTCAAGCTCCTAGCAAGGAAATTTCTTTTAATTCACAATTAGGTAAAAACGATGGCTTATTAGCAAACTACGTTGCTACTTGCAAAAAAATATCGTACGAGAAAGCATTAAGTTTTATTGATAAAGAAGTAAACGATTGGAATACAACACTGGCCTATGACGAACTGGAAATTGAAAATATTGGTTCATTAACTTTAACTAAAGATGGTAATCTTATATTTGAGCCCTCTACTTCTGTAAATTATTTGACATCGTCCTTCGGATTGTCATCTTATATTTCTCCTGCAGTCAAACGAATAGCCTATAAAGAGAAAGTGCAACAATTAAAAACAGTTGCACCTGTTATTCCATCAGAAGAAAATAAGCGAAAAACTCCTGTATTTATTAAATATGCAGCTACGGCAGCTATTATTTTTGCATTGGGTAGTTTTGGATGGAATCAATATCAAAAAATGGAATATTCAAATTTGGTTGCGAAAGCTGAAAAACAGCAACAACAAGTTGAAAAAACCATCCAGGAAGCAACATTTGTTATTGAAAATCCTTTACCTACAATTACATTAAATATTGCTAAAGAAACGTATACTTTTCATATAGTAGCTGGGGCTTTTAGAGAACCTGCAAATGCTGAAAAAAAACTGCAACAGTTAATTAAAAACGGTTATAACGCACGTATTTTAGGTATTAATAAATGGAACCTTACGCAGGTTTCCTACGGTAGTTTTCATTCTAAAAATGAAGCACTTAACGAGCTTAAATTCATTAAAAAAACCGAATCTGAAGACGCTTGGCTATTGGTTAAAGAATACTAGATTCAATTATATTTTCACATTATTATTTCTTAAAATAGGTATATCTTTGTAAAAACATATTTACAATGATTAAAACACCTAAAGATTCATTAACAATATTGACTGATATAGTATTACCCGGTGAAACCAATCCGCTTGGGAATTTATTTGGAGGTGAATTGTTAGCTCGTATGGACAGAGCATGTAGTATCGCTGCAAGGCGTCATTCACACCGTATTGTAGTGACTGCCTCCGTAAATCATGTAGCCTTTAGCAAAGCGGTTCCTGTTGGAAGTGTTGTTACAATAGAAGCAAAAGTTTCACGTGCTTTTACATCATCAATGGAAGTTTATGTTGATGTTTGGATTGAAGACAGAGAATCACAGCATCGTACTAAGGTAAACGAAGGTATTTACACATTTGTGGCTGTTGATGAAATGGGAAATCCTGTAAAAATTCCTCAAATTAAACCTGAAACTGAGTTAGAAAAAACTCGTTTTGATGGTGCTTTACGCAGAAAGCAATTAAGTCTAATTTTAGCGGGGAAAATAAAACCGGATGAAGCTACAGAGTTAAAAGCATTATTCACCGAATAACCAATTACATTCTATAAATCCAATTTGCAGGATTTTGAGTGGTGGCATTTTTTGAAAGTACAAAATCCAATATTGTTTTACCCGTAATTTTATCGGTAAAAATTGTACCTATTATCTGTTTTATTTTCACATTGTCTCCCTTTTTAACTATAACATTTTCAAGGTTTTTATATACCGTTATATAATTACCATGTTGAATTAAAACCGCTTTTTTATTCCCTGTCATTATTTGAATTGCAAGCACTGTCCCACTAAAAATAGCTCTTGCCTTACTTCCTTTATTAGTTGTAATTCTAACTCCATTACTTTGAATGGTAAGCGATTTCACAACTGGGTGTGGCTGTTTTCCATAAAATGTAGATACAAAGCCTCTTTCAACCGGCCAATCTAATTTACCTTTATTCAATTCAAACTTCGCAGCCAATTCTTTTGCCTTAGGAGTTAAGGCAAATGTAGCGGAAGAAGAACTTTTACCCGCCTTTTTATTAGAAGCTGCAATAGCATCACGGATTAATTTATCTATTTGAGCATTTATTCTTTTCTCTTCTTTAATAAAACCTCTTATTTGCCTCTTGTATTTGTTTTCTTTTTGTTTTACCTGACTCAACAAACCTTCCTGAGTTTTTTTCTCTTTTTCTATAACAGATTGCTCCTGTTTTTTATCGGAAAGTAAGGCTTGTTTTAAATTCTTTTTAATTTTTAATGAATCGGTTAAGGTTTGTAATTCCATTGTTTTTTCCTGAATTTCCACACCTTGTTTCTTCCTATAAGCATTGTACTGTTTCATATACTGAAACCTTTTAAAAGCTTGTAAAAAGTTTTCAGAAGACAATAGAAACATCATTCTACTATTTTGAGATTTACTCTTATATGATTTATAAATCATTTTAGCATACTCTTTCTTCAATGATTCTAAAGCTCTTTTATTTTTATTAATCTCCAGTTGATTCAAGTAAATTTCATTCCCTAATTCTTTGGTTTCATTAGTTATTGCTCCAATAATATCTTCACTTATATTAATTTTATCCTTAATATCCTTTAATTCATTTACTAAGTTGTTTTCTTTACGTTTTGCATTGGATAACAAAGCGTTTATATAAATTTTATCTTTTTGAAGTTGTACTCTACGAGCTTCAAGCTTTTGACGTTTTGATTTTTGAGCCGAAGTTTGAACCGAGATAAATACTATAAAAATAAAAAGAAGGTATTTTGGATTGAAATGCATTATTTTATACTAATTTCTTTATAACCGTTTGGAATTGAAAATGGGAATGTTAATTCTTTATTGAATTCTACCGTACGATATTCAATATCAATAGAAGTTAAATTTCTATTTTCAATAGCTCTGATATTAATTTTTTTAGGGAACAGTTCCCCTTCAATTTCTTTGTAAGTTGGGTACGAAACTGAAAGCATCTGGTTCTTTTCGAATTGTTTAATCTCTTGTTTATTTACTTTAAAATTCAACGGATTTAACAAAAACAAAACATCAAACAATTCATTATTTTTCTTCGGTTTTACTTCATATAAATTGTTATCAATAGTTGAAATATATTTTCCTTTTTTCAAGTTTAAAACTGCCTGACCTAATAAAATATTTTGAAGTTTATTATAATTCAAATCAGTTCCTAGCCAACTACTTATTAATGAAAAATCTCCTTCGAAATAAGTTTTTGATATTTTTTCGTAATAACTAACTTTAGTAGGTGTAATTTTAACTTTTGCAATTGGAATTCCAAGTTTTGTAGCACTCATCCAAATAGTTTTATCTTTATCTAAACGCAATTTTACACCTATAGATGCCGAACTTTTTTTCCCTTTGTATTTCGCATTTAATTTTGCATATACAGTCTCTTGATTGAATTTATTATTGTAATGATTATTAATAATTTTTTTAGTTGAAATTGAGTGAATTGTATTTACATCAGAAATAGTTTTCTTTGATTTACACGAAGTAAATACAATTAAAATTACAACTAGTATTTTATACCATGTTCTCATTTAGTTACTTTTCTTAAAGCCGCAGCTTTTTGTTTGTAATTTGAAGCCTTTTTTGTATTGTTTAGTTTTTCATAACTAACCGCTATAAGACTGTAAAAATCAGCTTCTAAGACCTTGTTGTCTATTACAAAGTCCATACCAATAGTTAAAACGATGATTGCTTTATTATATTTTCCTATTTTATTTAATGCCAAACCATTAAGTTTATACAAAACAGGTTGCGCCGGATATAGTTCAATTCCTTTTTTAGAATCGGAATTCAATAGCTCGTATTTTTCCAGTTCTATTTCTTTATTCAAAAGGTGAATAAGTGTTTTATATCCTTTTCTATCTTGAAATTCTTTTCTTAAATCATCAATGGTTTGTGAAGTGCTTTTTGAGGTACTCACATTATTTTTACTAGCAATTGCCTTTTTTCTATTTTCAATATATGCCTTAAAACTTGAAATTCTTGTTGTTGTTAAAGCATTTTTTTCAATTTCAGCAATTAAATTTTCTGCCTCAATATAATTTTTATTTTGAATATACAAAAGTGCCAATTCATCAGCATATTTTGGATGAATTTCATTTAGTTTCTTTTGAATTTCAATAGCTTCACTAAATTTTCTTTGAGATTTGTACACCAGTACTTTATGCTGCAATAAAAACTGATTTGAAGGTGACGTTTCCAACGCTTTATTTATAAATAATTCTGCTTCAAAAAACTGATTAAGAAACAAGTAATTTTTAGAAAGTTCAAATTCCACAGCCATATCCTGCTCTTTGATTTCATAGCATTTTTCAAGATTTTCAATAGCTTTTGAATAATTTTTTATTGCTTTCTGTTTTAAAGCTTCAAAAAAATAAGTTTGAAATTTTAAATTATTTTCTTCAGCTTCTTTTGGAACCTGAGAACACAAAATACTTGAAATGAAAAATAGTCCAACCAAAATAATATTATGTAATTTTTTGAATTGCATTTACGCTGCAATATACGATTAAATGCTTTTAAATACCTTTAGGGATTGCATCAATTAATTTTTGTGTATAACTGGTATTTGGTGATTTATAAATTTTATCAGCATCACCAATTTCTTCAATTTTTCCTTTATTCATAACTACTAATTGATCAGCCATATATTTTACCACAGCCAAATCATGCGAAATAAAAATATATGTAAACCCAAACGTTTGTTTCAACTCATTCAATAAATTTAATACTTGTGCCTGAACTGAAACATCAAGGGCTGAAACCGATTCGTCGCAAATAATCAGTTTAGGTTTTAAAGCAATGGTTCGTGCAATTCCAATACGTTGCCGCTGACCTCCTGAAAACTCATGTGGATAACGGTAAAAGTGTTCTTCTTCTAGACCAACCTGCTTTAAAATATTCAAAACATATTCTTTTCGTTTTGTTAAGGAGTTTAAAATACCGTGAACTTTCATGGGTTCCATAATCGCATTTCCAACTGGAATTCTTGGGTTTAACGATGAAAAAGGATCTTGAAAAATTATTTGCACTTCTTTTCTGAAGTTTTTTAGAGCTTTTTTTGAAAGTGATGTAATATCTTGTTGTTTATATAAAATTTGTCCACTTGTTGCTTTTTCCAAATGTAAAATTGTGCGACCCAAGGTGGTTTTCCCACAACCACTTTCGCCAACCAACCCTAATGTTTCACCTTCAAACAACTTAAAAGAAACATTATCTACTGCTTTTACAAACTGTTGCTTTTTAAACAAAAAACTATTTCCAATTTCAAAATACGTCGACATATTTTTAATTTCTAACAATGGCTTTTTATTATAAATTGTTTTATGAAATTCACTTCTTTCTTTTGAAGAATAAATATCTATTTGAAGTTTATTTTCTACAAAATCAGCTACAGTAGGTAGTTTTTTTAAACGTTCGTTTAAACTCGGTTTTGAATTTATTAATGCTTTGGTGTAATTGTTTTTTGGATTTTTAAAAATTGTTTTTGAATTGCCTTGTTCCACAATTTTACCTTTATACATTACCAACACATTGGTTGCAATTTCTGAAACCAAAGCCAAATCATGCGTTATAAAAATAATGCTCATATTAGTTTCCTGCTGCAACTCTTTTAACAACAAAATAATTTCTTTTTGAACTGTAACATCCAATGCTGTTGTAGGTTCATCTGCAATTAAAATCTGAGGTTTACAAGCAATAGCCATAGCAATCATAACTCGTTGTTTTTGGCCTCCTGAAAGTTGATGTGGATATTGGTTATAAGTTATTGCAGGTCTTGGAAGTTTTACCTTCTCAAACAATTCAATTACCTTTTTTTTTGCTTCCTTTTTTGAAATATTTTTATGTTGAAGTAAAATTTCCTGAACTTGGAATCCGCAAGTTAAACTTGGATTTAAAGAGCTCATAGGCTCTTGAAAAATCATAGAAATTTGATTTCCTCTAATTTTTTGAAACTCCTTTTCTGAAGAGTTAATCAAATTAGTTTCATTGAAAAATATACTCCCTTCTACAGTGGCATTTTTTGGAAGCAAGCCTAAAATAGCTAATGATGAAACCGATTTTCCACTACCCGATTCGCCAACAATTCCCACTATTTCTCCTTTATTTAATTCAAAATTAATAGCGTTTACTACCTTGTTTTCTTGAAATGAAACTGATAAATTTTGAATTTTTAACATCGTGTTTGTATAACTTAAAAATATTTTTAAAATTAAGCATTTTGTTTGAATTGCGTTAGGGATAGAACGGTTTGTTTGAGCTCTTTAAAGTTTTAAAAGCGAGAAGTGATAGCTCGACCCAAAAGGGAACGCCTAAAATGGCTGAATAATCATAAATTTTGGGTTAATTTTATGTAGTTTTGTCAAAATTCTTGAATGCATGAATTATATTTCAGTTGAAAATATCTCAAAATCTTACGGTGAATTAGAACTTTTTAGTGCTATTTCCTTTGGAATTAATAAGGATCAGAAGATTGCTTTTATAGCCAAAAATGGTACTGGTAAAACTTCTATGCTTAATATTATTGCCGGATTGGATACACCTGATAACGGTCAGGTAATTTGCAGAAAGGATTTGAAAATTGCCTATTTGTCACAGGAAGACGCTTTGAATGAAACGCTTACGGTAGAACAAACTATTTTTGATTCGGATAACGCTATTTTAAAAATTATTGAAACATATGAAAAGGCTTTAGACAACCCCTCTGATGAAAAAGCTTACCAACAAGCTTTTGAGCAAATGGAGCGCAACAATGCGTGGGATTTTGAAACACAATACAAGCAAATTTTATTCAAATTAAAATTAGATAATTTATCACAAAAGGTAAGTTCACTTTCGGGAGGACAAAAAAAGCGATTAGCACTTGCTATTATTTTAATTCATAAACCAGATTTATTAATATTAGATGAGCCTACCAATCATCTAGATTTAGAAATGATTGAATGGCTGGAAAGTTATTTTACCAAAGAAAAAATTACCTTGTTTATGGTTACGCACGATCGCTATTTTTTAGAGCGTGTTTGTACCGAAATTGTTGAATTAGACCAAGGGAAATTATATACGTATAAAGGAAATTATTCTTACTTTTTACAGAAAAAAGAAGAGCGTGTAGCGCAAGAACAAGCAACTGTAGAAAAAGCGAAGAACCTTTTCAAAAAAGAACTGGAATGGATGCGCAGGCAACCTAAAGCCAGAACTACAAAGTCTAAAAGTAGAATTGATGACTTTTTTGTAATTAAAGAAGAAGCACATAAACGCAGAGACAATCACCAAGTTCAGTTAGAAATTAATATGGAGCGTTTAGGCTCTAAAATTTTGGAGCTTCACAACATTTCAAAAAATTTTGATGATTTAGTTATCCTAAATAAACTGGATTATGTTTTTAAACGAGGTGAACGCATTGGAATTATTGGAAAAAATGGTAGTGGAAAATCTTCTTTTTTGAATATAATTACCCAAAAAATACCTGTTGATTCAGGTAAAGTTGTGGTTGGTGAAACCGTTAAGTTTGGATATTATACCCAAGACGGAATTGTACCAAAACCTCAGCAAAAAGTTATTGAGGTTATTAAAGAATTTGGCGAATATATTCCACTTACCAAAGGAAGAAAAATATCGGCAGGGCAATTACTAGAACGTTTTTTGTTTAGCAGAAAACGACAATACGATTTTGTTGAAAAATTAAGTGGTGGAGAACGAAAACGACTTTATTTATGTACTGTTTTAATTCAAAATCCAAATTTTTTAATTCTCGATGAGCCTACCAACGATTTAGATATTATTACCTTAAATGTGTTGGAAAATTTCTTGTTAGATTTTCCCGGATGCTTAATAGTTGTATCACACGACAGGTATTTTATGGACAAAATTGTAGATCATTTATTTGTATTTAGAGGTAATGGCGTAGTAGAAGATTTTCCGGGAAATTATACCGATTACAGAGTGTATGAAAACTCAAAACCTAAAGAAGGAATTGTTGCTATAAAAAAAGAAGATACCCGTGTAAACAACACTAAAAAAGAAAAACTTTCATATATGGAACAGCGTGATTTTAACTCTTTGGAAGGTGAAATTGAACACTTGGAAACTCAAAAAAACAAGCTGGAATCAAAGCTGTCTTTAGGTGAAATTTCAGGCGAAGAAATAAATACTATTTCTATTGAACTACAACAATTAATTGCTGATATTAACCAAAAAGAAGAACGTTGGCTTGAACTTTCAATGAAATTAGAAGGTTAAACTTATTTATTTAATTCTTCGAGAAACTCAGAACAACTCCATTATTTAAACATGTACAATGCTTAACTCTTCAATTAAAGGTTCATTATTAAAACGTAATAAAAGTTGTGCTACAGCTACCGTATCTTTTTCGCAATAAGTAACAATTCGATCAATGTTATTTTCCTGGTAATACACAGCTCCTACTTCACTTCCATCAATATCATCTTTTGGCGAAGGAATATTTAAAATAGTGGTTAACAGCTTTAATGAAGTAAAATGTTTATAATCGCCAAACTTCCATAATTCCATGGTATCTAAATGCGGAATCTCCCAAGGTTTTTTACCAAATAAGTTTAATTTTTCGGGCAATTCCATTTGATGAATTATCATTCTTCTTGCTATAAATGGAAAATCAAATTCTTTTCCATTATGTCCGCATAACAAATATTGTGGTTTGCTATAATGATTGCTTAAAAGGTCTTTAAATTCTTTTAAAATAGAAGGCTCATCACCAAAAAAAGACTTTACTCTAAACTTCCTATCTTCTGAATTAAAATTGGTAAAAAATCCAACTGATATGCATACAATTTTTCCAAACTCAGCCCAAATACCAGCTCTATCATAAAATTCTGAAGCGGAAATTTCATCTTTTCGTTGGTATTCAGTTTTTTTTGAAAATAGCTCTTGTTTAGTTTCTGATAAATCTTGAAAATTTTCAGTTTCAGGAACAGTTTCAATATCTAAGAACAAAATGTTTTCGAAATTAAGTTTTGTATTCATACCTTTTTTGAGTTAAATATAACAAAAAAGCATCTCATTTTTGAGATGCTTTTAAACTATTTTAAATATTAAAATATTATTTAATCACTAATTTACGAGTAGCTATTTTACCCTCTTCAACAACTCGCATCATATACATACCTGCATTTAAGTTTGAAACATTAATAGTTTCGTTTGGTTTTACCGTTTTATTAAATACCTGTTTCCCAAGCATAGAATAAATTTCAACTTGTTTTATAGCATTTCTTTGTGAAGTTAGCCTTACTTCTCCATTTGTAACTGGATTTGGATACATGGCAAAACCTTTGATATTGTTATCTGATAAGCCCCCTAAAGTCGCATCAGTTACAGTTATTTTATCAATTGCAACATCTTCATCTCCATTACCAAAATTGAACTCAAATTTAAAAGAAATAGTTGAATTTGAACTTAAAGTGATATTATCAGAAAATTCAGAAAATGTTGAAGTAATCTTATCTCCTTCCCCAACACCATCAAAACCAGCATCAATAGCTGGTTCATGATTCCATATTCCTCCTGCAGAACCATCTCCTTCAACCCAAATTAAATTTACGTCAGACCCACTATCTATTGAATATGTAATATGTAAATAATCATCATCATCCCAATCTTGATTAGATCCATCATCATCTTCTGCTATATCAACTGCAAAAGTAATTTCAGTATAACCCGTAATGTTTATATCATCGGTCGTTAATGTTCTGTTTCCACTTTCACTTGCTGCAAAGAAATACGTTCCATCTTTTCCCGTATACTCCATAGAGCCACCAATATCAGAACCATTGGTTTTTGCAAAATATTGCTGATCCCCATTATTAAACTCAGCTACACTAGTCGAATATAAGGCAGCTCCTTCAAAGGATTCTGAATAAATTTGACCAAAAGAAACAAAAGGAATTAAAATGAAATAAAAGTAATTTTTTTTCATAGTATTGTTGATTTTAGTTAATCGCATACAAGTTAAGAAATATACTAAATCAGTAATCTGTTGTGAAATAAAACTTTGCTAATGGTGTATTTTTATTAATAAATGGTTCGTTTTTATTAATAAATGGTGTATAAAAGGAGAAAAACACCACCAAATGGTAGTGTTTTTTAAAAGGTTTTATTTAATTATTTTATCTAATCACTAATTTACGGGTAGCTATTTTACCCTCTTCAACAACACGCATCATATACATACCTGTATTTAAGTTTGAAACATTGATAGTTTCGTTTGGATTTACCGTTTTATTAAATACCTGTTTCCCAAGCATAGAATAAATTTCAACTTGTTTTATAGCATTTCTTTGTGAAGTTAGCCTTACTTCTCCATTTGTAACTGGATTTGGATACATGGCAAAACCTTTGATATTGTTTTTAATTACTGAAAGAGACACCCCAGAGGCGCTCCATTGTACGTCATCAACAATAATTTGGGCAGATTTAGTATTGCGTATTTCAATTAATACATTACCTATAACATTAATTCCTGAAATTTTATAAATATGTTCTGCATTATCGTTAAAACCAGGCGAGGTTCCATAGAGGATTTCGTTTACATATATATCAACTTGCCTATTTATTGTATCGGACAAACCTTTATAAAGTTTCATGGTAATCTCTCCTACACCATTTAATCCCGAATTAACTGATATTTTTCCTCCATTACTTTCTTTATTTAACATAATGGCAGGTAAATTTATACCTGAAGAAAACTGATCATCATTTTCATCTTTACACTCTTCATAATTCCAAGTAATACCATTATCTCCAACAAAGTTTCCTGTTTCATAATTGGAACCTAAAGGTAAGTTTGTAAAAGTTTCAAATCCTTGTCCATACATAAATGAACTCATGGCGAAAACCGCCACCAATAATAAGTAGTTTTTTTTCATAGCTTAATTTTTATTTTAAACCTTAAAATTAGATATTAATCATCACGCGCTATAAGAGAAAATTGTTTTTCTTATAAAGAATAACTTTTCGTAAATAAAAGGCCATAAATATTCTATAAACGTAGGGTTAATAATATTATTTAGGTGCTCCATAACTTTTTAGTATGTATAATATATTTTATATTTACTTTTGAATGTTTAAATACATAATTTATTAATTATGAAAAATTCAAATATTAAAATACTATTGGTTGATGATGAGCCTGATATTTTGGAAATAGTAGGTTACAATTTAAAAAATGAAGGTTATCAAATTACAACAGCTAAAAACGGATTAGAAGCGGTTGAAAAAGCTAAAAAAATAAAACCTCATTTAATTATTTTAGACATAATGATGCCAGAAATGGATGGTATGGAGGCTTGCGAAAAAATTAGAGCTACAAAAGATTTGGAACATGTTTTAATCACTTTTTTTACTGCCCGCGGTGAAGATTATTCGCAGGTTGCCGGCTTTAATGTTGGAGCCGATGATTATATTACAAAACCTATTAAACCAAAAGTATTACTAAGTAAAATTAAAGCTTTGCTTAGAAGAGTTAAAGAAAATACTACTGCTGAAAATTTAGAAAAAGTTGAAGTTGGAGGAATTATTATTGACCGTGATGAGTATGTGGTAATTAAGGATGGCAATAAATTAGCACTTCCAAGAAAAGAATTTGAGCTATTTTCATTACTAGCTTCAAAACCTGGAAAAGTATTTACGCGTGATGATATTTTAGACAAAGTATGGGGAAATGAAGTTGTTGTTGGCGGCAGAACCATTGACGTGCATATTAGAAAACTTCGTGAAAAAATTGGCAACCAAAACTTTAAAACCGTAAAAGGCGTAGGTTATAAATTTGTTATACATGAAGATTAAAAAAACATACTCCTTTGCATTTAAATCTTCGCTATACATTACATTTTTTTGTGCTGTAGCACTTTATTTATCGGCTTACTTTTTTTTAAATACCGTACCTCATTTACTGTATTTTTTAGCATTTATACTTATTGTATTTTTATTTACTTTTTCAATTACACAGTACAGATTAGAGAAATTTATTTATCAACGAATTAAACAAATTTATGAGAATGTTTCCATATTAGATTCTTCCGATTTAAGAAAAACCTCTATAACTTCAGATATTAATACACTTTCAAAAGAAGTTGAAAAATTTGCCGAAGCAAAACAACTGCAAATACAAAATTTACATTTACGTGATAGTTATAGAAAAGAATTTTTAGGCAATGTTTCCCATGAATTAAAAACGCCTCTATTTACAGTACAAGGCTATTTACTTACTTTAATGGATAGCGCAATTAATGATAAAATAATTGCCAAAAACTATTTGAACAGAGCTAATAAAGGTGTTGAAAGACTTATTTCTATTGTAAAAGATTTAGATATGATTTCTAAATTAGAAACTGACGAATTGTATTTAGATCAAGAACCTTTTGATATTGTAAAATTAACACAAGACGTATTTGATTTACTTGAAATTAAAGCAAAAAAAAGAAACATCGCCTTAATTTTTAAAAAACCATATTTACCTATTATGGTTTTTGCCGACAAAGAACGTGTTGAACAGGTGCTTACAAATTTAGTAGTAAATTCAATTAAATACGGACGTACAGGAGGGTACACTTTAGTTAGCTTTGAAACTAAAAAAGACAATAAAATATTGGTTAAAGTAAGTGATAATGGTGAAGGTATTAAAAAAGTTCACCTGCCCAGATTGTTTGAACGATTTTACAGAATAGATAAGAGCAGATCAAGAGAACAAGGTGGTTCGGGGTTAGGCTTGGCAATAGTAAAACATATTATTGAAGCGCACGGTGAACAAATTTTTGTAAAAAGTAAGTTTAAAATAGGATCTGAATTTTCTTTTACCCTAGAACGAGTTGAAAAATTTTAAATCCATAATGGTTGAATACCCTGAACGAGCAATAATCAAGTTGTTTTGATTGAGTAGTTTATTTTCTATAACGGCACGTTGTGGTTCGGAACCAGATAATAATACCATCACATTGTGTTTAACGTCTAATTTAAGCGGCTTTAACCTACTTGCAACTCCTGTTGGCTTGATACTTAAATTAAAGTCTTTAAAAGCGCTTAATCCCTCTGAAAGATTATGAGCATCAGGCGTATCAGGAATCCAAACCTCATTAAATTTCATCATGTTTTGATGAATTTTTGAGGTAAAAAAGTACCGAATTCTAGCAAAACATTTAGCTGGTGATTTATGTAAACTGAAGGAGTTTTCGGGTGATACACACCAAACCTATTGTCAGAAATTATTCCAGCAATCTGCTGTTTTTTGAATAGTTTACGCTATATAAAGGAAGTAGGTAGCTTGTTAACTTAGGAAATTCTTTTTTAATAGCGCTAAGCATCTCCATCACACAGGTACAATCACAAAATCAGCTATCTACAATTTCTTAATAATGGAATACGGTAGGAAGCGTAGCCTAAACCCTAATTTAACGGAGCGATAAGAATTTTTTTTACAGGTCAAAACCAATATCTTTTCTAAAATTCATTCCTTCAAAACAAATACCATCTATACTTTTATAAGATTGCTTTAGCGCTTCTTTGAAATCGGCACCATAAGATGTTACGGCAATTACTCTACCTCCATTGGTTACTACCTTGTTGTTTTTGATGGTTGTCCCAGCATGAAAAACAATAGAATCGGTTACTTTTTCAGCACCCATTATTTCTTTTCCTTTTTCATAATCTTCAGGATATCCACCTGAAACTAACATTACCGTACAAGCACTTTTATCAATAAATTCAACAGTTTTAGCATGTAGTTCTTTTTTACCAGCCGCAATTAATAAGTCTAAAAAATCACTTTTCAGTCGTGGAATAACTACTTCGGTTTCAGGATCACCCATACGGCAATTGTACTCGATTACTTTTGGTTCTCCATTTACTTTTATAAGTCCAATAAAAATAAAACCAACATATGGAATGTTGTCCTTTTTCAAACCATTAACAGTAGGTTTTATTACGCGCTCTTCAATTTTAGCCATGAACTCTTCATTAGCAAATGGCACAGGAGATACAGCTCCCATTCCGCCGGTATTTAACCCAACATCACCTTCACCTATACGTTTATAATCTTTGGCATTTGGTAAGTTTACATAACTTGTCCCATCAGTTAATACAAAACAACTTAATTCAATTCCATCCAAGAATTCTTCAATTACTACCTTGCTACTGGCATCGCCAAATTTTTCATTGGCTAACATTTCTTTCAATTCAGTTTTAGCCTCTTCAATATCATTTAAAATCAATACACCTTTTCCGGCAGCCAAACCATCAGCCTTTAATACATAGGGCGGTTTCAAGGTTTCTAAAAAATCATACCCTTCTTCTAAGTTATTTTTTGTAAAACTTTTATAGGCTGCTGTTGGAATATCATGTCGAAACATAAATTCTTTTGCAAATTCTTTACTTCCTTCCAATTGTGCAGCATATTTTTCAGGGCCAACTACTAAAACATTTAAGGCTTCGTCATTTAAAAGAAAATCAGAAACTCCTTTAACCAGCGGATCTTCAGGGCCAACAACAACAAGTTCAATTTGGTGCTTGATGATAGCTGCTTTCAAATCATCAAAATTCGTAGGGTTAAAATCTAAATTAATTCCTACACTTTTAGTCCCAGCATTTCCAGGGGCAATAAATAAATTATCCAGTAATTTACTTTGTGAAATTTTCCAGGCCATTGCATGTTCTCTACCTCCCGACCCTAATATTAATACGTTCATTTTATATTGTTAGTTTGTTGTTTTATTTTCCTTTACCCTGAAATACAATTCCAATGGTACTAATTATTACTTTTAAATCTGTCCAAAAAGTTAAGTTATCCAAATAAACTAAATCATATCTGGCGCGTTTAAGCATTTGAGTTAAATTATCGGCATAGCCATATTTTATTTGCCCTAATGATGTAATTCCTGGTTTTAATTTTTGCATTTCCGTATATTTTGGAATATAGATGATTATTTGGTCTAAAAATAATTGTCTTTCTGGACGAGGTCCAACAATACTCATTTCACCTTTTAAAACATTTAAAAACTGCGGAAATTCATCTATTCTATATTTTCTAATAAATTTTCCAAATTTGGTAATTCGAGCTTCTTCATCTCTTGATAAAAGTGGATCATTTATAGGGCAAACACCTTTCATACTTTTAAATTTATAAATTTTAAAAGGAACACCCTTTTTTCCTATTCTTTCTTGCGTAAAAAAGGTTTTTTCACCAGATTCCAAAAAAATGATAATAGCTACCAAAGGTATCATCCAACTTAAAATTGCAACAATTACAAAAATTGAAAAAACAATATCGAAAATTCTCTTTGGGAATATGTAGCGTTTTCTATTCAACTATATGCACTAAAATATTTGTTCAAGAATTTTTTCAGTGATTACATAGGTTGGAAGCACGCCTGTTGACCCTAGGCCTCCAGAAGCTAAAGTAGCTCCTGTTTCTAAAGGATTATCAGAGGCATAATAAGCATACCTTACCTTTACTTTTTCTGAAATATTTCCCCTAATTTTTGATGCTGATTGAATGGCTTTTTGATAATGGGCACCTTCCATTTCTAATCCTGTAACTTTCCATGTAGAATTGTGAAAAAACTTCAAGATATCTTTATTTTGTAAAGATGTTCCTAAAACTGTAACCATGGCGCCCGAATGTATATCAACACCACAACCTTCAAACATTCTCTTTTTTAGTTGATTTTTAAATGGGTAATTATCCGCGGTACCTTCAAATACATGCGCTGATGGAATCATAATATCTCCTTTTGCCCCTTCTAAAATTCCTGCCTTTCCCATAACTGAAACCGACTCTATGCTTAAATGGTAATTTTTATCATTTTCACAAATGTATGGCTTTAAGAGTTCATCCATTGTTTCGTAAGCTTGTTCACCAAAAGCATAATCCATTACAATAATAACAGGCATTTCATCACTTTTATTACTATTTCCTACTGTGTAATTTGTTTTGCTTAAATCAATTTTTGAAGTATCAATAATTTGAACATTTATATTAGTACCTGAATGATCTTTCAAGTACACCAATCCATTTTTTGAAGCGTATTCTTTTACCTGCCTTCGTAAATCTTCGTTATCATCTTTACTCAACAATTCAAATAGCGAAATAGCATCATTATCAACAATTTGATTTGATAAAACAATGGGTGCGTAAATTGTATTCATAACGCTATGCATATTAGCACTTATAATATGAATTGGTCGATGAAGTAAATTATATTCACTCAGCGTTTTTTTAATATTATTCGCCCACATTTCACCATAAATATGATGACCTATTCGTTCACGAAGTATTGGGCTAAAAGTAATGGCTCTTTTTAAATTATTTGTTTTTTCATTGATTGCTAGATAGCCTAACCAATAAATGATTTGAAAAAACCTGTCGGGATTATTTTGTTCGCTTAACTGGTTGTGAACACTTTGAGTTTCTTCAAAAGTTCTTCCTAAAACGCTTGCCATATGAGCCAGCATAATATCTCTGTCTTTTTGTAATAACTTTCTATTATGCAAAACAACATCTTCCAACTTTTTCCATTCTCTTAATGTTTCTGAATCTTCACCTACTAAAACTTTGTCTGCTATTTTATGTGATTCAATAAATAAAAAGGTTAAATGTGTTAAGATATCGTAGATTTCCGATCTTCCTCTTGTTACCTCAATATTCATTTGATCTTTATCTATTCTAAAACAATTTCTTCTTCTTTTGGCTGGGATAATAGGTTTAAAATGTGAATTGGAATAACCTTCATCAGCAGTTAAATTTATAAATCGGCATTCTTCAATACCAATTGGCAACCTTTCTATCACATAAATTAAACCTTCTAGCTCTACTTTTTCTTCGGCAATTGAGCCATAAATTTCTGGGCGAAGAGATAATAATGATTGTCTTAAAGTTTCTCCAGAAACTCCCATTGGCTTGTAAAACCCACGGCTAAACAGGTGGCGCATTGAAATGTATAAACGTTCAATGGCGTTTGATGATTCTTGGGCTCGGGTTCTTCCTTTAATTTTTGCTTGTTGCATAAACCTATTTTATCGGGTAAAGATACAATATCTCCTATAATTTATAAAAAGGTTAATTACTTAAAACTTTTGAGTAAGCTTTAAAATTATTAAGTACTTCTGTAGCTTTTAAAATTGTAGTATCAAAATTTGCTTTTTGCTTATAAACACCTTCTGAATAAAAGTATCTTTTTACAATTTCTTCGGTTAGTTTTGAAAGTATTTCTTCCTTGTTTTTTTCTAATTCATTTATTTTTTCTTCTTGAATATTTCCTAATAACTGTGTGTAATCAGCTTTTAAATTATTGCTTAAATTTTCTGTTTCAGCTTTTTTCAAAGCTTCTTTAAATTGGGTTTCGGTGGAAGTTTCAAAATCATTGTTATTTTTTCGTAAAAATTCTACTAATAAGTTGAATTCCTTTGTGGCTAAATTGAATTGTTGCGGCTCAGAAATAGTAGGATTTTTGTAAAAATAATTGGTTGCATATTTAAAAAACGCATCGGATTTCAACAATGTTTCAGTAGTTTTAGTAGTTTCAGGTTTTTTAATTTTAATATCAGGCATAATGCCGCCGCCGCCAAAAATAGTTCTTCCGTTTTCTGTTTTATATGCCTTTCGCTCCGAATCAGAAAACTTTGGAATGTTCCCTTTATTATCTCTATTTGTATAATCTAATTCCTGAATACATCTTCCGCTAGGTGTATAATATTTTGAGATAGTTAATTTTATTTGAGTTCCGTAAGAAAGCTTACTATAACGTTGAACAAGACCTTTCCCAAAAGAACGCTCTCCAATAATTACAGCTCTGTCATAATCTTGTAATGAACCTGCTAGAATTTCTGAAGCAGATGCTGATCTGTTATTTACCAATACAACTATAGGTATTTCTATATCTATAGGTTTAAAACGTGTTTTAAAAGTGTTACTCCACTTTTCAATTTTTGCTTTAGTAGTAACTACAATTTTATCTTTTGGAATAAAAAAATTAGCAATATTCACCGCTTCATTTAACAAACCTCCTGGATTACTGCGCACATCAATAATAAGCTTTTTCATGCCTTCATCTTTCAATGCTAGAAATGCCTTTTTCACTTCGCTTGAAGCTTTTTTATTAAATTTGATAAACGAAATATATCCAATCTCATTATCTATCATGGAGTAATGTGGAACTGGATTTATTTCAATTTTTTTACGCACAATTTCAATAATTTGCTTTTTATTTTGGCGTTCAATTTCAATAATTACTTTAGTATTAGGCAAACCGTTTAGTAGGCTTTCAATTCCTTTGCCTTCAAAATCACTTACGACAACATCATCAATTTTTAAAATTTTATCGCCCGCTTTAATCCCCGATTTTTGAGCAGGTGAATTTTTTAAAATTTCACGAATAGTAAGTATTTTATTTTTATAGCGAGAAACAACTCCTATTCCACCATATTCTCCAGTTGAAAGTATACGGGCATCTTCTACACCTTGCTCATCAAAATATCTAGTATAGGGGTCTAAACTACTCAACATATAATTGACCGATTTCTCGTTAAGTTTCGCAGGGTTTACCTCATCAATATAATACATGTTCAACTCTTTAAACATGGTTGTATAAATATCAATTTGTTTGGCTATTTCAAAAAAATTAGATTGAAAACTAATAGAAATTACAACAAATACAATAACTAAAATTCCCGCTATTCGTTTTTTAATTTTGCGCTTCATAGCCTTCAATTTTAGTTGAAAATTTTTCAAGTAATTTCAAAAATGACACTTCTAAATTGGCATGATTTATTTCCTCTTTCGCCATATAAATGAACATGAAAATGTATTTTTTTCCTATTTTTTCAGAAAACCCAAACTTATTACATCTGTATATTTCACGTAATACACGCTTAATTCTGTTTCTGTTTACAGCTAATTTAATATTTCTTTTAGGAACTGAAAAGCCAACCTGTATAGGAAACTCAGCCTTGTGGTTTTTTTCTAAGTAAATTAATTGAATAGGATACAATTTTACTCTTGTTCCTTCTAAAAATAACTGTTCAATTAGCTTTTTACTTTTTAATTTTTCTTCTTTTCCTAATGTATATTTCATTGTAAGTTCATCAATCATTAGAGTTAGCAAAAGTACGTTAAAGTTTGGAGAAATAAATATTGACTAATGAATATTGAGTTTTTATTAATTCAAATTTCTCACATCTTAATACTCAATATTCATATCTTACATTCAAATAAAAACTTAAAACTTTAATTATTAACTTTGTGTATAACCTAAAATTTAAACTTAAATGTCTCAAGATTTATTTCAAGCACCCGATTATTATCAATTGGATGAATTGTTGACCGAAGAACATCTATTAGTAAGAGATGCCGCTAGAGAATGGGTAAAACGTGAAGTATCTCCAATTATTGAACAAGCTGCTCAAAAGGCAGAATTTCCAGAATCAATTATAAATGGTTTAGCTGAAATTGGTGCTTTTGGACCTTATATTCCTTCTGCATATGGCGGGGCAGGATTAGATCAAATTTCATACGGATTAATTATGCAAGAAATTGAACGTGGCGATTCAGGAGTGCGCTCAACAGCTTCAGTTCAATCATCATTAGTAATGTATCCTATTTACAAATATGGAAGTGAAGAACAGCGCAAAAAGTACCTACCAAAATTGGCAAGTGGTGAATTTATGGGTTGTTTTGGCTTGACAGAACCAGATTATGGTTCAAATCCAGGTGGAATGGTCACAAATATTAAAGATATGGGTGGTTATTATTTGTTAAATGGTGCTAAAATGTGGATTTCAAATGCTCCATTTGCCGATATTGCAGTTGTTTGGGCTAAAAATGAAGAAGGACGTATTAAAGGCATTATTGTGGAGCGGGGAATGGATGGTTTTTCAACTCCTGAAACTCATAACAAATGGTCATTGAGAACTTCATCAACAGGAGAATTGATATTTGATAATGTGAAAATCCCAAAGGAAAATATTTTGCCAAATAAAGACGGGTTAGGTGCGCCTCTTGGCTGTTTAGATTCTGCTCGTTACGGAATTGCATGGGGGGCTATTGGGGCTGCTATGGATTGTTATGATACTGCTTTGCGTTACGCTAAAGAACGAATTCAATTTGACAAACCTATTGCAGCTTACCAACTACAACAAAAAAAATTAGCTGAAATGATTACTGAAATCACCAAAGCACAGTTGTTAACCTGGAGGCTAGGAACACTTAAAAATGAGGGAAAGGCAACTACAGCTCAAATATCTATGGCAAAACGAAATAATGTAGATATGGCTTTAAAAATAGCCAGAGAAGCACGTCAGGTATTGGGAGCGATGGGTATTACAGGAGAATATTCTATTATGCGTCATATGATGAATTTAGAAAGTGTTATTACTTATGAGGGTACACACGATATTCATTTATTAATTACAGGAATGGATATTACGGGAATTGCGGCTTTTAAATAATATTTTCTTAGATATTATATTTTTAAGAAAAAAGAAACTGAAACATTTCGCCCTGGGGCACTAATAGAGGAAGCAAATTCCTTATAGTGTATGTCAAATAAATTATCTAAATTTAAAAATAAAGAAAGGGATTTATTCAACTCATACTTAGCGCTTACATTTAGTGTATTCCAGGCGGGATTCCCTTCATACAATCCTGTGTTTTGATTTAAAGGTGTTTGTTCAATATTATCAATTCCTTCAATTAAATTATAATCTTTTAAAGCTTTTTTTGAGTTGAATTTCCAATTTACCGATGCTTGAATTCTTTCTTTTTCAAAACCTATTTCAAGCATCCCAAATAAAGGTGGAATTGAAGATAGCGGCAGCTTAGTATCATAAGTTTTTCCTTTAGTATAAGTTACCGAGCCATTGGTATACCAAATATCATTCATTTTTCCTTTAAAACTAAAAGTACTCCCAAATATATAGGCATTATCATTATTAATGTTTGCTACAATATTCCCTAATTCATTCTCATATAAAATACTACTTGAATTTTCAATTTCAAAATCATTACGAGATATATAATTATCCAATAATGTATAGTAAACACTTAATCCTGCCTGAAATTGTTTATTGTTGAAATATTTTAAAATTCCTGTTTCAAAATTATACGCATATTCAGGTTTCAAATATATATTTGGGACAGTTACATCACCTGATTTTTCTCTAACCTTACCAACATCATCTATATTTGGAGATCTAAAACCCGATGAAACCACCGTATTAAACTGCCAGTTTTTTGTAGGTTTAAAAGCGTAACCAATAGTTGCAGTAATTGCTGAGTTATTTAATGAGATATCAAAACTTGGCAAGGTTATAAATGTATCATCAATCCATTTAGCAGTTAAATAGGTGTTGTTATATCGTATACCTGTATTTAATGTAGTTTTTGAATTTATGTCTTGCCTGTAATTTAAATAGGTCGCAAAACTTGTATAGGTACTACCGCCATCAGGATAACGGGATTGCACTTCAAAAGTATCTGAAAATCCAACAATAGTATTGTTATATAAATCCAGCTTTTTTCCATATGCTTTCGAGTTTACTTTGTTATGTGTTGCTTCAACACCATAAGACAACAATCTGTTTTTATGCTTTGTAATTGGTACGTGAAAGTCGCCATTAACACTAAAAACATCTACATTTTCATTTCTATAAGAACGATTTAAACTAGCAAACTTTCGTTGAACTCTTGATTCTTTAATATTTTGAAAAGCTGCGGTAATTGTACCTTTTTCAATCCATTTTTTTTCGGGATTCAATTTAAGCTGTGATGAAAGTAGTAATCTTTTTTGCGGTCCGTAATACCACTCTGCAAATTTTAATTGTTCATCAGAATATTCAGTTAACTTATCAAATCTGTCAATATTTGAAGATTTTGAATATTGAAAATTGAATAATAAATTAGTTTTTGAAGAGATTGGAAACGCAAACTTTTGCAAAAAATCTGATTGATGATATCCTGTATTTTTTTGCTTGTTACTATTTGAGTTCAAAATAGGAGTTTCGCTATAAAAATTATTGGAATTGTTAGAAAACTCAAATACTTTTCCCCAGTCATTATAGATATGATTACGCTTTTTCCCCATTATTAAATCATCAAATTTACTATGGGAAATACTAGTGAAAGATGCCCATTTTTTATTTCTAAATTCAACGTTTACTGTTGATGTAATTTCATTATTTACACTTCCAAATCTTGAAAATAATGAAGAATTTAATTGTTTTTTTGTACTGGTTTTAGGTGTTTTTGTGTAATAATGAATTACACCTCCCAAAGCATCAGAACCATAAATAACCGATGAAGGTCCAAAAATAACCTCGGTTCTGTCAATAGTATTTGGAGATACAGTAATAGCATTTTGCAAATGCCCCATTCTATAAATTGCGTTGTTCATTCTAACACCATCAACTACCAATAAAACTCGATTAGCCTCCATTCCTCTTAAAACCGGACTTCCTCCGCCAAATTGAGATTTTTGTACTTTGACTCCAGGTAAGTTTGCTAATAAATCGGCCGATGTTTGTGGGGCAATTTTTTTAATATCATCATTAAAAGCAATTACTACTTGTTCGGCAATTCTACTTCGTTTTTCACTACCTTTTGAAGCTGATAATATAATTTCATCTAATAATTCCGCTTTTTTTATCAAATAAATCACAAATTCAACAACGGCTAATTCCTTTTTTAAAATTTCATATTCAACATACGAAATATGATTAAATGAAATAATATCAAATTCTTTAAAATCGGTTAAATCTGCTATTCCATTTTTGTCAGAATATACCAAGTCACTTTTACTATCGTTATAAATGATTACATTCTCAATAGGGAAATTAGTGCCATATTCGAGCACTTTTACCTTTTGAGCTTGAAGTATATTAACAAAGAAAGTTAATATTAAAATAAGTCTTAAATTCATCTTTTACTAAAAATTGATTTCAAAACATTTAACGATTTTGGTTTTTTAAATCCGCCCAAATGTAGTTGAAAATATTGAATTAAAATTGTCAATACTTCTTGTCTGTTTGAGGCACTAAAATTGACTTTATGAATAACATCAAAATTTATGCCTAAGATTTTTTTAAACTGAGTCAATTTCTCTTCAGAAATAGTGGTATTTGTTTTGTTATTGGTAAAAGCACCTTCCATTAAATCGAAATATGAATAACTTCCATTGACTAATTTTGGATAAAATCCTAAAAACTTAGTTAAATTCAACAGAAATAATAAATGAAAATTTGCAACATTTTCATGAGTGTCTAACCACATAAAAGCAGTCTCCAAATATTGGAATAAAATACTGTTTTTTTCTTCCTCTTTTAGTGAGAAATATAATATTTCAGCCAGAAATAAAGCGATGGCTTGCTTTTTAATATTGGTATATAACGAATTGTAAAAATAGGCTACTTCAACTTCTTTCAAAGTATTTAAGTTTCCTTTACTGTTATGGTTTGCGGTTAAATTAAGAATTGTTAATGGCTGAAAATATGCTGCTTTAATTTTTGATTTTTTTGACTTCAATACACCTTTTAACATATACGTTTTTATACCGCATATTTGAGTATAACAAGTAACTATTAAACTTGTATCTCCGTATTTAATGGTATTGATAACTATTGCTTTAGTGCTTTGAACCATTTTTAATTGATAATAGCAATTTTAGTTGTGGTAGTTTCAGTATTTTCATTGGCTGTTAACAGAACAATATAAACACCCGAAGCAACTTTAGAACCGGCCAAATTGGTTTTATCCCAAATTACTTTACCTCCAAATAACTCCTGACCTTCTTTTACATTAGTTTCATACACTAAATTACCTGCAGCATCTAAAATTTTAGCATTAGTTCCATTTGGTAAATGAGCGCCATTTCTGCCATCAATGGTAATAAATTCATTGGATTTAACTGAGGGGTTGGGAAATGCATAAACTTCAGGTAAGCTTTCACTATAAGTTGCTACATTACTATTAAAATTTACAATTCCTTTATCCGTTGCAAAAAACACTTTACCCGTGCTTTTATCAACTGAAATTTTTTGAATATTACTTGATGGTAAAGGTGAATTTGTTTTGTTAAATTGATTTAAAATTTTTGTTCCATCTGGACTAGTTTGAAGAATTCCACTTGACTCTGTTCCAAACCATTTATTATCTGCACCATCAATTGCAATAGTGTTTATCACTTGATCACCTAACAACTTTTTGGGAATTCCATCATCTAAAATAATTATTGGCTCAGCGTCAACTATGGTTTCATTAAATATGTTGGCAGCATTATAGTATACTACTAATCCTTTTTGTGTTCCAATCCAAATTCTATTACTTGCATCAACCTGTACTGTACGTACATTTAAATCTGGCAATGACCCTTTTGTAGGCTCTGTAATTAATGAGGTTTTTTTATTGCCATTTTCATTAAAAGCCAATACACCATTTCTCCTTGTTCCAATCCATATTGTATTTGTTTTATCGATTACAAGCTCGTTCAAACCCCGAGCTGTATTAGTGAGCACAGAGCTTATTTCAAAACTAAACCAACCTCCATTTACATCATATTTTTTCACCATATTATCAATCCAAGCATTTGCAATCCACAAATTTCCTTGAGAATCAAAAGCTGAACCATTAATTCTCGTGGTTTTATAATTTGGGTATTGAGGTAAAAAAACCTCTTCCAATTCACTATTCGTATAATTCCAAAAATCTAAAATTTCATCATTTTCAACTATCAACATTCCTCCTGTGTTTGAAATGTCGTTTGGATTACTCGCACCCCATGAACTAATATAAACTTTATTGATATTAGAATAATCAAACGTAACATGAACTAAATTTTTAACATTAAAATCACTGTAGGGTTTGTTTAACCAATTGGTTCCGTTATAATGACTTATTGAGTATTTTCCATTTTTAGGTGTATATGCAGCGTCATAATAACCATATACTACCCATAAATGATTTTCTTTTGCCGCAATTGAAAAAGAAAGATTTGATGTTGGACCTTCAGGATGAATTTCAGTAAAGCTAGGTAAATTGGCAATATTATTTTGAAGTATTCCAAACTCTTGTGTTCCTAAATAAATAATATCTTGTTCTAAAAATGCTGTATTTAAATTAAAATAATACTCATCAGTTGAATTTGTAGTGTAGTTTTGTATTTCAATATTGTTACTATCAATAAAATAAGCGCTGTTTTTAGTAGAAATAGCTAGATTATTAATAGATGCTTTTAGAGAAAGAATGTTTTGAGAATAACGATTCAAACTGGTAAGCATGCCACTTTCAAATTGATATAAATCCTTAGACTTTGATGTGTAAATTTTATTATTAAAAATTTCTAAAGAAGTATAATTTCCATTAGAATATTGAATCCAATTATTATAATCAATTAAATTTGGGCTGTTTACATCTGCTACAAAAATTCCATTCTCAGTTGCTGCATAAATTTCATTATTTATAACTTCAACTTCATTTATTAAAATTTCACTTGAAGCTGGGCCAATAAAAAATGTATCTCCAAATTGAAAATTAACAATATCGTATTCAACAATTGCGAAAGAAGTTGATAAATACAACTTATCATTATACTCAGTTATGGCATTGATACTTTTACTTCCCGAAAAATTAAAATTAACAATGTCTTTTGCGACCGTTATATTAAATTTTTCGTCAATTATTTCAAGCATTCCTGAATTGTAGCCAATAATAATTTTTTTTGTTGACCTACTATAATAAATACTTGAAGTACTTTCTCCAGACAATCCATTAACAGATGACATTTTTTGAATATCTTCTGTGTTTATGTCGTATATAAAAACTGCATTTTCAACTAAAGCATATATGATATTGTCAACCTTTATAAAATCTTTAACATTGTTATAGGAGTAAAAATCTTCCCAAGAGGAAGAATAATCAACTTGAGCCCAAGAAAAACTAATAATTAAGAATATCGCAATTTGAATAATTTTTTTCATAAAACATATCAAAGATATCTATTAAAATTGGAATTATAGTTGTCAATTTTGATTTTTAAAAACAAAAAAAATCAATGTTTTACCTTTTATAAACACACATTGGTCATCAATAAACTATTTACAAATAAAAAAACGCAGCATAATTAATTATGCTGCGTTTTTTATCCAAGTTTGATTTATATTATTTGGATTTAAAAGGTATATAAGGGCTTTGAACCCAATTTACTACACTGCTTATTAATCCATAAAAGAAATGATACAAAGCTAACACAACATAAAGTTTTGCAAGAACAACTACAACTCCAACATATTCCCAAGCTACCGACATTAAACCTTCCCAGGTCCAAGCGCCACCAGCAGCTAGTGTAGGATCCCAAGTAGACCAATCGTTAACCAATATATTGCTAACAAATTCAAGACCTACAATACCATTTGTTAATTCTGCTAAGGCAGCCATTGGAAGCGCATAAGCATAATCTACATTACTAATCCATTCTGTAGCAAAATCTCCAGAAATATTAATTGAAGTAACCCAAGATAAAGTCATGGCAAAAGCACCAAATAGTGCTACAAGAGCAGCAACATGCCCTAATACTTTAATATTTGCAATAGCTAAATCTTTAAAAATAAAGTTAATAATACCGCTTTTAGATTCTGCAAGGCTATCCCCTGCTGATCTAATAACTTGAGAAATTGGAAATGCCGCATAAACCCAAATTATAATTGCTAATACACTTCCAACAATGTCTATTCCCTCTCCCATTCCTCCAGACCATATAGGTGAAAGAACTGCAATAAGTGATCCGACTAAAACTACAAGAGCTGAAACCGTATAAAATTTGCCGACCCAAGAAGCAATGCCGCCCTCAGATTCATTTACCCAAGAATTAAAAGTATTCATTGGTAGTTTAGAATTAATCATTTGTGGAAAATCCAGTACTTGATTTAAAAAATTTTTCATTTTAAAATTGGTTTTGGTTAATTAAGACTAGCAATTTATAAATTTTTAAGCAAATATCATAAGTTTATTTTTTTAACGGTTAAATTATACATTTATTAATTATAGTACTCAAAATTTATAATGTATCAATTTATCCCCTAATTTAAAGGGATTATGGTGAATTTAGATTTTTATAATTGAGAAAAAAAATCTACCAAATATTGTTGATAACTTATTCTGATTTTTTGAAAATAAAATCAATTATTGCCTAGTATGCTTAGCATTTTGAATTTGTTTTTTAAAAATTTTCGATTTTTTAAAATAATTACTATAAAAAAATAGCGCAATGTTGCAAAAAAAGTAAAACAAAATTCCTTATTGGAATTCTACTATATAGGGGGAAATTACGTTTTCTTAAAAGTATTGAATCCTATTTTAGGACAAAAAAACCTTGAACATTGTAATACGTTCTACAATATTCAAGGAATAAATAAATCAACCCCAAAGACTCATTTAATGTTTTGGTGCATAGTGTCAAAACCCCTCTTGACGTTTATACAATGTAAATATACTACTGATAATTAATGTATTCTGCACAAATATACAAATGAAACTTAAAAATTAATAAACGGCTCATTTTTAACAATAAACTGATATCTTTTCTAAAACAACCTTGTCTATTGAATTGAATTAATTAGAACTAGTAGCAATAAATATTTTAATTTCAAATTATAATATTTTACCCCATTTATCTAAATTTATTCTTGTTTCTAGTAATTCTCCCACAAATGCCACATATACTGTTTATCCGAAAATTGAATCGCAAAGCTTTCGAAACTATCAACATTACATGTTTTGTTTAGAATAATGATAGGTCTAATAAGTGTAGACTGAAGTATAAATAAAGTTTACTTTTGTTTTCAAAAAAAATGATAAAATCTTAAAAGAACAGAATAAATAATCCTCCTCATATCCAAAAATAAAATTCAGAGTAAAAGTCTCAAAACATATTTTAATCTAAATAAAGCTTTTTGAATAACTCTGCTTTTCTGTTTCTGCTTATACCTGCAGTTAAACCATTAGTCATAATTAATTCACCCCCCAAACCTTTCATATATTCTTTTACATGGTGAAGATTTACTAGATAGGAATTATGTACACGATAAAATTCTGGAAATTGAAATTTCTTTTCCACTTCCTTCAGTGTTTTAGAAACTAAAATTTGCTGTTCAGATTTTAAAAATATAGTAGTATAGCTTTTATCTGATTTTAACATAATTACATCGTCTTTTTCAAGTAAATATACTTTCCCATCAGCAGATATGTTAATTTTATCACTGTTGCCATTTAAATTATTTAACAATAGATGCAGTTTATTTTCCAGCAAATATCCATTTGAAGATTTTTTCACCTTATCCATAGCTTGCAAAAGTTCGTCTTTATCGATAGGTTTTAATAAATAATCAATTGCTGAAACTTTAATTGCTTTGAGGGCAAACTCGTCATAAGCAGTTGTAAAAATAAGATTGAAATCGCGATTGTCTAATTTTTCAATCATAGTGAAACCATCCATTTCCGGCATTTGTATGTCTAAAAATACCACATCTGGTTTTGATTTATTAATAATGTTAATTGCAGTAATAGGTGAATTACAGGTAGTTATTTCAACATTCTCTACGTAATTTTTTAATTTCCACTCTAACGCTTCCAAAGCATCGTTTTCGTCATCAACCAATAATATTTTCATCATAACACCACTGTAGGATTTGGTTAGCTAATTAACTTACAAGATATAAATTTTAATTTCAATGCGCAAAACTAACTTTTTTATTTGCAGTAAGTGTTTATTATATGTTAAATTTATTGTTGTTTTTTTAACTAAAAATTGTTATTTTTTTATAGGTAAAACATAAAAAAATATCGCAATAAAGTGAGAAAAACTACCAAACAAAACAAAAATATGAAAAATAGCATGATTGTATCGTATGCTCTTTATACTGTATAATAAAGCTCCTACCGTATAGGCAACACCCCCACTTAGCAACCACATTAAACCCTTAAATGGTAAATTGCCTACCAAAGGTTTAATGGCAAAAATAATTAGCCACCCCATTAAAACATAGGCTAAAGTTGATATTTTATCATATTCCCCTGTATAAAAAAGTTTTAAAATAACTCCAATAATTGCCAATCCCCAAGAAAATCCAAAAATTGTCCAACCAACCCAACCTTTTAAAACTATTAAGGTAAAAGGTGTGTAGGTACCTGCGATTAAAATGTAAATTGCCGCATGGTCAAAAATATTTAATTTCCTCCGTAATTCAGGATGTTGAACGTAATGATACAGTGTTGATGCTGAATATAATACAATTAAACTTGCTCCGTAAATAGCAAAACTTACTATATGCCAAATTGTACCTTCAAGGCTAGCAAAAACCACTAATAAAACCAAAGCGGCTATGCTCAACAACAACCCTATTCCGTGAGAAATTACATTTAAAATTTCTTCCTTTACTTCATAATATGTAACTTTTTTATCTTTCATATAATCGCAACGAAAATTATTTGTATCAAGTATTTTTTGTGTCGGAAATAAGTTCATTGTAAATTAAGTTATACGTTTTCTTTTTAAGCAAACCTTTATCTTTTAATTCAAATGAATTGGTTTCAATAAAATTATGGATTTTAACTCGAAGTTTTCCCGGACCTCCGCTAAAAAAAGTATATGAAAATCTTTTTTTACAATCATAAAAAGTAATTGGAACAATCGGAATTTGATGACTGATAGCTAAATGAAATGCGCCATTTTTAAATTCCGATAAAATAATACCTTCATCGCTTGGCACAAGTCCTTCGGGGAAAATACAAATACTTAATCCATTATTTAACCTTTTTTGAGCCGCATTGTAAACATCTTTTCTACTTTTAGAATCAGCTCTATTCACCGTAATACTGGTTCTTTTAAATATAAAACCAAATAGCGGTATTTTAGTTAATTCTTCTTTTCCTACAAAAACTATTGGGTTTTTAACAACTGCAAGTATTAACATAATATCAATCATTGAAGTATGATTAGCTACAAACATATAACTTTTATGTTGTTCAATTTTTTGAAGCTCAACAACCTCGCTCCAAAAACCCATTCCATTTAATATAACTTTGCCCCAAATATTAGCTACTTTATAAAAGTTTTTATAAAATTTCTCATGAGATATAAGCACTGTTAAAATTGGCAACATAATTAGTATGGATAGTAACACCAAACAATAATACCAAATACGCCAAATTAATATAAAAATGTTTTTTATAAACTTCATAAGTTTCAAAATTAAAACATTTAATTAGATAATATAACCAACATTTTTTTAGTATTTTTTAATTCATTGAAAATAAAAAAATAAAAAAGTATTAGAGCATCTTTAGAAGCTTTTTTTATGTAATTGAAATACGTACTTTTGTCAAACATAAAAATAAATAAATGTCAAGAATTTTAACAGGTGTACAAAGTACAGGAACACCTCACTTAGGAAATTTATTAGGAGCAATTATTCCGGCAATTGAAATGGCTAACGATCCTGAAAATGAATCGTTTTTATTTATTGCTGATATGCACTCACTCACTCAAATAAAAAATGGTAAAGAATTACGTGAAAACACCTATAGCACTGCTGCTACCTGGCTTGCATTTGGCTTGGATGTTAACAAATCTGTTTTTTACCGTCAGAGCGATATTCCTGAAGTAACAGAGCTTTCTTGGTATTTAAGTTGCTTTTATCCATATCAGCGATTAACCTTGGCACATAGTTTTAAAGACAAAGCCGACAAACTGGGTGATGTAAATGCAGGATTATTTTCGTACCCAATGTTAATGGCTGCTGATATTTTGTTGTATGACGCTGAAATTGTTCCAGTAGGAAAAGATCAATTACAACATTTGGAAATGACACGTGATGTTGCAAACCGATTTAATCATCAAATGGGTGATACACTTGTTCCGCCAGATGCAAAAATCCAGGAAGGAACAATGTGGGTTCCGGGAACTGACGGAGGAAAAATGAGCAAGTCTAGTGGAAATATTATTAATATATTTTTACCAGACAAGAAATTACGTAAACAAATTATGAAAATAAAAACGGATTCTACTCCGTTAGAAGAACCTAAAAACCCTGATACGTGTAACTTATTTGCCTTGTATAAATTACTAGCTTCAGAAGAGCAAGTTGCTGAAATGAGAGCTAATTATGAAGGTGGAAATTATGGTTACGGACACGCAAAACAAGCTTTTTACGAATTGTTAATTGAAAAATTCGCAGAAGAAAGAGCTCGTTACAACTACTATATGGAAAACCTAGAAGAAGTTGACAAAGCTTTGGTTATTGGTTCTGAAAAAGCACGAGTTGTTGCAACCGATGTTTTAAAAAGAGTTCGTAAAAAAGTAGGTTACTAATACTGCGTATAAGTATGAATGCTATTATTTGCGACTGGTAAATAATTTACACCAAACCAACATACCAATAAAACAACAAATGCTAGCGCTAAAATGCTAAGCGCTTGTTTTGACTTTTGCGGATGAAAATGACGGTAATGAATGTAAATTAAATAGCCCATCCAGGTTAAAAACGCCCAAACCTCTTTTGGATCCCAAGTCCAATAATGCCCCCAAGCTTCTTTAGCCCAAAGTGCACCAAAAAGTAACCCAAAAGTTAAAAAAGCAAAACCTATATACACTAAATTATCAGCTAATTTTAAGGTTTCTATTTTAAAGTTTCCTTTGTAAGAATCATACCAACCTTTTCGCGCATTGAAACTTCGGCTAAATTAACTTCAAACAACCTGTTTAATAACGAGTATGGATTTTGAATGGTTTTACAACGCGTTAAGTTATTTTTAGTACTTTCGTTTAACTGACGTATTAATCCCCAAGAAGTTTCATTGGAAACACCGTAATGACGAATTTTACCTTCTTGTACCAAACTTTCTAGTTTTTCAATGACTTGTAGAAAATTATCTTCCCATTGATCGTTTGGGTTATGGGTGTAATTTCGTTTTCCAAAGAAATTTGCAGAACGATCTGGCCAATGCAACTGGTAAACATCAATATAATCGGTTTGTAAACGTTTCAAACTTTTTTCAATAGCATCATCAATTGCTTTGTTAGAAAAACCCATATTATCTCTTATGTAGCTTAACCCTGGATTTGGACCTGCAATTTTTGTTGCAACCACCAAATTTTCACGTTTTTGGTTTTTCAACCAACTTCCTAAAAATTTTTATGTACTTCCTTGAGTTTCTTTACGTCCCGGAACCGAATACATTTCAGCAGTATCAATAAAGTTTACACCATTTTCTACAGCGTAATTTAGTTGTTCGTGCGCATCAGCTTCGGTATTTTGCTCACCAAAGGTCATTGTTCCAAGACAAATTTTACTAACTTTTATATTGGTATTTTGAATGGAAGTATATTTCATAGTTTATGAATAAATTATAGAATTATATACGTATTGATTCGTGTAAAAATAAAAAACCATTTTCTAATGAAATAGAAAATGGTTTTAATTTGTTGTAATAAACCTTTTTTGAAGCTTAAAGTTGTAATTTTTTATTTTAAGATTGCTTCAATTCCAGGCAATGTTTTACCTTCTAAGCTCTCTAACATAGCTCCTCCACCAGTAGAAACATAGCTTACTTTATCAGCAAACCCGAATTGTTTTACGGCTGCTACTGAATCACCTCCTCCAACTAATGAAAATGTTCCATTTTTTGTAGCTTCAGCAATTGAATTACCCAAAGCAATTGTTCCTTTTGCAAAAACTTCCATTTCAAATACACCTAGTGGACCGTTCCAAAGTATTGTTTTAGATTCTTTGACAATCTTATCCAAAATTTCTCTTGATTTTGGTCCCGCATCAACACCTTCCCATCCTTCTGGTATATTGTAAATATCACAAACTTGTGTATTTGCATCATTGCTAAAATCATCAGCAGCAATTACATCAACAGGAATATGAACCTGTACTCCTTTTTCTTTTGCTTGTTTTAGAATATCTAAGGCTAGTTCTTGCTTATCATCTTCACAAATTGAATTTCCAATTTTTCCCCCTTGCGCTTTAATAAATGTGAAACTCATTCCTCCACCAATAATTAAATGGTCAACTTTATCTAAAATATTTTCAATAACTGTAATTTTTGAAGAAACTTTTGCCCCCCCTAAAATTGCCAACACAGGCTTTTCACCTTCTTCTAATATTTTTTTAAGACTTACAATTTCTTGTGCCAACAAGTTTCCAAAACATTTGTTTTTAGGAAAAAATTGAGCAACAATTGTTGTTGAAGCATGAGCTCTATGAGCTGTTCCAAATGCATCGTTTACATATATATCTCCTAATTTTGAAAGTTGTTTAGCAAAATCAACATCCCCTGATTTTTCTTCACCATGGAAACGTAAATTCTCCAACAATAATACTTCTCCCATTTGTAAATTAGCGGCAGCATCTTCAGCCACTTCGCCTATACAATTTGAAGCAAATTTTACAGTAACTCCTAAAATTTCTGAAACTTTTTCAACAATGTGATTTAACGAATATTTTTCTTCAACACCTTTTGGTCTTCCTAAGTGCGACATTAAAATAGCTGCACCACCATCTTCTAAAATTTTAATAATTGTAGGTTTTGCGGCCTGAATCCTTGTTGCATCAGTTACATTAAAATTTTCATCTAATGGTACATTAAAATCTACTCTAATTAATGCTTTCTTTCCTTCGAAATTAATATCTTGTATTGTTTTCATTTGTTAATTTATATTCAAAATAATTGTCTCACAAAGATAACCTAAATTAGCTTAGTTAGTTAGGTTTTTTACGAAAGCGATTTCATTTTTCTGTTAATACAGGTTGATTTATGGAAAGATTATAAGTTTACACCTCTGAATTGCGATGTAAATTGAAAAAATGTTTTACTTTCGTTGTAATGAAATTTGAAGACGTTTTAGGACACGAACATTTAAAAAATCATTTAATTAAAAGTACCAATAATGGTAGAATTTCGCACGCTCAATTATTTGTAGGAAAAGAGGGTTCGGGGACACTGCCAATGGCAATTGCATATGCGCAATATATTTTATGCCACCAAAGTGCAAATAAGGATATTTGCGAGTTGAAATGTGAAAAGTTAACGCATCCCGATTTGCATTTTGCTTTTCCTGTCACTACAAACGATGTTATAAAAAAACACCCTGTTAGTAATTTATTTTTAGAAGACTGGCGAAAATTTATTGAATTAAACCCTTATCAAAATTTATTTGAATGGCTACAATTTATTGGTGTTGAAAACAAGCAAGGTCAAATTGGTGTTGATGAGGCAGAAGAAATAGTAAAAAGTTTAAAATTAAAAAGTTACGAAGGTGGTTATAAGGTAATGATAATTTGGATGGCTGAAAAAATGAACATTGCAGCTTCTAATAAATTACTAAAACTTATTGAAGAACCGCCTGAAAAAACAGTCTTTATTATAGTTGCTGAAAGTGAAGAACAAATTATTTCAACTATAAAATCACGATGTCAATTATTACAGTTTTCATTACTTTCAGAAGCTGACATTGTAAAAGGATTGATTGAATTTGAAGGAACTGATAGGCCAATTGCCGAACAAATTGCCCATCAGGCTGATGGAAGTTTTAATAAAGCTCTTCATTTATTACACAATGATAATGCTGATGAAAAGTTTGAACAATGGTTTATAACATGGGTGCGAGCAGCTTTTAAAGCTAAGGGTAATGCTGCGGTTATTCAACAGTTAATTAATTGGAGTGAAACCATTGCTAAAAGTGGAAGAGAAACTCAAAAGCGCTTTTTAAATTATTGTTTACAGTTTTTCCGACAAGCAGTGTTGTTAAATTACAATGCAGAATCACTGGTATATTTACAACCTAAATCACCCGATTTTCAAATTGAAAAATTTGCGCCTTTTGTACATGGTGGTAATATTTTAGAGATAAATAAAGAACTAAATGATGCTATTTACCATATTGAACGAAATGGAAATGCAAAAATAATTTTATTGGATTTATCTATACAATTAACCCGACTGTTACATAGTAAAGAAGCTTCCTAAATATGTCATTATTCAACAATTTTTCAGCTGAAATTTTAATTCTGTTATTTTTTATAATTACTTATGTGGTTTCTGTTTTAGAAAAAATTTCAGATTGGAAAGGAACTGTACACTACTATTCTCAACATTTCAAAAAAACCATTTTTTCAAAAACTATTTCACTGCTGTTAATTAATGTAGTGCTTTTTGAAACTATAACCATACTACTGTTGATGATAGGACTCTATTTTATGGTAAGAGATGATAATATTTTAATTGCAAAAATAGGTTTAGAACTTTCAGCAATTACATTACTCATGTTTTTATTAGGGCAACGCTTAGCTAAAGATTATCCTGGAGCAATGAATATAACAGTTTACTTTATATTGAATTGTTTCGGTATCTATTTATTGACCTAACTTATTAATTATGAATCTGTTAGAAATTTTATACTTGAATAAAACATTCTGAATGTGGCCTGGGTGTTGTAGTTAAAATAACCTCAGAGCTTAAGTATTACAATAAACAAAAAAGCCTTTTGCAATGCAAAAGGCTTTTTTGTTTTTCTATACAAGAATTTATTCTTTAGAAAATTCTTCGTTTAAAATATCTAATAAATCCTGAGTTACATTTAAGGCATCATCACCGTACATTACCGTTCCCTGTCCGGTAGTACCCATAATTAATTTATAACCGTTCAATTTTGCATAATCAGCAACAAAACTATCCACTTTTTTAGTAATAATTTCACTTTGCTCTTGATTTTCTTTTTGCAATGATTGAGCTGCCCCTTGCTGTTTAGCTTGAAGAATTTGTTGCTCTTGCTGTAAAGCTTGTTCTGTTTTAGCTCTTTTACTTGCAGACATACGTTCAGCATTTTGATAATATTCTTGCACTTTTTGCTGAAAAGGAGCTCCTAAACTATCCAGCTCTTTTGCCATTATTTCTTGTTTTGCTTTTAAAGATTCTTCTAAAACTTTGGTTGCTTCATAATCTTTCATTAAATCTTCAACATCTATATAACCAATTTTTGTTTGATTACAAGAAGAAAGAACTATAGCAAAAGCAATTATTACTAATTTTTTCATTTTTATAAATATTTTTAATTTGTCGTTTAAAATAGATGCGAATATAAAACAAAATGAGTATTTAATACATTAATTTCTACTTATTTATATAATTTATACAAATTCTCAATCATATAAATAATAACTATTATAAATCACTTAAAATGAAGCTATTTAAGCGATGTTAAAATTTTTGAAAGGTATTTATGCTTTTATTCGATTAAACAAGTGGATAACAAGCTCAAAATTAATTTTCAGCGCGTCGTATCACATAAATTAGTGATGAATACTCTTTTGAGCGTATTGCTTTTAAATTAGAATACAATCCTATTAAAAAAGCTTTGGAAAAATTATATTTTCCTGTTTTGTATTTTTCACTTAACATAGAAACGTAAAACGAATCAAAATACATAGGAAGTTTTTTTTCAATATTCAAATTTTGATTTGAAAAAAGTAATTGGATTGATTTTTTTGAAAAATGCCAAAGATGTCTTGGGACATCAAAAGCTGCCCAATACTTTTTATAATACAACGCATCAAAACTTTTATAATTTGGTACAGCAACAATTAAAATTCCAGATGGTTTTAATAAGCTTTTTAATTTTGAAATATAATTATCAATATTAGGAATATGCTCTAACACATGCCAAAGTGTTATAACATCAAATTGTTGTGTTTTAATTTTATTTATATCATCAACTATTTTAGAAGAGGTCTTCTTATATAACTTTTGATTTGCTAAATGTTTTGCATTAACATTCGGTTCTACCCCTACTACATTCCAACCACCGTATTTACAGGTCAACAAAAATTCTCCTGTTCCGCAGCCAATATCAAGTATATCCTTTTCTTGACTGTTGAACGAATTAATTAATTTCAATTTACTTTTTAAAGTGGCCTTTTTTACTATTTGATACAGTTTATCAACTACACTTTCCTTTGAATCGGTATGTGAAATATAGTTTGAACTTTCGTAATATTTCGGTAAATTTTCTAATTTAGGTTGAGGATACGTTTCTAACATATCCGTTTCAGAATTATATAATAATTTAAATTCTTCTCCTGAAACTGAATAATCTTTTAATGTTAAATAAACCAAATTTTTATCACTCATTTTTGAAGTGTTCCACGTGGAACATTTAAAATTATCTTCCCATATAAACTAATAACACAGAAATATCACTTGGGGAAACACCACTTATTCTACTAGCCTGTGAAATTGAAGTTGGTTGAATTTTAGTTAATTTTTGACGCGCCTCTATTGATAATGACTTCACTTTATTATAATTAAAATTGGCAGGAATTGGAACTTTCTCCAACCTATTTAATTTATCAGCCTGATTTTTTTCTTTTTCAATATAACCAGCATATTTTACATGAATTTCAGTTTGTTCTAAAATCTCATAATCTATATTTTCAGCATCAATAAAAGCTTTAATTTTTGGAAGCTTCGCAATCATTTCAAAATTCAATTGCGGACGTGCGGCAATTTTATACATCTTCATTGATTGTGTAATTTTAGCCGTATTATTCTCTACTAATAACGGATTTATTTCCTCAGGCTTAATGCTCAATTCTTTTAAATATTTTACAAATAAATCTGTTTTATGTTGTTTTTCAATTACACGATCCATCCGTTCTTTTGAAGCTAAACCAATTCTATTCGACAAAGGAGTTAATCTTAAATCAGCATTATCTTGTCTCAACAACGTTCTGTATTCAGCTCTTGAGGTAAACATTCTATATGGCTCTTCTGTGCCTTTTGTAATTAAATCATCAATTAAAACACCTATATAAGCCTCATTTCTTTTTAATATAAACGGCTCTTTGTTTTGAATATTCAATGCGGCATTTACACCAGCCATTAAACCTTGCGCTGCAGCCTCCTCATAACCAGTAGTTCCATTAATTTGACCGGCAAAATACAAGTTTTTAATCAACTTAGTTTCCAAGGAATGCATTAACTGTGTAGGTGGAAAATAATCGTACTCAATTGCATAGCCGTATCGTAAAAATTTAACATTCTCAAAACCGGCTACTTTACGCAAAGCTTTATCCTGCACATCCTCGGGTAATGAAGTTGAAAAACCATTAACATAAATTTCAATGGTACTCCAACCTTCTGGTTCCACAAAAATTTGATGCCTTTCTTTGGTAGCAAATCTATCTATTTTATCCTCAATAGAAGGGCAATATCTTGGGCCTATGCTTTTAATTCTACCATTAAACATTGGAGATCTGTCAAACCCAGTTCGTAACAAATCATGAACTTCCTTTGACGTATAACTCATATAACAGGAACGCTGCTTAATTAACGATTTTGTTTCAGGTGTATAAGAAAATTTTTTAGGATCATCGTCGCCAGGCTGCTCAGTCATTTTCGAAAAATCCAATGACCTTGCATCAACTCTTGGGGGTGTTCCAGTTTTCATTCTTCCAGCTTCAAAACCCTTAGCAACTAAATCTTCAGTGATACCAACAGCAGCACTTTCACCTGCTCTACCTCCACCAAAAGTTTTTTCTCCAATATGAATTAAACCATTTAAAAAAGTGCCAGCTGTTATAATAACTGTTTTAGACTTTATTTCAACACCTAAAGAAGTTTTAACACCTACAATTTTATCTTCATCAAACAATAAACCCGTAACCATATCCTGATAAAAATCTAAGTTATCTGTTTGCTCTAACATAGATCTCCAACATTCAGCAAAACGCATTCTATCACTTTGCGCTCTTGGACTCCACATTGCTGGCCCTTTAGATTTATTCAACATTTTAAATTGAATAGCTGTTTTATCCGTAACAATACCACTATAACCTCCCAAAGCATCAATTTCTCTAACAATTTGACCCTTTGCAATACCCCCCATAGCAGGATTACAACTCATTTGCGCAATATTTTGCAAATTCATTGTAATAAGTAGTGTTGATGCACCTATATTTGCAGCTGCAGCTGCAGCTTCACCGCCAGCGTGCCCACCTCCAACAACAATTACATCATATATTGTATCAAACATATTCTTAAAATAAGTGTTCCACGTGGAACATTAGTTAGTTAGTACTGACAAACAACTATCTTCCTGAGCTCTCATAATATTCTTCTCCTCTTCATTTTTATCTTTAAACCCACAATAATGTAAAACACCATGAATAATTACCCTATTTATCTCATTTTCAGTGTTTTGTGAATATTTTATAGCGTTTTCCTTCACTCTTTCAACTGAAATAAAAATATCTCCTGAAATTTCTTTCCCAACACTATAATCAAAGCTAATAATATCGGTTAAAGTATCGTGTTTTAAAAACTCGACATTTAATTTATGAAGATATTCATCGTCACAAAAAATGTAGTTCAGCTCACCTTCAGTAAAAGCATACTTTTTAATACACGTTGAAATCCAATTAGAAATTTTAGATTCATCTTCCAATTTAAAATCAGTTTCGTAATTAAATGTAATCATAGTTTACTCTTTGCTTTTAAAATATTCTTGTACTTTCTTTTTATAAATTGAGCGCAAAGGTAATGATTGTCGATTTAATATTTCGGTATTATTAAAATATGGTTTTTTTAACTTTAGTTGTTTCAACTGCCTTTCGGGAAATTCTTGTTTATTGCTTTCAGATTGACGTTTTTCATCATTACCTTGTTGCTGCATTGCGCCTTCTAACTTTAACAGTTCATATGTTAACTTCTGCATATTCTGGATTACTTCAAACGAAAAGCCTTTGTCTAACATTTCCTTTTCTAATTCTTCCATTTGTTTTACTGCGCCACCACCAACTCCTTTTTTAATCATGTCTTTCTGCTCGTCTAACAAATCTTTTAACATTTGCTTTAATTCAGACTGTTGTTTGTAAATTTTAAATAACTCTTCATTAATCATTTCTTCCTGCTCCTCTTCGCTTCCAAGCTTTACACGTAATACTTTCTTCTGTCCATCCTTCATTTGCTTAGACAGTTTACCTTGTTTTTTAATAATATCAGGTAATGAAAACGCTTTTTCATCATTTCCTTTTCCACCTCCAAAACTTAATGAAGCATTCATCAGTCCTTGTAAAATATCACTTAATTGGTTAGCTAAATTATTAACACTTGTAATAGCAAACTGCTGATTTGAATTTCCAACCTCCACTTTATTTTCTGAAAAATTACTAATTGACTCATCTATTTGAAAATGAACTTCGTTTACATTTACTTGAATCTCTGCTCCCATTTTTACTAAACGTAAAGACAGTGTATACAAACTATCATCAATATGTTTAAAGTATTCTTTTAAAGCATGTTGTCTTTTAAGGTTTTTTGAATATTCAGGATGCTTATTTGTTGTTTCTGAAAATTTAATATACAACTCTTCCTGCTGAAAAGAAAACTCAATTAAGTTTTCAACAATATTCCGAAGATTATCAATATTTTCATCTATTTCTTCTCCTTCTATTGCAGACATATAACTACCCATTTTTTCAGAAAGTTGTTTCATTTTTTTAGCAGCTAATCTTTGTTTTTTTGATGCTTTGCTTTTGATAAAATCTGAATTTTGTTGTAATTCTTCTTTTTGAAGTTCATCTACTGCGTCGTGTAAATCTTTATCAATATCGTTAACATCTTCGTTTAGTTTTGGCAACTTCATTGGTCTTTTTAAACCTTTGTTTTGTTTATCTAATTCTTCAAAATCATCTTTGAGTTTATTGAACTCTTTATTTATTTCATTCTGATTTTCTAAAGAATTCTCGTCATTATTTTTTGAAAGCTTGTTTTCATCTTCAGCTAATTTTTCTAATTTCTCTTGAGTTTGAACTGCTTTTTGTTCAACATAAAAACGTTTGGTTAGTTCTAAAATTCGTTCCAAACTCAGTTCATTTCTTCTGTTCTTTTTAATTAGATCTTTTAATTTACTCTGAAGTCTCTCCTTGTCAATTTTCTTCGCCAACTCTTCAAGTTCTTTTAAAAGTTTATTTTGTGCTGCTAACTTTTTTGTTTCTTCAATTCTCTTTTTTAAATCTTTCTTTTTTTCTGAAAGCTTTTCTAAATTAGGTTGTTCATCTAAATTCTTTTGTAGCTTTTCAGATTGCTTATGCAACATTTGTTGATACTGATTTTGACGCTGTAAAAGTTGTTCTAATTTTTGAGTATCATTCCAATTAATTTCACCTTTCTTTTGAAGTTCCTCTTCCAGCTTTATATAGTTTGAATTTTCTTTTTTAAATTTTGAAAGTGCTTTAGAAATATTTGAAATAGTCTCATTCTGTTCTTTCAATATTTCCTCCTTAACTTCAGTTTCAGTTTTATTGTAATAACTAAATACTTTACTTTTTGTTTTCTTTACACCATTCACCATGTCATTATCAAAAACCTGAAAATACATTTCATAATCAACACCTTCTTCAATTTCAATTCCTTGAGGAAAAATGTAATAAAAACTAGTAAACGAACTTGCATTAATATCAATTTTATAGGTATTAATTAATGAAGGATTCTGTTTATTGTAATACACTAGTTCTAACTTACTAACAAAATAATCATCGATTAATTGACCAGCAAAATCAACAGGTCCACGAGAAATAGAGTCTATATTTGAAATTACAGTTATTTTAGGGAATTCATCATTTACAACATCAATTGAAAAATTAAGTTCTTCGTAATTTTTAAGTTGCTCATTTGATGTTTTTATAGTGTATAAAAAAGGTTTTAACACTTTTTTATTGTAGTTAAAATGGTTGGCTGAAGTTCGATTAAAAATCTTTACTTCCTCCTTTGATTGTATCGAAATTTGTTGTGTTTGATGTGTTTCAATCTGCCAACTAACTTTGGTTCCCTGTGGAACAATAGCATTTCCTGTATTTTGAATAATTTCGGCTTTTCCCCCAGTATAAAAAGGGTAATTTAAAACCATTTTTAAATTAGTTATTACAGGTGTTGCAATTACATTAATATTGTATTGTTCTGAAGTTAGGTTGTTGGCAACTAAATTAAAACTTAAAGACTGTTTTACATTCGAAAAAGTATATTCAAAATTTCCAAAACCATTATTCTTCATAAAGTAATTTTCTCCTAAAAAAGTAATTTTTACATCTTCTGGCGTGGTGTTTCCAATTGTCTTAACAAGAATAGACAGTGGTTGCCCCTCAATAACATCGAGATATTCATTTAGAATTTGAAAAGTAAAAGGTGGTGGTGGTTCAAAGGTTTGTTTGTAATTAACAACACGAGAAAAACTCTCACTAAAAACACTAATATTTCCTGTTATATAAATCAACGCCCAAACTAAAAAAGGAATAGTGACGTACTTTAAATATTTTTTATTACTTGAAAAATTAACAGCTTTTTTAAAAGGAATAGGTTGTAACTCTTTTGACTTTTGTTTAATACTAGCTTCAACAAGTTCAGAACAGTCTTCAATATTTTGTAATTGCAGCATATTCAACAACTTATCTTTTATTTCAGGAAAGTGACTTCCAATAATTTTAGATGCTTCAATTTGAGAAATTCCTTTTTTCAAACCTACAATTTTAAATAAAGGAAAAGCGATATAAACCACCAATAATGTGCTTTCTACTAAAATAAATATTAAAAATAATATAGTTCTAGCAAAAGGTTTTAGCCATAAAAAATATTCAACAAATAAGGTAAAAATAAAATACAAGAACCCTAAAGAAACAAACAATATTAACCCTTTTATAAGTTCATTTGCATAATATTTTATAACAAAATGCTGTATCTTGTTTTGTATATTTTTAACTGTATTCACAAATTTTAAAAATGTTTAACCGTTAAAAATAACGAAAAATACATTAGTGTGTTGTTAATATTTTTTGAAGATTTATTTCAAAAAGTTTCATAAGATAAATCATATCATAATAGCGAACCTTTTTCTAAGATATATAAACATTAATTTATAATTTAGTTTTCAAATTTAAACCATATGAGTTTCTAATTAATATTAGATCAAATAAACGGTACATGCACTAGCTTTAAAATTAATTAAACCCAAAGCATGAAAACGCGTTAGTGTTGAGCTCAGTAGATTCTTTTTTTATTCACTTGTTAATTAGAATTTTAAAAGATAGCTTATAACAAGTAGCTTTTTTTTATTTTATAATACGATGTTTTGTTCTTATAAATTATCTTTGCACTTTATTTATTAGAAAATGAACAACGTTAGAGTACGATTTGCACCAAGTCCGACAGGACCTTTACACATTGGAGGAGTTAGAACAGCACTTTTTAATTACTTATTTGCAAAAAAAAATAATGGAACATTTGTATTGCGTATTGAAGATACCGATCAAACACGTTATGTTGCAAATGCTGAGCAGTATATAATTGACACACTTAATTGGTGTAACATTCCATATGATGAAGGACTTGGAAAGAATGAAAAATTTGGACCTTATCGTCAGTCAGAACGAAAAGAATTATACAAAACATATACAGAAGTGTTAATTGCAAAAGGTAAGGCATATTATGCTTTTGATACTACTGAGGAATTAGACTTTCATAGAAAAGATTACGAAGTAAAAGGAAAAACTTTTATTTACAATTGGTATAATAGAGCAAAATTAGCAAACTCATTTTCACTTTCTAAAGAAGAAGTTGAACAACGTATTGCTAATGGTGATAAATATGTGGTTCGTTTCAAAATGTATGAACCTGAAAATAACGACGCTAAAACAATTGAATCTGATGATATTGTTAGAGGTCGCGTTTCTTTTAAAAAAGAAATTTTAGATGATAAAATATTATTCAAAAGTGATGGAATGCCAACGTATCACTTAGCAAATATTGTTGATGATCATTTGATGGAAATAAGTCATGTTATTCGTGGTGAAGAATGGTTACCTTCTCTCCCACTTCATATTGCTTTATACGAAGCTTTTGGTTGGGAAGCTCCAAAATTTGCTCACTTACCTTTAATATTGAAACCTGTTGGAAAAGGGAAATTAAGTAAGCGTGATGGTGATAAATTAGGTTTTCCTGTTTTCCCGTTAGAGTATACAAATGAAAAAACTGGTGATGTTTCACGTGGATATAGAGAAGATGGATATTTTTCTGAAACAGTAGTTAACTTTTTAGCTTTGTTAGGTTGGAATCCTGGTACTGAACAAGAATTATTTAGCTTAGAAGAATTAGTGGAATCTTTCGATTTAAATCGTGTAAATAAGTCTGGAGCACGATTTGATCCCGATAAAACCAAATGGTTCAATCAGCAATATATGATGCAAAAAACAGATGCTGAATTAGCTTTGTTATACGTGCCAATTCTTAAAGAAAAAAGGGTGTCATCAAATATCAACTACATAAAAAAAGTGGTAGGATTAATAAAAGAACGTGCAACTTTTGTAAACGATTTTTGGGATTTAAGTAGTTTCTTTTTTGAAGCTCCAACCGAATTTGATGCGAAAGCCTCAAAGAAAAGCTGGAAAGAGGGGTCTGGTGAATTAATGCAAGAATTAAATGTAGTTATAGAAGGTATTGAAGATTTTAATTCTCAAAATATTGAAACTCTTGTTAAACAATGGATTACTGCTAAAGAAATAGGTTTTGGAAAAATTATGCAGCCATTCCGTTTAAGTTTAGTAGGCGCAATGAAAGGTCCTCATTTGTTTGATATTACTGAAATGCTTGGCAAAAAAGAAACTATTAACAGAATAAAAAAAGCTATTAGTATTTTATAAATAAAAAAGGAACCAATTAGTTTCTTTTTTTATATCTCAATTTTAACGTTATATCCTTTTAAGGCGTTTTTGTATCTCTCAGCTTCAAAATTTGCTGCATTAAATTCAATTTTACGTTCATTTCTCATTTTTATATGTTTTATTGAACGTAAATATCTACGCATATCTTTTTCATTTGATATTACTAAACCAGGAACTTGAATACCTTTTCCATTTTCATCCTTTGCAACCATAGAAAAGTACGATGAATTACAGTGTTTTTTTATACCTGTTTGAATATTTTGTGACTCAACTCTAATTCCAACAACCATTGAAGATCTTCCAACATAATTCACCTGAGCTTTCATGGTAACCAACTCACCCACTTCAATAGAATTTAAAAAATCAACTCTGTTTACCGAAGCTGTAACACAGTACCTTCCAGAAAATTTTGATGCAGAGGCAAATGCCGCTTTATCCATTAATGACAGAATAAACCCCCCATGAATTTTTCCACTAAAATTAGAATGCGAAGGGAGCATTAACTCCGTTAAAATAATTTCTGATTCTTCTGGTTTTTTAAATGGTTTATAAATCATTCAAAGAAAATTTTAATAGTTATCTATTTTTACTTAATAATTACAAATGTACTAACCCTACACTTTAAATATAACTTTTAACATATATTGTAACATATTTACTTTTTCTGTTACAAATAGATGCAATTAGTTTTAAAAAATTATTAAAACCTTGTATCTTTATTCCTTAATTAACCTTTAAAAAAATTAAAATGATCGAAACTTATATTATTATTTTCTTAGTACTTGTTGTTGTAATTTCTGGATTATTTGTTGTTAAACAACAAACAAGTGCTATTGTCGAGCGATTTGGTAAATTTAACAGTATAAGAGGGGCAGGATTACAGTTAAAAATTCCACTAATTGATAAAATTGCGGGTCGTGTTAGTTTGCGTATTCAACAACTTGATGTAATTGTTGAAACTAAAACACAAGACGATGTATTTGTGCATTTAAAAATTTCAGTACAATTTTTAATTAGACCAGATCACGTGTATGATGCTTTTTACAAACTTCAAAATCCACAAGAACAAATTACAGCTTTTATTTTTGATGTAGTTCGTGCCGAAGTTCCAAAAATGATATTAGATGATGTGTTTGAAAAGAAAGAAGAAATTGCTCTTGCTATTCAACGTGATTTAAAACAAGCAATGCTTAATTATGGTTATGACATTATAAAAGCATTAGTAACAGATATTGACCCTGATGAAAAAGTTAAAATAGCAATGAACCGTATTAATGCAGCTGATCGTGAAAAAATTGCTGCACAACACGAGGGTGATGCCCAACGTATTTTAATTGTTGAACGAGCTAAAGCTGAAGCTGAAAGTAAACGTTTACAAGGTAAAGGAATTGCTGATCAACGTAGAGAAATTGCACGAGGATTAGAAGAAAGTGTTGATGTACTTAATAAAGCGGGTATTAACAGTCAGGAAGCTTCTGCATTGATTGTAATTACACAACATTACGACACTTTGCAAAGTATAGGATCTGATACTAATTCAAACTTAATATTGTTACCAAACAATCCAAATGCTGCAAGTTCTATGTTAAATGATATGGTTACAAGTCTAGTGGCAGCAAATAAAATGAATGAATCATCACATAATAATAAGAAAAAACTAGAATAATAAAATGATTTTAACTACGACAAATACAATAGAAACCAACCAAATAAAAGATTATTTAGGAATTGTTACTGGTGAAACTATTATTGGTGCTAATATTTTTAAAGATTTTTTTGCAGGAATTAGAGATATTGTAGGGGGAAGATCTCGTTCTTATGAAAAAGTACTTCAGGAAGCTAAAAATACAGCTTTAAGAGAAATGGAACAACAAGCGCATCAATTAGGTGCAACTGCTGTAATTGGAATTGACTTAGATTATGAAACAGTTGGACCAAGAGGTGGTATGCTAATGGTTACAGCTTCAGGGACAGCTGTTAAATTTTAATTTTAGAATTTTATTTACAAAAAAACTCGCAATATTGCGAGTTTTTCAAGTAATAAGAACGATAAATTATTTATTTTCATCAATTTTTTTTTCATCTTCTTCTTCTTTTTCTTCTTCTTTTGTAGCTTTTTTAAATTCTTTTATTCCACCACCAAGACCTTTCATTAATTCAGGTAGTTTCTTTCCTCCAAATAATAATAATATTGCTAATCCAATAATTATCCATTGCCAAGGACCAACCATTCCTAAAAAAATATGTAATGCATTCATTTAATTAAATTTTTATAATACAAATATACTAATTTAATCATAACTCAAATTATAATTTATAAAACTCATAATTTATTAAAAATCTAAGTAATCTACTAGTTTAATTGAACCTCCAATAAATTTTTTAGTATTTAAAATTTTAAGCTCACCTTTATATAAAATAGTGCCTCCAAATCGAACTTTTGCATCTAATAGCTCTGTAGTGTTGGTTTCAACTTTTGCCCCAGATGCCGCAACAACAATAGTTTGTTCACTAATTAAGTGAAAGGATTTATAAATTCCTCCTGTGGTAGCTTTAATAATTTGATTTCCAACTTTACCTGATAATTCAATAATACCTCCAGTAACAGCTTTTACATTTAAGTGTTTTGTATTAACTTTTAAATTGATTTTTGCACCTTCTTGAACTCTAACTTCTAAATGTTTTTGTTTAATCAATTCCTTAGAAACAATAATGCTTCCTTCATTTGCATCTAATACATTTAGGTTTTCATAAAACAACTTAACTTTTATATCTTTAGCTACAAAACTATCTGGTATTCTTAATCTAATTTTTAAAACACCATCAACATTTTTAACAATAACATCACTAGATTGTGAACCTGATATTTCAATTTTTGAAGTATTTGATTTTTGAATTTCAACAGTTAAACCATTATACACTTTTAACTCATTAAAATCACCAAAGTTTTTAGTGACAGTTTCTTGTGAAAATGCAATTGAACAAAATAATATAAATACTAATGCGATTTTTTTCATTTTTCTCTTTTTTAAAAAACTAATAACTCCTAATTTATGCAATAACTATGCCTTAGTTTACTAATTATTTTTCAATTTTTTCAATCAAGGTAAAATCTAAATGTTTGCGCTCTAAATCAGTATTTTTCACTTTAATAATTACGTGATCTCCAAGTTGATATAAATTTTTAGTAGATTGACCAACTAACGCATATTGTTTTTCATCAAAAATATAATAATCATCTTTTATTTCACGTATTCTACACATTCCTTCACATTTATTTTCAATAATTTCAACATATATTCCCCATTCCGTTACTCCTGAAATTACTCCTTCAAACTCCTGATCTTTATGATCGGCCATATATTTAACCTGCATATATTTTATAGAATCTCTTTCGGCTCTTGAAGCTAAATACTCCATCTCAGATGAATGCTTACATTTTTCTTCGTAAACTTCAGCTTTTGGTGATTTTCCTCCCTCTAAATAATGCTGTAACAAACGATGTGTTATAACATCAGGATAACGACGAATTGGTGAAGTAAAATGACTATAATAATCGAATGCTAATCCATAATGACCAATATTTTGTGTAGTATATTCGGCTTTACTCATTGACCTAACAGCTAAAGTTTCAATCATATTAGCTTCACCCTTTCCATGAACATCAGTTAATAGTTTGTTTAATGAAGATGATGTGGTTTTTTTATTTTTAGTATCAATTTTATTAGTATAGCCAAACTTACTAACAATGGTTTGTAATGAAGCTAATTTATCTAAATCAGGTTCATCATGAACTCTATACACAAAAGTATTTTTACTTGGTACTCCGCCACTTTTAGAACCTATAAATTCAGCAACTTTTCGGTTTGCTAACAACATAAATTCCTCAATTAACTTATTAGCATCCTTTGATTCTTTAAAAAATACACCTATTGGCTCAGCATTTTCATTTAAATTAAATTTAACCTCTACTCTATCAAAAGTAATAGCACCTTGCTGTAAACGTTTCTTTCGAAGTTTTTTTGCTAATTCATTTAGTTTTAAAATAGCAGTTACAATTTCAGTATTTACATCATAAGATTTACCAGTTAAAGAAATTTCTTTTGAAATAGTATTTTCTTTTGTTTCTATTATTTCCTGAGCTTCCTCATAAGTAAATCTTTTATCAGAATATGTAATGGTTCGTCCAAACCATTTATTTAAAACCTTTCCGTTTTCATTCATTTCAAAAATTGCTGAAAAAGTTAATTTCTCCTCATTTGGACGTAAAGAACAAACTCCGTTTGATAAAACTTCTGGTAACATTGGTACTACCCTATCTACTAAATAAACTGAGGTAGCACGATTATAAGCCTCAGCTTCTAAAATCGTATTTTCCTGAACGTAATGTGAAACATCAGCAATATGAATTCCTATTTCAAAATTTCCATTTTCAAGTATTTTAAATGATAAAGCATCGTCAAAATCTTTAGCATCTTTCGGATCAATAGTAAAGGTTAAATCCTTACGCATATCTCTCCGTTTTGCTATTTCATTTTCAGTAATTTCAAAAGAAATATTTGCTGCATCAGCTTCCACTTTTTCAGGAAATTTATATGGTAAACCATATTCTAAAAGTATGGAATGTATTTCGGTATTATGATCACCTGGTAACCCTAAAACTTCTTTAATTTTTCCAAATGGATTTTTTGAATTATCAGGCCAATTGCTAATTTTTGCAAGTACTTTTACACCATGTTCAGCATTTTGCAACTTACTTTTTGGTATAAAAATATCGGCATACATTTTTGGATCATCTGGTATTACAAATCCAAAGTTTTTACTTAATTGTAAAACACCAACAAACTCAATTTTTGCACGTTGAATAATTTCAACAACATCACCTTCCTCTTTTTTACTATTTTTACGATTGTATAAATAAATTTTAACCGTATCATTATCTAAAGCTTTGTTTAAATTACGTGCTGGAATGAATACATCATGTTCTAAATCATCACAAATAAAATATCCATTACCATTTGAAGTTACATCGATTGTTCCAATATAATATTTATCTAATGGAATTACTTTAAATTTACCTCGTTCAGTTTCTTCTACTTTCTGCTGAGCTTTTAAAGCTTCTAATTTTTGAATTATTTGATTACGCCCGTTAGCATCAGAAATTTTTAATTTTGCTGCAATTTGACGGTAATTAAAACTTTGGTTTGAAGATTGATTTAATAACTTTAAAATATTTCTGGTTAAATCTTTAATAATGTTTCCTTTCTTTTTATAATTTTTCTTCTTTTTCGACATTATATCTTTAATATTTAAATCAAAAGTACAACTATTTAAACTTGTATATATTATTAAATGATTATTTGTACATTAAGCTTTTTATAATATTTATATGAATTCAAAATGGTTTGTTATTGTAAATCCTACTTCAGGAAATGGTATTTCAAAAAAATTATGGCCTAAAATTGAAAAAGAATTAATAACTCAAAAATTTAATTTCGAAGTAGCTTTTACTAAACATAAAGAACACTCTAAAGAACTGGTTAAAAATGCTTTAAATAAAAATATTAAAAAAATAATTAGTGTTGGTGGTGATGGTAGTTTACATAATATTGTAAATGGAATTTTAAAATCAACAATTAAAGATTTTAAGTCTGTTAAATTAGGTGTAATACCAATTGGAACAGGTAACGATTGGGTGAGAAATTATAATATACCAATTAATTATAAACAGGCTATTACTATTATAAAAGAAGAATTTACATACTTGCAGGATATTGGAAAAATTACATTATTAAATTCAAATAATAACTACTATTTTCATAATATGGCTGGAATTGGTTTTGACGGGCATGTTGTTAATAAAGTTCATAAATATAAATATTTAGGATATTTAGCATATTTAACAGGTGCTTTAATTAGTATAATTGGTTTTAAACGAAGGTATTTACATATAGAATTTAACAAAACTATTATTTCCGGTAAAAGTTTAATGTTATTAATTGGTATTGGAAAATTTTCTGGTGGAGGAATGCAATTAACTGAAAATGTGATAACTAATGACGGTTTATTTGATATATCATATATTAAAAATATATCCATTTTTACAGTTATTAAACATATTTCTAAACTATTTAAAGGTACTGTTACTAAATTACCAATAATTAAAACATATAAAACTTCAGAAATAGAAATATCAATTAAAAATAGTGAAGATATATATATGCAAGCTGATGGTGAATTAATTGAAACTTGTAATTTTAAAGCAACTATATTACCAAAAGCACTTCAATTTATTATACCTAAACATTAAAAAAATTAATAAATCATTTTCTTTATCTTGTAAAATAAAAAATATTTAATAAATATTTAATTCTTATTAACAATATATATTATTATTATAAAGAAGTTTAAAAATTTAAAAAAAATATTATTATTATTATAGTGTGTTAATATGTATAATAAAATTTTTATTATAAATTTTGATATATAATTTATAAATAACTATTAACATTTTATAAATAGTTAAAATATTAAAAATCAATACTATTAAATAGGTTATAAACAATTTATATTTTACTAAATATATAAAAATATTTAATAAATTTTTGTAATAAAAATGTTAATAATGTTTTTTAAGTTGTTTATAACTTCATTTTAAAAAATGAAAAATAAATTTGTTTATATAATATATGTTTTTGCAATAGTATTTTTTTTTAAAATAACAAAAATTACTTTTCTTTTTTAAGTATAAACTTATTCACAATATTAATTAAATATAAAGTAATTGTAAATCAACTTCTTAAAAAATACTATTAACATTTACTTTTTTTACTGTTAATAACCGTGAATTTGTATTTTTGCTCTATAAAACAAAAAAAAACAATTATATGACAATTGCAATTGGTAATGATCACGCTGGTACAGAATATAAATTTGAAATTATAAAATTATTAGAAAGTAAAGGTATTAAAGTTTTAAATTTTGGAACTGATACAAATAATAGTATGGATTATGCAGATGCTATTCACCCAGTAGCTGAAGCTGTTGAAAATAAAAAAGCTATATATGGTATAATAATTTGTGGTAGTGGAAACGGAGCTCAAATGACAGCTAATAAACATCAAGGTATAAGAGCTGGATTATGTTGGAACAATGAATTAGTAGCACTTACAAGACAACATAATAATGCAAATATTTTAGCAATTCCTGCTCGTTTTATATCGTTACAACAAGCATTAGGTTTTGTTGAAATATTTATAAATACTGAATTTGAAGGAGGGCGTCATAAAAATAGAATAGATAAAATTCCCACTACTTGTTGTTAATTTCAACTTTATAAAATTTAAATGAGTTATAATCATTCTCATAACCACAGTACTTTATCACGTAAAAATTTATTAATAACAATTGTATTAAACACCATAATAACAGTTGCTCAATTAATAGGTGGTTTTATTTCAGGAAGTTTAGCATTAATTTCTGACGCTGTTCATAATTTTTCTGATGTTATTTCTTTAATTATTAGTTATTTAGCTAATATTTTAACACATAAAAAGAAACAAACAAAAAAATATACTTTTGGTTATAAACGTGCTGAAATTATTGCTGCATTTATAAATGCAGTATCATTAATTGTGATAGCAATTTTTCTTGGTATTGAGGCTATTGAAAGATTTAGTAAACCAAAAAATATTGAAACTACCTTAGTAATTTGGCTAGCCATTTTAGGGGTAGCAGCAAATGGTTTTAGTGTTTTATTACTTAAAAAAGATGCTCAACAAAACCTAAATATGAGAACTGCATATTTACATTTACTAACAGATATGTTAACATCTGTAGCAGTTTTAATAGGGGGTTTATTAATGAAATATTATCAAATTTTTTGGATTGATGCTTTATTAACTCTTATAATATCAATTTATTTAATTTATTTAAGTTGGGATATTTTAAAAACTTCTACAAAAATTTTAATGCTTTTTGCTCCTAAACATATTGTTATTGATGAAGTTGAAAATGAAGTATTAAAAGTTAAGGGTATAAAAAATATACATCACGTACATATTTGGCAGTTAAACGATAATGATTATCATTTTGAAGCTCATATAGAGTTTAATAAAGATATAAAACTTTCTGAATTTGATATTATTTGTGAATCAATTGAAAAAATACTTTTAAAAAAATTTCAAATAAATCATTGTAATTTACAGCCTGAATTTATTAGAGATGATTTAAAGGAACTAATAAAACAAGATTAAAAAATGCTTCAAATATTTTCAAAAACATATAATGAATTAAAAAAAGAAGAACTTTATCAAATTTTACAATTAAGAAGTGAAGTTTTTGTAGTAGAGCAAGATTGTGTATATCAAGATATAGATTTTAAAGACCAAAAAGCTATTCATATTTTAGGTTATAAACAGGAAAAACTTGTAGCATATACACGTATTTTTAAAAAAGGAGAATATTTTGAAAATGCAAGTATTGGTAGGGTAGTAGTAGTTAAAAAAGAAAGAATAAAAAGCTATGGTCACTTAATATTTAAAGCTTCAATAAAAGCTGTAAATAAGTTTTTTAATGAAGAAGAAATTAAAATTTCTGCTCAAAAATATTTAAAAAATTTTTATGAATCTCACAACTTTAAACAAATAGGAGAGGAATATTTAGAAGATAATATTCCACACATTACAATGATAAATTTTAAATAAATATATAATTAAAAAGTAAAAATTATAAAGGTTAAAAACCTTTCACATAATTATTAAACTAGTCTAAATATAGTCAATACTTTTTTATATTTTAGCAATAATCATTTTTAAAAAAATAATACAACTTATGGCAGCAGATAAAGAGCAAGCGGCAAAATTAAAAGCGTTACAACTTACTTTAGATAAATTAGATAAAGCTTATGGAAAAGGAACTGTAATGAAAATGGGTGATGTAGCTATTGAAGATGTTGATGCAATTTCATCAGGATCATTAGGGTTAGATTTAGCTTTAGGTGTTGGAGGTTATCCACGTGGTAGAGTAGTTGAAATATACGGACCAGAATCTTCTGGTAAAACAACATTAACATTACATGCAATTGCAGAAGCTCAAAAAGCAGGCGGGATTGCGGCATTTATTGATGCTGAACATGCGTTTGATCGTTTTTATGGTGAAAAATTAGGTATTGATGTTGATAATTTAATTATTTCTCAACCTGACCATGGAGAGCAGGCTCTTGAAATTGCTGATAATTTAATAAGCTCTGGAGCTATTGATATTGTAGTAATTGATTCAGTTGCGGCATTAACTCCAAAAAGTGAAATAGAAGGTGAAATGGGTGATTCAAAAATGGGTTTACACGCTCGTTTAATGTCTCAAGCGCTACGTAAACTAACAGGAACTATTCATAAAACAAACTGTACTGTTATATTTATTAATCAGTTGCGTGAAAAAATTGGTGTAATGTTTGGAAATCCTGAAACTACAACTGGTGGTAATGCGCTTAAATTTTATGCATCAGTTCGTTTAGATATTAGAAGAAGAACTCAAATTAAAGATGGTGATAAAGTAATTGGTAATAGTACTAAGGTAAAAGTGGTAAAAAATAAAGTAGCACCACCATTTCAAATTGCTGAATTTGATATTATGTATGGAAAAGGAATTTCAAAAACTGGAGAAATTTTAGACCTAGGTGTTGAGTTTGGAATTGTTAAAAAGAGTGGATCTTGGTTTAGTTACGGAGAAACAAAATTAGGACAAGGTCGTGATGCTGTTAAAGCATTAATTCAAGATAATCCTGATTTAGCTGAAGAGCTAGAAACTAAAATTAAAGAAGCTATAAATTCTGAAGAATAAATTAATTATTATAAAAAATATAATAAACGCCTTAACTATTAAGGCGTTTTTTTTAACACCTTATTTCATTAAATAATTAGTTATAAAATATTTATAGAAATAAAGACTAAACTCCGGTAGATCCAAAACCACCAGCTCCACGCTCAGTTTCACTTAAAACTTCAACTTCTTCCCATTCTGCACGTTCGTGTTTAGCAATTACCAATTGAGCAATTCGCTCACCACTGTTAATTACAAAATTTTCATTAGATAAATTCACTAAAATTACCCCAATCTCACCACGGTAATCTGCATCAACTGTACCAGGAGCATTTAAAACGGTAATTCCTTTTTTTGCAGCCAATCCACTTCGTGGGCGAACTTGAGCTTCTGTTCCAACAGGTAAAGCAATAAATAAACCTGTTTTTACAATAGCTCTTTCTAAAGGTTTTAAAGTAATAGCTTCTTCAATATTTGCACGTAAATCCATTCCCGCTGAAGCAATGGTTTCGTAGTTGGGTAGTTCGTGTGTTGATTTGTTTATGATTTGTATTTTCATTTTATTTATCATTTTCTTTTTAAAATATTTGATATTTCTTTTCTTTCATTCCAATAAATTAAAATTCCAAATATTATAACCAAAGTAAAAGAAACCATATAGTTTTCTCTAAAATAGCTGAATGAAATATATGAAATAATTATAGAGGCTATTAAATAACTACCGGATTTTTTTAAGTTATATGGAACAGGATAATGTTTCTTTCCAATAAAATAAGAAAGTATCATCATAGTACCATAAGCTAATAAAGTAGCCCAAGCAGAAGCTATAAATCCAATTTTTGGAATCATAATAAAGTTTATTATAACCGTAATAATTGCACCAATAATTGAGAAAATCATAGCGTAACGAGTCTTGTCAGTTAATTTATACCATATCGCTAAATTATGATAAACACCTAAAAACAAGTTTGCTAAAAGTACTATTGGAACAATAACAATAGCGTCCCAATATTCTGGATTTTTAATAAATAATACTTTTAGAAAATCTAGAAAAACAACAATTCCAACAAAAACCAATGCGCCAATTATAATAAAATAATTTAGAATTTTAGCGTAAGTTTCTTTAGCATTTTTTTTATCTGAATGATTAAAAAAGAAAGGCTCGGCTCCCAATCTAAAAGCCATAATATATAAATTCATAAAAATTGCCAACTTATAGCAGGCCGAATATATACCCATTGCATTTTTATCAATCATTTTTCCTATTAATATTTTATCTAAATTTTCATTAATAACATACGCAATACCTGCAACCGCAATAGGCCAGCTGTACGATAACATTTTTTTAAATAATAAGGTGTTAAACTTCCATTTAAATTTTATTAAATAAGGTAGAAGAAGTAGAAAAGAAACAGTGCTTCCAATAATGTTTGCGATAAATATAAAGTTAACTTTTGCTGTTCTGGTTGATAGTTCATTTAAGAATACAGGAACGGTTTTACCAGCAGCTTTGAACTCAGGGATAAATTTTAAAAACAACAGGTTTATTACTACAATAATTCCAACATTAATTAGTTTTATAGCGGTATATTTTAAAGGTCGGTTAGACGCTCTTAAATAAGCAAAAGGTATAACCATTAAAGTATCTAGAGCAATAATTCCAATTAACAATTTAAGCTGTAAAGGATTATTATTAAAATCGAAAATGGATGTAAAAAATTCTGAAAAAACAAATGCAATAATTACAAACAGTGTTGTTGTAATAAAAACACTTATAAATGCAGTTGAAATTAAGGAGTCTTTTTTTTCTTCAGTTTTGTAAAATCTAAAAAAGGCAGTTTCCATACCAAAAGTTAAAAGTACAGCCAGTAAGGCAATCCAAATATAAAAATTTGTATTTTCAGCGTAGTTATTTGTAGGTAAAGCATCTGTATGAACTCTAACTAGTAAAAAGTTAATTACTCGTGGTAAAACTGCTGCAATTCCGTAAATAACGGTGTCTTTTAAAAATCGTTTAAGCGCGCTCAAATTAGGTTTGGTATATAAAACTATAAAAGTAAAAAAATAATAGTTATAGTATTATTTTTATACAGAATAAATAAGATGAATTTAGATCTAAACAAACATATTGAAAAGCAAATTAATAAAACTTTAAATTTAAAGGATGTTTATAATTGGCAATTTGTTGGAGGAGGTTCAATAAATGAAACTTACAAACTGAGTTCTAATAACCATTCCTTTTTTGTTAAAAACAATGTAATTTCAGTTTTTAAAAATGGATTTAAAGAGGAAGTTTTAGGTTTACAATTTTTGGAAGATCATAAAACTTTAACACCAAAAATAATTGTTGAAGGTATTTTTAAAAACAATTGTTATTTTGTGTTAGAGTTTATTGAATGTGGAATTAAAACTCAAAATTTTTGGAAAAATTTTGCACTACAATTGGTGAATTTGCATCAGCAAAACAGCGACTATTTTGGGTTGAATCATAATAATTTTATAGGGCAATTGCCTCAAAACAATTCTTTTAAAAAAACATTTGTTGAATTTTTTATTGAAAACAGGTTACAACCACAGGTTTTGTTAGCTTTTAATAATAAACTCATTTCAAAACAACTACTTTTAAATTTTGAAAACCTATACCTTGCGCTTAAAAATATAATTCCAAAAGAAAACCCTTGTGCCGTTCATGGAGATTTGTGGAGTGGTAATTTTATTTGTAATTCAAAACAAAAAGCTGTTTTAATTGACCCTGCTGTTTATTACGGACATAGAGAAATTGATTTAGCAATGACGTATTTATTTGGAGGCTTTTCATCTCAATTTTACCAGACATATATTGAAATTTATCCTTTAGAAAAGGAATTCAATTTTCGAAAAGATATTTACAATTTATATCCACTTTTAATTCATTTAAACTTGTTTGGAAGTTCATATTTACAAGATATAAAAAAGATTGTTTACTCTTTTTAAGCAACCATATCATTTAGTTTCTTTACTTTTGATTTATTAATTTTTTAACAAATGAATGAGAATCCTAAAATTGTTGTCTTTGGTAGTGGAAGTTGGGCAACAGCTATAGTAAAAATGTTGTGTGAAAATATGAATCAAGTGGGTTGGTATATTCGAAATCAAAATTCAATTAATTATATTTTAGAAAATAAACACAATCCTAATTATTTAAGTTCGGCCGAATTTAATTTGAATCAACTAATAATTAGTAGTGATATTAATGAAATGGTTCGTTATGCCGATATATTAATTTTTGCAATACCTTCGGCATTTGTAAAATCTGAATTAGATAAAATAAGTGAGAAATTTTCTGATAAAATTGTATTTTCAGCAATTAAAGGAATTGTTCCTGAAAGTGGATTAATTGTGGGAGAACATTTTTATGAAAACCATCAGATTCCATATGAAAATATTGGGGTTATTACTGGGCCGTGTCACGCTGAAGAAGTTGCTATGGAACGATTATCGTACCTTACGTTAGCATGTAGAGATATGGAAAAGGCTATATTAATAAGTAAATTTATATCTAGTCGTTATATAAAAACGAAAATTTCAGATGATATTATTGGTACCGAATACGCAGCAATGTTAAAAAATATTTTTGCAATTGCAGCTGGTATTGCTCACGGATTAGGCTATGGAGATAATTTTCAATCGGTTTTAATGTCTAATTCTATTCGTGAAATGAAGCGCTTTATTCGTAAAGTTCATAAAATGAAACGTAATATTAATAATTCAGCTTATTTAGGAGATTTATTAGTTACAGGATATTCAACTTTTAGTAGAAACAGAATGTTTGGTAATATGATAGGTAAGGGGTACACTGTAAAAAGCGCTATGATGGAAATGAGTATGATTGCAGAAGGTTATTACGCAACTAAAAGCGCTTTTTTACTAAATGAAAAAAACAAAGCCAAAACTCCAATAATTAATGCGGTTTATGCAATTCTTTATCAAAATAAAAATCCAAAAATAATATTTTCAAAGCTAACAGAAGTTCTAGACTAAATTACATTGCTCTTATAACTGGTTTAATAAAAATTATTTAATTGGCGTTTTATATATGATTTATATTGATTAAAATCATACAAATTTATAAATGTGAATTGTAATTTTATACTCACTTAAACAAAGTATAAAAATGAAAAACAAAACGGGAATTTTATTTGCTTCTGTTGATGGGCAAACATTAAAAATAAGCAAAAAAATAAAAGAAGTTTTTGAAAACAATCACCATTCTATTGAAATTATTAATATTAAAGATTTTAACGGTGAAGTTAAAAATTTTAATAAGCTAATTATTGGTTCAAGTATTAGATATGGTGTTCATAATGATAAAATTATTGATTTCATTAATTTAAATAAAGAAGAACTAGATAAAATTAAAACAGCTTTTTTTTCGGTGAATTTAGTAGCTCGGAAACCAGAAAAAAAACACGCAACCACTAATCCATATGTAGTTAAATTTTTTAATAAAATTAAATGGAAACCTGCTATAGTTGAAGTTTTTGCAGGAATGTTAGATTACAGAAAATATAAGTTTTTTGATAGAATTATGATTCAGTTTATTATGTGGATGACCAAAGGTCCAACTAATAAAAATACTAAAATTGAATATACAAACTGGGATAGAGTTGAGAATTTTGCTAAAAAACTAATAGCATATTAAAATACCAAACAGACAGGGGTGTCTAATTCATATTTTTCAATAAAACATAGTTTACCTGTTTCACCATTTACATCAAAAACAGATATAGAATTGCTTTTTTGGTTGGCGACCAATAAAAATTTACCATTTGTACTCAATGTAAAATTACGAGGCCAATCCCCCCTAGTACTTATATTCTGAATTTTTTGTAAGGTACCAGTTTCTAAATTTCTTTTAAAAACCACTATAGAATTTTCCCCTCTGTTTGATCCGTAAACAAATTGTTGTTTTTTTGAAATATGAATATCCGCACAAAAACTTATTCCTTCAAAATCATCAGATAATGTTGATTCGTTTTGAATTAACTCATAATTACCCCCTTCTTTTTTAATAGAAGTAATGGTGTTTGCGTATTCATTAATTACATATAAAAATGCACCAGAATTGTCAGTAATAAAATGTCTTGGACCTGCATTTTCAGTCATTTCTACCAAAGAGTTTGTTTTTAACTGAAAATTATCCTGTTTGTTTTCATATTCAAAAACTGAATTTCTACCTAAATCGGCAACAAATAAAGAATTACTAATAAATTTAGCATAATGAGCATGAGATTGCACGCTATCTAAATTATGGTTTAATACTTGTACAACTTCACTTAAACTTCCGTTGGTGTTTATATTATATATAACTACAGTTCCACCTGTATAATTTGAAACAACAACCTTTTTATTTTTTTGATCTACCGAAATATGACAAGGGTGAGCACCTTTACTACTCACTTTATTTAAGAACTGAAGCCCCCCGTTTTTATTAATTGAATAAGCTTCAACTACTCCACTAACCTCACTATTATAGTCATTTATTTCATTTACAGCATACATAAATTTCTTATTAGGACTAAGCGCTATAAATGAAGGGTTGTTGGTTTTTGAAACGAGTTGTTTTTCACCAATTTCACCTGTTTCTAGATTAAAAGTTAACTTGTAAATTCCTTCACTTTCTCCATTAGTATAAGTTCCAACATATAAAAAGGTTTCACGAGAGTTACAGCTTATTAAACTAGTTATAATAATAAGTATAAGTATACTTTTTTTCATAAATAATTAAGTTATTTTACTAAAACACCTCTTTTATTTAAATAAGAAATAGTTCTTAAAGAGCCTTCTTTAATACTTCCTTTTCCAAAAACAAACTTTTTATCAAATATTTGTGAGTTTTCAAAATAGGTTACATTAAAAAAGTTGGTAAGTTGTAAAACTTCAGGTTGTAATAATTCAACTTTAGCAAAAGAATTTGCTGGAAGTTTATCAATTTTATGCCTTAAAACAGCTGTTTCAATAAGTTTATCTTCATCATAACCTTTTGATACAATTAATACAGTATTAATATCAGTTGTTCTATTATTGATAATGTAAGCATTCCAGTCATCGCATTGGAATTCTTCATTGTATTCTTTAACAACAGCCATAAATACGTTACTAACCTCTGGTATTTGAATGTCTTTTTTCATAAAGATGATTTATAAAGCAGGATTCTGAACCTGTTTAAGTAACTTAATCTATGATTTTTAGAATGTTGCAAAACACAACTTAGAAGTTGAAATAAATTAAAGTACTGATTTAAACTGTTCTAAAAAACGAACATCGTTTTCATAAAACATTCTTATATCTGGAATTTGATACAACAACATAGCTATTCGTTCAATTCCCATTCCAAACGCATAACCACTATAAACCTCAGGATCTATGTCAGCATTTTTCAAAACATTAGGATCAACCATTCCACACCCCATAATTTCTAACCAACCAGTTCCTTTAGTAATTTTGTAATCAGTTTCAGTTTCTAGACCCCAATAAATATCAACTTCAGCACTTGGCTCAGTAAATGGAAAATATGAAGGACGAAGTCTAATTTTAGACTTTCCAAACATCTCTTTAGTGAAATACAGCAAAGTTTGTTTTAAATCAGCAAAAGAAACATCAGTATCAATATATAAACCTTCAACCTGATGAAAAATACAATGAGCACGAGCAGATATATCTTCATTTCTAAAAACACGCCCCGGAGAAATTGTTCTAATAGGTGGTTTGTGATTTTCCATATAACGCACTTGAACCGAAGAGGTGTGTGTACGTAATAAAATATCAGGATCTTTTTCAATAAAAAAAGTATCCTGCATATCTCTTGCCGGGTGGTATTCGGGTAAATTTAATGCTGTAAAGTTGTGCCAGTCATCTTCAATTTCAGGCCCTTCAGATACTGTAAATCCAATACGTGCAAAAACATCAATAATTTTATTTTTAACAATTGAAATTGGGTGACGAGAACCTAGCTGGATTGGTTCAGACGGACGTGTTAAATCACCATAAACACCTTTTTGTTCATTTACACTCTCTAAAACATCTTTTAGCTCGGTTACTTTCCCTTGAGCTGCATTTTTTAAAGTATTTAGTGCTTGACCAAATTCTTTTCTTTCAGCAGGAGCAACATTTTTAAATTCAGCAAATAAATCATTTAGAATTCCCTTTTTCCCTAAAAATTTAATTCTAAAGTTTTCAATTTCATCTTTTGATGAAGAGTTAAAAGATGTTACCTCGCCAATAAGTTCTTTTACTTTATCTAACATTTTAATAAAATTAGGCTGCAAATTTAAGCATTTTTATTTTGTTTTATATTTTAAATTCACGGGATAACATACCATCAAATTTAGGGTTTAAAAAAGTAACCTTTGCTACTTTAAAAGTATCTATATCTCTTAATCTACGAAAACGTTTTAGTTTTCGTAGATATTTTCGTTAAATACTGTTCTTTTTTTGAGGAAAATATAAAAATTAAATATATTTGTAAAATAAATTAATATATATATAAAATAACACCTTATAAATTATGGAATCAAAAATAAAAGGTTTTATGGATTTGGTGAAGGTACGTAACCAAAATGAACCAGAATTTTTACAAGCTGTGCAAGAAGTTGCTGAAACGGTAATTCCTTATATTGCAAGTCATGAAATCTACTGTGGGAAAAACGTTTTATTAAGAATGGTTGAACCCGAAAGAGTTTTAATGTTCAGAGTTCCATGGATTGATGATAGTGGTGAAATTGTTGTAAATAGAGGTTTTAGAATTGAAATGAATTCGGCAATTGGACCTTATAAAGGCGGTTTACGCTTCCATCCAACAGTAAATTTAAGTATTCTTAAATTTTTAGCTTTTGAGCAAGTGTTTAAAAATGCTTTAACAACCTTGCCAATGGGTGGTGGTAAAGGAGGTTCAGATTTTGATCCGAAAGGAAAATCTGATAGTGAAATTATGCGTTTTTGTCAAGCGTTTATGTCTGAATTATTTCGGCATATTGGCCCTAATACAGATGTTCCTGCTGGAGATATTGGTGTAGGTGGAAGAGAAATAGGTTTCTTATTTGGGATGTATAAAAAATTACGCAATGAGTTTACAGGTGTTTTAACTGGAAAAGGTATGTCATGGGGTGGTTCATTGATTCGTCCGGAAGCAACAGGTTACGGAACAGTTTATTTCGCTCAAAGTATGCTTAAAACAAGAGGCGATTCTTTAGAAGGGAAAGTGGTTGCAATTTCAGGTTCTGGTAATGTGGCGCAATATGCTTGTGAAAAAGCAACACAATTAGGAGCAAAAGTAGTTACCTTATCTGATTCTTCAGGATATATTTATGACGAAGAAGGTATTGATGAAGATAAAATTACTTTTGTAATGGAGCTTAAAAATGAAAAACGAGGTAGAATTAGTGAATATGTTAAAAAATATCCAAACGCAAAATTCTTCAGTAGTGAAAGACCTTGGGGAGTAAAATGTGATATAGCAATGCCTTGTGCAACGCAAAATGAAGTAAATGAAGATGATGCTAAAAAATTACTAGCCAATGGTTGTTTTGTAATTAGCGAAGGAGCAAATATGCCATCTGAACCAAAAGCAATTGAAGCGTTTCAAGCAGCTAAAATATTATATGCCCCTGGAAAAGCATCAAATGCAGGTGGCGTAGCGACATCAGGATTAGAAATGTCTCAAAATTCATTACGTATTGTTTGGACTAGAGAAGAGGTAGATGAAAAATTACAAATAATTATGTCAAGAATTCACGATTCCTGTATTAAATATGGAAAACAAGATGACCAATACATTGACTATGTACGTGGTGCAAATATTTCAGGTTTCGTAAAAGTGGCCGATGCAATGTTAGCTCAGGGAGTTGTTTAGTAAGTAAATTTAATTATTACAGTAAAAAGGTTGCCAAAATACTTTGGCAACCTTTTTTATTCCTCTTTTAAAAATGTTTTGAAAAGTTTAACTTGCAAGAACAATTATTAATTTAAATATGCCTAAAAAAGAACTTCCAGATTTAAGAACTTATGAATTTGAAGAGTTTGAATTCAATCAATTAATGCAAAATCGTATTCATAAAGTATTAATTGTATGTTCAAATTACGATTATTATATGCTGGAAGAAGACGGAAGAATTGATGAACGACTTTTTAATGAATATACAGCTTTAAATCTTCGATATCCACCAAACTTTGTTCATGCAAATTCAGCAAAGCGAGCTATTAAATTAATGGAGACAGTGAAAATTGATTTGGTTATTACTTGGCTAGATATTGGAAATTATAAAACGTTCGAAACTTCAAAGCAAATTAAAGAGGCGTTTTCAGATGTGCCAATTGCAGCATTAAGCTACTATTCATCTGAGTTAAAAAACCGCTTAAAAAAAGATAAAGAGAGTGTGATTGATTTTGTTTTTCAATGGAATGGCAATGTCGAGATATTTTTAGCAATAATTAAGCTTACTGAAGATAGGATGAATGCCGAAAAAGACATTAATCAAATTGGTGTAAAAGCCATTTTATTAGTTGAAGATTCATTGCGTTTTTATTCACGGTATATCCCCATGATTTACAAGGTAATTTTGAAGCAAACCCACGCCTTTATGTCAGAAGGTTTAAATGAGCATCGACGAATGTTGCTTATGCGTGGGCGGCCAAAAATATTGTTAACCACAAATTATGAAGAAGGGTTACAAACTTTTGAAAAATACCAACATAATTTATTGGGAATAATTTCTGATGTAAAGTATTTTAAGGGTGGGATCAACAATAATGAAGCTGGATTTTATTTACTAAAATACGTTCGAAACATCAATCGCTATTTCCCTTTTTTAATTCAATCTTCTGATAAAAATAACGAAAAAAGAACCCTTGAACTTAAAGGAAAATTTTTACATAAACATTCTGAAACCTTAGGTATTAACATTAAACACTATATAGCAAAATATTTTGCTTTTGGAAATTTTGAATTTTGGGATCCCTCTAAAAAGGAAGTTTTAGCAACGGTTAAAAATTTGAAAGAATTTCAAAAAGCGTTAAGCCTTGTTTCAGACGATGCATTGTTTTATCATGCAAAACGAAGTGAATATTCAAAATGGCTACGTTCAAGAGCACTATTTCCATTAGCCAACTTATTTAGCAATATTGAATATGAAGATTTTGAAGATCCTAATCAAATTAGAGACTTTTTAATTAATTCTATTAAAAAATACAGGGTTTATAAGTCGCGAGGAGTTATCGCTAAGTTTGATAAAAATAACTATGACGAATATTTAGGTTTTTCAAGAATTGGTGAAGGGGCTCTAGGAGGAAAGGGGCGAGGTTTAGCATTTATTGATTCCTTTTTAAAACGAAATAAATTATTCAATAAATTCAAAGATGTATCTATTTCTATTCCACGAACTGTTGTAGTAAGTACCGAAGTTTTTGACGAATTTATTGAACGTCATAATTTAATTCATTTTGCAGCTAATTGTAAAAGCGATGAAGAAATTCTTTTAAAATTTGTTTCAAAACCATTACCAAGTTGGGTTTTAAATGATATTAAAGCTTTTTTACAGGTTTGCACTTCTCCAATTGCAGTGCGTTCATCAAGTGTTTTAGAAGATTCACATTACCAACCATTTGCAGGGGTTTTTGCAACCTATATGATTCCAAATACCGAAAAGGATAAAATGTTGGAAATGATTTCTAACGCTGTAAAATCAGTAATTGCATCCTCATTTTTTCAAAATAGTAAATCATATTTAAAAGCTACTTCCAGAACTATTGAAGAAGATAAAATGGCAGTTATTTTACAAGAAGTAATTGGAAAAGAATATGATGATGTGTATTACCCTAATATTTCGGGTGTTGCGCGTTCTATTAATTTTTATCCATTGGGAGATGAAAAACCTAATGAGGGAATAGCGCAAATTGCTTTGGGTTTAGGGGAAATAATTGTTGGAGGAGGAAGAACATTGCGTTTTTCACCATTTCACCCAAAAAAAATTTTGCAACTGTCTTCTCCAGGTACTGCACAGCGCGAAACGCAAAAGTATTTTTATGCTTTAGACATGAACCCCGATAGCTATAAGGCTTCAACCAACGAGTCAATTAATAAAAAGAAAATAAGTTTAAGAAAAGCAAAAAATCATGGCTCGTTAAAATATGTTGCTTCAACCTATGATTTGCAAAATAATATTATTCGCCCGGGAATTATGCATGATGGCATTCGTGTTTTAACCTTTGATAATATTTTAAAATACAACACGTTTCCATTAGCTGAAATTTTGCAAGATTTACTACGAGTTGGACAGCGTGAAATGCGGAATCCAATTGAAATGGAATTTGCTGTGAAATTAGATGTTCCAGCTGGACAGCTAAAAGAGTTTAGTTTTTTACAAATCCGTCCAATTGTTGAAAATGTTGAAACTACAAGTTTTTTACCAGAAGTTATCATTGAGGAAGATACTATTATTTATTCTAAATCAGCTTTAGGTAATGGTAAATATGAAAATATTACCGATTTAGTATATGTAAAGCCTGAAACGTTTAATTCGGCAAATACACGAAAAATTGCTGAAGCAGTTGAAGTTTTAAATAAAAAGTTTGAAGAGAAGGGTGGAAATTATGTATTGGTTGGTCCTGGTCGTTGGGGGTCTAGCGATCCTTGGTTGGGAATTCCAGTTATTTGGCCGCAAATTTCTTCGGCAAAAATTATTGTTGAAGCAGGGCTACATGATTTTAGAATTGATCCAAGTCAAGGCACACATTTCTTTCAAAATTTAACATCGTTTCGGGTGGGATATTTAACTATAAACCCATTTATTAACGATGGATTTTTTGATTTAGAGTATTTAAATAGCTTTGAAGCCGAGTATGAAAATGAATATTTAAGGCATATAAAATTTAAAGAACCGTTAATAATTCTGGTTGATGGGAAATTAAATAGAGCGGCCATTTTTAAGGAAGGAATTCAACCTGTAAATCACAAAGATTCTTTGGAAGAATCTATTGATGAATTACCGCCGGACGGGTTTATGTAAAAAAAGATAAAGAATTAAAAATCAAATTAATAAAGTAACAAATAGTACATTAAATGTAAGAAAAAAAATATTTAAAAATGAATAAAAACTTAAATTTTCCGTCAATTTATAACATAATATATTACACCTAAATTATATCTAAAATTATGAATGTAATTAACATCATGAATAATCTGGAGGCTAAACATCCAGGTGAAAAAGAATACTTACAAGCAGTACAAGAAGTGTTAGAATCTATTGAAGAGGTTTATAACCAAAATCCACAATATGAAGCTGCTAAAATTATTGAACGCTTAGTTGAACCTGACCGTGTTTTAACTTTTAGAATTTCTTGGTTAGATGATGCTGGAAATGTGCAAGTCAATATTGGTTACCGAGTTCAGTTTAACAATGCTATTGGGCCTTACAAAGGAGGAATTCGTTTGCACCCAAGTGTTAACTTAAGCATTTTAAAGTTTTTAGGCTTTGAACAAATATTTAAAAATGCTTTAACTACACTTCCAATGGGAGGAGGAAAAGGGGGGTCAGATTTTAATCCAAAAGGGAAATCAGATTCTGAAATTATGCGTTTTTGTCAGGCATTTATGCTGGAGCTATGGCGTGTTATTGGTCCAAATACCGATATTCCTGCTGGTGATATTGGAACTGGAGGAAGAGAAATTGGTTTTATGTACGGAATGTACAAAAAACTACAAATGGAAAATGCCGGAGTATTAACTGGTAAAGGTTTAAACTGGGGAGGTTCTTTAATTCGTCCTGAAGCAACAGGTTTTGGTGCAACCTATTTTGCTGATGAAATGTTGAAAACAAACAATAATTCATTTAAAGGAAAAACTGTAACAGTTTCTGGTTTTGGTAATGTAGCTTGGGGAGTAGCATTAAAAGTAACAGAATTAGGAGGTAAAGTGGTAACTATTTCTGGACCTGATGGTTATATTTATGATAAAGACGGATTGGATGAAGAAAAAATAGAATATTTATTAGAATTAAGAGCATCTAATGATGATATAGTTTCACCATTTGTTGAAGAATTTCCTGAAGTTAAATTTATTCCAGGCAAAAAACCTTGGGAAGTTCCTTGTGATATTGCAATGCCTTCGGCTATTCAAAATGAATTGAACGGAGAAGATGCTAAATTATTAGTGAAAAATGGCGTGAAATATGTTGTTGAAGTCTCCAATATGGGTTGTACACCTGAAGCAATTGCTGAATTTCAAATAAAATTAATTCCATTTGCTCCTGGAAAAGCAGCTAATGCCGGTGGAGTTGCAGTTTCTGGTTTAGAAATGACTCAAAATGCCATGAAAATTAATTGGACAAATGAAGAAGTTGATGCTAAATTATTGCAAATAATGACTTCAATTCATATTGCTTGCGAAAAACATGGAACACAAGAGAATGGATATATTGATTATGTTAAAGGCGCAAATATTGCTGGATTTATAAAAGTAGCTGATACTATGTTAGATTTAGGTGTTATTTAAATTCATTAATACTATATTTTTAAAAAAGGGTTACAATTAGTAACCCTTTTTCTTTGTTATATTTGTTTGGGTTGAATGAAGAAAATGTTACATATAAAAAAATAATTCATATTGATATGGATGCCTTTTATGCATCTGTAGAGCAATTGGACAATCCTCAATTAAAGGGGAAGCCCCTTGTTGTTGGCGGTGCTAATGAGCGCGGTGTAGTTTCGGCAGCTAGTTACGAAGCTCGTAAGTTTGGAGTTCGTTCTGCGATGAGTGGTGTTATAGCTAGAGAATTATGCCCGCAACTTATCTTTGTCAAACCACGATTTAATAGATATAAAGAAATATCTCAAAAAATTAGAAAGATTTTTTTTGATTATACAGATTTAGTAGAGCCACTTTCATTGGATGAAGCCTATTTAGATGTCACCAAAAATAAAAAAGGAAACCCTTCAGCAACACTAATTGCAAGAGAAATCAGGCAAAGAATTTTTTACGAACTGAAGCTGAATGCTTCAGCTGGGATTTCAAACAGTAAATTTGTAGCTAAAATTGCTTCGGATATTAACAAACCCAACGGACAAAAAACAATACCACCTGAACAGGTTGTGTCGTTTTTAGAAGAACTTCCCATCGAAAAATTTTATGGTGTTGGAAAAGTGACTACACAAAAAATGTACAGACTAGGTATTTTTTATGGGAAAGATTTAAAAACTAAATCACTGGAATTTTTAACTGAGCATTTTAAAAATTCTGGTGAACATTATTACAAAATTGTCAGAGGTGTTCATAATAGTGAAGTAAAACCAAATAGAGAGCGAAAATCGGTAGCAGCAGAACATACGTTTTCTAAAAATTTGACATCTGAAATATTTATGCTGAAAAAATTAGAAGGAATTTCAGAAGAAGTTGAACAGCGATTAAAAAAATTAAAAGTTTCGGGGAAAACGATTACTTTAAAATTAAAATACAGTGATTTTAAAATACAAACACGTAGTAAGACACTCCCGTATTTTGTAAAAGAAAAAGTTGTTTTATTAGAAACTGTTAAAGAATTGTTGTTTCAGGAAAAAGTATTGAATTCTGTTCGTTTATTAGGGATTTCAGTTACTAATTTAAATATTCATTCTAAAAAAATCAAAGAAATTCCAATAGCTGTTCAATTAGAAATTGAGTTTTAATTATTAAATTCATACAATACTGTTATGTTTCAATAGTTAAATATCGATCACTATTTAATTTAATTTCTGAGTTGTGTTTTGTTTTAAAAATTAAATATTAACTGAGCAATCACTCAATATGTTGATGGTTTTTTTAAAACTTAAGGTAATTATAAAACATATCCCAAGCTTGTTCTATAAAAGAATTGTCATCTTTAAGTTCAGGGTATAGAGTTAAATGATTTACCATAGAATTTATTAGTGCAAACATTGAATCCATTGTAAAATAAACATCAATATTTCTTATAAAACGATTATTTGTATATTCTTGAAATAAATCCTCAAATAGTTTATTTTTAGCAATAATTTCAGGATGATTTTTAACGCTATTAACGTATGTGGAATTATCTAATTGCCTTAAAAAATCAAATTTTATAGGGTTTTTAAGTCCCCAATTCCAAGAGTTGGACCAAATCATTCTTATTTTACTTCTTCCTGCTTTAAATTGTTCAATATCTCTTAAAATAGAATCAGTATATTCTTTTTTTAATTCAACATAAATTTGGGTAATTAAATCATCTTTCGTTTTAAAATAATGGAATAAAATACCTGAACTCATTCCCGCTTCTTGTGTAATTACGGAAGTTGGTGTTGCATGAAAACCTCTTTCAACAAAAAGTTTAGTGGCTACCTCTATTAGTAATTGTTTTTTACTCATTTTTAATTGACTAATCACTCAACAAAATTATAAATATTTTTATAATTCACAAGTGAAATTTAATAAAAAATTATTTTTCAACTTTATTGTAGAGTACGTTACGTTCTTTCAAGTAGCTTACGATATAATCAAAACATTCCTTGTGTTTACCAACTAATTCTGGTGGAAAGATTCCTTTTTCATTAAATAAACCATTTAAAAAAAGATTTGCAACTGCAGTAGCGGTATAACCTGTAGTTCTAGACATTGATGAAATGTTTGTTTCTTTACAATATTCATCGTGTAAATTATAAATAATAGTTTTTTCTTGATTGTTTTTAGTCGTTCCTTTTAAAGTGATGCGCATTACTGTTATTTCCTCTTCAATTTCATCTAATTTCCATTCGTTGAATAAAATTTGGCAGGTAAAATCTAAGGGTGAAACCTCAACTCCATTTAGCACTAATTTTTTTTCATTAAAAAAGCCACTTTCTTTTAGCACCTTAATGTATTCCACATGGCCCGGATAGCGCAATGTTTTCTCTTTCATATTTTTAATATGTGGCATGGTAAAAATGATAGAACGTAATCCATCAGAGTTAAAGGATTCTAATGTTCCAACATCTTCAAAATTTACATATTCGCAATCTGTTAACGCTTCTTTAGTTACCATTATTCCGTTTTCAATATATCGCGCTGGGCGTGTGTATTCCTCTATTACATCAACAGGTGAGAACGGAGCTTTATAACAAAACGGCCATTTTTTTATTTTTGGTAAACCACCTACTAAGCACTCAAAATCGGTAATCTTTAGTTTTTCATTATAATACCCTAAAATAATATTTCCCATGCCTGGTGCCACACCACAATCAACAATTGCAGTAACGTTTTTTTCTTTAGCCAAAGTGTCTAATTGCAACGAATTTTCAGGAAAGAAAGAAATATCCACCACATTTTTTTCAGCTTCAATAATACTTTTTAGAGTTTCAAACCCTAGAAATCCAGGAACTGCACAGATTACCAAATCAAAAGGTTTTAAAGTTTTTTGAAGCTCCAACTTATTAGTAACATCTAATTGGAGTATTTGTAAGTTATTACAATTGTGTTGTGCTTTTTGTAGAGCAACTGGATTAAAATCTGTAATTGTAACAGAATGATTTTTAGCCATATCAATAGCTATGGCTGAGCCAACCATTCCGGCTCCTAATACGATAATTGAATGCATAAGTTAAAATTTTAAAACGAAATAATAGATTGAAAATTGAAGTAAAAATTAAATCTATAAACCAGGAATTAAAATCCAAGGCATTTCATCTATATTTTTTATAAGCACAGTCATACCTTAAACTTACAAAATAATTAGTTATTATTAATAACTAATTTAGTTAATGCAATAACACTTGTTATAAATATTAATACAAGTACAGTGGATTTAATTTTTTCTTCTGAAATATAATCGAGAATTCCCTCCCTAATACAGGTACCTACTATGCTAACGACCAAATCCTCTGATAGTCCTAATATTTCAGTTAAAAGCGCTAACAAAATAAGTCAAATAGTTAAAATGTAAATTTTGAAATGCTACTGAATAAAGTTATAACTTTTTTATAGATTTTAAGGCTTGTAGTTTTTTCCTTGCCAAATATTCTTTTCAATTAGTTTTTTATCAATTTTAGAAACAATTTCAAAGTTTTTTAATCCTCCCCATTTTGGAGCAATTAATAAATTTTGCGGGGCTTCACTAATAAAGCGTTCAATAACAATATTGGGGCGTAAATAAGAGATAAACTCTGATATAAAGTTGATATAATTTTCAGAAGTAAATAAGTTAAAATTTTCTGGATTACGTTTGTACTGAACCGCCATAATAGAGTTTTTTACAATTTGTAAATGATGCAGTTTTAATGTTGAAATAGGCAGCTTAGAGAGCTCAATGGCATGCTGAAATAAATCTTCTTTAGATTCATTAGGTAATCCTAAAATTATATGGGCTCCTAAATGAAATCCTTTGTTTTTACACATTTCATAAGTGGCTTTTGTTTCTTCAAAAGTATGACAACGGTTTACTTCTAAAAGTGTTTTTTCATTGGTACTTTCAACACCAAATTCTAATGAAATAAAATAGGTTTTAGATAATTCATCTAAATAATCAATAATTTTTTTTGAAATACAATCTGGTCGTGTTCCAATAACCAATCCAACTACTTTAGGGATACTTAATGCTTCCTCATACATTTTTTTAAGTGATTCAAAATCGGAATAGGTGTTTGTATATGCTTGAAAATATGCTAGGTATTTATTGTTTTTCCCTTTTCTTGAAAAAAATGAAATGCCTTGTTCTAACTGTTCACGAATGCTTTTTTGAGGTTCGCAGTAATCAGGATTAAAAGTGTCATTATTGCAATACGTGCAGCCACCATAGCCTTTTAATCCATCGCGGTTCGGGCAAGAAAAACCAATGTCTAAGGAAATTTTTTGAACGCGTTCTCCAAAATTCAATTTGATGAATGAACTATAATCTAAATATCGTTTTCCAGTTAACTTCATATTGATTGCAAAATTAAGAATTGTTATTTTTACAATCTTATTTATGAAGGATTATTTAAAAATTAAGGAAAAATTATTTGAAGAATGTGTTCAATTTAATAAAACAAAGTGTGACACAATTAATAAAAGCATAGCTTCAAACAAAAACGATTTGCTTTCAGAAACTAAAAGCTCGGCAGGTGATAAGCATGAAACAGGAAGAGCTATGATTCAGCTAGAAATGGAAAAAGCTAGTCAGCAATTTTATGAATTAAAAAAAATGAAGGAGGTTTTAGATAAAATTGATATTGAAAAATCTAGCGAATTAGCTTGTTTGGGTAGCATTATTAAAACCACTAAAGGAGATTATTTTTTAGCAATTAGCGTAGGTCAAGTTATTATAGAAAATGAAATTTATTTTGTGGTTTCACCACAATCACCAATAGGTAGCCACTTATTAGGTAAAAAGGCAGGAGACGATATTCCGTTTAATAATTCAATAATTTTGGAAATAGCATAAAAAAACCACTCAATTGAGTGGTTTTTTTATTTATAAAAATTTATCCTTTTACTTATGTTTTACTTGGCAACTCTTTGTATCCCATACTATATAATGTAAAACCAAAAATATCAGCATATTGTTCTATTGTTTTTGAAACTGGGGTTCCTGCACCGTGTCCTGCATTGGTTTCAATTCTAATTAAAGTTGGATTGTTTCCGGTCTGCTTTGCTTGTAATTCAGCAGCATATTTGAACGAATGTGCCGGCACAACTCTATCGTCGTGGTCTCCTGTTGTTACCATAGTTGCTGGATATTCAATACTTTTGTTAACATTATGTACTGGCGAATAATCCAATAAATAATCGAACATTTCTTTAGAATCTTCAGAAGTACCATAATCGTATGCCCAACCAGCACCGGCTGTAAAGGTATGATAGCGTAACATATCCATTACCCCAACTGCAGGTAAAGCTACTTTCATTAAATCTGGTCTTTGTGTCATTGTAGCACCAACTAATAAACCTCCATTTGAGCCTCCTCTTATCGCTAAATAACCTGAAGAAGTATAGTTGTTTTCAATTAAATATTCGGCAGCAGCAATAAAGTCGTCAAATACATTTTGCTTTTGTAATTTTGTGCCTGCAACATGCCATTTTTTACCATATTCACCGCCTCCACGTAAGTTTGGTACAGCATAAATTCCGCCTTGTTCCATCCATACTGAATTTGTTATACTAAACGATGGAGTTAGACTAATATTAAATCCTCCATAACCATATAAAATAGTTGGGTTTTTTCCGTTTAATTCTGTTCCTTTTTTATAGGAAATAATCATAGGAACTTTTGTTCCATCTTTTGAAGTATAGAAAACTTGTTTGGACTCATAATTGTCTGCATTAAAATCAATTGCTGGTTTTTTATAAAGTTTTGAAATTCCTTTAGTTGGTTCAAATGAAAATATTGAACTTGGAGTTATATAATTTGTAAATGCATAATAAATAGTTTCTGCATCTTTTTTTCCACTGAATCCACTGGCAGTTCCAACACCAGGTAATTCAATATCACGAACCAATTTTCCGTTAAAATCGTATTGCTTTACTTTAGAAACAGCATCTACCATATATTTTGTAAAAATAAACCCACTTGCTTTGGAAGCATTTAAAACATTGCTTGTTTCAGGAATTATGTCTACCCAATTTTTTACATCTTCATTATTAACATTGGTTTTTACAATGCGTTTGTTTGGAGCATTTACATTGGTAACCATAATAAAGCTTCCGTTTTTATGATCTAAAACAGATGTATCATAATCAAAACCTAAAATAATTGGTTTTATTTTACTTTTTGGGTTGGATAAATCTTTATAATATAACTCGTTTCCTGATGTAGAAATTGCTGCACTAATAATTAAATATTTTCCATCTTCAGTAACACTTCCACCTACATAACGTCTTTTATCTTTCTCCCCAAAAATAATTTTATCATCGCTTTGTTTTGTTCCTAATTGATGATAAAATAAACGATGCTGATCGGTTTTTGCAGAAAGCTCACTTCCTTTAGGTTTCTCATAACTTGAATAAAAGATTCCTTCATTTCCTTTCCAAGACATTCCACTGAATTTTACATCAATTATGGTGTCTTCCTTTATTTCTTTAGAAATGGCATCCATAACAATAATTTTACGCCAATCACTTCCACCTTCAGAAATGGCATAAGCAACTGTTTTGCCATCTATTGAAAAAGACAATCCACCCAGTGATGTAGTGCCATCTTCTGAAAAAGTATTAGGGTCTAAAAACACTTCAGGATCTTCTTCATTTTTAAAGCGGTATAAAACATATTGGTTTTGTAAACCATCATTTTTATAAAAATAAGTATAATCTCCCTCTTTAAATGGCGATCCAATTTTTTCGTAATTCCATAATTTTTCCAATCGATTTTTTAATTCATCACGATAAGGGATATTAGATAAATAATCAAATGTTACTTTGTTTTGTTCTTTAACCCAATCGCCAGTTTCTTCAGACATATCGTCTTCAAGCCATCGGTAAGGGTCAGGAACATTGGTGCCAAAATAATTGGTAACTGTATCAACTTTTTTTGTGGAAGGATAGTTCAATTCTATTATTTTTTGAGTATCGGTTTTTTTACAGGAAAACATAAAAATTCCAATAAGTGTTATAAATATTAATTTTTTCATTTGTTATAAATTAAATCATTGCGGTAAAATTAACTAAAAAAGGCTTATTCATATGAATAAGCCTTTTATTTTAATATATATTTAAGATTTAGAACAGTGTTTTAAATTTAGAACAGTTATCATACATTAAAACAGTATTTAAAATAGCTACAACAACCGCTAAACCAATCCCTGAAATATCTAAAGCTATATGGAATAGAACAATATTCACCGATATTATAGTGCCTAATATAAGTGCGAATCCTTTCCATTTATTTATTAGTAGCAGAAAACCTGCAACTATCTCATTGGGAGTATTTAAAGAAAATGTATTGCTTATTTTTCCTTTAACCCTCATAAATTCATTAGTTACTCATACCATAGGGGTATTAGGTGAAAAATAAAAAAAAATAGACCAATAAGTACACTCAAAATCAATGTTAATTTTGAATGATAATAAAAAGTTTTAGTTATTATAAAACAACTTGACACGTTAAGTTACGAGATTAATTACAGTTGTAACTTTTGTTACTCTAGTTTTGTAAGATTTTATGTCACTTTGTCGTCAAAAAGGACGGTATAGTATTTGCGCTAAAAATTATATAAATATAAAAAGATGACAGAATTATTAACAAAAGAAACTTTTTTAGAAAAAGTTTTTAATTTCGAAAAAAATAAAGAATGGAAGTTTGAAGGTGAATTACCTTGTGTAATTGATTTTTATGCAGATTGGTGTGGACCCTGTAAGGCAGTTGCTCCTGTTTTGGAACAATTAGGTGAAGAGTATAAAGGAAAAGTAAATGTATTTAAAATTGATACTGAAGCTGAACAAGAATTAGCAGCTGCTTTCGGGATAAGAAGTATTCCTTCAATTTTGTTTGTGCCCAAAAACGGTGAGCCTCAAATGGCACAGGGAGCTTTGCCAAAAACTCAATTTGAGGAAATTATTAAAAACGTATTAGGAGTAGATAAATAAATTTCAAAGAACCTCAATAAAAAAGCCGCACATTGTGCGGCTTTTTTATTTTTCAGGTAAATAATTATATTAAACTAAATTATTTTCAATTAAATATTCAGCAATTTGAATTGTATTTGTGGCAGCTCCTTTACGCAAGTTATCAGCAACAACCCACATATTTAATGTGTTTGGCTGAGATTCATCTCTTCTAATTCTTCCTACAAAAACCTCATCTTTATTATGAGCGTTAATTGGCATTGGGTATATATTGTTGTCCAAATCATCTTCAATAATTATACCTGGAGTATCGCTTAATAATTGACGAACTTCGGCTAAATCATAATCATTTTCAAATTGTACATTTACTGATTCAGAGTGTCCTCCAGCAGTCGGAATACGAACCGCTGTTGCAGTTACAGAGAAAGAATCATCACCTAAAATCTTTTTAGGTTCTTTTACTAATTTCATTTCTTCTTTAGTGTATCCATTTTCTAAAAACACATCACAATGAGGAATAGCATTTCTGTAAATAGGATAGTTATAAGCCATATCTCCAGAAACTCCTTTTTCTTCATTTTCTAATTGTTGAACAGCTTGTACGCCAGTACCAGAAACTGATTGATAGGTTGAAACCACTAAACGTTTCATTTTATATTTTCTATGTAATGGAGCTAAAGCCAATACCATTTGAATAGTTGAACAGTTTGGGTTTGCAATAATTTTATCTTCGGCAGTTAAAACATCACCATTAATTTCAGGAACTATTAATTTTTTAGTTGGATCCATTCTCCAAGCTGATGAGTTGTCAACTACAGTACACCCAGCTTTAGCAAACTTTGGAGCCCATTCTTCTGAAGTGCTTCCACCAGCTGAAAATAATGCAATATCAGGTTTGGCATCAACAGCATCTTGTAACCCTACAACAGTATGTGTTTCTCCTTTATATTCTATTTGTTTACCCTTAGATCTTTCCGATGCAACCAATAATAATTCAGTAATTGGAAAATTTCTTTCCTCTAAAACTTGTAACATTACATTTCCTACCATTCCGGTAGCACCTACTACAGCGACTTTCATTTTTTCTGTTTTTAATAACATTGCAAATTTTGTAAAAATTGATGACAAACCAGCAAGATTAAAACAAAATTAACAAATAAATATTTTTTTGTTAAAAAACGATTATTCAACTGAATTACCATTAGTTATAAGAAAATATGTAGTTTTGCAAAAAATCGAAAATAATGACTACAACAGGGAAAATTGAATTAATGGCTCCTGCCGGAAACTTTGAATCGCTACAAGCTGCATTAGATAATGGGGCCGATTCAATTTATTTTGGTGTGGAACAATTAAACATGAGAGCCAGAGCGTCAATAAATTTCACATTAGACGATTTGCAAGAAATTTCCAATCGATGTAAAGCTAAAAATGTAAGAACATACCTTACTTTAAATACAATAATATACGATCATGATTTAACCATTGTAAAAACCTTGCTTAAAAAAGCAAAAGATGCAGGTATTACAGCTGTAATTGCTATGGATCAAGCTGTAATTGCTTCGGCAAGAGCTATTGGAATGGAAGTGCATATTTCAACTCAAATTAATATTACAAATATTGAAACAGTTAAATTTTACGCCATGTTTGCCGATACAATGGTGTTAAGTAGAGAGTTGAGTTTACGTCAGGTGAAAAAGATTACCGAGCAAATTGTAAAAGACGATGTTCGTGGACCTTTAGGAAATTTGGTGGAGATTGAAATTTTTGGACATGGAGCTTTGTGTATGGCGGTTTCAGGAAAATGTTATATGAGCTTACACAATCATAATTCATCGGCTAATAGAGGTGCCTGTAAGCAAAATTGCAGAAAAAAATATACAGTTATTGATCAGGAAACTGGTGTTGAAATGGAGTTAGATAACGAGTATATTATGTCTCCAAAAGACTTATGTACTATAGATTTTTTAAATGAAATTGTTGATGCTGGAATTAAAGTTTTAAAAATAGAAGGAAGAGGTAGAGCGCCAGAATATGTAGCAAAAGTTATTAAATGTTATAGAGATGCAATTGACAGTATTGAAGAAGGAACCTATAGTAAAGAAAAGGTAATTGCTTGGATGAAGGAACTAGGAAAAGTTTACAATCGTGGATTTTGGAGTGGTTATTATTTAGGTCAACAATTAGGTGAATGGAGTAAAGGGTCTGGAAGTCACGCCACGCAAAAGAAAGTGTATATAGGAAAAGGAATGCATTATTTTCCGAAAGCAAATATTGGAGAATTTAAAATTGAAGCCTACGATATTACAGTTGGGGATACTATTTTAATTACAGGACCTACAACAGGAGCGCAAGAAATGGAAGTTGCAGAAATGTTTGTGAATGATGAAAAAGGCGAGAAAGGCAGTAAAGGAGATTCCGTAACTATTCCATTAAAATTTAGAATTCGTCCTTCAGATAAATTGTATAAAATTGTTGAAAATAAAGTTGAAGCTTAAATGGTAATTATTACATTACAAAGAGCAAAATGTATTGGCTGTAATTACTGTGTCGAATTGGCTCCTGCTCAGTTTCAAATGTCTAAAAAAGACGGGAAATCTGTTCTACTTCATTCAAAAGAAAAAAAAGGGTTTTTTACTATAAAATCTCCAGATGAGACTATTTTTAATGATAGTATGAAAGCTAAAGAAGCTTGCCCGGTTAAAATTATTGACGTAAAGCAAACGTAAAATTCATTTTTGAACGCTTTACAGTTAGTAATAATAATTATATCTTTACAAATTAGTGAGAATTCAGTTAAATTTTCACCTAACAATTAATAAACTTATATATGAGCTGTAATAGTTGCTCTTCAGATATAAATACCGCGCCTAAAGGTTGTAAAAGTAATGGAAGTTGTGAATCAGGAAGTTGTGAAAAACTTTCCGTTTTTGATTGGCTTTCCAATATGGCAATTCCTACAGGGCAAAAACCGGTAAATGTGGTTGAAGTTCGTTTTAAAAATGGGCGTAAACATTTTTATCGCAATGTTGATGAACTTAAAATTTCAATTGGTGATGTTTTAGCTGTGGAAGGAAATCCTGGCCATGATGTTGGAATAGTATCCCTTACCGGTGAATTGGTTAAGGTGCAGTTAAAGAAAAAAGGTATTGATATCAATAGCGAAGAAATAAAAAAAATATACCGAAAAGCTTCTCAAAAAGATATAGATATTTGGAAGGCTGCTAGCGCTAAAGAATATGACACACAATACAGAGGACGTGAAATTTTAGGTCGTTTAGGCTTACAAATGAAACTTTCAGATGTTGAATATCAAGGTGATGGAAACAAAGCTACCTTTTATTACACCGCTGATGATAGAGTTGATTTTAGACAATTAATTAGAGATTTAGCAAGTGCTTTTAGCATTCGTATTGAAATGAAGCAAGTGGGTTTACGTCAGGAAGCTGCTCGCTTGGGGGGTGTTGGTTCTTGTGGTAGGGAATTGTGTTGCTCTACTTGGCTAACCGATTTACGAAAGGTTAACACAGCGGCAGCACGTTATCAGCAACTATCGTTAAATCCTCAAAAATTAGCTGGTCAATGTGGAAAATTAAAATGTTGTTTAAATTATGAATTGGACACTTATTTAGATGCTTTAGCAAGTTTTCCAAAGCAAGATATTATTTTAAATACTGAAAAAGGACCAGCAGATTTTGTTAAAATGGATATTTTCAAAGGGCTTTTTTGGTATACCTATAAACAAGAAAGATCTAAATGGTTTAAACTTACTGTTGATCAGGTAAAAGAAATAATTGAGATTAATAAAAATGGCGAAATAATTTCTTCACTAGAAGATTATGAATCTGATGATGTAGATACTAAAAAGAATGATTTTGAAGATGTTGTTGGGCAAGATAGTTTAACAAGATTTGATGCTCCTAAACAAAAAAAGAAACGTAAAAGAAAAAAAAGAAAACCCAATCCAAATAGAAGAGTTTCTTCATCAAATCAAAATAAAGAGATTAAGAATAAAAAGTCTGGCCCAACAAATCAAGATAACACCGCTAATAAGCCTAAGAATAATAAAAATAATAAAAGGAGAAAACCTCCAAGAAAAAATACCAATACAAAAGGCAATGCGTAAATTATTTATTATAATTGGTACTATATTTGTTGTTTCTTGCAATTCAAATGAAGTTTACAATATATATAAACCTATTGAAAATCACCAATGGCATTCTAATAATAAAATTGAATTTATTGTAAACAATATAGATACTATTTCCTTAAAAAATGTGTTTATTAATATAAGAAATAATAAAAATTACGAATTCAGTTCTTTATACCTTATCACAAATATTGAATTACCTGACGGTATTAAAGTAGTTGATACTTTGGAATACGAAATGACTGATGCTTCAGGAAAATGGTTAGGTTCAGGTTTTAGCGACATCAAAGAAAATAAACTTTTTTACAAAGAAAACGTAGTTTTTAATAAAAAAGGAAACTACAACTTTACAATTCAACACGCAACACGCGGTATCAATGATGTTAAAGGCGTTAAACCTCTACAAGGCATCACAGATGTTGGTTTAAGTATAGAAAATATAGAATAATGGCAAAAAAGAAAACATTAGAAAATTCATTTATAAAATATATTAAATGGTTTTGGGCAACCATTTTAGGAGGAATTTTTACAGTAATATTTATATTTTTATTAGCTTCTTGGGGTGCCTTTGGAACGTTACCAACGTTTGAAGAACTTGAAAACCCTGAAAATAATTTAGCTACTGAAGTTATTTCAATTGACGGCAAAACATTAGGAAAATATGCTTATGAAAATCGTACCCCCGTTAAATATAAAGATCTCCCTAAAAATTTAATAAAAGCATTGGTAGCAACCGAAGATGAAAGGTTTTTTGATCATTCAGGAATTGATTTTAAGGCTACAATTAGAGCTATTGTTAAAATGGGAAAAGATGGGGGAGGAAGTACAATTACACAACAATTAGCAAAGTTATTATTTCACGGTGAAGGGTCTAAAAATATTGTACAGCGTATAGGTCAAAAAGTAAAAGAATATGTGATTGCAATTCGATTAGAACGTCAGTACACTAAACAGGAAATTTTAACCATGTACTTAAACAAGTACGATTTTTTGAACTTAGCTGTTGGAATTCGTTCAGCCTCAAGAATATACTTCGGAAAAGAACCTATTGAATTAACTACTTCAGAGTCGGCAATGTTGGTAGGTATGTTAAAAAATGCCTCTTATTTCAATCCTTTAAGGAGAGAAGAAAAAGTAAAAAATCGAAGAAATACAGTTCTTGGGCAAATGTTTAAGAATGACTTTATTGATGAGAATCAAAAAGACTCACTTCAATTAAAGGATTTAGGATTAGATATTCATAGAGAAGGTCATAGCGAGGGTTCAGCAACCTATTTTAGAGAATACTTACGTGATTTTATGAAAAAATGGATTAAAAACAATCCAAAACCAGACGGAACTTCATATAATTTGCATAGAGATGGTCTTAAAATTTATGTAACTCTGGATTCGCGAATGCAAAATTATGCCGAAGAAGCAATGAAAGAGCATATGTCTAATTTACAAAAATCTTTTTTTAAGGAACATAAAGAAAATATAACAGCTCCTTTTTACGATTTAGAAAAAATAGATATTGATAACACCATTTTACTAGCAATGAAACGTTCCAATCGTTGGAAAAGAATGAAGAAAAAAGGTGCTTCTGAAAAAGAAATCATAGCTTCATTCAATAAGAAAACCGATATGAAAGTTTTCTCTTGGGGAGGAACTATTGACACCATAATGTCTCCAAAAGATTCTATTTTTTATTACAAGCATTTTTTAAGAACAGGTGTTTTGTCTGTTGAACCTCAAACAGGCCATGTAAAAGCTTGGGTTGGAGGTATTAATTACAAACATTTTCAGTTTGATGCTGTAAAACAGCAAAAACGCCAGGTAGGTTCAACGTTTAAGCCATTTGTATACGCAACAGCTATTAACCAGTTAAACCTTTCACCTTGTGAAAAATATCCAAATACATTGTATACCATCCCTAAAGAAAAATATGGTATGCCAGAAGATTGGACTCCTAAAAATTCAGGTGAAAAGTACGGAGGTGAGTTAACTTTAAAAGCTGCATTAGCAGGCTCAGTAAATGTAATTACAGCCAAGCTAATGGATATGGTTAACCCTAAAAACGTGGTAAGCTTGGCAAAAAGCGCCGGTATAAAATCTAGAATTCCAGAAGTACCGGCTATTGCTTTAGGAACGGTAGATTTATCATTATTTGAAATGGTAGGAGCTTATAGCACATTTGCTAATAAAGGTTTGCAAGTTGAACCAATGATGATTTTAAAAATTGAAGATAAAAATGGAACAGTTTTAGAACAATTTTTACCAAAATCAAAAGAGGTTTTAAGTGAAGAGTCGGCCTATGTTATCATTAATTTACTAGAAGGTGTAACAGAAGCTGGATCAGGTATTAGGTTGAGGACAAACTGGGGTAAATATCCCGATAATATTGCAACAGGTTATCCGTATGAATTTACTAATCCAATTGCAGGAAAAACAGGAACCACTCAAAATCAATCAGATGGTTGGTTTATGGGAATTGTTCCAAATTTGGCGACAGGTGTTTGGGTTGGAGCTGAAGATAGAGCAGCCCATTTCTTTGGAATTGAAAAAGGTCAGGGAGCTTCAATGGCTTTGCCAATTTGGGCGTTGTATCACAAAAAAATGTATGCCAATGAAGAATTAGGAATTAGCCAAGAGGAATTTGAAAAACCTGAAAATTTAACTATAAAAATTGACTGCTCAAAAGAGAACCTTGAAAATGAAGACTTTGATGATATTATTGAAGAGGATCCTGAATTTTAATTTATGACAAAGTTTATTTGGAAACCAACAAAACAAAATATTGAACAAACCAACATTTATAAAATGATGCAACAATATGGTTTTGAAAATTATCAAGATTTTTGGAGATGGTCGGTTACAAATAAAGCTACATTTTGGGAACAAACAATTGAAAATTTAGAGATTCCATTCAAAAAAAAATACACTTCAATCGTAGATGTTGAAAAAGGTGTTGAGGTTGCTGAATGGTTGAAAGGGTCAGAATTCAATATTGTTGACGCCTGTTTTCAAAATGAAGAAAATGCAACCGCAGTCCTTTTTCAAGAAGAAGGAAAACCACTTCAAAAAATTACTCAAAAAGAACTAGAAGTTTTAGTAAACAGAATTGCAAATTCTTTGAGAGACTTAGGTTTAAAAACGGGTGATAATATTGCAATTGACATGCCAATGACCTATGAAGCTATTGCAATTTATTTAGCAGGTATCAAAGCGGGAATGCCAATTGTTACTGTGGCCGATAGTTTTACTTCAAATGAAATTTCTGTACGGTTTAATATAGCAAAACCAAAACTGGTTTTTACTCAAAATGTAATTCAAAGAGCAGGTAAATTGTTGCCTTTATATTCAAAAGTTAAAGATGCTAATGCACCCTCAGCAATTGTAATAAATACTTCAGAAGAAAAAGTTGAATTACGTAAAAACGATCAGCTTTGGGATGATTTTTTAAGCAAAAAAACGTCGTTTGAATCGGTTGTTCAAAAACCTAACGATATTATTACCATATTGTTTTCTTCTGGAACAACAGGTGAGCCAAAAGCAATTCCATGGACACATACAACACCTATAAAAAGCGCAAGCGATGGCTATTACCATCATAATATTCAGCAAAACGATGTGGTTTGTTGGCCAACCAATTTAGGTTGGATGATGGGACCTTGGTTGGTTTTTGCTTCACTAATAAATAAAGCAAGCATAGCATTGTATTATGGAGCGCCTATGGGTAAAGATTTTGGTAATTTTATCCAAAATTCTAAAACCACTATGTTAGGTGTAATTCCAAGTTTTGTAAATTATTGGAAAAACTCAAAATGTATGGAATCATTTGACTGGGACAGTATTAAATGTTTTAGTTCAACTGGTGAGGTTTCGAACCCTGCTGAAATGGAATATTTAATGCAATTAGCCAATAATAAACCAGTAATTGAATATTGTGGTGGTACGGAAATAGGTGGTGGTTATGTTACAAGTACGGTTGTACAGGAAAACATTCCAAGTACATTTTCAAGTCAGGCGTTGGGAGGTGAATTTGTTTTATTAAATGATGAAAATGAGGAAGCTAAAAAAGGGGAAGTATTTTTAATTCCACCTATTTTAGGATTGTCAAATACCTTACTAAATAGAAATCATTTCGATGTTTATTATAAGGATACTCCAACATATAAAGGAAAATTATTACGTCGCCATGGCGATCAAATGGAAATAATAGAAAATGGACACTATACTGCTCAAGGAAGGGTTGATGATGCTATGAATTTAGGTGGAATAAAAGTTAGTTCTATTCAAATTGAATCTGTTTTGAATAAATTAGATTTCATTAAAGAAAGTGCTGCAATTGCTGTTCCTCCAATTGGAGGTGGTCCTAACGAATTGATAGTTTTCTATGTTGAAAAATTTCCAAAAAAAACTTCAGAAGAAAAATTAAATAAGGCTAAAAATGTGATTAAAAAACAGTTAAATCCGTTATTTAAATTGAAAAATTTAGTCAGAATTGATAGCTTACCAAGAACAGCATCTAACAAAATAATACGAAGACAATTAAGAGAAAAATACAAAAAGAACAAAGAATGAAAATAATATCATACAATGTAAACGGTATTAGAGCAGCTTTAAAAAAAGGCTTCATTGAATGGCTAGAAGCTGCAAACCCCGATGTAATTTGTATTCAAGAAACAAAGGCGCATAAAGAGCAATTAGATTTAGCGGTATTTGAAGAAGCTGGCTACCCTTTCCATTATTGGTTTTCTGCTCAGAAAAAAGGATACAGTAGTGTAGCAATTTTATCAAAAATTGAACCTAAACATGTGGAATATGGTACAGGAATTGAAACTATGGACTTTGAAGGTCGAAATCTTCGTTTAGATTTTGACAAGGTTTCAGTAATGAGCTTGTATTTACCATCAGGCACCAATGATGCTCGATTGGATTTTAAGCTAAATTATATGGCTCAATTTCAGGAGTATGTGAATAACTTGAAAAAAGAAATTCCGAACATGATTATTTGTGGAGATTATAATATTTGCCACCAAGAAATTGATATTCATAATCCGAAAATGAAAGGTGTTTCAGGGTTTTTACCTGTTGAAAGAGAATGGCTAGGAAACTTTATAGACAGTGGTTTTATTGATTCTTTTCGTTTTCTAAATAAAGAACCCCATCATTATAGTTGGTGGAGTTACAGAGCAAATGCTAGAAATAATAACAAAGGGTGGCGCATTGATTACAACTTGGTAAGCGAACCTATGAAAGACCAAATTAAAAGAGCCTACATTTTACCAGAAGCTAAACATTCTGATCATTGTCCAATAGTGGTTGAAATTGATTCATAAAATTAAAATAATTATGTTAAAAAAAATTAGTTTATTTATTGTTGTAACCATGTTGACTTCTTGTGTTTCTAAAAAAGTATATCAGGAATTAGAATCAAAATATAACAAAGTGCGAAGTGTAAATTCAGAATTGATTAATGAGAAAGAAAATTTGTTAGCAGCTAAAAAGGAACTTGAAATTAATTTTGAAAATCTTCAAAACGAGTATGACAATTTATTAATTGAAAAGCAGCTTTTAGACGATGAATTTGTAGCTCTTCAAAATAGTTACAACAATTTGAATGAATCTTACAAAGTTCTTTCAACCCAAAGTTCTAAAAAATTAGCAGAGCAATCTAAAAAAAATCAGGACTTATTGGAGAAACTGGAAGAAAAAGAAAAAACGTTGTTGATAGAAAGTAAGCGACTTGAAAAACTTCAGAGAGAACTAGAGCAACGTTCTCAAGAAATAAGTGAACTTAAAAGGTTAATAGATGCTAAAGAAGCTCAAATGCAACAATTAAAAAACGCTGTTTCAAAAGCGTTGCATAATTTTGAAGGAAAAGGATTAACAGTAGAACATAAAAATGGGAAAATTTATGTGTCAATGGAGAATAAGTTATTATTTAATTCAGGAAGTTGGGCAGTTGGCATTGAAGGTAAAAAAGCGGTAGAACAACTGGCGCAGGTTTTGTCTAAAAATAATGAGATACATGTATTAATTGAAGGACATACAGATAATGTTCCATACAACGGAACAACCTTAATTGATAATTGGGATTTATCAGTAAAACGAGCAACTGCAATTGTTAGGATATTACAAAACAAACGTGTAAATCCTACTCAAATTACTGCTGCAGGAAGAAGTGAATATTTACCAATAGAATCAAATATAACCAATAAAGGAAAGGCAAAAAACAGACGAATTGAAATTATACTAGCTCCAAATTTAGATGAAATTTCAAAATTGTTAAATGATTAATAGTTGAATGAATAAACTAACTTTTATATTCTTATTGTTGTTTAGTATTGGATATTCCCAAACTGAAATTGACACATTGAAACTTGAAAAAATTGAAGATACTAAAGAATTATTTTCAAACAAGGATACTTTGTTTATTAAAAAAATAGATTCTTTAACCTTAAAAATAAATAATGAAGCTACGTTAATTGATAGTTTATGGCTAAACGAACTTATAAAATCGCCCCTATACGATACCATTCAATATGTTTTAAGAGACGATGAAATTTTAATAACAGATTTAGAAGAATTGCCAACCGAATTATTAAAAGAAAGGTTAAAATTATTAGATAGTAAAACACCTTTTCATATTGAATACAATAAGCAATTAGAACAAATAATAAAAACCTATTTAAAACGTAGAAAATCCTCTTTTTCAGGATTGATGGAGAAAGCTCGATTCTATTTCCCAATGTTTGAAGAGCAATTAGCCAACTATGATATTCCATTGGAGGTAAAATACTTAGCTATAGTTGAATCAGCTTTAAAACCAAGAGCTCGCTCAAGAGTTGGCGCAACCGGATTATGGCAATTTATGTATCAAACAGGAAAACAATTTGATTTAAATGTGAGCTCTTATGTTGACGAGCGATCAGATCCATACCGAGCTACGGAGGCAGCTTGTAAATATTTGGCAAGTTTGTACAAAATATTTGGTGATTGGGATTTGGCTTTAGCTGCGTATAATTCAGGTCCGGGAAATGTAAGTAGGGCTATTCGCAGGTCAAATGGCAATACAAATTATTGGAATATTCGTCATAATTTACCAAGAGAAACAGCTGGTTATGTCCCAGCTTTTTATGCTACATTGTACATTTTTGAATATGCTAATGAGCACAAGATTAAAGCAAAAAAAAGTGCCTTACCATATTTTAAAACAGATACAATACAGGTAAAGCGGCAATTAACCTTCGAACAAATTTATGAAACTTTAGGTATTGATATTGAGTTGCTTCAGTTTTTGAATCCGCAATATAAATTAGATATTATTCCTTACATAAAAGGGAAAAATTACACACTTACTTTACCTATTGAATCGATAGGTAACTTTTTAGCAAACGAACAACAAATTTATGCCTTTGCTGAAGCTGAAGATGCAAAACGAGAGAAACCATTGCCTAAATACTTTGAAATGAATGATCGAATTCGTTACAAAGTACGAAGTGGAGATTATTTAGGTAAAATTGCGAATAGATATGGAGTTTCTATTAGTAGTATTAAACGTTGGAATAATATGCGAAGTACACGCTTACGTGTCGGTCAGCGTTTAACAATTTATCCAAAAAGATTAGATAAAGTAATAACATCTAAACCTACTAAAAAAACAGTTCCATCGGGGTCACACAAAATTTATACGGTAAAATCTGGAGAATCCTTATGGGTTATAGCTCAAAAATTTTCCAATGTTTCAGTTCAAGATATTAAAGATTGGAACGATAATTGGAGCGTTAGAAGTCTAAAACCAGGAACACAATTAAAGATATTTAGCAAATGAAAAAAATAATAGTTTTTTTAACAGTAATAGCAACCCTAATTAGTTGTGAATCTGAACCTCAAAAGAAGGTGTTAAAAGAGGCAAACGGACGTATAAACCATTTATTAGTTGTAATGAAAAACAGTGAATGGCAAGGCGAGCTTGGTGATGAAATTCGTAAAATAGTTGCTGAACCTGTTTTAGCGTTACCACAGCCCGAAGCACAGTTTGAAGTCTCTCAAGTATCACCCGATAATTTTGGAAGTTTGTTTAGAGCTACGAGAAGTGTTTTAAAAATTGGAATTGGAAAAGAAAATTTATTTAATATATCAGGTAATGTTTATGCTTCTCCTCAAAAAATAATAACAATTACAGGTAAAACAACTGAGGAAATTATAAAACTTATTCAAGAGAATAGTAAAAAAATAATTTCTGTTTTTAAAAAAGCAGATCTTATTTCTGTTCAACGAAAAATTTTAAAAAAATATTGGAATCCTGAAAAAATTAAAACATTCAATAAACAAGGTTATTCCATAAAAATTCCACGAACTTATAGTAAAGTTGAAGACAATGGCGAAATGACTTGGTATCGATATCACTTAGGCGGAGGCAATAGTATGGAGATTTTTACATATACAGTTCCAATTACTTCAGAAGGTGATGAAAATGGCAATAATATTGTATCAATAAGAAACGCTTTTGGTAAAAAATATATTCCTGGTCAAGTAGAAGGTTCACATATGATTACCGAAGAAGCATATACTCCTCATATATTTGAAGTTGAATTTAAAGAAAGAAAAGCTTTTGAAACCCGAGGAAAATGGGAAGTTAAGGGAGTTTATATGGCCGGTCCTTTTTTAAGTTATACGGTACTTGATAAACCTAATAACAGATTAGTTGTTGTTGAAGGATTAACCTATGCACCATCAATTAATAAACGCGATTATATGTTTGAAATAGAAGCTATTTTAAAAACATTGGTTATTTATTAAACTTTAACCACCACATAACCTCTACAAGTTTTTCTGTAGTGTTTATCGTTAAACTTGTAATATTTAAAACCTCTGATATGTATTACTTTGTTTATATAAGGTTTATTTTACTTTTCCATTTTTGCCCAACTATCTCTTAAAGGGACAGTACGATTGAAAATTAAATTTTCTTCAGTTGAAGATTTATCAACGCAAAAATACCCTAAACGTTGAAATTGAAATCTATCTAAAACCTTTCCTGTTTTTAAACTAGGTTCCACAAAGGCATTAATAACGTTTAATGAATTTGGATTTAAAAAGTCTTTAAAATCCTTGTCTTTATGTCCATCAGGGGCTTCATCCAAAAATAAGCGATCATACACATTTACCTGTGCTTTTACAGCGTGTTTTATTGACACCCAGTGTAGCGTTCCTTTTACTCTACGCTTACTAGCTTCGGTTCCACTTCCACTTCTACTATCCGCATCATATGTACAATGTATTTCTGTTACTTCACCATTTTCATCTTTAATACAGCTTTCAGCTTTAATTATATAGGCGTTCTTTAATCTAACTTCTTTCCCAAGTTTTAATCTAAAGAATTTCTTATTTGCTTCTTCTCTAAAATCTTCCTTTTCAATATAAATTTCTCTACTAAATGGAACTTTTCTAAAGCCAGCATTTTCATCTTCCTGATTGTTTTCGGCAGTTAACCATTCTTCTTCACCTTCAGGATAATTGGTAATAACAACTTTAACAGGATTTAAAACAGCCATTACTCGCGGTGCAGTTTTGTTTAAATGATCTTTAATACAATATTCTAACAATGCAACATCGGTAACATTATCACGTTTAGCAATACCTGCAATTTCACTAAAGTTTCTAATAGATTCAGGCGAATATCCTCTACGGCGTAGACCTGAAATAGTTGGCATACGAGGGTCGTCCCACCCATCAACCATACCTTCTTCCACCAGTTGTAGTAGTTTACGTTTACTCATAACCGTATAACTCAAATTTCTTCGAGCAAACTCACGTTGTTTAGGTCGTAATAAACTAGAGTTGTATACTTGATCTATATACCAATCATATAAATCTCTATGGCTTTTAAATTCTAAGGTGCAAATAGAGTGTGAAATTTGTTCTAAATAATCACTTTCACCGTGTGTCCAGTCGTACATTGGGTAAATACACCAATCATCTCCAGTTCTATGGTGATATTTTTTCAAAATTCGGTACATAATTGGATCACGCATATGCATATTGGTATGTGTCATATCAATTTTAGCACGTAAAACATGAGTTCCTTCATCAAACTCACCATTTTTCATACGCATAAACAAATCTATATTCTCTTCAACGCTTCTGTCTCTAAATGGGCTATTAGTTCCAACTTCAGTAGGTGTACCTTTTTGAGCTGCCATTTGTTCTGATGTTTGATCGTCAACATAGGCTTTCCCTTCTTTGATTAATTCAACTGCCCAATCAAATAATTGCTGAAAATAATCGGAAGAATACAATACTTTATCCCATTGAAAACCTAACCATTTTATGTCTTCCTGGATGGCATCTACATATTCTTGCTCTTCTTTAGCGGGGTTAGTATCGTCAAAACGTAAGTTAACGGGGGCATTGTACTTTAGACCCAAACCAAAATTTAAACAAATTGATGCTGCGTGACCAATATGTAAATATCCATTAGGCTCTGGTGGAAATCTAAAACGTAGTTTTTCCTTTGATAAACCATTTGTTAAATCATCTTCAATGATTTGTTCTAAAAAGTTTAGTGATTTTTTTTCTTCACTCATAATTTCAATGCTAATAAGGCACAAAAATATCAATTTTTTTCTCAATACAATATAAAAGCAAGTGCAATACTGTAAAAACAGGTTTCTTGTTAAAATTAAAATGATTTTGGGAGTTTCCTTTCTAGATAGGTTTTTACTACTAGCTTTTTTGAAGTAAACATTAGAAAAAAGAGATTAAACAAACCGTTGAATTCCAAATGTAAAAAGTATAGTTTTAAAAGGTAAAACAAACTATCTTTGTGAAAAACAATAATCAATGGGAACCATTAAAGTAAAAAACATTCGTGTTTATGCTTATCACGGATGTTTAATTGAAGAAGGAAAAATTGGATCAGATTACCGCATAGATATTGCTGTTAAGGCAGATTTATCAAAACCTGCAAGAACCGATGATTTAGCGGATACTGTTGATTATGTACATTTAAACCTTATTGTTAAGCAAGAAATGGCGATTCGTTCTAAGTTACTGGAAGAAGTAGCAAAACGAATTCTAGATAGAATATTGGGTGAGATTCCTATTGTAAAAGTAGCAAAAGTGGAGGTCTCAAAAATTAATCCACCAATTGGAGGAAACGTTGCTATGGTGACTATAGAAATGACAAAAAGAAGAAAGGATTTATAATAAAACAATATTCAACAAAAAAAAATTGCGAACTTATTTAATTTATGTAAATTTGCAATCCAATTAAGGCGTCGTGGCCGAGTGGCTAGGCTGGGCTCTGCAAAAGCTCCTACAGCGGTTCGAGTCCGCTCGACGCCTCCAAAAAAACCAACATATATATGTTGGTTTTTTGTTTTTTTTAACATATTGTTAAGCGCAAAATAACTTCCTTTGTCAAATCAAGAAAACTTTAATCGAAAAGGTTGTAATTTAATTGTTAAAAACAAGTTTTTTTAAAAGAAAGAATACTAAAGTATGACAATTTATCCAATTGAAACGGGGAACTTTAAATTAGATGGCGGAGCTATGTTTGGAGTAGTTCCAAAAGTAATTTGGCAGCGTACAAATCCGGCAGATAGTAATAATTTAATCGATATGAGTTTGCGAAGTATGCTTATTGAGGATGGGAATCGATTAATTTTAATTGATACAGGTTGCGGAAATAAACAATCCGATAAGTTTTTTAGCTATTATTACCAATTTGGTGACTTTTCTTTAGATACTTCATTGGCAAAATATGGTTTCCATAGAGATGATATTACCGATGTTTTTTTAACTCATTTGCATTTTGACCATTGTGGGGGTGCAATTAAATGGAATAAAGACAGAACTGGTTACGAACCAGCTTTTAAAAATGCAAAATTTTGGTCTAACAAAAACCATTGGCAATGGGCTGTTGAACCAAATGTTCGTGAAAAGGCATCATTTTTAAAGGAAAACATCAATCCTATTGAAGCAAGCGGACAATTAAACTTTATAAATTTACCAGAAGATGATTTTGTGAAAAACTCTGAACTGGGTTTCGATATTTTATTTACTGATGGACATACCGAAAAGCAAATGATTCCACATATTAATTATAAAGGAAAAACAATAGTTTTTATGGCTGATTTGTTGCCTACAGTTGGTCATATTCCTTTGCCGTATGTTATGGGATACGATACCAGACCTTTGCTGACTATGGATGAAAAAGCGAAATTTTTAAATAAAGCAGCTGATGAAAATCTAGTGTTGTTTTTAGAACACGATGCTACCAATCATTTATGCACAGTAAAACACACAGAAAAAGGCGTTCGATTGAACGAAACATATAAATTTAACGAAGTATTTAACTAATTTTTTAAAAATGAGAATTATAAAATCAATTTTCGTTGCTGTATTAGCAACAGTTACAATTACAAGTTGTAGCTCTTTAAAAAACATGGCTGTTCCAACTATGGATACAAAAGTTGCTGTATCAACAGCAAAAAAAGAAACTATTGGTGATGAAGATTTCAACCACTGGGCGCACGGAGATTTAGCAACTGACACCATTCCCGGTATGAGTCTTGAAAAAGCATATAAATTTTTAGAAGGGAAAACAGGAAAAACAGTTATTGTTGGTGTTATTGATTCAGGTATTGATATTGAACACGAAGATTTAAAAGATGTATTATGGACAAATCCTAAAGAGATTGCCGGGAATAATATCGACGACGATAAAAACGGTTATGTAGATGATATTTATGGATGGAATTTTTTAGGCGGAGATGGTGTTGATGCTCCTGAACAATTAGAAATTACGCGTTTATATGCAAAATATATAAATCGTTTTGAAGGAAAGACGAAAGCTGATGTAAGCGAAGGAGAAAAAGCAGATTTTGAATTATATGAAAAGTATAAAACAGCTTTTGAGGCGTCAAGTAAAAATCATGTTGGAATGATGCAGCATTTGAATTTTATTGATGCAAGTTATACTGCAATTAAAAAGTTATTGGGTAGAGAAACTTTTACAGTTGAAGATCTAGAAGCAGTTAAAACTGAAGATGAAGAATTACAAACTCAAATAAAAACTATTTTAAGTTTAAATAGTAGAGGCTTTACTGAAGAAGTTTTTTATGAGTATTACAACACACAATTAAAAAATAAAAATTATGATTTAATTTTTGATGGTAGAGCAATTGTAGGTGACCAACCAACAAATATAGATGATGTTAAATATGGAAACGCTAATGTAATTGGTTCAAAAGATATTGAATCTCACGGTACTCACGTTTCAGGTATTATTTTAGCCAAACGTGATAATGGTGTTGGTATGCAGGGTGTTGCTCATAATGCTTTATTAATGTCGGTAAGAGCGGTTCCAGATGGTGATGAGCGTGATAAAGATGTTGCTTTGGCAATACGCTATGCAGTTGATAATGGCGCGAAGGTAATTAATATGAGTTTTGGGAAAAGCTGGTCTCCTTATCGCAACTGGGTTTTTGACGCTATTAAATATGCTGAAGAAAAAGATGTGTTATTAGTTCATGCCGCCGGAAATAGCAAAAAAGATATAGATGTAAAGGATAACTGGCCAAATGATTCAATGGATAAAGTTGTTGAAATTGCTGATAATGTTTTAACTGTTGGCGCAATGGGTGTTACATTTAATGAAAAAATGCCAGCATCATTTACAAACTATGGTCAAAAAAATGTAGATGTATTTGCTCCGGGTGTTCAAATTTATTCTACAGTTCCTAAAAACGAATATGCTCGTTACAATGGAACTTCAATGGCTTCTCCAGAAGTAGCTGGTGTTGCAACTTTAGTAAGAAGTTATTACCCTAAATTATCTGCAAGTCAGGTAAAACATATTATTATGAATTCAGGTACTGAAATTGATATGGAAGTATTAATTCCTGGTAGAAAAGGTAAAAAAGCTAATTTTTCAACATTATCAGTTTCAGGAAAAGTAGTAAATGCCTACAATGCACTTATTTTAGCTGATAAAATGGTAAACAAAAAGTAATAAAAACATAATATTCTGTTAAAAAACACACTCAATTTGAGTGTGTTTTTTTGTTTTACAATCAAATTTCTATCTTGCGCCCATCACTATAACATTATGCAAAAAATATTTTTACTACTACTAATCACTTCGTCAATATTAACAGCTCAAAATAATACACCATACTGGCAACAACATGTTGATTATATTATGGACGTAGATGTTGATGTAAGTAATTATAAATATTCAGGAACTCAGAAATTAGTTTATACTAACAATTCACCCAGTGTTTTAAAAAAAGTCTTTTATCACTTATACTTCAATGCTTTTCAACCAGGAAGCGAAATGGATTTACGTTTGCAAAATATAGTAGATCCAGACAGAAGAATGGTGAATAATATTGGGGCTAAACACAATCCTGTTTATGAAAGTAGAATAGCAAAACTAACACCAAATGAAATTGGTTTTTTAAATGTAAAATCACTAAAGCAAAATGGGAAAGCTGTAAAATTTCATGTAGAAGAAACGGTATTGGAAGTAACATTAAATTCCCCAATATTAGCTGGAGAGAAAGTAGTTTTTGAAATGGAATTTGAAGGGCAAGTTCCGGTTCATATCCGAAGAGCAGGGAGAAATAGTATAGATGGTGTAGCGCTTTCTATGGCACAGTGGTATCCAAAAATGGCTGAATACGATTTTCAAGGTTGGCACACCGATCCGTATTTAGGGCGTGAATTTCATCAGGTTTGGGGAAATTTTGACGTTACCCTTCATATTGATAAAAATTATACGATTGCAGCAACAGGTTATTTACAAAATCCGCAAGAAATAGGTCACGGATATGAAGATAAATCCAAAAATATAATACATCAAAAAGGTAAAAAATGGAGCTGGCATTTTAAAGCGCCAAAAGTATTGGATTTTACCTGGGCAGCAGATTCAAATTATGCTCACGATGTTAGAATTACTAAAAACGGAACAGAGTTACACTTCTTTTATAAAAATGACCCTAAATACAGAAAGACTTGGAAAGAAATTCAGCCTTTTACAGAACAGGCATTAGATTATTTTAATGAACATATTGGTCCGTATCCTTGGAAACAATATTCGGTAATTCAAGGCGGTGATGGCGGAATGGAATATGCCATGTGTACGTTGGTTGAGGGAGGTAAAACTTTAGGAGAAATTATTGGCACTTGTTTTCATGAATTGGCACATTCGTGGTTTCAGCAGTTATTAGCTTCAAATGAGAGTAAACATTCATGGATGGATGAAGGTTTTACAACATATATTTCAACATTGGCTTCAAATAAAATATTAAGAAAAGGAGATGGGAAACCTTCAAACAAAAGTTATGAAGAGTATTTCTATATGGTTAAAAACAAACTGGAAGAACCACTTACAACACATGCAGATAGGTTTAATACCAATGCAGCTTTTGGAATTGGAAGTTATACAAAAGGAAGTATGTTTTTAACCCAGTTGAATTATATAATTGGTGAAGAAAATACAGCTAAAACTATTAAACAGTTTTACAATGATTTTAAGTTTAAACACCCAACGCCAAATGATATAAAGAGAACTGCTGAAAAAGTTTCAGGATTACAATTAGACTGGTATTTAAATGAATGGATTGAAACTATACATACCATTGATTATGCAGTGGCCAAGGTGGAAGATAATAAAATTGAGTTGGCTCGTGTAGGCCAAATGCCAATGCCAATTGATGTAAAGGTTACGTATTTCGATGGAACTTCAGAAGATTTTTATATCCCTTTGAATTTACTAAGAGGTGAAAAACCAACTTCAGCAATTATTTTAAATGATTGGTCTTGGGGGAAATCAACATATACATTTTCTGTTAAAAAAGAAATAAAAACGGTTGAAATTGATTCTTCAGGCCTAATGGCTGATATTGATAGGCACAACAACGTGTTTAGTAATTAAATTTTAATTATTTTCTGTTTTTTAGTTAATCTGCTAAAACCCATTTTACACGTCCAACTTCACCTGTTTCTAGTATAACTTTAATGCCATGTGGGTGTGTTGATGATTTAGTTAGAAGTTTTTGCACAAAACCACTTGTTAATTCACCAGATCTTTGATGATGTTTTTGTACAACCTCTACTTCTGAACCTATTTCAATGTTTTTACGAAAAGTACCACTCAGTTTCTCCATTTGACAAATTTAATACTATAAATTAATAAAGCAGCAATTAGAAATTGTAAATACCCTATTAGAATTATATTAAAATAAATTTAATAAGGATGTTATGATTTTTTATGTGAAAAATTCATGGTTTAAAGAAATAAGAAATGTAAAAATTAACCAAAAAGAATTACATAATGGCTATATTTTGTATTTTTGCAATTACTTTTTTTCTTCAAAGCGATAATGTCAACTAAGTCAAAATATTTATTTAGAAAATTTTTAAAATGGAGATATCAGTATATTTCTAATAAGCAATTTATTTATATTGCAAGTACTGTAGTTGGTTTATTAGCTGGTTTGGCGGCTGTAATAATAAAAAATTTAGTACATTTTATCCAAGTCTTACTTGAAGGTAAATTTATCAAGGAAATTCATCAAGCTTTTTATTTTATTTTCCCAATTATTGGGCTATTATTAGTTCTTTTAATTAAAAGAAAAGTAATACGAAAAAAACTAGGTCAAGGTATTCCGGCTACATTATTTGCCATTTCAAAGCAAAAAGGAATTATGCCTCGTTACCAAATATGGTCATCATTAATTACAGCGCCTTTAACAGTTGGGTTTGGTGGCTCCGTTGGGTTAGAGGGACCTACCGTTTCAACTTCTGCAGCTTTAGGATCTAATTTTGCACGATTATTTCATTTAAACCAAACCACCCGAACCTTGCTTATTGGAGCGGCCGCCGCAGGAGCTATGGCCTCAATTTTTAAAGCGCCTATTGCAGCCATTGTATTTGCGGTTGAAATATTTAGCTTAGAATTAACAATGGCTTCGTTAATTCCATTATTATTAGCTTCTATCACAGCTGTATTAACATCCTATTTCTTTTTTGGAGACGATGTATTATTGCATTTTAGTTTACAAGATACATTTGATTTTAAAGATGTAGTTTTTTATATTCTTTTAGGCGTAATATCAGCTACAGTTTCAATCTATTTTAGTAAAGTTTATTTTAAAATTGATACGTTATTTAAGTCAATAACTAATTTGTATAAACGATTATTGGTTGGAGGAATTTTATTAGGCGTAATCATTTATTTTATGCCTCCATTATTTGGAGAAGGATATGAAACTATTAATAATGTTTTAAGGGGAAATATTGATAGTGTTATTGTAAATAATATTTTTCACATTACAACAGATAATATATGGATAATTGTAGTGCTTTTAGTTGGATTAATTTTATTTAAAATTGTCGCAACTTCAGTAACATTTGGAGCTGGAGGGGTTGGAGGCGTGTTTGGACCAACACTTTTTACAGGAAGTATTACAGGTTATGTGTTTGCTTTGGTTATTAATTACACGAATTTATTTACGCATCAACTATCGTTAACCAATTTTGCTATGGTTGGCATGGCTGGTTTAATGGCAGGGATTTTACACGCCCCTTTAACAGCAATATTTTTAATTGCTGAAATAACGGGTGGTTATGAGTTATTTGTTCCTTTAATGATTGTTGCTTCCATATCATATTTAATTACAAAAAAATACATTCCTCATAATATTTACCACAAGGAATTAGCTGAAAGAGGTCAACTTTTAACCCATGACAGAGATAAAAATGTATTGATGTTAATGGATATTGATAAAGTGATAGAAACAAACTTTATTTTATTAACTCCTGAAATGAAGTTAGGAGAAATTGTAGATAATGCCGTTGCAAAATCTTCTCGAAACCATTTCCCTGTTGTAAGCAAAGAAAATGAATTTTTAGGAATCATAACTTTGGATGATATTAGAAGTATTATGTTTGATACTTCACTTTACGACAAGGTGGATGTTTCAGGTCTAATGCATAGTGTTCCTGATATTATTGATTATGATAAAGATTCTATGGAAGTAATCATGAAAAAGTTTAAAACAACGGTTGCATGGAATTTACCGGTAATTAAAGATGGAAAATATTTTGGTTTTATTTCCAAATCAAGATTGTTAACCGCATACCGAAGAAAATTGATTCATGTTACCGCTTAGTTCATTTTTTTTTGCTAAAGCATTTTAAATTTTCGCATTTCACCAAAACAAGAGTTACATAAAATTGTGTAATTTTACAATAACCTAATAGGATACAATCAAATGAAATATGTGTTAAGTTTTTTATTAATTCTGGTACTTACCATTTTAGGGTATGGTTTCTATATAAAAAGTGTTGAAGAATCTAAAGGTGAGATTATAATTGGCATTGGAGTATTAATAATTGCGTTTATTTTAATGCCATTATTTATTTTTCATAGGTATAAAAACAAAAACGTAAAAGACTTTACTTTTGAAAAGTATAGAAAAGATCTAGATGAGCACATTAAAAAAGAAAACAATGGCTAATTTAAATTTCGTTTTTCAATAAAAAAACGTTTTAAAATTTCACTACAGTCTGTTTCTAATACACCACGTATTACTGTTGTTTTTGGATGTAGTTTGGTTTGTAAGATTTCAAAACCACGTTTTTTTTCACTGGCACCATAAACTATTTTACCAAGTTGAGTCCAATAACTTGCGCCAGCACACATTTGGCAGGGTTCAAGTGTAACATATAAAGTGCATTTGTCAAGGTATTTTCCACCTAAATAATCAGCTGCAGCAGTAAAAGCTTGCATTTCGGCGTGAGCAGTGACATCATTCAGCGTTTCTGTTAAATTATGAGCGCGTGCAATTATTTGATTGTTCATTACAATAATAGCTCCAACCGGCACTTCATTTTTATCAAATGCCAATTGAGCTTCCTGCAAAGCACATTTCATAAAGTAAGAATCGTCAAAAGGGTTTATCATATTTCAAAAGTAATTATTTTAATATAACCAACAATTAAATATTGTAGTTTTGCAAAAGTGAAATCATTACTTTCAAATATCAACAATCCGAAAGATTTACGTAAACTTTCAAAAAAGGAACTTCCACAGGTTGCCAAAGAAATACGTGAATTTATTATTGATGTTGTTGCAACTAAAGAAGGTCATTTAGGTGCAAGTCTAGGTGTCGTTGAGCTTACAATTGCCTTACATTATGTATTTGATACACCAGATGATTTGTTAATTTGGGATGTTGGACACCAGGCTTATGGGCATAAAATTTTAACTGACCGAAGAGCAAAATTTCATACAAATAGGCAGTTTGATGGAATTTCCGGCTTTCCTAAAATGAGTGAAAGTATTTATGATGCCTTTGGAACAGGACATTCATCTACTTCAATTTCCGCTGCTTTGGGAATGGCAGTAGCTTCAAAAATAAAAGGTGATTTTGAAAAACATCATATCGCCGTGATTGGAGATGCCTCTATAGCGGGCGGAATGGCTTTTGAAGGTTTGAACCATGCGGGTGTTACCGATTCAAATTTGCTAATTATTTTAAATGACAATACCATGGGGATTGATCCAAGTGTTGGTGCATTAAAAAATTATTTTACCGATGTTAAGGCTGGTAAAAAAGTGCGAAAAAACAACATAATTAAAGCTTTAAATTTTAATTACTCTGGACCAATTGATGGGCATAATATTGAAAATATTATTGAAGAATTAGAGCGCTTAAAAAAAATTAAAGGCCCCAAATTTTTACATTTAATTACTACAAAAGGAAAAGGTCTGGATAAAGCTGAACAAGACCAAGTTAAATACCACGCTCCAGGAAAATTTGATAAAATAACAGGGGATTTAATTGAAAAAAGTAACGAAATTCTTCCTCCAAAATACCAAGATGTTTTTGGTGAAACCATCGTTGAATTGGCAAAAATAAACAAAAAGATTGTTGGCATTACACCTGCGATGCCTACTGGATCTTCATTGAAATTAATGATTGACGAAATTCCTGAAAGAGCTTTTGATGTGGGAATTGCCGAACAACATGCTGTTACACTGGCAGCAGGTATGGCAACACAAGGATTGATTCCGTTTTGTACTATTTATTCAACATTTTTACAGCGTGCTTACGATCAAATTATTCATGATGTTGCTTTACAAAATTTACCCGTTATTTTTTGTGTGGACAGAGCCGGATTGGTTGGTGAAGATGGTGCCACACATCATGGAGCTTTAGATATTGCTTATTTAAGATGTATTCCAAATTTAGTAATATTTGCTCCTTTAAACGAAATTGAACTAAGAAACACCCTTTATACTGCTCAATTAGGAGTGGATTTTCCATTAGCTATTCGCTATCCTAGAGGAAGAGGAACTATTATAAATTGGCAAATGCCTTTTGAAAAAATTGAAATTGGCAAAGGTGAAGAAATTACGGATGGGGACCATATTGCAGTTCTTTCAATAGGAACTATAGGAAACACTATTAAAGAGGTAGTCTCTGAGCTTGAACAATATAAAATTGGGCATTACAATATGCGTTTTGTAAAACCTTTAGATGAAAAATTACTTCATACTATTTTTAAAAAATATAAAACTGTGGTAACAGTTGAAAATGGCACAATTATTGGGGGTTTTGGAACATCAATTTTAGAATTTTCATCAATGTATAATTATAGAAAAACTACAATAAAACAGTTAGGAATACCTGATACGTTTATAGAACATGGGGAAACAGATGAATTGTTAAATAAAGTTCATTTGTCAAAAGATAAAATAAAGGAATTTTTACTTCAGTTAATTTAAGTAAAAAAACATATCATATTCCACTTACCAAACAATATAATAAGTCTAAACAGATGAAATTTAAACTTTTTGTTATTTTTTCAATTTTATTTACAATCAACTCTAACTCTAGAGATGTTATTTTAAAGGATTCGTTAGCAGTAAAAATAGATTCAATAAGTCACTGGACCAAAAAAAACAATGTGAATTTACTTTTTACTCAAAACTCATTTGTTAACTGGAGTGCTGGTGGGAATAATTCTATTTCAGGAATTTTAAAGGTGTACTTACAACGCAATTATAAGAATAAACATACTGTTTGGTCGAATGAACTAAAAGGAAGTTATGGATTAAACAAAGAAGAAGATAGGGAATTAAGAAAAACGGAAGACCGATTTGAGATAAATTCAACTTTTGGATATCGAAATAATATCAAATCAAATTGGTACTATTCTGCAAAATTTAATTTTAAAACACAATTTTCAAATGGGTATAAATATCCAAATACCGATAAACCAATTTCAAAGTTGTTTGCTCCAGCTTATGTATTTCTTGGCATAGGATCGGAATATTCATCTAAGAGTCATAAGCTTAAATTTTATCTTTCCCCACTTACTAATAAAACTACATTTGTTTTTAGTCGTGAATTATCAAATGAGGGTGCATTTGGTGTGAATCCGGCAGAGTATGATGAGGAAGGAAATCTGCTTAAAGATGGTCAAAAAATGAAAATGGAGTTTGGCACACTGGTTACAGGTGAGTGGAAAACTAATGTTATGGATAACATTAAAATGGCTAATAAATTAATTTTATACTCTGATTATTTACATAACTATGGAAATGTAGATGTAAACTGGGAAATTAATTTTGATTTAACTATAAATAAATATGTAACGGCAAATGTTGGTTCTCATTTAATTTTTGATGACGATATTTTACATAAAGAAGATATTAACAACGATGGAAATCTTGATATTTTAGGCCCTAAAATTCAAATAAAACAGTTGTTGGGTATTGGTTTTTCCTATAATTTTTTATAAAAATAAAAAAGAGGCTTCATTATAAAGCCTCTTTTTTTTGATTGTATTTAATATAAATAATTAATCAGTGCTAAAGCTCCAAACTTGACCATTTGTTTGGCCACCTTGACCATCTTTTACAACTACTTGCCAGTAGTAAGTAGTGGATGCTGTTAAATTCACATCTAGGTTGTCTACACCTAAATCAGAAGTTTCAATTGTTGTTGGAGGATTTATGGTTCCAAAATAAACATCATAAGTTAACACGTCATTAGTATCAACATCTGATGCTGTCCATTGTAAATTAACAGTAGCTCCATTTTCAATTGCTCCAATTGCTGGGTTAACCAATGTTGGTGCAAATGGTAAATGATTAGAAACACCTACTCCTTCAGTAATAAACTGAAAAGTTGAGGAATAATTACTTGACTCATTTTTAGAGTCAATTGCTTTAACTCTCCAATAATACGCTACCCCTTTTTCTAAAGAAATAGATTTATTAGTTGAACTGGATGATGTTGTATGCACAATATTTGCAAATTGAGCATCTGTAGCTACCTGAATTTGATATGTCAAAGCATCTCCATCTGCATCTGTTGAAGCATTCCATTCAAAATTCAAAAAATTATCGAGACATAATAAATTGTTTGTTGGAGAAACTAAAGTTGGAACAGTTGGTGCATTATTTACTGGTTCTGGTGGAGGTGTAGGTGTTTCTCCTCCGCTGCCGCCACAAGACCATAGTGTTGTACTTAAAACTAAAGTATATAATATTTTTTTCATTTCTTTATTGTTTTATTAATTTTAATGTAATTGGTTTATCTAATTGAATTTTGGCAATATACAACCCGCTTGGATTGTTTGTTAAATCTATTTGAACCTTACCGTAAACTACAGGGTAACTTTTTTTAGAAATTAACTGCGACAAGTTATTAAAAATTTCAATGGTAACATCTTTATCAGAAATTGGTAATGAAATTTCAAGGTTATCTTTTGTTGGATTTGGATAAGCAACAAACGCATCTAACATCTCAAAAGTTTTTGAAAAATTACCTTCGCAAGCAATCGCTGTTTTTACCTCAACAACATCTCCATGATTTACATTAACAGAAAATTCAGAGGTATTAGTTTTAAAGCTTTCCATTCCATTTACATATATAACAAAAGGAGGAGTTCCATTTTCAATTTCAATAGAAGCTTTATTGTTAGTAACACTAGACTTACCAGCAACACTAGACCCTTCTTTTATTTCAATTGTAAAACATTGTTCAAATGTATCATCAACTATAGTTATACAAAAATCATATAATCCAGGAGCTAAATTATCAATAGTTTTAGAACTTTCAAATGTATAATTTACACCATTAATAGTTGCTTTATAATTGTAAGTTTCTTCAGTTTCAATTATTATTTGACCATTATCCTTGTCGGGACAAGATTCACTATTAATCTCAATATTAAAATTATTATTTGGTAGTACGATACAACCCGTTGAATTTACGGTAGCTCCTACCGGAGTAGTCGAACATAAATCAAGACTATTTTGAACACCGTCTTCATCATCATCTAGTTGATCATCAGAACAACCATCGTTATTTACTGCCGCACCTGCACCTGTATTTGGACATAAATCTAAACCATTAATTACAGTATCATTATCATCATCACTATTGTAATCGTCAATGGTAAATTTAGCTGTAAATATACCTCTACCATAAGTTGAAGCTAAAACAGTATTATCAGATGTTCTTAAATCAAAACTAGTAACTTTTACATCTTTCATGCCATTTTGAGATTGTTCCCAGACTGGATTAGCATCATTAAAGTTAGATGTTCCCCAAACTCCTAAATCTGTACCTAAAATTACTTCATTAGAGTTGATAGGGCTCATTAATATAGCTTTTACTGGTAAGTCGGGTAAATTGCCTTCCTTACTTTGCCAAGTTGCCCCAGCATCTGCAGAATAATATACACTTACTACTCCATAGTTATGAAAAGTAACAAAAAGATCATTTTCTGTTTCACCTTCTTCTATACAAGAAATACTTCCAACAAATAAGTCACTTGAAAGATTAGTCCAAGTAGGATTGTTACTAACTACATTTTCTAATTTTAACAATTCTCCTGTTTCAGTACCAACGAATAATGTTTGAGAATTAAATGTTGAAGACTTAAATGCCGTAGGATTACTTGTTAATAAGGTATTGGTTAATGGATTGGTAGTTGCAATTGAAGAATTTAATGTGTATTTATTAATTTTATCAGTTCCAGTAGTAAATAAAATATTATGTACACTATTTAATTCAGCTGGATTGATAAAATCTCCATCCTCACTATCATCAGCAATTCGATAGACGTAATTACCAGTTGAATAGTTTAGATAAAAGTAGTTATTGTAAGGATATGAAGAAATCATATACTCATTATCTCTATCTATAAAGCAGTACGTGCCATCTCCTCCAGAAACTTGTATTGAAGAATTTATCCCTGGAGAAGCATTATTAATAAGTTGAGTCCTATTATCCTGAGCTCCAGCTAATAGTTTTTCATTGTTTTCATCTTGTCCAATAGCTCCTTTATAAAATTGTAAGGTGTTGTAATTTTTATGTCTTGCTCCTATTGCATTATTACTTGTAGATGCATTAGATAAATTATTCCCATAATATACCCCTCCATCATTTCCAAAAAGGGCTTTGTTACTATCTAAAGGATCAAAGACCATTATATGCTGATCTGCATGAACCATTGATATATTTAATCCATTTAAATTACTATTATTAGACCATTTTGAAATTTGATTCCAAGTTGTCCCACTATCTTTTGTTCTAAATAAATCAATTCCACCAACATAGGCAACCTCATCATTTGAAGGATCTACTTCTATCATTAAATTATAAAATGCTTGCCCTCTAGTAAAATCATTCGTTGGAATTCCGTTATCTGCGTCATCTGGTTTAGTTAAATCAGTAACATCAGTGAATGCATTTATTGTTTTTCCTAAATAAACTTCATCATCTGTAGTCAACTCAGCTAACACATAAACTACTCCAGCATTTAATTTTGATACCGAAATTTGAGTCCTATCTCCATTTTCAACTGTGTGATTTAAATTAAAGTTAATCCCATCTGTAGAAGATAAAATTGATCCACCTCCATCATTATTCATAATACTTCTTGTTGTTGAAACCCATAATACATTATCAACACCTATTTCCAAATCATTTGGAGCATATCCACCACCTGAAATAGTTAAAGGCATGGTTAATTTTTCCCAAGACACAGCTTTATCAGTTGACTTATATAATCCATATTCTTCAACTCCAAGAAGAGAATAAGGGCTAGAATCTGCGTAAAAAGATTCTCCAACGGCTACATAAATTTCACTAACTCCAGCATTATCTCTAACTTTAATATCATTTATATGTTGAATGCCTGGAGTAACATAGTTTCCTTGGAAAGGAGAATCGATAGATTCTATAGTTACATTAACACCATTTGATAATTCTGTAATAATTGCCTGACCTTCATTTTTTGAAATCATTACTGAAGGGATAGTTATTGTTGCGTCATCACCTCCTTGAATAATTGGAGCTCCACTAACATTATTCACCATTAAAACAGCTATTGCTCCAGCATCTTGAGCATTTTTCACTTTATCAACAAATGTACAATTACCTCGATTTATCACAGCAATATTTCCTTCAATTGCACTGTTATTAGTTAAGCCGTTACAAGCTTGACTTGGATTACCTGTTCCATCACTTGCTAAAACTAAGTTACCTGAAATTGTTTTTAATTTAGGCCCAAAAGATGCTGGTACTATCATATATTCACCCGCAACAGAAGCTGGAGAATTTACTGTTAGTTTGGCGTTCGTTTTAAAAGTAGTTTCACCTGTGATACCGCCAAATACCTTGTTCCACGTAGCGCCGGCATCTACTGATTTCCACATTCCATTACCATTTACTCCTCCACCCACGTAAGACTCTCCTGTACCTAAGTAAAAAATATTTGTATCATTTGGATCGTAAGTAAGAACACTTACAGCTAAGTTTTTTGGAGCATCAACTAAAGACCAGGCAGAATTAGCATCTGTAATGTCTTCATTTAACCACAACCCTCCGCTTACACCACCAGCAAAAACACGTTTATTTGTGGCGTCGTTAGGGTCAAACATGATAGCTCTGGTTCTACCTCCAAGATTGTCTGGACCTCTTTCTTCCCAGTTATTCCATGAAGCTGCCCCAGGGTTTTTACCTGCAAGATTATTTCTTTTTAAAGATTCTTGCAAAGCGAATAACCTTTCTGGATGAGGTTTTCCTGTGCTTGGATCCATGCTTAGTTCCCACTCTCTTTCAAAATATTTATTTGGGGGGATTCCCATAGCCTTTCTTTCTTTTTTTGAAAGATTTAAAGTTTTTTTAAAAGGGCTATTACTTAAATATGATTTGTGTTGTTCTCTTAATTCAGTTATTGATTCAGCTTTAGAATCACAACTTTTATAAGAAAAAACTATTCCAACTAAAATAGCAGAAAGAATAGATAAATAAAGTAGTTGTTTTTTCATTTAATAGATTGAATTTTAATTGTTAAATTTTTTGTACAACTGTAATGCGTATCCATCTGTTAGGCTGGCAACATAATTGCAAACTGAAAGCACTCTGTTGTATAATTTTTCTTTAGGTGATTTAAAATTTTCGGGGAGTAAATTTATCACTAATTTTTGATAATTGGAAACTTGCCCTTTTTCTTGTGCATTTAAAGCGTCAATAAACTCACTTAAAAGAGTTGCGATTACTTTGTAGCCTAAAATTTCTTTTTCAATAACCTGGTTGCTTTTGTATATTTTTTCAACACTTAGTTTAATAATATCATTTATTTGGGCTTCATAGTTGCATTTATCTAAAAGTGAGTGTGGATAATTTCCTTCTAGTATAGCTTCTTCATTTTCAATAAAAATGGAAGCTGCTTCATTAATTAAAGTTCCAATTGCCAATGCTCTCAAATAACTTAACCTATCTTTTTTATGTTTTAATGCATAATATTTTTCAGAATTAATAGTATCTTTCACTAACTTAATTAAATATTCAAGCGCAAATTCTTCTTCAATTAATCCTAAATTTATACCATCTTCAAAATCAATGATGGTATAACAAATGTCATCGGCAGCTTCAACTAAATAAGCTAAAGGATGTCTTTTGAAAGCAATATTTCCGTTTATACCTGTTGAAATTAATCCTAGCTCATTAGCAATTTTAGTAAAAAAAAGTATGTCCGATTGAAATATACCATATTTTTTATCGGCAATATGAGATGTTGGTTTTTTGGGAAGTGACTCTTTGGGATATTTTAAAAAAGCACCTAAAGTTGCGTATGAAAGTCTTAGACCTCCTTCGCTACCAGGACTAGACTCATTTAAAATTTTAAAACCATTTGCATTTCCTTCAAAGTCTATTAGGTCTTGCCATTCTTTTTTAGTTAAGTCTTTTTGAAATTTAGCTCCTTTACCATTTTTAAAATACTCACCAATTGCTTTTTCTCCACTATGTCCAAATGGAGGGTTTCCAATATCATGAGCTAATGCTGCTGTTGCTACAATAGCTCCAAAATCGTTTATTTTATAACCTTCTTCAATAAGTTTCGGATATTTCTCAAGAATTTTTTCCCCAACAATTCGTCCCAACGAACGTGCAACAACACTAACCTCCATACTATGTGTTAAGCGTGTATGAACAAAATCGGTTTTTGACAATGGAATTACCTGTGTTTTATCTTGCAGGCTTCTAAATGAATCCGAGAAAATAATACGATCATAATCAACTTCAAAACCCAAACGGGTTTCATCTTGATTTTTTCGTAATCTAAGTTTTTTATCACCAAACCTTTTTAAAGATAACAATTGGCCCCAGTTCATTTTTAAAAATTTGGTTCAAATTTAATTAAATGAATAATGTTTTTAGTAAAAATATTGAATATTAACATTTCAATAACATTTCAATAAAGTCAAAATAAGCTATAATTAATACTGAAAATTTCAATTATTAATTTACAATACACAATCTTAAATTTGTAGTTTTAGTCAACCTAAAATTTAGGTACTAGGCTACTTTTTCTTAATAGCCTTTAGTTATCTTTATCTTATAATAACATGTCGTTAACGTTTATTTAACAAATATTGTATTTATTTGCAGCAATAAAAACTAAATATTATGAGAAATCAAGTTTTATTAGTAGTAATACTAATCTCAGCAATTTCTTCTTTTGCTCAAGAGACCAAAGACGAATTTAAATCAAATGGGAAGCCATTATTTAATGTGTTTTGGAATTATCATGTATATTTAATGGAAGATGCCCCTAAAACAAGTGCTTTTGAATTAAAAAGAGCTTATTTAGGATATAAGTACAATTTTAGCGAAACTATTTCTGTAAAAGTCACTATAGATGTTGGTAGTAATGATGGAGGAAGTGCTTATACAGCCTATTTAAAAGCAGCTCAATTAGACTGGAAAGCTGCTTCAGTAGTTAAATTAAGTATGGGTTTAATAGGAATGAAACAATTTAAAGATCAAGAGAAATTTTGGGGATACCGTTACATTTTCAAATCTTTTCAAGATCAGAACGGATATGGAAGTAGTGCCGATTTAGGTATTAATGCCGAATTTATATTAGCTAAAAACTTAAAAGCAAACGTTTTAATTGCAAACGGAGAAGGGTATAAAAAAATCCAAGACGATGATGGGAAACAAAAATTTGGAGGAAGTTTAATATTTACTCCGGTTAAAGGTTTGACTACAAAGGTTTATGCAGATACACAGTCTGTTGAAGATGGTGACGCAGTAAGTTCTTATAGTTTATTTGCTGGTTATAAAGAAGATAAATGGAGGCTAGGCGCAGAATACAACAAACTGAACAATGCTGAGAAGTATTCTAAACCGGCTGAAGACAAAGAATTAGATGGGTTGTCATTTTATGGAACGTATGTAATTAGTGAAAAAGTAGAAATATTCGGTCGTTTTGATCAATTAACTTCAAATGATAATTGGAATACATCAAAAGATGGCAATCAAATTATTGCAGGTGTTCAAGTTGCTCCGGTAAAAGGGTTAAAATTTGCACTAAACTACCAAGGATATTATTTTAACAATGATGCTATCAATACAAATTCTTTCATTTATTTAAACGCACAGTTTAAATTATAAGAATTTAAGTGACGTTCTTATACATAGTTAAAGATCTAGCTGGAACTTCCTTTTAAAGTTAGCTTTTTTTCTAAAAAGAAAATATGATTCCGAAAACCAACGTAGCATAGCTAATACAAAAAATTTTAAGCAAAAACCGGCAACCGGCTAGGCGGTTACTGTAGCACCTATAAACGAAATTGTAATTTCTGAAATAAGCGAACATGATTGAATTAGGGCAGTAACAAATGCACTAGTTGTAATACTTTTAAACAAAAAAGCCTTCAAAATGTAACTTTGAAGGCTCTTAATTTTTTTAAATTTAATTATTGGGGGGTTTTCTCTTGAATCTGAAATTCTTCATATAATTGAAGTAGGCTCATTAAAGCAGTAATTAAATCTTGTGTTTCCAATAAAATACTAAAGTATAAAGTAGTATTCTTTGGACTAGTTTCTTCAGTTCTAATTCTAGAAACTTGTTTCTCAATAGATGCAGAAACACCTTTTAACAATTCTTGTTTTCCTACTAGAATTTCATTTAGACCATCAAAAGAACGGTTCTCAAAAACGGAACTTACCATTCCTAATAATTCAGTTAATTGATTGTCAATTTGTTTTAAATCTTTTAACTGACCTTTCTTTAAGTTCTTATGATTGTTGTTAACGTGTTTAAAACTTGCTCGAGAAATAAAACTAATAGATTGAGCTACATCTTGTAAGTATCCTAATATTAAAATATAGAATTTACTTGCTTGAACAGATGTATCATCTAATGATTTAATAAAGTAGAAAACTCCATCTTTTAGTCCGTCAATCTCATCATTTAATTTACCAACGTGTTTGTCGGTTTTACGAAGCTTGTTCAAGTCATGGTTTGCTAAATCATTTACCACATTTGTATAAAGTTTATTTACACGTTGTGCTACTTCAGCAATGTGATCAGAACTTTCTTCAATAACACCATTGATGGTAATTAACTCAGCTCTTTCAATGTACTCTTGTTTTTTAACTTCTTTCGATTTCTTTCTGTGAATTAATGTGTTTCTGATAATTAAGAAAGCAACAAGTCCTAATAAAATAGGAATCATAGCCATATCCCAACTAATAAGATACGCTACTAATGCAGCAGCTAAAAAAGCTGTAATAGCTGTTAAAAACCAACCACCAACAACATTAATGACACCCGCAACTCTATATACAGCACTTTCTCTACCCCAAGCTCTATCAGCTAAAGATGTACCCATGGCTACCATAAAAGTTACATAAGTGGTAGATAAAGGAAGTTTTAAAGAGGTAGCAATCGATATTAAAATACCAGCCACTATAAGGTTTACAGAAGCCCTTACCATGTCAAATGCAGGTAATTCGTAGGTTTTATCTTTCGGTAATTTAATTACTGGTTTTTGAAACTTAGAATCTACAAATGCAATTGTTTTAGCTGGTAAAATATAAGTCAAACCTGCATTAATACCCATGGAAACTCTTACAACTAATCTTGATAATGGATTTGGTTGAAACTTTTCATGACCTTCTCCCTGACGAGATAAGTCAATCCCTGTTTTGATCACATTTCTTGCTTTACTTGATGTCCAAAGGGTAATCACCATAATACCTCCTGCTATCAAAAGTAACCATACATTAGAAGGTACTTTTTCAGCTAAGATTTCCATAGAAAAAGTATCAGCCTCTATACCAGAAACACTCCATGCCTCATATGAATTCCAGGCAGCAATTGGAACACCAATAAAGTTTACTAAATCGTTTCCAGAAAAAGCCATGGCTAATGAGAAAGTACCAATACCAATAATTAGTTTTAGTACATTTAGATTAATTAGTTTGATAAATACCTGAGAAATTATCGTCCATAATAGGAAACTTCCAGCTATAATAGACAATGTATTGTCTTCTATTAAATATTTTACATCCTTATAGTAGGGAGTACCTTTCATTCCTTTAATAATAATGAAATAGGTAATTGCAGTGATTGCAAATCCTCCAAATAATGCATTGATATAATTAGGTCTTTTTTCAAAGTTAAAAGAGTAGATTAGCCTAGAAATAAACTGGACTAGGGCACCCACAGAAAATGCAACGACCACAGACAGTAATATCCCAAAGATAATTAACGATGCTTTTTCATAATTAATATAATTCCAAATAGCACTTATAGATTCTGCATCGTTTTGTGAAATTTTTATCAAAGAAATGGCAACAGCAGAACCCAACAATTCAAATACAATCGAAACAGTTGTGGAAGTCGGCATCCCAAGCGTATTAAAAACATCTAACAATAAAATGTCAGTAATCATTACCGCCATAAAAATGAACATGATATCTTGAAACACAAACATTCCAGGATTAAAAATTCCTTTACGGGCAACTTCCATCATACCACTTGAGGTAATGGCACCAAAAAACACACCAATACTAGCAATAATCATGATGTTTCTTATAGAAATTGCTTTAGAACCTATGGCTGAATTTAAAAAATTTACAGCATCATTACTAACTCCTACTACTAAATCTACCGTAGCTAAAATGGCTAAGGCAATTAACATTAAAATATATGGATCCCCCATGATATATTTGGTTATAAAAATTTATCAAAAATAATTGCATTTAGTTAGGTAAACATTAAGTTAATGTTACCAATACAAACATAAAGTTAAGTTAATGTTAACAGCATATTTTTGATACATAAATTTATAAATTAAAATTTATATATAATATGATTGTTCTCAATTCAATCATTATTTTTTAAATACCTGAAAATGAACTGAAAAATTAGACGCTTTAAAATGGGTTGATTATTTTTTCATCTTACGAACCACACATTTCACAGTCATCAGGGTTATTTTGTGAAGCTATTATCATTTCTTTTAATTCTTCTGGAGTTAAAGGCTTTTCTTCTGTTTTTTTATCTTTTGAAAGTGTGAATTGAATAGCATTTACAGCACTTTTTGTTCGTAAATAATACATGCCGGTTTTTAAACCGCTTTTCCAAGCATAAAAATGCATAGATGTTAATTTAGAATAATTAGCATCCTGCATAAATAAATTAAGAGATTGTGATTGATCAATAAAGTAACCTCTTTGGCGCGACATATCAATAATATCTTTCATACTCATTTCCCAAACCGTTTTGTATAGATCTTTTAGTTCTTGAGGTATAACGTCAATATGTTGGATAGAACCATTAGCACGCATAATATCTTCTTTCATTTCGTTATTCCATAAACCTAATTCAACTAAATCTTCCAATAAATGTTTATTTACAACAATAAACTCACCACTTAAAACTCTACGCGTGTAAATATTTGAAGTATAAGGCTCAAAAGCTTCATTATTACCTAAAATTTGTGAGGTTGAAGCTGTTGGCATTGGTGCAACCAATAATGAATTTCTTACTCCGTTTTCCAATACATCTTTACGTAAAGATTTCCAATCCCAGCGTCCGCTCAAATCGTCTTCTGAAATACCCCACATATTAAACTGGAATTCTCCCTGTGACATTGGAGATCCTTTATACGTTGAATATGGTTCTTTTACCTTAGCGGTTTCCATAGAAGAAGTTACTGCTGCAAAATAAATAGTTTCAAAAATTTCTTCATTTAATTTTTTAGCTTCGTCACTGGTAAAAGGCATGCGTAACATAATAAATGCATCTGCCAAACCTTGAATTCCCAATCCTATTGGGCGATGACGGAAGTTTGAATTTTCTGCTTCTTTAACAGGGTAATAATTACGATCAATTACTGTATCAAGGTTTTTGGTTATTTTTTTAGTAACTTCAAAAAGTCTTTGATGATTGAAAAACTTCTCTCCTTTTTCATTTTCTTCTATAAATATTGGAATAGCAATAGATGCCAAGTTACAAACAGCAACTTCATCTTTTGCTGTATATTCCATAATTTCAGTACATAAATTTGAAGAACGAATGGTTCCTAAATTCTTTTGATTCGATTTTCTGTTTGCCGAATCTTTGTACAACATATAAGGATTTCCAGTTTCAATTTGCGCTTCCAAAATCTTTTCCCATAAACTACGGGCTTTTATTGTTTTTCTGCCTTTCCCTACTTGTTCATAACCTGTATATAGTTTTTCAAATTCATCGCCATAAGTGTCAAATAAAAGAGGGCATTCGTTTGGACACATCAATGTCCAATCACCATCTTCTTCAACTCGTTTCATAAACAAATCCGGTATCCACATAGCGTAAAACAAATCACGAGCTCGCATTTCTTCTTTTCCAGTATTTTTCCGTAAATCTAAAAAGTCAAACACATCGGCATGCCAAGGTTCCATATAAATTGCAAATGAGCCTTTGCGTTTTCCGCCACCCTGATCGACATAACGAGCCGTGTCATTATAAACCTTTAACATTGGAACAATTCCATTTGAAGTTCCATTAGTTCCTCTAATGTAGGAGCCTGTTGCACGTACATTGTGAATTGATAAACCAATACCGCCTGCAGATTGAGATATTTTAGCCGTTTGTTTCAATGTATCGTAAATTCCGTCAATGCTGTCATCCTGAATTTGTAATAAGAAGCATGATGACATTTGTGGTTTTGGCGTACCTGAATTGAATAAGGTTGGGGTAGCGTGTGTAAATATTTTTTTAGACATCAATTCATACGTTTCAATGGCTTCTTCAATATCATTCTGATGAATACCTATAGCTACACGCATTAACATATGCTGTGGACGTTCAGCTATTTCACCATTTATTTTTAATAAATAGGAACGTTCTAAAGTTTTAAACCCAAAATAATCATAACTAAAATCTCGGTTATATATAATTGTTGAATCCAGCTTTGACGAATTATCCAAAATTACTTTATAGGTTTCATCAGATAATAGTGGTGCTTTTTTTCCGGTACGCGGATTTACATAATTGTACAAATCCGTCATCACGTCTGAAAAAGTTTTCTTCGTATTTTTATGTAAGTTAGAAACCGCAATTCTAGCAGCAAGCCTTGCATAATCTGGATGCTGAACGGTCATAGTCGCTGCAATTTCAGCCGCTAAATTATCTAATTCGGAAGTTGTAACCCCATCATACAATCCTTCAATTACTCTCATAGCAACCTTTACTGGATCAACCAATTTATTTAAACCATAACACATTTTTCGAACTCGAGCTGTTATTTTGTCAAACATCACAGGTTCTTTTCTACCGTCTCTTTTTGATACAAACATAGTTTAAACTTAATTTTTAGTTAGTAATTTTTTAATAGTATAGGCAGTTACGCCTTAGAATTATTAAAGGTTCAAATTCAATAAACTGTTGAAAAATGAATGTTTTTTTGTTAATTGATTTTAAAAATCCGCATCAAAGCTAATACTTCCAGTGCCCCCGCTTTTTACCCCTGCTTTTTGATATTCTGAAACTCTTTTTTCAAAAAAGTTAGTTTTCCCTTCTAATGAAATCATTTCCATAAAATCAAATGGATTTGTTGAATTATAAACTTTATCACATCCGTATTCAACAAGTAATCTATCGGTTACAAATTCTAAATACTGAGTCATTAATTTGGCATTCATTCCAATTAAACTAACAGGAAGTGATTCTGTAATAAATACACGTTCTATATCTAATGCATCCATTAAAATTTCCTTGATTCGTTCTTTTGGAACTTTATTTACAATATGATTTTGATGTAAGTGAACAGCAAAGTCTGCATGCAAACCTTCATCACGGTTTATTAATTCATTTGAAAAAGTTAAACCAGGCAATAATCCTCTTTTCTTCATCCAGAAAATAGAACAGAAACTTCCAGAAAAGAAGATACCTTCAACAGCCGAAAAAGCAATTAATCGTTCAGCAAAACTATCACTTTCAATCCATTTTAAAGCCCAATCAGCCTTTTCTTTGATAGCTGGAAAAATTTCAATTGCTCTAAAAAGTTCATCTTTTTCATTTTCATTTTTAATATAAGTATCTATTAATAATGAATAGACTTCAGAATGAATATTCTCCATCATTAGTTGAAAACCATAAAAGAATTTAGCCTCTGTATATTGAACTTCACTTACAAAATTTTCAGCTAAATTTTCATTTACAATACCATCGGAAGCAGCAAAAAAGGCTAAAATATGTTTAATAAAATAGCGCTCGTCATCATTTAATTTAGTTTCCCAATCAATTACATCCTGGTGTAAATCAATTTCTTCTGCTGTCCAAATACTCGCTTCCTGCTTTTTATACCAATCCCAAATATCGTGATGTTGAATAGGGAATATTACAAATCGATTTTTGTTTTCTTGTAAAATAGGTTCGATGGATGGCATTCTTTTTTAGATTTTTTTAGTGGTGTATAGTTAGTTGATTTCTTTCGAAACGAGAGAAACAAATATTGGAAAAAAATGAATACTAAAAAAGATGCATTGTTAAACAGTTATTAAGAAGTTTTTAACAAACTGCATAAAAGCTAATGAAACTAAGTGTTGAGAAAGATTAGTTTAATGCGTCTGCTGTTTTTTCAAGTTCGGCATACCAATTTTTACCAAATTTTCTAATTAGGGCTTCTTTGACAAATTTATAAACGGGAACCTGCAATTCTTTTCCCAAAGCACAAGCATCATCACATATTGGCCAGCTATGATAATTTACTGCTGAAAATTCACTGTAATCTGTAATTCTAACTGGGTATAAATGACAAGAAATAGGTTTTTTCCATTTAATATCACCATTATTGTATGCTTCTTCAATACCACATTTTGCCGTGTTTTTTTTATCAAAAATTACAAAAGCACAATTTTCACCATTAATTAACGTAGTTTCATACTCGCCATCAGCAGTAATAAATAAACCCTGTTCTTCAATAGCTTTTATACCTTCTTTACGCAAATATGGCTTTACTTTTGGGTAGGTATCTAATAAAATTTGAAGTTCTTTTTCTTCTAGTGGCGCACCAGCTTCACCATCAATACAGCACTTACCTTTACAGGCATTTAAATTGCATACAAAATCCTTTTCTATTATGTCTTCAGAGACAATGGTTTTACCTAATTGAAACATAGGGCAAAAATAAACTTATTTTTATACTAATTTTGTTTTTTATATAATTTGAATGTCTACATTTGCCCACTTTTAAATTTTGAAGATTATGACATTAAACTTTAAAGAAATTTTTACAGCAACTATGGTATTGTTTGCTGTAATTGATGTAATTGGGAATGTGCCAATTATAATTGATTTACGTAGCAAGGTTGGTAAGCTACAATCTGAAAAAGCCAGTATTATAGCAGGTGTAATTATGATTGCATTTTTGTTTTTGGGTCAAAGTATTTTGAATCTGATAGGCATTGATGTAAACTCGTTTGCTGTAGCAGGTTCATTAATTTTGTTCTTTTTAGCATTAGAGATGATTTTAGGAATTACCTTATACAAAGAAGACGAAACAAACGCAGTTACAGCATCGGTATTTCCATTGGCGTTCCCATTAATTGCTGGCCCGGGTAGTTTAACTACAATTTTATCATTACGAGCCGAGTATTTAGCAATAAACATTACTATTGCAATAATAATTAATATGCTTTTTATGTATATAGTTTTGAAAACTTCAGAAAAAATTGAGAGATTTATAGGTGAAAACGGTATTAATATAATTCGTAAGGTTTTTGGAGTAATTTTATTAGCTATTTCTGTGAAATTATTTACTACAAATATTATGGGTTTATTTAGTCATTAAAAATAAAATATATGTTTGATGTTTTAATTATTGGAGGAGGTGCAGCCGGCTTATCGTGTGCATTAATTTTAGGATCGGCGAAAGGAAAGCCATTTGCTGAAGGGAAAAAGATAGGAATTATTGCTCACCAAAAATCATCTGCTTTAAATAATGCTGAATTAAACAATGTGCTTGGTTTTAAGAGAGGAACTAAAGGGGGTGAAGTGCTGAGCGAGGGTTTAATTCAATTAGCTAAAAACTTCCCACATGTTGAACAAATTCATAAAGAAAAGGTTGTTGAAATTAAGCGTTTAGAAGATAAAATATTAGAAGTAATTACCAATAAAAATAGCTATAAAACTAACAATATAGTGGTGGCAGTTGGGCCTTCAAAAATGTTTAATATAATTGGGTTGGAACAATATGTTGAATCACACATTCAGCTTCCAATTGAAAAAGATAAAATTATATTAAGGAATTTCAACCATTTAATTGAGGAAGGAATATATGTTGCAGGAATTTTAGCCGGTTGGAGAAGTCAATACGTAATAGCCGCTGGAAGTGGAGCGCAGGTTGCAACGGATATTCTTACACTTTGGAATGATGGAAACCATACTATGATTCACGATGTAATAACATAAAAAAGCCAGCTTAAAGCTGGCTTTTTTATGTTATTATTTTAATTACTCCACCGTAACCGATTTTGCTAAATTTCTTGGCTGATCTACATTACAACCTCTCATTACTGCTATATGGTACGATAATAATTGAAGCGGTATTGTTGTTAATAGCGGTGTAAATGGTTCTAAGGTGTCAGGTATTTCAATTACGTGATCGGCAATTTCTTTAACTGTTACATCACCCTCCATTACTACGGCAATAATTTTTCCTTTTCTTGATTTTATTTCTTGGATATTACTTACAACTTTTTCATAATGACCTGCACGTGTTGCAATTACCACAATAGGCATAGATTCATCAATTAAAGCAATAGGACCGTGTTTCATTTCGGCTGCAGGATAACCTTCAGCATGAATGTACGAGATTTCTTTTAGTTTTAAAGCACCTTCTAAGGCAACAGGGAAATTATATCCTCTACCTAAATATAAGCAGTTTGGAGCATCTTTGTAGATAGCTGCAATCTTTTCTATTTTATCATTTATTTTTAATAAACTTTTAACCTTTTCAGGGATTAAATTCATTTGATTTAAATAGATATGTAAAGCTGAATTTGAAATTTCGCCTTTTAAGTTTCCTAATTTTAAAGCTATTAAAGTTAACACGGTAATTTGTGTTGTAAACGCTTTTGTTGAAGCAACTCCAATTTCGGGCCCAGCGTGTGTATAGGCTCCCGAATTTGTTTCACGCGCAATAGACGAGCCAACTACATTACAAACTCCAAAAACAAAAGCTCCTTGAGATTTTGCCAGTTTAATAGCTGCTAATGTATCAGCCGTTTCTCCAGATTGTGATACAGCTATAACAATATCATCTTTATTAATTATAGGATTTCTGTATCTGAATTCAGAAGCATATTCAACTTCAACAGGAATTCTGGCAATATCTTCAAATAAATATTCAGCAACTAAACCGGCATGCCATGAAGTTCCGCAAGCAACAATAATAATTCGTTTAGCATTTAAAAATTTAGTAATATTGTTATCAACACTACCCATTTTTATAATTCCTTTATCAGCTAGCAGTCTTCCTCTATATGTATCTTGGATTGCATTAGGTTGTTCATGAATTTCTTTTAGCATAAAATGGTCAAAACCATTTTTCTCAATTTGTTCCAAGTTTAATTGAAGCTCTTGAATGTTTGGAATAACCTTAGAATCATCTTCAATTTTGAACACTTGAATATCTCTATCTAAACGAAGAATAGCTAATTCTTCATCGTTTAAATAAATGGCATTACTAGTATACTCTATAAATGGAGAGGCATCTGATGCTATAAAAAACTCTTTATTATCTTCACCTATTCCAATGGCAATTGGACTACCTAAACGAGCAACAACAATTTCGTTTGGTTTTGTTTGATCAAAAACTGCAATAGCGTACGCTCCAACCACTTGTGCAAGTGCTATTTGTACAGCTTCTCCTAATTTGCAGTTGTTTTGAATTTTTACTTCTTCAATTAGGTTTACTAAAACTTCGGTATCTGTATCGCTGGAAAAAGTATATCCTCTGGTAATAAGTTCTTTTTTAAGAGTATCGTAATTTTCAATAATACCATTATGAACTATTACAAGATTACCAGAATTTGAAGTATGAGGATGAGAATTTACATTGTTTGGAACACCATGAGTTGCCCACCTTGTATGCCCCATTCCCAAAGTAGCTTTTGAAACTTCTTCTTTAGCAATTTTCTTTAAATCCTCAACTTTTCCTTTAGTTTTATATAAATCAATTTTATCATTGTTCAATAGCGCAATACCTGCACTATCGTAACCTCTATATTCTAATCGTTCTAATCCTTTAATAACAATTGGGTAAGCTTCTCTAAAGCCAATATAACCTGTTATTCCACACATACACTAATTGTTTAATTTTGTGTAATTGATATTTAATTTTACTCTTTTATCTCCAGCATTTTCGGTACTTCCATATAAAACAACTCCTTCTGGACTCCAGCTAAAATCTTGTATTACTGAATTTGTAGGTGATGTTGGAGTATCGGTTGGGTTGTACACTTTTATTGCTAAAGTATGTAATTCAACCAGTTCATTTTGTTGTGCTAATTCTGAAATATAATCAGTTATTTTAAACACGTATCTATATGGATTTCCATCTTCGTCATATTCTAAAATTCCACCTACAGTTGAAATACCTTCAGTTATCATATCAGTTATTTGATTCTTTTCAGTGTAATTATAAATAAATAATTGATTAGGTATAATGTTGCTTGAAGCTAATGAGGCATTCTCGTCTATATAAAAAGTTAAATTTGCTTCAGTAATTAACCAATTATTATTTTGTAATTCTTCTATTTCTTCATTTGTAAAAAAGTCAATAGTAGTTATTTCACCAGCAGCCCCTTGTACATACAACTTATCAATACCGCTTTGTTTAGAAACATTGTAATTTCGTTCGTAAACATTTGTTTTTAATGAGCTAAATGAAAAAGCATAAACATGGCTGGTTCTAACTCCTTCTTCACCATCAATATCATTACCATTTAAATCCTCGTCTTCCTCTTCATCTTGGGTTTTTGAATAATAAATAGACATTTTTGCATTTGCCATACTTAATGAAACAATATGAGAACTTTCAGTTAAAGAAGTTGATTCCAAATAAAGTCCTCTAAAATAATGAATAAACTCATTATTTGATGAAAAACCTACGTTTGAAGCATTATCAATAAACAATTGTTTAATAGTATCTTCGTTTAAAGGTATATTAATAGAAGGTTTTAAATTATCTTGTTTTAATGTATCAATATCATAAACAGTAACTCCATCATTTAAATATCGTTTTATATAGATGGTTGTATCATTTGGGTTTATTTTGAAATCTCCTGAAAACAGAGGTAGGTCACCTTTCTGAAAAACTTTATCAGAATAATAAACTGCATTTTTTGAAGGGTCATTAGGATCTAAAGTATTCAAAAATGTTTTAAGTTCATATACTTCTAATTTAAATGCGTTGTTTGGATTTCCGTATACCGAATCAATAGTAAATTGTGGTTTTCCATCATCAGCATCTTCAATTTTTGTAGCCTGATAAGGAATTGAAACAAGTACAGAATCAATACTTGCATTAGTATCAAAACTTTCAGCATAGTTAGTTGCATTAACAGGTAACGTGAGTTGTGATGCAATAGAAGCTTTTAATTCTCCAAATTCTTCATCATTATAAACACCTAATAAATATTGACCTTGCCCATTTGTTTGAACTTTTTCAACAGCTACATTCTCAGTAATAACATCATAAGATTTTGATGTTGAACTAAACGCGTTATTGTCAACTAAACTAACACCTACATTTTCAATTTCTTTTTCACAAGAAATAACACCAATACCTACTAACAGTATAACAAGTAAGTATTTAAATTTTCTTACAACTTTTGTTGCCATATAAAACTATTTTTTTTGAATGAACTATAAAACGTGTGTTTGGTAAAAATCAGTGTAAGCATTTTTAAAATCTTCCTCAGGAACAAATTCTAAAACCGGCTTGTTGCAGTTATTTACAAAATTTTGTATTTCATCTGCTAAATTTTCACTTCCTTTAATAACTGCATCTGAATTCTCAAGAGCATTTATTAAAAGGTTTGTATAGTTTGGGTTTGTGATAGATTCAATTTTTGATTTGTCAATATTGTCAAAACTCACTTTATTAGCAAATTCTTTATTTAATGATCCCTCAAAACCATTATTATAAACAGAGGTGACAATTTTACTGTTCACAAATAGCGGATCATCTTTATAATATTCCTTTATATATAATGGAAGTAAACTTGCCATCCAGCCATGAACATGAATAATATCTGGGGACCAGTTTAATTTTTTTACTGTTTCAACAACTCCTTTTGCAAAAAATATAGTTCGCTCATCATTGTCTTCAAATAAATTATTATCCTCATCCGAGAACAATGCTTTTCTTTTGAAATATTCATCATTATCAATAAAATATACTTGCATTCTTTCTTTTGGAATTGAAGCAACTTTAATAATTAATGGCATATCCATATCATTAATTACCAAATTCATACCAGATAATCGAATAACTTCATGCAGTTGATGTCTTCGTTCATTAATTAAACCAAATCTAGGCATAAAAATTCTGGTTTGTCCGCCATTACTATGAACCATTTTTGCAGCTTGGAATGAAGTTGTTGATAGTTCATTTTCGGGTAAATAAGGGACAACTTCTGATGAAACAATCAGTACTCTTTTATCTTTCATAAAAAATCTTATACTTTTATAAGTAATATGCAAAATTACGAAAATTTATATAGAATTTCACTTGAAAAACGTAAGTTTGCACGCTTTTAACGTTTATTAACAAATAAAGGATGTTAGTTTTCGCAAAAAATAAATCGATTAAACATAAAATTGATTCTTTAAAAAAAGGAACTTCAATAGGTTTTGTACCCACAATGGGAGCCTTACACAAAGGTCATTTATCCCTTGTACAAAGAGCTAAGCAGGAAAACGACATAGTTGTTGTAAGTATTTTTGTAAACCCAACTCAGTTTGATAAGAAAGAAGATTTAATTAATTACCCTAAAACAATTGATCACGATTTAAAGTTGCTAAAATTAATGAATTGTGATATTGCATTTACTCCTTCAGCAGAAGAAATATACCAAAATAACATTAAATCTCAATTATTTGAATTTGATGGTTTGGAAAATCAAATGGAAGGAAAACATAGAAAGGGTCATTTTAATGGCGTTGGAACTATTGTAAAACATTTGTTTGAAATTGTAACTCCTACAAATGCTTATTTTGGAGAAAAAGATTTTCAACAGTTGCAAATTATAAGAAAATTAGTCGAAAAATTTCAAATGCCAATTAAAATAATTGGTTGTGAAATTTTTCGAGAGGAAGATGGTTTGGCAATGAGTTCAAGAAATACAAGACTAACAAATGAGCATAGAAATGCGGCCCCATTTATATATAAAACCCTAAAGCAAGCAAAAATACAGTTTGGTACAAAAAATGATTTAGATGTTGTGCAATGGGTTGAAAATGAATTTAAAAATAATCCATTATTGGAGCTTGAATATTTTGAGATAGCAAATGAAGAAACTCTTCAGTCAATCAAAAATAAAAAACCAAAGCAAAAATATAGAGCATTTATTGCTGTATTTGCTAAAAAAATTCGACTTATAGATAATATAAGTTTATAAAAGTTAACCAATTAACCTAAAATTAGTACTTTTGCAAAATGCAAATAGAAGTTGTAAAATCTAAAATTCACAGAGTTAAAGTTACCGGAGCTGATTTACAGTATATTGGTAGTGTAACTATTGATGAAGACTTAATGGATGCAGCAAATATTATTCAAGGTGAAAAAGTTCAAATTGTAAATATAAACAACGGAGAACGTCTTGAAACTTATGCTATTCCTGGCCCACGAAAAAGTGGGGAAATTACGTTAAACGGTCCGGCAGCACGAAAAGTTGCAAAAGGAGATATTATTATAATAATCACCTATGGAATTATGGATTTTGAAGAAGCAAAATCATTTAAACCGTCTCTTATTTTCCCTAACGAAAAAGATAATTCGTTATCATAAGTTGATTAATAAAATTAAAAAAACAAGTTTTATAATACTCCCAATAGCCTTGGGAGTATTTTTAATTTGGCACTCTTTATCAAAGCTAACCAGTAATGATATTGAATCTATTACCAACTCATTTAAAACCGCAAATTATTGGTGGGTAGGTTTATCGTTACTTTTGGGTATTTTAAGTCATTTTTCACGTGCTTATCGTTGGCATTTTATGCTTGAACCACTTGGATATAAACCGCGTTATGCAAATAGTGTTATGGCTGTTTTAATAGCATATTTATTAAACTTATTTATACCAAGATCAGGTGAAATTGCTAGGGCAGCAAGTGTTAAAAAATACGAAGATATTCCTTTTGAAAAAGCATTTGGAACTATTGTTGCCGAACGTGTAACCGATGTAATTATGCTTTTTATGATAATAACCATTGCATTTTTTCTTCAAGCTAATTTACTGAGTAGTTACCTGTTAAAAGAAGATGAAGGAAACAATAATATTTATTTAAAAATATTTTTGTTTGGAGTATTGCCAATTATTGGAATTATTGCATACCGTTATTTCAAAAAATCAAAAAATCAATATATAACAAAAATAATTACATTTATTACAGGGTTAATTGATGGCGCTACAAGTATTTTAACAATGAAAAAGAAATGGGAGTTTATTTTTCACACTATTTTTATTTGGGGGATGTACGTGCTTATGTTTTATGCTGTTACATTTGCTTTACCTGAAACTTCTAATTTGCCATTTGCAGCAATAATTGTTGGGTTTGTAGTAGGAGGATTAAGTATGGCGCTAACAAATGGAGGTCTTGGGTCGTATCCTGTTTTTGTGGCAAGCGCTTTAGTATTGTATAATGTCGATAACAATGCAGCTTTGGCTTTTGGATGGATTATGTGGACTGCTCAGACCATAATGGTTATTTTATTTGGATGTCTTTCATTACTATTAATACCAATCTATAATAAATACAAAAAAACTAAGATTTCTTAGTATATTTATTGCTTTATAATTTATAAAATGGCTAAAACAAAAACATCTTTTTTTTGTCAAAATTGTGGTACTCAATACGCAAAATGGATGGGGCAATGTACTTCTTGTAAAGAATGGAACACTATAATTGAAGAGGTTATTCAGAAAGAAGAAAAACGTAACTGGAAGCAAACATCAGCGCCAAAAAAAGCAAATAAGGCATTAAATATTGCAGAAATTTCCATTAATGAAGAAGATCGCATTCCAACTCAAAATACTGAATTAGACAGAGTTTTAGGTGGAGGCTTGGTAAAAGGGTCAATGTTACTATTGGGAGGTGAGCCAGGAATTGGAAAATCAACATTATTACTTCAAATTGCGTTAACACTACCTAAAAAAGTTTTATATATTTCAGGTGAAGAAAGTCAGTCTCAAATAAAAATGCGAGCTGAACGACTTCAAATTTTAAATACAAACTGTTTAATTTTAACAGCCACAAATACGCAAAATATTTTTAAAGCTATCCAAGAAATCCAACCCGAAGTGGTGGTAGTTGATTCTGTTCAAACATTGTATACAGACTATATTGAGGCCTCGCCAGGTTCTGTTTCTCAAATTAGAGAAACTACGGCTGAACTTACAAAATTCGCTAAAGAAACAGCTACACCGGTTTTATTAATTGGGCATATAACGAAGGATGGTGCTATTGCTGGGCCAAAAATATTGGAACATATGGTTGATGTTGTGTTGCAATTTGAAGGTGATAGAAATCACGTATATAGAATTTTAAGAGCTAATAAAAACCGTTTTGGATCAACGGCTGAATTAGGAATTTATGAAATGCAATCAACTGGTTTGCGTGAAGTTGATAACCCTTCTGAAATATTAATTTCTCAAAAAGATGACAATTTGAGCGGTACTGCTATTGCGGCTACATTAGAAGGTATGCGACCTTTAATGATAGAGGTTCAGGCATTGGTGAGTACTGCAGTTTATGGTACTCCTCAGCGTTCAGCAACAGGGTATGATACTAAAAGATTGAATATGTTATTGGCAGTTTTAGAAAAACGAGCTGGTTTTAGGTTGGGAGCAAAGGATGTTTTTTTAAATATTGCTGGTGGAATTAAGGTGGATGATCCAGCTATAGATTTGGCTGTAATAAGCGCTATAATGTCGTCAAATGAAGATATTGCTATTGAGCAGGATTTTTGTTTTGCTGCCGAAATTGGATTGGCGGGAGAAGTAAGGCCGGTTAACAGGGTTGATCAGCGAATTTTAGAAGCTCAAAAACTTGGTTTTCATAAAATATTTGTATCGAAATTTAATAAAATAAATCATACGAAATTTCAAATTAACATTGTAAAAATAACGAAGGTTGATGATGTTTTTTCAAACTTATTTGCATAAAAAAACCGAGTTTATTGACTCGGTTTTATATATAGTTAATTGTAATTTACTTTTTATTAATTTGGGCAATGTATTTCTCCAAAGCCATAGTCATTGAAGGTGTTTCAGGAGTAGGTGCTTGAATATTACATTTCAAACCAGCAGTTGTTGCTGCTTTTATAGTTGAATTTCCAAATACCGCAATTGTGGTGTTATTTTGTTTAAAATCTGGAAAATTTTTAAACAACGAATCAATTCCCGAAGGGCTAAAAAACACTAAAATATCATAAAAAACATTTTCTAAATCTGATAAGTCACTTACCACAGTTCTAAATAAAATAGCTCTTTCCCATTCAATGTTTAATTCGTTTAACATTTCAGGAATAAGAGGCTTCAGTTTATCTGAAGATGGTAATAGAAACGTTTCGTCTTTGTATTTTTTAACTAATTTACATAAATCAGCAAAAGTTCTAGTTCCAACATAAATTTTACGTTTTCTATATACAACGTATTTTTGTAAATAGTAGGCAACAGCTTCTGATTGACAAAAATATTTCATTGAATCAGGAACAGTAAAACGCATTTCTTCGGCAATTCTAAAAAAATTGTCAACGGCATTTCTACTCGTTAAAATAATTGCTGAATATTTTGATAAATCAATTTTTTGCGCTCTTACTTCTTTAGCAGGCACTCCTTCCACGTGAATGAATGGTCTAAAATCGATTTTAACTTTTTGTTTTTCAGATAATTCAAAATAAGGCGAATTTTCTGTTTTTGGAGCGGGTTGCGAAACCAAAATTGTCTTCACTTTCATAACTTCAATTTTGTACTTAAATAGTTAATTTAAAAATAATTATTAAAGGTGCTATTTCAAGTGCGCAAAGGTACAAAATAAAATAAAAAATATGATTAAAAAACAGTTTTTTATTATTAGCAATAAAAAGAAAGTATCTAGCGCAAAGTAAAACTATAAAAAGAGTGAATGTTATTTTAAAAAAGATAACTTGAAAGGAATTAAGATAAATACAAAATATAAGTAATGGTAATATCCACAAAACTAAGTTATTAAGATAGCTGTTTTTTTCGTATTGCAATTTGTTTTGTACTTTTTGAAGATTAAAAATAGAAGCTAAAAAAAAGTTTGATAAAAATTTAAATCCAAAATAAATGAGTATAATAATCAGTATTGAAATAAATAGGTATACTGACTTATATCCCAAGATACTTTGTTCAAAAAAATCAAATCCTAAGTAAATAATAATTGAAATTACTAAAAATTGAATTGTAAAAAGTAACAATTGAAATAAATTAAAAACGCTGTTTTTTTCTTTATTATAATAAATTAACAAGTATTTTTTGGAAAAAAATAAAGTGTTGGTATCTAGTAATTTTTCATTAAAAAGCACTTTCACTAAAACTAAAACAATTAATATAAATGCAAGTATAAATGTGAGCCAGTCGTTGTTTTCATAAATTATTTTAGAAGCTTCTAACATTAATATAGTTCAAATTTTAGCACAAAACTAGTAATAATTTGTTTTATCTTTGCCACTTAATATAGTAATATGTCAAATACAGTTGTAATAGTTCCTACTTATAACGAAAAAGAAAATATTGAAGCCATTATTAGAGCTATTTTTTCTCAAGAAAAGAAATTTGATGTTTTAGTTGTTGACGATAATTCTCCAGATGGAACAGCTGTTATTGTTAAAAATTTGCAACAAGAATTTTCAAATCTTTTTATTGAAAATCGAAAAGAAAAAACGGGCTTAGGTACTGCGTATATACACGGGTTTAAATGGGCTTTGAAAAATGACTATGAATACATTATTGAAATGGATGCCGATTTTTCACACAATCCTAAAGATTTAATTAGATTGTACAATGCTTGTGCAAAGAATGGTGCTGACTTTTCAATTGGATCAAGATATTTAAATAATAAAATAAATGTAGTTAATTGGGATATTAAACGATTGATTTTGTCGTATTTTGCATCAAAATATGTTAAAATTATTACACGAATTCCTATTTTTGATACTACAGCAGGTTTTGTTTGCTACCATAGAAGAGTATTAGAGAATTTAGAATTAGATAAAATTAAGTTTGTAGGTTATGCATTTCAAATTGAAATGAAATTTAAAGCTTGGAAGCGTAATTATAAGCATAAAGAAGTTTCAGTTATATTTTCTGATCGAACAAAAGGTATATCAAAAATGAGTGGTTCAATAATATCGGAAGCTGTTTTTGGCGTGATAAAAATGCGATTAAAAGGATTGCCTAAATAAAGAAAAAGTAAAATGAATTTAACCCTTATTAAAAATGCTCAAATAGTAAACGAAGGAAAAATATTTGAGGGAGATGTATTAATTGAAGGTGAATTTATTGTTGATATTAATACTTCAATTAGTTCCAAATCCGCCAATACAACTATTGTTGATGCTGAAGGAAAATTTTTAATCCCAGGAGTTATTGATGATCAGGTGCATTTTCGTGAACCAGGTTTAACACATAAGGGAAACATTGAAACCGAAAGTAAGGCTGCCGTTGCCGGAGGGATTACCTCTTTTATTGAAATGCCAAATACCAAACCTCAGGCAACTACCCAAAAATTATTAGAAAAAAAGTTTGAAATTGCTTCTAAAACTTCATATGCCAACTATTCTTTTATGTTTGGTGGGACTAATGATAATTTAGAAGAACTACTTAAAATAAACCCTAAAAATGTTGCAGGAATTAAGTTGTTTTTAGGCTCATCAACTGGAAATATGTTGGTTGATGATGAAGAAATTATAAAAAAAATATTTTCATCAACAAAAATGTTAATAGCGGTACATTGTGAAGATGAAGCTACTGTTAAAGCAAATTTAGAGTCTTATTTAAAAGAATTTGGGGATGATATTCCAATTGAAAATCACCCAAAAATTAGAAGTGAGCAAGCTTGCTACTTATCATCTTCAAAAGCTATTGATCTTGCAAAAAAAACTGGAGCACGCTTACATGTGTTTCACTTATCAACAGCAAAAGAAACAAGCTTATTCACTAACAAAATTCCTTTAGAAAAAAAGCAAATAACTGCCGAGGTTTGTGTACATCACTTATGGTTTGATGATAGTGATTATAAAAACAAAGGATCATTTATAAAATGGAATCCGGCTATTAAAACCAAAGCTGACAAAAAAGGATTGTGGAAAGCATTATTAGATGATAGAATTGATGTAATTGCAACTGATCACGCACCTCATACTTTAAAAGAAAAACAGCAAGTGTATACCAAAGCTCCAAGTGGAGGGCCATTGGTTCAGCATGCGCTGCTTGTTATGTTGAAGGCATATAGACAGGAAAAAATTTCTATAGAAAAAATTGTAGAAAAAATGAGTCATAATCCGGCTAAAATATTTAAAATTGAAAAAAGAGGTTTTATAAAAAAAGGATATTATGCCGATTTAGTTTTGATTGATATTGCTTCTCCCTGGACTGTTAAAAAGGAAAATATTTTATACAAATGTGGTTGGTCTCCATTTGAAGGTGACACATTTTATTCTAAAATTACTCATACTTTTGTAAATGGTAATTTAGTCTATGAAAATGGGAAGTTCAAAGATAATATAAAGGGAAAACGATTATTGTTTAATAGATCAAATGAAATTTAAAATTAAATATATCGTACTGTTATTGGTAAGTGTTTGTTTTGCCGCGTGTACTAGCAATACTATTTTAAAAAAACCCGAAAATTTGATTTCAAAAGATCAAATGGTAGAAGTTTTGACTGATATGTTATTGGCCAATGGAGGCAGTTCTATTAAAAATTTAAACCTTGAAAGAAATGTGAATTATTATCCTTTAGTTTTTGAAAAACACCAAATTGATTCTGCTCGATTTAGCGAAAGCAATCATTTTTATATTTCAAGAATTGATGATTATAATGATATTTTAGCAATGGTAAATGAGAAGCTAACTTTAAAAAAAGAAAATTTACAACTAATTATTGAAGTACAAGATTCCATTAAAAGAGTTCAAGATTCCATTAAACGTCAAGGAATTAAATTCATAAGAGATTCCATTAAACGTCAAGGAATTAAATTTAAAAGAGATTCCATCAGTAAAAAAATGATAAAGAAAAAGAGGTTACCTTAATTGACCTATACATTTAGTAGTTTCTTTAAAAAAAGTACTCTGTGGTACAATTCTTTCATTAAAAAATGTTCACATAACAAGTCCCTTTGTTTTGCTTAAAAGATTGTTGTAGAGCTCATTATTCAATAATGTTTTTAAAAGCTAACCTTATGAGTTTTTAAATATTGCTTACAAATTCGCTCAATACAATTATCAATGGATTCAAATTTATAGTTTAGATCCTTTTTAATTTTTTCAGAAGAATAAATAAATTTATTATGAATAGATTTTGAGGAATGTTTTGTTAAAATTGGAGGCTTATTGGAAATTAATGTTTTTATACTTTCAAAGCGCCACACAAGTTCACTCATTATTTTAGTAACTTTAATTGAAGGTCTTTTTTTACCAATACTATCGGCTATTTTATTGAAAACAGTTCTAAAACTTAAATTTTCAGAAACTAAAATATAACGTTCATTTTTTATGTTTCCCTTCATTAAAAGAACCATAACTTTAACTACATCTTCAACCGCAACATAAGCCGTAATACCTTCAGAATAAAAATTCAACCCCTTATAAATTTTATCAAAAATAGCCCCTGGGCCATTTTTCCAAAAGCCTGCACCTAAAATTACGCCAGGGTTCACAATTACAACATCAACACCCTCCTGTGAAGCTCTCCATACTTCCATTTCACCACCATATTTTGTGATAGCATAGCCATAGTTGCTATTTTCAAAATTCCACTCATTGGTTTCATCAACAATTTTTGAATTCATACTCTTATCAATCGAAGCAACAGAGCTAACAAAACATAATTTTTGAATATTTTTTTCAATGCAAAGGTTTACAATATTTGCGGTTCCGTCAATATTAACTTTTCGCATAATTTTGTAATCTCTTGGGTCAAATGAAATAAATGCTGCAGCGTGGTAGACTTTTGTCACATTAGCAAAAGCTAATTCTAACGAAAACACATCTGTAATATCAGCTTCAATCCAATCAATTTTATTAAACAATGTTTCAAAATTTGAAGTATAATAGGCAAATACAGATTTAACAGCATTTAAATCGCTGTTTTTTCTATAAGTAGCTTTAACTATATCATTTTCCAAGGAAAGATTATATAATAAATGCGAACCAACTAAACCTGTACCGCCAGTGACCAGTATCATAAAACGAATGTAACAAAAATGTTTGTTAAAAGTTATTACTACAAAGTAAAATTTTATCTTTGCTAAAATTAAAACTTTCGAGAATGAATTTTGTAGAAGAACTACGTTGGAGAGGTATGTTACATGATATTATGCCTGAAACTGAAGATTATTTATTAAAAAATAAAACCACCGGTTATATTGGGTTTGATCCAACAGCCGATTCTTTACATATTGGAAGTTTAGTACCAATTATTATATTAATGCATTTTCAAAAAGCTGGTCACAATCCAATTGCATTGGTTGGTGGAGCAACTGGTATGGTGGGAGATCCTTCAGGAAAATCAGATGAACGTAATTTATTGGACGAAGAAACTTTGAATAAAAATGTGGCAGGTGTTAAATCTCAATTGGCGCGGTTTTTAGATTTTGATAGTAATTCAGAGAACGCCGCTCAACTAGTAAATAATTACGAATGGATGAAAGGCATATCATTAATTGATTTTGTACGAGATGTTGGTAAACACATTACGGTAAATTACATGATGGCAAAAGACTCTGTTAAAAAACGTTTAGGTTCAGATTCCCAAGCTGGAATGAGTTTTACTGAATTTACTTACCAGTTATTTCAGGGATATGATTTTTACCATTTATACAAAGAGAAAAATTGTAAGTTGCAAATGGGGGGGTCTGATCAATGGGGAAATATTACTACCGGTACTGAATTGGTAAGAAGAAAAGCTCAAGGGAAAGCCTATGCACTTACGTGTAAATTAATAACCAAAGCCGATGGTTCAAAATTTGGGAAAACAGCCGGAGGTAATGTTTGGTTAGATGCTAAAAGAACATCTCCGTATAAATTTTATCAATATTGGTTAAATTCTTCTGATGTAGACGCTGAAAAGTATATCAAGATTTTTACTTTTTTAGATAAAGAAACTATTGAAACTTTAATTGCTGAACACAAAGAAGCACCTCATATGCGAATTCTTCAAAAGAAAATAGGTGAAGAGGTTACTATTATGACTCACGGAAAAGAAGCATACAATAATGCTATTAAAGCTTCTAATATTTTATTTGGAAAATCAACTGCTGATGATTTAAAATCGCTAGATGAACAAACTTTTTTAGATATTTTTGAAGGAGTTCCTCAGGCAGAAATTTCAAAAGAAGCAATTAAAAACGGATTAGATATTGTTCCGGCTTTTGCAGAAAATGAATTTTTAAAGTCGAATGGTGAGGTTCGTAGAGCCTTAAAAGAAAATTCAATTTCAGTAAATAAAGAAAAAGTGAAAGAAGACTTCTTAATTACTGCAAATGATTTAATTGCGGATAAATTTGTGTTATTGCAGCGTGGTAAAAAGAATTATTTTTTATTAAAGGTGATTTAAGTTTGTAAATAATAAAAAGAAATATTTAAAGACTGCTGAAAGGCAGTCTTTTTTAATTTTATAACACCATTAAATTGCAACCTCTTATATCTGAATTGTCAAAACGGCCTAAAACTTCAAAAGTGTTGTTTGGGTAGGTTTTGCCTAAATCCTGAGTAGCGATAAATGAGCAGGAATTGATATTCGCTAAATCAACAATATTAATTCCTCCCGATTTTTCTTCAGGGAAAATTGAAAGAGCGTCTTCAGTATCTCTAATTAGTACTTTCATCCAAGGCGGGCATTTAAAAATACCGTTTCCTTTAGAATAAGCCTGGCTTAGTAATTCCGTCATTCCATATTCTGAATGAATTATTTTCGTTTCAAATCCTTCGCACAGTTGCGCATGCAATTCTTCACGAATTAATTCTTTTCTTCTCCCTTTCATCCCCCCTGTTTCCATAATAATGGTATTTTTCAGGTTGAATTTGTGTTTTTCAACTAAATCTAACAGTGCAAATGAAACACCAATAAGTAGAATTTTTTCATTTTTTGACTCCAATTCAATTAAATTACGCTTCAATTCATCAAAATTATCAAGATAAAAACCGCTTCTTGATTTTTTTGATTTTGTTATTAAATCATTTACCATATAGACTAGTGATGAGCCGTCTCTTTCCAAATAGGAAGGGAGTAGAGCTAATACAGTATAGTTTTCAATATTCCCATAAAAATATTCAAAACCTTTTAAGTAACTTTCTTTATAAATGTTAAGGTTTGTTATTAAATGTTTACTTTGAACACTACCAGTAGTACCGCTACTTAAAAAGGTTTTTTGTATACTTTTTTCAGAAGAAATAATTCGATGCGATTTAAAAAACTGTATAGGTAAAAAAGGAATTTCATTCAATGTTTTAATTGAAGAAATGTTGGTTTTTAAATGAGTTAAAAAGGTTTTGTATACCAAGTTATTTTTTGCTTGAAACCTAAAAGTTTCAAGGGCAATTTCATTAAACATTTGAGCTGATTGTATGTTAAAAATGTTACTTATTGCCATAATAATTTTGAAAACATCACAAAAGTAATGTAAATTTACGCAACCTATTATCTTTTTAGGAATCTTATTAACAATTAAAACGTTCGCTTTTGGAGTTGAATAAACTCGTTAAACAATGTGCTAATAACAATCGAAAAGCACAAAAAGAAATTTACCAACTTTTCGCTGGTAAACTATTTTCTATATGCTTAAAATACTCTAAAAATAAACAAGAGGCTCAGGATAATTTTCAAGATGGATTTATAACCATTTTTAATAAAATTGGGCAGTTTAAATTTAAAGGGTCATTTGAAGGTTGGATTAAGCGCGTTATGGTAAATACTGTTTTGTTGAAATATCGAAGCAGAAGAGTGTTGAATATTGTTACGGAAGAAATACCTGATGAGGTTGTTGTTAATATTGATGATGATGAAGTTTCTTTAGATTTTTTATTGAATCTAATTCGAGAGTTACCGGAACGGTATAGATTGGTGTTTAATATGTATGTATTAGACGGCTATTCTCACAAAGAAATTTCAAAAATGCTTCAAATTGCTGAAGGTACTTCTAAATCTAATTTAGCAAGAGCAAGAGTGATTTTAAAACAAAAGATTGAAAATCATCAACAACAACAGCAATCTATATAAAAAAGATAAAAGTGAGAGATAATAAAAACATTGATAGATTATTTCAAGAGAATTTAAAAGATTTTGAAGTTTTTCCTCCAAACAGAATTTGGGGTAAAATTGAAAAAAATCTTCCGTCAAATTCTCGAAAAAACCGTTTCCCTAGATGGTTTAAAATTGCTTCAGTAGCAGCAATGTTGTTACTTTTATTTGGTATTGGAACTATTTATTTATTACCCAAAGACTCATTGGCAATAACATTTTTTTCAAAAACACCTGAAAAAGAACTAATCATTACTAATGAAGAGAGCATTGAATTGGACACTAAAAACGAGGTAGTTCAAAAAACAGAAAAAAAGAATCAAAAAAACCCTTTAAAGAATATATTAGATGCTAAAATAAAAATTAATGACATTGAAAAATTAGCGGATAATACTATTGGAAAAACCAACATTAATAAAAAACTAGTATCGCAATATCAACTTTCGGACACTAAAAATTTACCTCTTACAAAAACCAGGGATAATGTAAATTTAAAAAATCTACAAACGGGTAGATTTACAGTTGCAACAATTTATGCGCCTATTTATCTAAACTCTTTTGGTGATGGTTCTAGTATTAGTTCTCAATTTGAAGATAGCCCAATTTCAGGGAACAACTCCTACTCATATGGGGTAAAATTAGCTTACCAATTAAGCAATAAATTTAGTGTGCAGTCAGGTGTAAACCTTATAAGTTTGGGGTACACTGCTAACAATATTTATATTGCTCCAGGTGTTTCCGCTATAGGCTATGCTGATTTATCTTCAAATCCTTTTGAGGGACCATCTTCGTTAGAAGATAAGAAAGGAGTCAATCTATCCTCCAAAACAGAAAATAATATTGGAAGTTTAAATCAGGTGTTTGGTTATGTTGAAATACCTGTTGAACTTAAATACAATGTTACCAATGGGAAATTTGGTGTTAATTTAGTAGGTGGATTTAGTACATTACTTTTAAATAGAAATGAAGTATATGTAGAAACAAATAGTTTTACTCAAAGTTTAGGCGAGGCAAACAATTTACGATCAATCAATTTTAGTGGAAATATTGGAATTGATGTTGATTACTCAATTAATAAAAATTTATACTTAAACATTTCCCCAATGTTTAAAGTTCAAACAAATACCTTTTCAAAAAACTCCGGAAGTGCGTTACCATACTACTTAGGTGTTTATACAGGATTAAATTACAATTTTTAGTTGGTTTATTATTTGGTTGGTTACCAAATTTTGAATGAAGAAAGCCTTTTTATTAATAAAAAGGCTTTCTTTTTTAACGGTTATTATTTGTAGCTTTGTTGTAACCAATTATAAAATTAAATATATATTATGAAAATCGCAGAAACTACTCAGCGAATACAAAATACGCTCTATAAATTAGGCGTAAAAGAAATTAACTCAGGGACATCTACTGGGAGTCAATTTTTTGGAAGTGGAAATGAAATAGGTTCATATTCACCTGTGGATGGTAATTTAATAGGAAAAGTTGCCACTACTACCAAAGCAGATTATGAAAAGGTAATAGCTACTGCTCAAAAAGCTTTTAAAACATGGCGATTAATGCCAGCACCTCAACGCGGTGAAATTGTACGTCAGTTTGGAGATAAATTACGTGAATTAAAACAACCTTTAGGTGAATTGGTTTCTTATGAAATGGGGAAATCACTTCAAGAAGGTCTGGGTGAAGTTCAGGAAATGATTGACATCTGTGATTTTGCAGTAGGATTATCACGTCAGTTACACGGTTTAACCATGCATTCTGAACGACCTGGTCACAGAATGTACGAACAATACCATCCTTTAGGTATTGTTGGAATTATTTCAGCATTTAATTTTCCGGTAGCTGTATGGAGTTGGAATACAGCATTGGCCTGGATTTGTGGAGATGTTTGCGTTTGGAAAGCTTCAGAAAAAGCACCTTTGTGTAGTATTGCTTGCCAAAATATAGTAGCTAGTGTATTAAAGCAAAATAATTTACCGGAAGGAATTTCATCCATAGTAAATGGTGATTATAAAGTTGGTGAATACATGACTACCGATAAGCGAATTCCTTTAATTTCAGCAACAGGTTCAACTAGAATGGGTAAAATTGTAGGGAAAACTGTTGGTGAACGTTTGGGAAAATCGTTGTTAGAATTAGGAGGAAATAATGCTATTATTGTTACTCCTGATGCCGATTTAAAAATGACTGTGATAGGCGCAGTATTTGGTGCAGTTGGAACAGCCGGACAGCGTTGTACTTCTACACGAAGATTGATTATTCACGAATCTATGTACAATAAAGTTAAAGATGCTTTAGTGTCAGCTTACAATCAACTACGAATTGGAAATCCTTTAGATGAAAACAATCATGTAGGTCCGCTTATAGATAAAGATGCAGTAAAAATGTACGAAAATGCTTTGAATAAAGTTGTTGATGAAGGAGGTGCTATTTTAGTTGAAGGGGGTGTTTTAAGTGGAAAAGGTTATGATAGTGGTTGTTATGTAAAACCAGCTATTGCTGAAGCTAAAAATAATTTTGAAATAGTGCAAAATGAAACTTTTGCACCAATTTTGTATCTGCTTAAATATTCAGGTAGTGTAGAAAATGCCATTGAAATTCAAAATGGTGTAAATCAAGGTTTGTCTTCGGCAATTATGACCAATAATTTACGTGAAGCGGAGCATTTTTTGTCTGTAGCTGGCTCTGACTGTGGAATTGCTAATGTTAATATAGGAACATCAGGAGCTGAAATTGGAGGTGCTTTTGGAGGTGAAAAAGAAACTGGAGGTGGAAGAGAATCTGGTTCTGATGCTTGGAAAATTTATATGCGTAGGCAAACAAACACTATAAATTACACTACTGAACTGCCTTTGGCACAAGGGATAAAGTTTGATTTATAAAATTTTATGAATAAAAAAAGCCTCACATTGTGAGGCTTTTAAATTTATTTTTTGAGCAGATTAATATGCTCTTTTGTTGTTTCCTTCATAAAAATTAATAAAGGCATCATTTACAACTCTATAGCCGCCAGGTGTTGGATAATCACCTGTAAAGTACCAGTCTCCTAAATGGTTAGGACAAGCTTTGTGTAAATTCTCAACAGATTGATAGATAATTTCAACTTCAGAATTAATATCTTCTGTTTTTAACATTTCAGCTATTTTACAAGAAATTTGAGCATCAGTAAATGGCGCATAGATTTCTTTCACCGCATTTAATATTTCAGTATCTTCAAATTGTTGTTGATTTTTACACTTCTTGTATACTTCATCAACAATATGATATTGTTTGGTTTCTTTTAGTAATGCTAATGCTGCTCTAAAAGCAATAAAATCACCTAACCTTGCCATATCAATTCCGTAACAATCAGGAAAACGAATTTGTGGTGCTGAAGAAACAATAATTATCTTTTTTGGGTGTAATCTGTCTAGTATTTTTATAATACTTTTTTTCAATGTTGTTCCACGAACAATACTATCATCAATAATAACCAAATTATCATTAGGTTTTACAATACCGTAGGTAACATCATAAACGTGCGCTACTAAATCATCTCTACTGCTATCATCGGCAATAAATGTTCTAAGTTTAGCATCTTTAATTGCTAATTTTTCAATACGAGGTCGTGCAGACAGAATTTTGGTAACCTTTTTAGAAGACAATAAATTTTTTCCATTCAAAATGGCTTCTGTTTTTTGTTTATTTAAAAAGTCGGCTGCAGCTTCACGCATTCCATAAAATGATGTTTCTGCCGTATTTGGAATGTAAGAAAATACGGTATTTTTAACATCATTCTCAATTTTTTTCAATATTTGAGGAAAGACTAATTTTCCTAATTTTTTTCGTTCTTTATAAATATCAGCATCACTTCCTCTTGAAAAATAAATTCTTTCAAAAGAACAAGCTTTTTTAGGTAATTGCTTTCTAATTTGTTCAATTGAAACATCGCCGTTTTTCTTAATAATTAAAGCACTTCCGTGTTCTAATTCTTGCACATCTTCGATCGCAACATTAAATACAGTTTGAATAACAGGGCGTTCAGATGCAACTACTACCACTTCATCGTCTTTATAATAAAAAGCAGGGCGAATACCCGCTGGATCTCGTAACACAAAAGCATCTCCATGCCCCAATAAACCTGCCATAGCATAGCCACCATCCCAATTTTTTGCTGAACGCTTTAGAATTTTTTTAATGTTAATTCGTTCTTCCAGTAAAGGTGAAGCCTCCTTTTTATTGATATCTACTTCTTCTTTTAAATCTTGGTACATTTTTGTAACCTCATCATCAATAAAATGGCCAATTTTTTCCATTACTGTAACCGTGTCGGTTAGTTCTTTAGGGTGCTGACCAATTTCAATTAAATCGTTGAATAAACGTTTAGAGTTAGTCATGTTGAAATTCCCGGCAATAATTAAGCTTTTATGTCTCCAATTGCTTTGGCGTAAAAAAGGGTGTACACTTTCAATGCTATTTTTCCCAAATGTGCCATAGCGTACATGCCCTAAAAACAAATTTCCAATATAAGGAGCATTGTTATTTTGCCATTTAACATCGTTTATTTTATCAGGAAATTCTTCGCTTAAAGAATTAAGTCTTTCGTTAATTTGTGAAAAAATATCTTGAATTGGCTGAGGTTTATTTGAACGAACTCGGCTAATGTATCTTGTACCAGGTTCTACATCAAATTTTATACTTGCTAAACCTGCACCGTCCTGACCGCGATTGTGCTGTTTTTCCATTAACAAATACATTTTATTTAAACCGTAAAAAGCTGATCCGTATTTGTCTTTATAATATTGTAATGGTTTTAATAGTCTAACCATTGCAATTCCACATTCATGTTTAATGGCGTCACTCATATTTTTTGCTTTAGTTTAGTAGTTTTTTTAACAAAAAAACCCGCACTTGTGCGGATGGTTATTTAATTTATTTCTATATCAAATTGAGTTAACAATTTAAATTGTAACAATCTTTTTTGGATTTCGTCCTGGGTTAAATCTTCCATTCGTTCAGTACCAAATTTTTCAACACAGAACGACGCTAAATTTGAACCTGAAATCACAGCTCGTTTCATATTATCAAAAGAGATATCTCCAGTTTTAGCCATATGACCTATAAAACCACCAGCAAATGTATCACCAGCCCCTGTTGGGTCAAAAACTTCCTCTAACGGAAGTGCTGGAGCATAAAACACATTGTCTTCATGAAATAAAAGTGCGCCGTGCTCTCCTTTTTTAATAACTACATATTTTGGCCCCATTTCATATATTTTTTGAGCAGCTTTTACCAATGAATATTCGCCTGAAAGTTGACGAGCTTCTTCATCGTTAATAGTTATTACATCAATTTTAGGTAATACCTTCATTAATTCGTCCCAAGTATTATCCATCCAAAAATTCATAGTATCTAAAACTACTAACTTTGGTCGGTTAGGTATTTGTTTTATCACCTCCATTTGAACTGTTGGGTGCAGATTACCTAACATCAAAAATTCACAATCATTAAAATTTTCTGGCACTTTTGGATTAAAATTAGCTAATACATTTAAATCGGTTACCAAAGTATCACGAGAATTCATATCATTATGATATTTTCCTGCCCAAAAAAATGTTTTTTCATTTTCAATAATTTCAACACCATCGGTATTTATGTTTTTTTCATTTAAACTTTCTAAATATTCCTCTGGAAAATCTCCACCAACAACCGATACAATTCCAGATTTAATGCCAAATTGTGATCCTGCAAGTGAAATATATGAGGCTGAACCGCCTAATATTTTATCAGTTTTCCCAAACGGTGTTTCAATAGCATCAAATGCAACTGTACCAACAATCAATAATTTACTCATATTTTAAAGAATTATCACTGTTTTAGGCTGGTATAATTTATGTTAATATTTTTTTAAAACAGCCAATGTGATTACTTTTGCAAAAATAAGTTTAAAAAATGACTATCAAAGAAATACAAGAAGAAATTATTGATGAGTTTTCAATGTTTGAAGATTGGATGGAGCGATATGAGTATATTATAGAGCTTGGGAAATCATTACCAATAATAAATTCAGAATATAAAATTGATTCTAATCTAATAGCAGGATGTCAAAGTAAAGTTTGGTTGCATTCAGAAATTAATGATGGGACTATTTCTTTTACTGCGGATAGTGATGCTATATTAACTAAAGGTATTGTGGCGCTACTTTTGAGTGTATTTAACAATCAAAAACCCACTGATATTTTAGCTGCAGAACTTTATTTTGTTGATGAAATTGACCTGAAAGAACACTTGTCTCCAACACGCGCTAATGGGCTAGTATCAATGATAAAACAAATTAAATTGTACGCGTTGGCTTTTCAATCTAAATTGAGTTAATAATTGTATATTTGCACTTATTTAGATTGATTATAAAGAAGAAGTACTACCATGAATAGTGAACGCGTTCAAGAATTAGGTGATAAAATAGTGGAAGTTTTAAAAACTATCTATGATCCTGAAATTCCTGTTGATATATTTGAATTAGGATTAATTTACGATGTTTTAGTAAGTGAAAACAACGATGTTAAAATATTAATGACACTTACTTCTCCCAATTGCCCGGTAGCTGAAACATTGCCTGTAGAAATTGAAGAAAAAGTAAAAACACTGGAAGAGGTGAAAGATGCTGAAGTGGAAATTACTTTTGATCCAATGTGGACTCAGGATATGATGAGTGAAGAAGCAAAATTAGAGCTTGGTTTTTTATAAAATGACTAATGAAATTGTAAATAGAGTAGCTAAAAGCGAACTTAAAACTATTGATCTTGAAGAACACTATCCTCAAGGCGTTCGAACAGTTTTAGATATAAAACCTTGGCTTTTTCAAGAACTTATTTTAAAAGAAAATGATTTTAGAGAGCACCTTAAAAATCACAATTGGAAACAGTATAAAAATCACTTTGTAGCTTTAATCTGTTCTTCAGGTGCTATTATACCTTCGTGGGCTTTTATGTTAATTTCAACATATTTAACCCCTTTTTCAAAAAAAATAGTTGTTGGAAATTTAATTGCACTAGAAACCGCTCTTTTTACTGAAGTAGTTCAAAATTTAAATTTTGAAATATATAAAAATAAGCCTGTTATTATAAAAGGTTGTGCTAATAAGCCTATCCCTGCAACTGCGTATATTCAATTAATTGCAAAATTACAGCCTATAGCCAAATCCATTATGTTTGGTGAAGCTTGTTCTACGGTACCTTTGTACAAAAAGAAGAATTAAATCCCTCGCAACTATTTTTACAACGTCTAAATTACTTTCCATGGAATGGGTGGTAATTTACACTATCAAATATTTGATAACTATAAGCTTTAGGAAACAAGAGCTTTTCTTTTTTATAAAATGAAAAATATATTACTTATTTTAGCAATTAAATAACCGCTAAAATGTCATTACTTCTATTATATGCTTCACTGTCAATTTTCTTTTCTTTTCTGTGTTCAATATTAGAAGCTGTTTTACTAAGTGTTACTCCAACTTTTATAAATATAAAAAAACAAGAAGGAAAAAAATTTGCTGTAATTCTTGAGAATTTAAAAAAAGATGTTGATAAGCCTCTTATAGCCATTCTTACGTTAAATACTATTGCACATACTGTTGGAGCTATTTTAGTAGGTGTGCAAGCTGAAAATTTAGGGTATGAAATAAATATTCTTGGATTTAATATTGTTGGAATAGTTTCAGCAATAATGACCTTATTAATTTTAGTAGTTTCAGAAATAATTCCAAAAACTATTGGAGCAACATATTGGAAGCAGTTAGCAAGTTTTTCGGCAACAGCGCTACAGCCATTAATTTTCATCTTAAAATATACAGGTATGTTGTGGATGTTGCAATTAACAACTAAATTAATTGGAGGCAAAAAAATACATGGTTCAATTTTAAGCAGAGAAGATTTTCGTGCAATGACAAATATTGCTGAAGAGGAAGGAGTTTTTGAAGAAAATGAAAGTGTTATCATTAAAAATTTGTTAACCTTTAAAGAGGTTTTAGCGAAAGATATTATGACACCAAGAACAGTACTTATAACCGCTGATTCTGATGTCACCATTCAAACCTTTTTTGAAGAACATCCAAAACTACAATTTTCGCGTATTCCTATTTACAAAGAAACTGCTGATTCTATTTCAGGATTTATATTGAAAGATGAAGTTTTAGAGGCGATTATTAATGGGAAAGGTAACGAAAAACTTGAAACTTTACAGCGCGAAATTTTAGTAACCAATCGGTCATTACCAATTCCTAATTTGTTTGAAAAATTTATTTCTGAACGTGAACATATCGCCTTGGTGGTAGACGAATACGGAACAACAAGTGGTCTGGTAACAATGGAAGATGTTATTGAAACGCTGCTTGGACTTGAAATAATGGATGAAAGTGATAATGTGGCAGATTTACAGCTTATGGCTAGAAGAAATTGGAAATCAAGAGCAAAAAAAATTGGTTTAATTGAAGAAGACAGAAAGCAGAAATAATTAACAAAACAAACAAATATAACCTCTTATATGGAATTTTTAAACATACCCCTTTTTGACGATGATTTTTATAAAATGATGTTTCGTTTTCTAATTAACATTGGATTTTTAACAATCATTATCCGATTTTTATATTACCAAAACTCAAAACGAAAAGACTATTTATTTACGTATTACTTAATAAGTATTATTGTATTCTTTTTATGTTTTACGCTTAAAAAATATGAACTTGATTTAGGAATGGCTCTTGGTCTTTTTGCCATATTTGGAATTATTCGTTACCGAACTGACCCCATTGAAATTAAAGAAATGACCTATCTTTTTGTGGTAATTGGCGTTTCTGTAATTAATTCTTTAGCGAATAAAAAAATGAGTTATGCTGAAATTATTGGAGCAAATGCTATTATTGTACTGGTATTAACTGTTTTAGAGCGTTACTGGACTTTAAAGCATGAGACTATAAAATCTATTGTGTACGATAATCTTGAAAATATTAAACCTCAAAATTACAGTTATTTAAAAAGTGATTTAGAAGAAAGAACAGGTTTAAACATACATAAAATTTCAGTTGGGAAAATTGATTTTTTTAAAAATGTAGCCCAAATTACAATTTACTATTTTAACGGGAATAAATAACTTCCATTTTCCAATAATATTATTTTATGAAGCATTTAATTATAAAAAAGAATAAGATATTTCTTGTCACAATAATTTTTATTTTTAGTTTAAATTTTATTTTTTCTCAGTCAGATAACCAAAAGGATTTGAATAGTTGGACAACTATTGGAATTGAATACAAATTAAATAATAAATGGGAGTTTTCACTGGAAGAGCAATTGCGTTTAAAAGAAGATATTTCGGTAATTGATGAGTATTTTACACAATTTAATACAGAATATTTATTGTTTAAAGGTTTTACAATTGGTTCAGGAGTACGATTTATTAAAGAAAATGACAATCAGGGAAAGATTCAGGGATATGAAAATCATTTCAGATTTCACTTTCAATCATCGTTTAAATATAAAATTAATAAACTGTCTTTAAAGTACAGGTTACGATATCAAAATAAAAATGAATTCAGGAAGGACGATGTTGCCAATCAACATATTCGATTTAAAACCTATGTTGGCTATAATTTAAAAAAATGGAAATTAGATCCAAAATTTTCAGCTGAGATATATCACAAAATTGGTGATGAAATTTCTAATAAATTTGACAAATACCGCTTTACCTTAGGAACAGAATATAAGTTTAAAAAACTGGGTAAATTGAATATTTTCTTTAGAATTGAAAAAGAGCTTAATGAATTGTTTCCAGAAACAACAAATATTATTGGCTTAAAGTATATTTATACCATTAAAAATTAGTGATAATTATACAAAAGGTCTCATAATTAAATTATGAGACCTTAAAAATTGTTTAAAATTACGTAATACTATTTAACAAAAAGCTCTTGCATTACTAATTTAGGCTTTCTGTCAACAGTAAATAAACCCCAGTGTTTTTCAGGTTCAAGAGGTTCTGATGAGCCTTTCCAAAGCTCATCAAAAGCTTCAAAAACAAAGGTAAGAATTTCATCCTCCATAGTCCAGTTTACCAAATCATTGTAATATATTTTCTGGTTTTCTTCACTTACATTACTTGGGCAAATACCATTTCCATTTGAATTAGTAGCCCAACCAGCTTCAGTAATCACTACAGGTTTGTGTGGATATTTTTCAGCAATTACATTATAATTTTCTTTGGTATAATCTAAAGCATCATAAATATTTTTATATTCCCAAACCGGATAGGTGTGAATAGAAATAAAATCAACTTCTTCAGCCAAATCTTTTAACTTCTCAATCCAAGGAACATAATTTTCACAAAAAGTAACAGGTTGTTTCGCTCCTTTTTTAATCATTCTTACATACTCAATAACACTTTCAACTGGCACATAATGATCTGTCCAATCAACGCAAGCTTCATTACCTGCAGATAGTGAAAAAATGATTTCAGGATACTGGTTTGCCAATTGAATCAGTTTTTTAATTTGATTCAAGTTTTTAGTTTTATTTTCAACCAATTCCTCTTCAGAATATGAACCTCCCCAAGGGCATCCAAAATTATTCATTTCACCTGCTATATAGGCTCCAAGCATAACTTTAAAATCAAGTTGCTCATTTTGGATAACGTCTAATACAATTTCAGAATGTTTATCGCAATCGTACAGACGAAGGTATTTCCAGTTGCCCTGAAGCATTAAAAGATCTTCTTTTATTTCTTGGTAACTGGGATAAACCTGCCCAGGGTATTGCCCTTCTCTAAAGCCGGAATAGCAAATTGCTTTTCCTGGCTCTATATTTAATTCCTTTGAATATTTCATTTAGTAGTAATTGGTTTAAAAATATTTTTAGGTGTATTTTTTAGAATTTTAGATTTTCATCTTTATCCCAAAGTCCCCAGCTTGCTCCAACATCTCCTTCAGCACCTGTTTTCCATGATTCATCAAATGATGAAAAGTAGAACATTTCAATATTCTCTTCTTCTGACCATTTTTGTGAATTTATAAAGTATTTTATTGCATTTTCAAATGAAGGTTCAGCTCCATAAAAAACTTGACCTTTATTTGTCCATCCAGTTTCTGAAACAATAACTCTTTTCCCTTTTGCAGCTTTTAAAGCTCTACTATACATGTCTTTCATATACAATAAAGAATACTCTAGTTTACAACCTTCCCAGTAAGGGTAGCAATTTGCAAAAATTACATCACAAGCTTCTGTTATTCTTGGTCTATTTGCAAATTCGTAATATGCATCAACATAACCAACAGGTACACCTGGTATTGCTTCTTTAACTTGATTCATAAAGTTTAAAAGTTCATCTTCAGTTAGATCGCCTCTATACATTACTTCGTTCCCAACTGCGGCTAAATCAACATACCCATCTTTAGCAAGTTTAATAAGGTTAGTTATTTCTTTTTTATTAATTTCATTGTCACTACCTAACCAGGCACCAACCATAGTTTTAATACCGTACTCGTGTGCAATTACTGGTATAAGCTCATTACCATCAGTACAAGAAAAAGAACGTATCCATTTTGTATATGGCTTAATAATTTCTATTCTTCTTCTTATTTGCTCTTCAGTTATAGTATCACCAGGTTGTTGCCCTTCTTCGTATGGACTAAAGCATAAACCATGCAAACCATTATTTAATACTTTTGCAAATAAATCTTGTAATTCTTCTTTTGATTTGTTTTCGTGATTGATTTCAGCTAAGGATAAAATTTTTTCTTTTCTAGCAGACATAATGTATTTTTTTTTAATATTTTTTTATTGTAAAAATTAATCTAATTGTTTGAAATTTTTATTTTCCAAATTAAATAAACAATGTGCGATTAGGTGTTAAATTCATCAGACATTTAATCTTTAAAAATCAGATGTTTCAACAAACTATAGTAATAACATTATAGGTGCAACTACTAAATAGTTTATAACTAAAATAAGGTGGCAATTTACTTAAGTTATTTGAATGTATAGTAATTTGACACCTATACATAAACCATACAGCAGCAAGACAAAACAATTAATTTTTGAGCTTTTAAAACATAAAGTATTGAAAAACAAGCAATGATAAGTTAAGTGCTGTTTTAGAAAATATGATATTTAAGAGTTTGTTGAAGAAAAATAATGATAGCTGTAAAGGATGTGTTGTATAAAAAGGCTAAATATAATTATGTTACCTACGAAAAATTATGCTAATTATCATATTTAGAGTACTTAAATGTCGAGGTTAAGGTTAATTTAGTATTTATTTTGTGGGTTATATCTTATATTTAAGCGATTTTTAAACTAAAAATAGCATGATAGAATAAGCTGGTAAAATTGTAAAAGTTCAAATAAGTAATACCTATAAAAAATGATGAAAAATTTATTTATTCTGGTAATTATTGTGTGCACTCATACTATTTTGAATGCACAAAAAGTATATTCAGTTAAATATAAGAATCAGGCTGATGTTTCAGTTTTTGTTGTTAAATATGTGAATCAGGCCCATTTAAAGGTTTTTAGAGTAGAATATAAAAATCAAGCTGAAGATAATAATGGAGTTTGGTTCTTTACCAAATATTCAAATCAGGCAAAAAAGAAAATTTATTTTGTTGATTATGCAAACCAAGCCGATTTAAAAATTTACTTTGTAGAGTATAAAAATCAGGCTGGCTGGAGAGATTTATCTAAGAAATATTTAATGTATTAGGCAACTTGTGACAGCAATAAAGTCATGAAAAAGTTCATATATATATGCAATTAGTATTTTAATTAATCTTTTTTGTTCTTGCGGTGGCGGTAGTGATGCTCCAAATCCCGAACCAGAGAATAGTGCTCCATCAAAACCTGTACTAATTGCTCCAACAAATGGAAAATTATGTATAGATAACATAGTTAATTTTCAATGGAACATTTCAGTAGATCCTGAGGGTGATGTGATTTCTTATTTAATACAAGTTGCTACAGATAATCAATTCAATCAAGTGGCTCATACTTTTTCGATTTCTGCAACTAGTAAAAACGTTTCTTTAGAAAAAGGGATAGCCTATTACTGGAGAGTGAAAGCTACAGATAGTAAAAATTTAGCTAGTGATTATTCATCAACTTTTAATTTTTATACAGAAGGAGAAGGAGAAATTAACCATATACCCTTTACACCTGAATTAATTACACCTGAACTTAATTCAGTCATTCAAACATCAACTATTTCATTAGAATGGAATGCAAATGATGTTGATACAAATGATAATCTATCATACGATGTTTATTTTGGTGAAGAAAATCCTCCACTTTCAAAAGTAGGAGATAATCAAACTGCTAAATTATTAGAAGTTGATCTTATAAGTTCTAATAATTATTATTGGCGGGTAATTGTTAAGGATAATAATGGAGGAGAATCTATAGGGCAAGTATGGAATTTTAAAACAGATTAAGACAAAATTTAAATGAATTAAAAAATAATGAAAAAGGAAACCCAGCACTATTGCAGCTGCTTGAATTGTATGTAATAAAGCTTGGATTTATAATTCAGTACCTTCTTCAGTGTATTCGTTGTATAAAAAATTGTTATATGGAAAACGAGTAATGTGTATTTTTTTTACTTCTTCAAAAACCTTGGCTCTAAATTCTTCTAAATTTTCTTTGTTCAAAGCAGAAATAAACAAGCAGTTGTTATCTAATTTATTCATCCAGGTTTTTTCCCAGTCGGCAAGTGTATGGTGTTTTTTAGTTTTTTCAGTAACTAAATCATCGTCATCAATTGTTTCGTGTTCGTAAGCATCAATTTTGTTAAAAACCATTATGGTTGGTTTATTGGCGCTTTTAATTTCGTCTAAAATTTTATTTACCGATGCAATATGATCTTCAAAATTAGGGTGTGAAATATCAACTACGTGCAATAACAAATCTGCTTCACGCACCTCATCTAAAGTTGATTTAAAACTTTCAACTAATTGTGTAGGTAGTTTTCTAATAAACCCAACGGTATCAGTTAATAAAAAAGGAATGTTTTTAATCACCACTTTTCGAACCGTAGTATCTAACGTTGCAAACAATTTGTTTTCGGCAAAAACATCGCTTTTGCTTACCACATTCATTAATGTTGATTTTCCAACATTTGTATAACCAACCAATGCAACACGCACCATTTTTCCACGGTTTTTACGTTGCACAGCCATTTGCTTGTCAATGGTTTTTAATTTCTTTTTAAGCAAGGTTATTTTATCACGAATAATACGTCTATCCGTTTCAATTTCAGTTTCACCGGGACCACGCAATCCAATTCCCCCTTTTTGTCTTTCAAGGTGTGTCCATAAACGTGTTAAACGAGGCAATAAATATTGGCATTGCGCTAATTCAACCTGTGTGCGGGCATAACTTGTTTGCGCTCTACTTGCAAAAATATCAAGAATTAAATTTGTTCGGTCAAGTACCTTGCAGTCTAAAACTTTTTCAATATTACGTAGTTGTGATGAAGAAAGTTCGTCGTCAAAAATAGCGGTTTCTATACGATGATCATTCATATAATTCTTTACTTCATCTAACTTTCCAGCTCCAATGTATGTTTTAGGATTAGGTATATCTAACTTTTGGGTAAAACGCTTTACAGCATTTCCACCAGCAGTCAAAGTCAAAAATTCTAATTCATCTAAATATTCATTAGATTGGTCTTCATCCTGATTTTGAGTAACAACTCCTATTAAAACAGTTTCTTCTGAAGTAACTTTCTTTTTTTCAATCATACGCTAATGCCTAAGGCTAAATCAGTTTAAATATTTGGCAAAGATACCATATATTGATTAATTGTAATTTTGTTAAAGTAGAATTTTTTGATGTTAAAGCTAGAACGCTATTTTAAAGCATATGGAGCTTTCAGTTGTTACTTTTAGCACAAAAAAAAGATGTATCTGTTAGAAGATAGATCTTGAGTTTATTCCAAAAAATATCAATGTTTTTTTATTTTTTCAAACAAAGATTTTAAGTCGGCCAGGTATTCTTACTATCGCATATTTGGATTGTAATCATTTGGAGCAATTTGAGGTGAATTTGGATTAGAAATCAACAAATTATTTGCATTAGAATAAATAGTCCATTCGTTAACATTAAAACCAGGATTTGGTTCAATAATATCAATATTTCTAACAGCTCTTCCGTCTAAATATTCCCAATTTGTTCCGTTACCATCTTCTCCAATTACACCATAAATATCTATGGGAGTATTTGTATTATCAACCAATTCAAATGAATCATCACCATTTCCCGACATGTAGGTAGTTTCAATTTCGGGTGTATCACTAAAAATTGCTGAATAACCTGTATTAGCTATAATTAAAAATTCTCCTACAGCAATTGATTGGCCTATTAATTCAAAACCACCACTTGAAGCAGAGGTAGAGCCATTCACATACTTGTTCAATTTCCAACCGGTTAAATTAATCTCAGTGTCTCCTGCATTGAATAATTCTACAAATCTGGCAGAAGTAGCATTTGAAGGATCTGCTATTTCAGTAATCATAATTTTAGGAATAATTACTGGGCATGTTTCAAAGGCTTCAGTAAAATTAACATCACTAGCAGTTCTCACTTCTAAATACTCACCTAAAATACCTGTGATATTTCCGTGACTTTCTGGAAATAATTCATTAGCAAAACTTGCATTGCCATTAGTAAAAACATCTAACTTTTTAGATTCACCGCAGGTTTCTAATGTTCTAATTGCGTTGGCTGTTCCACTATAATATGCAAATGCTTTTCCTAATTCATCTTTAACTAATTGCACATTTTGAATTGTAGCCAAGGTGTTTTGATATATTTCATTATCAATATTAGTAATTAAAAGCGCAGTTGGAATTATTTCAAAAGTCTCTTCACTATTTATTATAAAGGAATTGAAATCTTCTTCATTAATTTCACTTATGGAAGAACCATTTGTGTAGCCTAAGGATAAAACACCGGCATCCTTGTCCATATAGAGCCTGTCAAGTTTTACAAAAACTTTATCTCCAATAGCATAGCTGTTAAAAATTGCATCACTTTCTACTAGAATTTGAATTCCTGTTGTAGGATTTTCAAGTGCATCCTGAATAATTAATCGTTCCCTGAAATTACCATTTTCATCACTTGAAATTACATAGCCTTCTGCAATATAATTGTTTGAAATTCCAAATTCAACCATATTTCCTTCATACATAGCTACAACTTCAGCAAGAGTAATATTTGGTGTTAAAGCATTTGAATAATCACAGCGTACTTCAGTTAAATTTACATCATTTGTATCTCTTATGTACAATTGAAAATCGTTGTAATAATTACTGAAAATAGCAACTACACTTCCTTTTCCTTCAGGTAGTACATTGCTTTTAAAACTGGCGTAACCAGAATTTCTAACTTCAACACTACCAACTAAATTGCAATTGGTATTAAAATTTTGCAATGTTCTGTTTACCGTTCTGGTATTATCAATATCGGCATATGAGTTCCCTAAATCTTTAGGGCTAAACTGAACATTTTCTAATTCAACTAACATCTCTAACATATCCTTATTTAAATCGGCAATAGCAACTTTTTTAGGGATAATAGTGGTAACTTCACAAGAGCGCACTATATGATTATCTAACTCAAAAGGTGAAATTCCTTTCAATTCAGAATTACTAATTTTTCCAATTTGCAAACTTCCATAACTATAGTCAATTGCCAAACCATTTAGCTTCACATATATTTTTCTTCCAACTTCATACTTTGTGTAAATATCGGTTTGATCTATGGCTATTTTTATTGCTGAAGTTGGATTTTCAGGTTGATTTTGAATAGATAAGGATTTATAAATATTTCCAGATTGATCACTTGAAACTACATAACCTTCAATCACAATATCGGTTTCAAATTGTGTACCTCCAAAAGCATACATATCTTTAATTTGACCTAATGTATTTGTAACGGTTAATGTTTGCTCAATACAAGCTACATTTGGAGTTGAAAAATTTGAATCTTTAACACAACTAGCAATAATAAAGCTGGTTATGACTACTAGAGCTTTGTTAATATATTTGTTTTTCATAGTTGAATATTTTTAAAATCTTACGTATGAATTAAAATAATAGGAAGTGCCGCTATTGTACCAATATTTTGATCCGAAAATGGGACTTCCCAAGTTTTTATCTTCCTTTAATTCGGGATAGTTAGCATTTCTGGCTTGTTCAAAACCTCCTGTTTTATAGGTATCTCCCAAAATATTGTTGATTCCTGCAAAAACACCTACATACTTCTTTTCAATTCTCCACGATTTTCCGGCCACTATATTTAATAAGAAAATAGTACCAAATTTTTCTTGCTTCAGCAAATTATCAACTTGTTCTTGCGTTACCTCAATTCCAGTTTCATTATCAATAAAAGGTGCGTCATCAGTATCAACATAAAAATTTTCGGTACGCAATAAAGGAGAAATGTCTAAATAATTATTGGACAAATAATTGCTATTTACCTGAAACCAATAATACGTTGGATCTCTGTATTCCACACCAAAAGAATATGCTCTTTGTGGTGTTCCCGAAAGCTTGTAATTTTTCAAATAAGCTGTTCCAAAATCGCAGTTATCATCTACAAAGCTTTCAGATTGTAAATATAAATTAGGGTTATTGTTGTAGGTGTATTGTCCAACTGAACCGGCTGCTAAAATTTTCAATGTTGGTATTACCTGATATTCAAAACTTAGCTCTGCACCAATATGCTTTTTATCAACTCCTGTTATAGCTTCGCTTACGAAATCGGCCTGATCACCTCTTAAACCTTCAGCAAAAAAGAAGGATGACTCTATAGCATTGCTAATTTTAGTATAATACCCCGTTAGGCGAGCCTGTATTTTTGGCGATCTAAAAATGTAATTTATATCAGTAGTTAAAACTGTTTCACTAGTTAAATTGGGAGTAATTTCATTATTAACTCTGGAATTTGAAAAAATAGTTCTTATGGTTGGTGCATTCGATAAATAACCACCATTAGCGTTTAGTAAATGACGGCCGGTAAATTTATATGTAAAACCTCCTTTTATACTAAAATCTGAAAAAGATTGCTTTTCTCCTTTTCCAAAAGAAGTATTGGCATACGTTCCATTTTTATACAAGCCTTCACGTTGAAAAATGCTGTTTTTAAAATGAACAGCAGCAAAATAATCTACTTTTTTATGGGTTACCTGAATCTGAGTAAAAGTACCAATTGAGCTGGCATTTAGATTGTAATTGTACTGAAAATTATTCCCAACAACAACTGTTCTGTTTGGATTATTTAAATCGTTTTGCTGCTCATTCCCAATAGCGTATTGATCCAAGTCCATAAAACCTTGAGCACCTAATAAATCGGTCATTTCAGCAAAGTTTTTGGAGGTTAAATTTTTAAATGAAATACCTGCAGTTAATAGAATATTTGATGGTAATTTTGAATTAAAAGTTGAATTAAAACTGATTTGAGAATCTTCTACTTTATCATCATATACATAGTACGAAGCATTTTCTTTACCTGCGTTTATTGAGTAAATTTCATTCCAATCTATTTGACCATCATTTTTAAAATCTTGTCCCGCTAAATACGCCTGACCAAGGTTGTAATTGTTATCTCTTAGATAGTTACTTGGTAAATATTTCCAATACGTAGGGTCCGGGTTTGGAGCATTAAAATATCCTAATCGTCCATTTGTTACATGACCAAACTGATAAGTCAATGAAGTTGTTAAGGTTGATTTTTTTGATGTGTAATAATGTGAAAGCGTTAGTATTGGCTCAAAAATTTCTTTCATTCTTGAATTGCGTATATCACCTTCCTGATTCCCCCAATAAGAATTGTATTTATAGCCCTTTAAGTCATATACTTCTTGTGTGCTTGGCGAAGATTTACCTTTTCGGTTAAATGCGGCTATTGCTGTTAAATTGAAGCTATGCTTTTCGTTAATTTTTTTCTCAGCTGCAATAAATCCAGACCAAGAATTGTATGGTGTACCGTCCATATATCCTTCATCAGCATAACGTCGGGAGCCAGAAACTGTTAATGCCCAATTATTATCATTTAAACCTGTTGAGTAAGTTGCCATTACTCTGCCGGTATAGCTTTTATTTGTTAAAGCGTACGAAATTTTTCCTCCCTCCCTGTTTAATGAAGCTCTTGTGTTAAAATTTGTGCTTCCTAAGATATTTCCAAATGAAATTTCTGAAGGAGCAATGCCGCTACTAAAATTTTGATTTCGTAAAGCATCATTTAAACCTCCCCAGTTGCTCCATTGAGGTCGTCCGTCGTAAAACTTATTCATTTCAACACCATTCAATAATATTTTCCCATAGCTAGAATCGTATCCACGAACTTTAAACCAGGCCTGACTAAAATTAAAAGCCGCCGCTTTTAAATAAGCATCTTTGGACGATTGAAATAACCCTGAAATATACTCAGAATTCGAACTGTTTTCTTCTGTTAAATCATTATCGGTGAGTGAAATAATACTGGTATCTTGAAATTCATCAATAAAAGGTTCTAAATAAATACTTCCTAAATCTAGATTCCCTTCTAAAAAAATAGGTAAAACCTGTGTTTGATATCCTTTTAACTGTAATTGAAGTTGGTATTGACCATTAGTCACATTTTTAAACTCAAAATTTCCGTTTAAATCTGTTTTTGTTGAATGGTGTATTTCTAAAAGTGTAATTTGAACTTCAGAAAGTTTTTTTTCTGAAATAATCTCTGAAATTTCACCACGTATTGATGAGGCGTTTTGAGCTGCTAAAAATGAAGTATATAGCAAACACAAAAAACCTAATTTAATTAGCTTTTTCATTTCCAATTTTTATCAAATTTAACAATTTCTATTTGAAAAATTCAAAGGAATATTCAAATAATTTTTATTTTTACGGAGTTTTAAATAATATAATATAGTTATGAAAAAAATAACACTCACCTTTTTACTTTTGGCAATTTCAGTAAATATTTCTTTTTGCCAACAGCAATACAAAATAAGAACTATTGCATTTTATAATTTAGAAAATCTCTTCGATACTTTTGACGATCCTGATAAAATGGATGAAGAAAGTCCTATTATGAAAATTAAAGCAAATAGAGATACCGTTTACAGTCAAAAACTTAACAATATGGCTAAGGTAATTTCTGAAATTGGAGAAAAAGAGTCAAAAAATAGTCCGGTTTTAATTGGAGTTTCTGAAATTGAAAACTACCAAGTTTTGGAAGATTTAGTGACAACTTCCTATTTAAAGAATAGTAATTATGGAATTATACATTTTGATTCCCCTGATTTGAGAGGTATTGATGTTGCTTTACTATATCAAAGCAACTATTTTACTCCAACAAATTTTGAAACATTTGAATTAAAACTTTGGGATGAAAAAGGTGTTAGACTGTATACAAGAGATCAATTATTAGTTTCAGGTTATTTAGATGATGAGTTCATTCATATTATTGTAAACCATTGGCCTTCAAGACGTGGGGGAGAAGAAAAAAGCAGGTCTAAAAGAGAAAAAGCGGCTTATTTAAATACTCAAATTATCGAAAAAATAAAATTATCTGACCCAAATCCTAAAATTATTATTATGGGTGATTTAAATGATGATCCAACTAATTCAAGTTTAAAAAATGTTTTAAAAACAAAAACGAAAAAGAAGAATGTACAAGAAGGAGATATTTATAATCCGTATGAAGATTTATTTAGAAGAGGTCAGAATACCTTGGTTTACAGAGATAATATAAATTTATTTGATCAAATTATGTTCACATCTCCTTTATTAGCTGTCAACAAAAATTATTCATCTTATAAAGTTTATAAATCAAGTATTTTCAACCCCTTGTACTTAACAACAAAAACTGGGAAATATAAAGGTTATCCTTTTAGAAGTTTTTCAAACGGACAATTTTCAGGTGGATTCAGCGATCATTACCCTGTGTATATTTATTTGATTAAAGAAAACTAATCTTCTTGAATGTCTTTTAATAATAATTGAAGGGATGTATTTCCGTTCCAGTGGTTTTCATCAATATTAAAAACTGCTTTAAAAGAATTTCCGTTTTGAGCCAACTCGTGTTTTTGGGCTAAGCCAAACCCAATGGCATTGTATGTTTGTTGATTAGTGCCGTCAATAATATTTAATTTTAAGTGGGTTTGATCTGCGCCAACTTTTTTGCCATAACCATTATCTCTAAGTCCTGAAGTCATAAAAACAGGCTTCATATTTTGTGGTCCGAAAGGAGCGAGTTGTTTTAAAATACGGTAAAATTTCGGTGTAATTTCCGAAAGACTAATTTCAGTATCAACACTTATTTCAGGAGTTCTTAATTCTTTTGGGAGTGTGTTCTTAACTACTTCTTCAAACTTATTTTTAAAAGCCTGATAATTTGCTTCTTTAATAGTTAATCCAGCCGCATATTTGTGCCCTCCAAATTGTTCTATATACTCTGAACATTTTTCTAGCGCATTGTATACGTCAAATCCTTTTACAGATCGTGCTGAAGCAGCTAATTTATCGCCACTTTTTGTAAAAACTAAGGTTGGTTTGTAATAGGTTTCAATTAATCTAGAAGCCACAATACCAATAACACCTTTATGCCAAGTTTCACTATAAACTACAGTTGAAAAACTTTGCTGCTCATTATTTTTTTCAATTTGTTGCAAGGCTTCAGCAGTAATAGTTTTGTCCAATTCCTTTCGATTATTATTATTTTTTTCAATTTCTGAAGCGAAATTTACTGCTGCTTCAAAATCCAATTCAGTTAACAGTTCAACGGCATAATTTCCATGTTTAATTCTACCTGCCGCATTAATTCTTGGAGCAATAATAAAAACAACATCAGTAATGGTTAGTTCGGTTTTATTTACCTGATGAATAATGGCTTTTATTCCGTTTCTAGGCTGTTGGTTAATTACTTGTAAGCCGAAATAAGCCATCACCCTGTTTTCACCAGTAATTGGAACAATGTCTGCTGCAATAGCAGTTGCTACCAAATCTAAATATGGAATTAAATCTTGAATTGTTTCACCTTTTTCGCTTGCCAAGGCTTGAATTAATTTAAAACCAACACCGCAGCCACATAATTCTTTATAAGGATATTTGCAATTTTCACGTTTTGGATCTAAAACAGCAACTGCTTGAGGTATTTCGCTTCCCGGGCGGTGATGATCGCAGATAATAAAATCAACACCTTTTTTGGTAGCATATGCAACCTTGTCAATAGCTTTTATTCCACAGTCTAAAGCAATAATTAAAGTTATATCGTTGTCTTCAGCATAATCTATCCCTTTATAAGAAACACCGTAGCCTTCAGCGTATCTATCTGGAATATAGGTGGTAACATTTGAATATTTGGTTTTTAAATAAGAATAGAGTAATGAAACAGAAGTAGTTCCATCCACATCGTAATCTCCATACACCATTATATTTTCATTATTGGCAATTGCCAACTGTATACGTTTCACAGCTTTATCCATATCTTTCATTAAATATGGATTGTGTAAATCGTTTAAATTTGGACGAAAAAACGCTTTGGCTTTATCATAGGTTTCAATACCACGATGCACTAATAATTTGGCTAATGTAAATTCAATGCCAAGTTCCTTAGCGAGTTTTGATGTAATTTGAGGGTTAATTTCGTTCTTTATTTTCCAGCGCATAGCATTGCTTTTTCCTCAAAAGTAAGTAAATTATTTTACTGCTCTATATAAATTATTTCAGTAGTAATAGCTGCAAATTTTCGAAACATTTCCATTACGCCACAGTAGTTTTCTACAGAAAGGTTTACCGCTTTTTCAATTTTAGCTTTTTTGAAATCACTTCCAAAAAAACGATAAACAACATGTACTTTGTCATAATATTTTGGATGTTCGTCTGTTAAGGTTGCTTCCACCTCAATTTTAAAATCATCAACTTCGGCACGCATTTTTTTTAGCAAGGATGCAATATCCATTGCTGAACAGCCAGCCAACGAAGTTAACATCATTGCTTTTGGACGTAATCCTTTTCCTTGCCCACCAGCTTCCGGAGCTGCATCAATCATTACACTTCCTTCATCTGCTTCAGACTCAAAAAGCATTTGCCCTTTCCAGCTTAATTCAATTTTATTAGTCATAGTAGAAATTTTGTATTCTGAAAAACAAATGTAAAAGAAATTTATGCTTTCATCAGAAATATTTTATAAAATGAATCAATTAATATATATATTAAAATTTAAATGAATTTATTTTCAATAATATAAAATAGGAAAGCAATAATTTCAAATATCTAAAGTTATTAAAATGCATTTGGTTTTTATTTTAGTAAATTCGCAATTTTCAGCCATTCTGTTGGAAATGCAAAAATAGTTGACAATGACCCCAAGAAACTTCTTTAAATACTTATTAAGTGCAATACTGTTTTTCGTGCCAATTGTTTTTTGGGCTCAAACAAATACCGCTCCAACCCTAACTGCTAGCGGAGATCAATATTATTGCCCTCAAAGTCAAATGAATGTAGTAACAGACTTTAATGTTGTTGACCCTGACGATAATGAAATTGAAGCTGTATATGTGCAAATTTCAACAGGTTATGTAAATGGTGAAGATGAATTAACTTTAACAGGAAGTCATCCAAACATAGCAACTACTTGGAGTGTATCAGAAGGTAAATTAACTTTAGAAAGTTCAACGGGAGGAAATGCTTTATATGTTGATTTAATTGCAGCTGTAAAAGAGGTGATTTTTGAAAGCTCAAACACAAACCCAACAATTGATAAATCTTTTTCAATAACCATTGGTGATGCCAACTACTTACCTTCAACAGAACATTTTTATGAATATATACCAAATAATGGTATTACTTGGACGAGTGCCAAAACAGCAGCAGAAGGTAGAGACTATTTTGGATTACAAGGCTACTTAGCAACCATAACTTCACCTGAAGAAGCACAACTTTCAGGTGAACAAGCTGAAGGTCAAGGTTGGTTAGGTGGAAGTGACGAAGAAACCGAAGGAACTTGGAAATGGGTTACTGGCCCCGAAGCAGGAGATACTTTTTGGTTTGGTTTAGCTAATGGAAATAGTAATGGGGCAGATCATACTTATACAAATTGGAGTGCCGGTGAACCAAACGATTGGCCAAACCCTGGAATTCCATCAGAAGAAAATTATTTACACGTTTATAGTGATGGTAATTGGAACGATTACCCGAATAACAATAATAATATACAAGGCTACATTGTTGAATACGGAGGAACACCTGGCGATCCAATCCTAAACATTTCTGCAAGTACAACAATTAAAATGGCTAAAATAACAGCTACAACACCAGATACAAGTTGTGGAACAGGTCAGGTTACACTATCAGCTACTTCAAATACTGGTTTTGTACTTTGGTTTGATTCCTCAAATGGTGGGACAAAGCTGGCTAGCGGAAATACATTTTCTCCAACAATTTCTGCAACAAATACCTATTATGCATTAGCTTCCTCTGATGGAGTTTGTGAGAATGGTCCAAGAACCCCTGTTACAGCAACATTTTACAGCATTCCAATAATAAATTCTGTAACTAACACCATTATTTGTGAATCAGGAACTGGTACGCTAACTGCAAGTGTTTCTGCTGGAACTATAAACTGGTACAATTCGGCTACTGGCGGTGTATCAATTGCAACTGGAACAAGTTTTACAACTCCAAATATAACCTCAACAACTACTTATTATGTTGATGCTACTGAAAATGGCTGTACAACTACAGCAAGAACCGCCATTACAGCAACCGTACAAAAAACATCAACTCCCACAGGAGCTGCTACTCAAACTTTTTGTGATATAGAAAATGCAAGCATTTCAAATTTAACCGTGGTTGGAAATAACATGCAGTGGTATGCAAACTCTTCTGGAGGAACGCCTTTAAACGCAACAGACCTTCTTACAAATGGTACAAATTACTATGCTTCACAAACTGTAAATAGCTGTGAAAGCCCAACACGTTTAGCGATTAATGTACTTGTTTTTGAAACAGTAATTCCTTCTGTAATAAATCCACTAGAAGAATGTGATACTGATTTGAGCGGAAGTGATGCTGATGGTAAAACTTTTTTTGAATTAACTTCAAAAGAAACTGAACTTTTAAATGGTAAAAACTCGGCAGATTTCACCATTAAATATTTTAAAGATGACACTTATTTAGCATCGAGTGAAATTACAGATCCTTCAAATTTTGAAAATACATCTATCAACGGACAAACTATTTATGCGCGTATTTTTAACAATTTAGATACAACATGTTTTACAGATATATCATTTGAAATTAAGGTAAATCAATTGCCTGTTATTCAATCTTCA
>Ga0187827_10000058_pt1 | contig 160991 bp, 142 predicted proteins | sample ETNtaG_39_FD_167969 | JGI IMG/M metagenome (GOLD analysis project Ga0187827, IMG submission 167969) | Marine microbial and viral communities from oxygen minimum zone, Eastern Pacific Ocean - ETNP2014_SV_150_PacBio MetaG (Illumina Assembly) | ecosystem: Environmental > Aquatic > Marine >...
AGCGCGCTTTATCGTCGCCGCGCGTGACGCCGATGTGCCGGTCAAGTTCACCGCCGGACTGCACCATCCCGTACGGCATTTTAGCGATGACATCCAGACTGAAATGCATGGTTTCCTGAATCTATATATCGGTGGAATGCTGGCGCACACAACGGGTTCCGGGTGGCAGGAGCTGGCTGGCATCATCGCTGACCAGTCGCCCGACGCGTTCGCACTGACTGGTGTTGGAGTCGAATGGCGTGGCCGGCTGGTACGTAGCGAGGATGCGGCGCGACTGCGTGAAAACGCACTGCTGGGACAGGGGAGTTGTTCTTTTGCCGAGCCGGTGGCTGACCTGCACGACATGGGGTGGCTCTGATGGCTGGCGACGCGAATGACCCGAAGCTGCGGTCGTGGGTCGAAGTCGCTTCGGACTCGCATTTTCCAATCCAGAACCTGCCGTTCGGGGTCGGTTGCCCCAAGGCAGGTGGAGAGCTGCGCGTCTGCTCCGCCATCGGCGATTTCGTGCTCGACCTGGCGGTGCTCGACGAAGCCGACGCCTTTGATGAGACGGCGGTCGCCGGCACCGAAGTATTCCACGAGCCGACGCTGAACGCCTTCATGGCGCTCGGCCACGAAGCGTGGTCGGCCACCCGCCAGGCGCTAAGCCGGCTGCTGCGCGACGACTGCGGTGAGCTGCGCGACGACACGGAACTGCGCGAGCGGGCGCTGCTGCCGGCCGACGCGGTCGAGCTACAGCTGCCAGTCGACGTCGGTGATTACACCGACTTCTACTCATCGCGTGAACACGCCACCAACGTCGGGACCATGTTCCGCGGCGCCGAGAATGCGCTGATGCCAAACTGGCTGCACCTGCCTGTGGGCTACCACGGTCGCTCGTCGTCGATTATCGTCAGCGGCGCCCCGGTACGGCGACCGCAGGGGCAGACGCGCCCCGACGACGCGCAGCCACCGGTCTTCGGCGCCAGCCGCATGGTTGACTTCGAGCTCGAGATGGGATTCTTCATCGGCCCCGGCAACGCATCGGGCGACGCAGTCCCCGTTGGGGAAGCCGAATCGCACATCTTCGGGATGGTGCTGGTCAACGACTGGTCGGCGCGTGACATCCAGAAGTGGGAATACCAGCCGCTCGGCCCGTTCCTCGCGAAGAATTTTGCCACCACCATCTCGCCCTGGGTCGTGACGCTCGACGCGCTGGAGCCGTTCCGCTGCGCCGGCCCCCCGCAGGAGCCGGCGCCGCTGGAGAACCTGCGCGGCGGTGGCGACGGCGCCTTCAACATCGCGCTCGAAGTCTGGCTCGCGCCTGACGGCGGCGACGCAACGCGGCTCTGCCAGAGCAATTGCCGCTACCTCTACTGGTCGATGGCACAGCAACTGGCGCACCACGCCTCGGGCGGCTGCAACCTGCGCACCGGCGACCTGCTCGCCTCCGGCACCATTTCGGGACCGACCGACGACAGCCGCGGCTCGATGCTCGAGCTGGCATGGCGCGGCGAGCAGCCGCTGACCCTCGATTCGGGCGAACAGCGCGGCTCGATTCAGGACGGCGACATCATCACGCTGACTGGCTGGTGCCAGGGCGACGGCTTCCGCGTCGGCTTCGGCGAATGCAGCGGAAAGTTGCTGCCGGCGCACTGACCCCTCGCGCGCACGACGCGTTCGAGATAGCGCTTATATAAACCAGCGAGTGGCGCCCCCTCCGTCCTTCGTTCCGAAGGGCATCCAGGGACTCAACATGGCTCGAAGCACGCGCAGGCGCCGTGATGGCATACGCAGTCGCCCGCTACAGCGACCCAGCGCAGCTGCCGCCATTGCTCCTGCTACCCCGCAAAAGCGACAGACCGAGTCGACACCAGTCCACTGGCCCAGCCTGCTGGCAGTGCTCGGGATTTTCCTGCTGGCGCTGACGATTCGCTCGGCCTGGACGCTGGATGCCGCGACCGAAGATGGGTTCAAGCTCACCGGCGGGAGCGACCCCTACTACCACAAGCGGGTTGTTGACTACGTCATGGAAAATGGCGAACACCTCGTCCGCGACGAGATGCTCAACTACCCCTACGGCGCCAACAACAACCGGCCGCCGCTCTTCGACTGGTCAATTGCGATTGCGGGGCTGGTGCTGGCGCCCTTCTTCGGCGACGCCGCTGAATCAACCTGGTGGGCGATGGAAGTGCTGCCAGCGGTCTACGGCGCGCTGATTGTCTTCCCCGTCTACGCCATCGGCCGCGCGCAGTTCGGCCGCGAAGCGGGATTGCTCGGGGCGCTCTTCATCGCGGTCAATTCCGGCCATATTTCCCACTCGACCATCTCGCTGGCGGACCACGATTCGTACGTAATTTTCTTCGGGACTTGTGCCTTCTTCTTCTTCATGCGCGCCCTCACAGAAGGGAGCGACGCGCGCTGGGTCGCCGACTGGCGCTCCGCCGAGAGCATCAAGCGCGGCTTCGCCGACTTCCTGCAGAGCGAGCGGCTGGCGCTCGGCTACGCGGGACTGGCGGGGATGACACTAGTGCTGGTCGCGCTGAGCTGGAAAGGGTTCCCCTACCTGATGGTGATTCTGGTCATCTACCTAGTTTCCCAGATGGTTATCAACCAGTTCCGGCGCGTCGACAGCCTGACGACCGCGATGCTCGGAATAGTCGCGCTTTCGCTGCCAATCCTGCTCGCGCTCCCCTACTACTGGAGCATGGGCTTCATCAGCCCCTGGTGGGACGCGCCCGCCTACATCCTGCTCGCCTTCATCGGCGCCTCGGTGCTGCTGGTGCCGACGCGCGACCTGCCGTGGCTGCTGGTGCTGGGCGGCACCGTAACGGTCGCCACACTGGGCTACCTGCTGCTCACCTACGTTTTCACCGACCTCGGCTTCCTGCTCTTCAGCGGACAGGGCTACTTCGTGCGGACCAAGCTGTTCGACACTATTGCCGAGGCGCAGCCGCCGACGTTCGCGAACTTCATTTTCTCCTTCGGCCTCGTCTCGGTCTGGTTCGGCTTCTTCGGGCTTATCTGGATGGCGTGGCAGCTTTTCGCCAACCGACTCTGGAAGAAGGACTACCTCCTCATCCTCATCTGGGCGGCCGTCGCGCTCTACATGGCTCAGTCAGCAATTCGCTTCATCTTTAACGCCACGCCGGTCATGGCGCTGCTCTCGGGCTGGGTCACCTGGCTACTGATTGAGCGCGCCGGCTTCGGCGACGTCCTGGAGACGTGGCGCCACTACTGGGGCCGCCACGGACCGACCATCCTGTTCCTCGCGCTCGGGTCACTGCTGGTCGGCTTCCTGACTTTCTTCACGGTCGGCCCGCTGGTCGGCTTCCTCGTCGGAATCCTGCTGCTGGCACTGATGCTCTCCATCGGCCACATGGCGGCGGACGAGGACCAGTACAGCCTGCGCGACCGGCTGGGTGGATTACGTCGCGCCTTCGAAATCAAGCGGCCCGCCGTCGCGTTTGTCGTGGTGGGGATGCTGCTACTGCCCAACGCCTTCTACGGCTACGATGCCGCGGTCCCCTACGATGACAAGAAGGACCACGACACCGGCGTCTACGATTTCTTACGCTACTCGCTGCTGCGGCCGGAGGAATACCAGTATGACCAGCGCAACAACATCTCGCTCTACCCCGACGGCGTCAGCGGCATGTACAACCGCACGGGAGTATGTAATCTAGCCACGTATACTACTAAAACGGATTGTGAATCCAATAGTGGACGTTGGTCTGCCAGCCCGAGCTGGTATATGGGCATCACCGGCCCCTCGTTCCCCGCCAGCTACTGGATAGACGGGCTGGAGTGGCTGGCGGAGCAGGATACCGAGTTGCCGCAGGAGAACCGCCCCGGCTTCATCTCGTGGTGGGATTACGGTTTCTGGGCCATCGACATTGGCGAGCACCCGACCGTGGCCGACAACTTCCAGTTCGGCTACCAAATGGCGGGCAACTTCATCACCGCGCAGTCGGAGGAGGATGCGCTGGCGCTGCTGCTCTACCGGCTGGTCGAGCCCGAAGTGGACCGCGAGAGCGACCGCTTCCCGCCCGCGATTCGCGAAATCATGCTCACCTACTACTCTGAAGATAACGTCACGGCGCTCGAGCAGATTATCGCCAACCCTGGCGAGCAGGTGCCGGAGGGTGAGGACATCAACAAGCGCAACGCGGCGATTCGCGCCGGGCGGCCCGTCCTGGCGTCCGCCTCCCTCACTGAGCTGGCGGACGTAATCTACGATGTCGAGCAGGCAACCGGCCACTCGATTCGCTACTTCGGCGCCGACACACGCCTCATGCCCTACTCGGCCGAAAACACCGGTATCCTCTACGCGCCGGTGACGTTGGCAGACTATGAGCTGAACGACTTCGTCGCGGTGAGCCTAGGGCTCTCTAACGGCCAGACCGTGACCTACGAGGAGGCGGACGAGCTGCTGCGGAACGACCCCACCCTCACCGTCACTTCGCAGGCGCTGGACTACAAACCGCGCTTCCTGAACAGCATGTTCTACCGCGCCTTCATCGGCTGGTCCGGGCCTGATATCGGCCGCGAGGCGACCGACGGCATCCCCGGCATCAGCGGCGAAATCGGCGCCGACACCAGCCTGCTACCGCTCCCCGGCTGGGGGCTGAAGCATTTCAAGCTGGCGTACGCCAACAACGGCCTGCGCATCCTGAAATACTACGACGGCGCGACCATCAACGGCGTCGTGCAGACCGAGGAGGGGGCACCAATCCCCAACGCGACCGTCACGCTCCTCGACGAGGGGGGCACGCCGCACGACTCGGTCGTCACCGACGCGCTGGGGCGCTACAGCGTCGTCGCGACGGCCGGCAACCACACACTGATGGTCTCGATGGGCGAGTTCGGCTCCGATATCGAGCGGGTGCACCTCACCTCCAACAACATCCTCGCCCGCGAGGTGGGCATCCTGATTTCGGAGGCACAGGCGACTCGCGCCACGCAACCGGAAATCCGCATCGACATAGAGGTCGAGGCGGCCAGCCTCAGCGGCGAACTCTACTGGGACGCCGGCGAACGCGAACCGATTGCCGGGATTCCAGTTACAGCAACCCAGACCGCGACGGGGCGCGAGTTCAGCGGCGACAGCGGCGCCGACGGCAGCTTCGCCTTCGACGCTATCGCGCCGGGCGAATACCGCGTCACGGCCGACCTGAACGGGCACGAACTGGAGTTGGCGAACTACGAGGGCGGCGCCGGCCTGCAAGCAGACCAGTCGCTGGAGATTGACGGCGCGGTCGTCCCTGCCAGCGTGCTGGGGCTGATTGGCCCCGGCATCGGCTACATTCCCGGAATGGTCTCCTTCACGCTCGAGGACCACACCAACGGCACGCTGATGCAGCGCGAGGCGCTGACCAACTTCCGCTTCGACAACCTGCTGCCGGGCAACTACACCCTGCGGCTCGACAACGACAACAAGTTCAGCGAGTGGGACAACAACACTGTCGCCTTCACCCTCGCCGCAGGCAAGGAGAGTTACCACAACACCACCATCACCGAGGGCACGCGCATCAGCGGCGTCCTCAGCTGGCAGGGCGAACCTGTCGCCGACGAACATCTCTCAATCACCCACGTTGGCGGTCGGCACGCGACCGAAGTCACCAGCGACGCTAGCGGCTACTTCACAACCATCCTCCCCGCGGGAACCTACGACATCTACACGCTCCACTCCGACGCCAACGCGGCGTGGCTGGCGCGGATTGACAGCGAGGCGCCGGGCGGCCTGCTCGACGCGGCGATGCAGCCAGCAGGCCGTATTACCGGCCTGCTCTTCAACGACCGTGACGGCGACGGAGAGTTCGAGGAGACGCAGGACGAAACTGTGGTGCGCGACGCCGAACTGCGCTTCGAATCGGTCAACGGCCGCGTCACCGTCCACAGCGACAATCGCGGCGAATACGACGTGGGGCTGCCGCCGGGCGACTACACTGCCTACGCCAACTACATCGACATGAACGACAAGCTGGCGGGCCTCAAGCGCATGCAACTCGACTACGGGACCCTGCAGAGCGACCTGCCGATGTCGCCCGGGCACGACCTGTTCGTCATCCTCCTCGAGGAACACCTCGGCATGGAAATGCCGATTTCGGGGCTCTTCACGCTCGACACCACCGCCGGGACAGTCTACACCTGGGGTGACGAGATGGCCACGATTGTTGCGCTGCCGTCCGGCAGCTACCAGCCCGCCATACTGCGCGGCGGCTACGAACCGCTGCCGCCCAACGACAAGTACGACCACTTAGCGATGGGCGAGCTCCAGTTCCAGCTGGTGCGCACACCAGTTACAGTCACGGGAACGGTCGTTTACGGCGGCGTGCCGGTACCCGGCGCGCAGCTCTCGTTCAGCCCGGCCGACCGCATCGGCGACTATTTCCTCAACTTTACCGCGGATGAGGATGGTGGCTTCTCGGTCGAGCTCCCGCCGCACGAATACGTCTACAGCTTCACGTCCGATCTGGCGGGCCAGCGCTACTTCGCGCAGGGGTCGCTCACGCTGCCGCTCGCCGGTGCGCCGGTCAGCCTCGGTGAGGTCGCGACCCACCTGCTGCTGGAAGTGGGCGGCGGCGCGCTACATCAGGGCGAGCTGAAGGAGGGCGAAGTGCTCTTCACCAGTACTAGCGCGCCGTACGACGTAACGCGCATCTTTGCGACCCGCTTCAGCGGCTATCACGGCTGGCTGCCGCCCGGAGAATACTGGGTCACCTTTGAGGGCGCGAGCGACGGCTCGCATTACAGCCACCTCTCGACGCTCGAACTGTCGGCACCGGCGCTGCTACACGACCTGCCGCTGGCGCAGGGGCACTTCATCAACGGCGCGCTGATTTCAGAGCCAACCGGCGAACTGGTCGACGAAGACGTGACGCTGATGTTCATTTCCGGGCTGGGGACTGCTATTGCCCGCAGCAACGGCCTCGACGGCGACTACGGGCCGTTTGACCTGCAGCCGGGCAGCTACCAGCTCGAAATCACCCTGCCGGGCTTCCAGTCCTACAGCGCGCCGGTCGAGGTTACCGGCAGCTCCTACTTCAACGTCGACATGATTCCCGAAACACTGCCGCTGACGCTCAACCTGACCTACCGCGACGCCGACGGAGTGCTGCAGCCCCTCGCCGGAGTCGAGGCGACCTTCAGCCGTGAGGGCGGCTGGTCGCAAACGTGGACCAGCGACGCCAACGGCACCATCCAGCTACCGGAGATGGTTCCGGCACGCTACGACGTCAGAGTCGACGACTACCTCGACGACGGTGCCGACCTGTTCTACCTCGAGCGCACACTGCGGCTGCGCCCCGGCGACGGTCACCAGTTCTTCGACTACCCCGCGACCTGGAAGGCGCGCTTCCAAGGCAGCGTCTTCTACGACCGCAACTTCGACGGAACCCCGGACGGCGACGAGCTGCTGGCGGGCGCGACAGTCGAAATCCGGCTGAGCACCGGCGAGTCTGTGCTGGAATCGCTGGAGACCGACGGCAGCGGCAGTTACCTGATTTACCTCAAGCCGGACAACTACCTGCTGCGCGCCTTCTCCGGGAGCGGTACTGCCTACACGCTGATTGAATCACTGGACTTCAACGGCTCGCGCGACTACAACCTGTCGCTAGAGCGCGGAGTCGAATACGAATGGCACTTCGTCGCCAGCGACGACGGTAGCCCGGTAGCCTTCGACGACGTGCGCTTCCGCGCCGGCGACGCGCTACTGCTGCACCTCGAGCCCACGGACGGGGCGGTCACCACCATCCTGCCGCCGGGCACATACAACCTCACGGCACTGCTGGAAGTCCTCGACGGCTCGCCAGACCGCATCTTCGTGCTCGACGAGGCTATCGCGCTGGCGCTGGCCGACGACGGCAGCGCGACCACGCTTGAACTGGAGCGGCTGCTGCTGCGGGGCGCCGACGTCACCGTCGACCGGCTCACGGCACCAGCCGCCGTCGGGCAGTCGGTGAATTTCACCTTCAACTTCACCGGGACCGGCCACCGCACCACCACCTTCCAGACCGAGGTAACAGGCAACGGGGAGAACTGGACAGCCATCTTCCGGACGCCTGATGTGAGCGTGGGGCCGGGCGAGAGCCGCGAGCTGGTGCTCGACATCACGCCTGGCGACGGTGTTATTCCCGGCGTCTACCGCAACTTCAACGTCCGCTTCTTCTGGGAAGGGCAGGAACTCTACGACGACGTCAGCTTCGACTTCGAGCTGGAAGTGACGCCGACCGAGCGGCCACCGCCCGACTTCAGCATCAGCGAAGTGACCTGGGCGCCCGACAACATCGGGCCCGGGACCGAGGTTACGTTACAGGCGACCGTCGCCAACACCATTGTCGGCTCGGGCGAGCAGTTCCCACAGGTCGGCTTCTACCTTAACGACGAGCTGATTGAGATGACCAGTGCCGCCTTCAACGGCGAGGGCGAGTCGGTGGTCGAAGCGACCTGGGTCGCCAGCGAAGGTGTCCACAGCTTCCGCGTCGAGGTCGACCCGGAGGAACTCTTCAGCGAGCAGGACGAGACCAACAACGCGAAGCCGCTGGCGCTGACGGTCGAGGCGGCTGCGGAAGAGGTGGAGAGCTTCCCGTGGCTGATGGCTTTCGTGGTCACGACGCTGCTGCTGACCATCGCCTACTTCGCACTCAGGCTGCGGCGCTGAACGGCGGTTTCGAATACCGCGTCAGGTAATCGTGAGGTCCTTGACTTCGTAGTTCTCGGCGTGCTTGTCGATGTACTCAATCAGGTCCGAAACGTGCGGCGACTCAAGCATGATTTCGCCACTCTCGTGGTCCACGATTCGGAAGGGCATGCCGCCCCCTGACTTGATATCTATTTACCAGTTTCGGAATTTGCCCCAACGCCTTAACCCTGCGGCGAATTAGGCCGGCGTGAAACAGTACCTGGAGCTGGTTGAGGAGGTCCTCGACCGCGGAACGCGCAAGCAGAACCGCACCGGCGTCGACACCATCTCGGCGTTCAACGTCAACTACGCCATCGATCTGGCGGAGGGGTTCCCGCTGTTGACAACCAAGGAGATTTCGTGGAAAAACATCGTCGTCGAGAACCTCTGGTTCCTCTCGGGCGACCGCCACATCGGGCTGCTGCAGAAGCATGGCTGCAAGTTCTGGGACCCGTGGGCCGACGCGGAGGGTTTCGTGCCGAGCGCCTACGGCAATTTCTGGCGCCATTTCCCGGTCCACGCCGAAGGGGAAACGGGGTTCAACGACCAGGTGCGCTACGTGCTGCGGACGCTGCGCGAAAACCCGGCGAGTCGCCGCATGGTGATTTTAGCTTGGGCGCCCGGCAACGCACAGCAGAGCCAGCTGCCGCCGTGCCACCTGATGTTCATCTTCAACGTGCAGTATGACGCCGACGGCGAGCCGCACCTCTGCCTGCATCTGACACAACGCAGCTGCGATGTGGCGCTGGGCGTTCCGTACAACATCGCCGGCTACGCCTTCCTGCTCTCGCTCTTCGCGCATCTGGCGGGGATGCGGGCCGGCACCTTCGGCCATTCGCTGGTTGACGCGCACATCTATACCGCCAAACCGGACGGCTCGATGGGCGAATACAATCACGTTCCCGGCCTGCGCCAGCAATTGCAGCGCGAGCCGCGGCAGCTGCCGCGGCTCGCTATCAGCCCCGACCTCAAAACGCTGGACGACGTGCTGGCGCTTTGCGACGCCGACCTCAACGATATCCTCGGCGCGTTCCGGCTCGACGGCTACGACCCGCAGCCGACGATTTCCTTCAAGGTCGCGGTGTGAGCGGGACCATCTTGGCGGCGGTCTCGCCCGACTGGGTTATCGGCCGCGACGGCGGGATTCCGTGGCATTATTCGGGCGACCTGCAGCGGTTCAAGCGGCTGACGCTTGGTCACTCTATAATCATGGGGCGCCGCACCTGGGTATCGCTGCCGCGCAAGCCGCTCCCCGGGCGGCGCAACCTGGTGCTCACCTCGCACCCGCTCGACGGGGTGGAGTGCTTCGCGACGCTGGCAGAGGCGGTCGCGGCCGCCGAGGGCGAACTCTTCTTCATCGGCGGTGCGAGGCTCTATGCTGAGGCGCTGGACTGCGCCGTCTGCATCGACCTGGTGCTGGTGCCCGACGCAGTGCCGGTCGAGGGGAGCGTGCTCTTCCCGCGCATCCCCGACGGGTGGGTCGCCGGCGCGGTCGAGCCGCACCCCGACGAGCCGGCGCTGCGGTTGCAGCGCTGGCGGCGCGGCTGAGGGCATCTTTATACCGTGCGGGAATCCCCGGCCCGGAAGCATGTCCCGCAAGTCCTTCACATTCCTGCTGGCACTCTTGATGCTGCTGCCGCCCGTCCAGGGCGACGAGAATGACCCTGACCTGACCATCGAGGATATCAGCTTCAGCGATGACTCGCCGGCAGGCGGCGATGAGATTATGATTACCGCTGAGGTTGCTAATGATGGAGGTGCAACCGGCCTGCAGTCGGTGACGGCAAATGTTACCTTCTACTGGGACAACAACTCTATCGGGCAAGATATGGTCACTATTCCTGGCGGCCAGTCAGCCGACGCCAGCGTCGAGTGGACTGCCGTCGGTGGCACCCACAACATCACCGCCATTGTCGACGAAGAAAACGATGTGCAAGAATCTAACGAGGATAACAATCAGCGCAGCGAATACATCACGGTCACCTACCCCTCAATCGCTGTGATTGACGACGATGGGGGAGAGAACAACGGTGGCACGAGGGTCGACGTAGATGGATACTATACCGATGCGCTGGATTCACTAGAACTCACCTACGATCTGCTGCGCGTCGATAGCGGAGATGACGGACCTGACGCAGACACGCTCACCAACTATGGACTGGTGATTTGGTTTGTCGGTTCGGATTTAAGCACCACCTTTACGCAAAACGATCAGGACGCGATGGCTCAGTTCCTCGACGATGGGGGGACTGCCTGGGTCACGGGACACGATATCCTCTGGGACTTGAACACCGCGACTGGCTCTCGCTCTGAGGGTGACTGGGAGTACGATTATCTCGGCGTAGGTTATGTCGACCACGACAATGGCACAGCTAATCCTGTTGGTGGTGTCCAGGATGACCCTGTCACTGACGGGGCGGAATATGACACCGACGACTCCCTATTCTTTGACTATGGCGATGACCTCGCACCGCGCAGTGACTTCCACGGTATCTTCAACACTACCGATGACGATGGCACCCTCTGGTCAGCGCTGCGCACCGAGGAAGGCTACGGGATGGTGTTCCTGGCGTTCGAGTTCGCCTACATCGCGAGTACTGACAACCGGACCGATCTGGTCGACAGGATTGTCGAATATCTGCTAGAGGAGCTGGAGCACGACGTCTCACTGAGCCGCTTCAACTCACCGCGCGACGGAGACACCATCGAGCCCGACGTTACGCAGGTCATCAACGTCACAGTCCGCAACCGCGGTAGCGAGGACGAGAGTAACGTGCAGGTGAATCTGGACATCGATTGTCGCAACAGCAGTGCTAACGACCACTCTGACTCGAAAACCATCTCGTCACTACCCGCTGGCGCTACTACAACTGTTACCTTCGACTGGGACGTGCCGGAGGAGGAGGACTACGTCTATGATATCGAGGCAGAGGCGTATATTTCCAGTGACGAGAAACGCACCAATGACAAGCGCAGCATCACTGTTGATACCTATGTGCTGCACAACCTCGCCCTCGAGGCGGCGCGCGCGACGCCACGGCTTGGAGAGCCCGATGAAGAACGCACACTCACGGTGAAGGTCGAGAACAGTGGCGACGTGACACTGACGCGCGATGTTCGCGGGCTGGTCTTCGAAGGCAACGAGGAGCTATGGGATGGCGACACGCAGGAAGTGACGCTGGGACCAGGCGAGAACACCACCCTCGAATGGGACTGGACTCCCGACGGCTACGGCACCTTCACCTTCCGCGCCCAGCTCGAGCAGGAAGACGAAGACTCGAATGACGACGTGGCGGCAGGTGAACTACGCGCGGTGAACATCGAGTTCCGCGACAGCTTCGAGTCGGGGCGCAACGGCTGGAGCGACTATCGCCCTATTTCCAACGCCTGGCACCTGATAGACACTGACAATGACGAGAATCGCGAAGCATATAGTCCAACACACTCACTCTGGGTCGGTGACGAGGGCAAAGGCGATGGCGAATATGACGATAACTGGGACTACTCTGTCTTTACTGACCAAGATATAACGCTGGGCGCTGGTAGCGAGCTGGTAATCCAGCACTGGTATTCAATGGAATCCAGCTGGGATGGCGGCAACGTCCAGATTACCACGGATGGCGGTGAGAGCTGGACAGTTATCCATCCTAATGGAGGCTACCCTGATGATGCGGTTGTAGGGCTGGACAATCAGCCTGGCTTCACTGGCTCCTCGGACGACTGGGAGGAAGCACGCTTTGACCTCGTCGATTTCTCGGGTGAGGACGTGCGCTTCCGCTTTCGCTTTGGGAGCGATGGCTCTGTCAATTCTTACGAAGGATGGTATCTGGACGACATCGAGGTAAGCGGCTCTGATGGTACCTTTAGTGACGATCTGGAAGATGGCGACGGAAAGTGGAATTTCTCTGGCGAGAACAGCGAATGGTCGCTGGATGATGCACGTGCGGTCTCCGGCAGCCACGCCTGGCGACTGGGCAATCCGGAAACTGGCACCTACAGCCCCGGGCTGAACGACTCGCTCGAGTCGCCCACGATTGATCTGGGAGACGGCTCTGAGAAGGGGGTCGCGATTATGGCATGGTTCGCGGTTGATGGGCCGTATGACGAATTCTACCTGGAGATCAACGTTTCCGGCGAGTGGGAGATGCTTGAGAGTGGGCCGGGCGATGACGGTGACTATTCCAGCGACTACGACGAGGCGGATGGCGAGGGATGGCTCTACCTCGAGAGCGACCTCTCCGACTACAGTGAAGACGTGACTCTGCGCCTTCGTTTCATCTCCGACACCTGGACACAACTGGAGGGACTCTATGTTGATGACTTCACCGTCTTCAGCCTGCCGCAGTTGCAGGACGACGTCGGCGTGCGTGATATTGATGCACCCAATGAGGCGGGGCCGGGAGAGGTAGTCGACTTCAGCGCTGACGTCTACAATTTCGGCGCCAACGACCAGTCAAACGTCGAGGTCCGCGCGACTGTTACGCGTGACAGTGACGGCAGCGAGGTCTACAACCAGACGCGCACTATCACGCAGATCGACTCGGGGGAGAACGCCACCGTCGAATGGACTTGGCAGGGTGGCGACAACGGCAGCTACACTATCCGTGCCGAGGCGCTGCTCGATGATGACGAGCGGCCTGGCAACGATGCAAAGGAGCACGTAATTGACGTTCGCGAATCGGCATGGGCGGTCGCACTGGCAGTCGAGGAGGCGGTTAAGAACATCCTCTCAGGCGAGTCAACGTTCTTCAATTTCACAGCCACCAATCAGGGTGATCAGGGCGGTTATTACGATGTTACTACTGAAGGGGATGGCGACAACTGGTTCGCAGTGCCGCTCGACGAGCTAATCTACATTTCGGCCGGCGGTTCGACCGACTTTGAGGTTACCGTAATCGCCCCGACACAGGAGGCGACCGGGACGACCCGTGACTTTACCGTAACCGTAACCAGCCAGGATGACCCCAGCGCGAGCGATTCAGAGAATATTACCGGCTCTGCCGATTATCGCCAGGGGTCGGACGGCGACAGCGTGCTGCTGGTTGATGCCAACTTCGGGCATAACAATGGCTACAACCACTACTACCAGACCGACGAGATTGACCGACGTCTAAAGCTGGCTCTACAGGACTACTTTGGCGAGGGCGAGGCGCGGGGCTACGACGTACATACGCTCCCCTACGACAGCTCAGCCGGCGACTATGGCGAGCTGGCCCCATATCCGGAAGCCGGCCTGCTGACACAATACGACATTGTGGTCTGGACACAGGGTGAGCATCACCAGCGTGACCTGGATGCATGGCGCGATACAATCGGTGGTTACCTCGATTCTGGCGACGGAGGACTCTGGCTGATTGGATCGAACTACCTGACTGCGCTCAACAGCAGCGATGGTTACCGGGAACCGGGAGACTTCGAGTACGACTATCTGATGGTCGAGCGGATTGACAACGACCGTGAAACGCCCGACCCGCTGGTCGGCGCCAGCAACGATGAGGTGTTCGACGGAGCTGAGTTCAGCAGTTCCGACCGCACCATCTACTCCAGCTCCTACTCCGACTGGGTTATTCCACGTTCAATCGCAACCGGTGGTATCTACGCAGACGCAGGGAGCTGGTGGCACGTCTCCGACAACTCGGAAGCCACGGGTGACCCGGAACGCGAGGCGAGCAGCCCGACACATGCCCTCTGGGTCGGTGACGGTGACAAGGACACCGGCGAGTACGATGATAACTGGGACGAGATATTGCTGACGCGCGATTCCTACGAACTGGGCGAGGACGGGCAGCTCAACTTCCAGAACTGGTACTCGACCGAGAACGGCTATGACGGAGGCAATGTGCAGATTTCGACCGATGGCGGCGGGACCTGGGAGGTCATCGACCCGGCCGAGGAGTATTCAGATGACTCGGTGATTGGCCTAGATAACGAGCCTGGTTACACCGGCAGCTCGGACGGCTGGGTATCTGCCTCGTTTAGCCTTAGCGAATACGCAAATGAGGAGGTAACATTCAAGTTCCGCTTCGGAAGCGACAGCTCTGCCAGTAGCTACGAGGGCTGGTACATTGACGATGTCGAGTTGCAGGACGCGAGCGGGGTCCTCTTCAGCGATGACCTCGAGTCGGGCGGCGACAACTGGGTTTTCGGCGCGTCGTCAGGGTACAACCTGACGCTGCGCTACGAAGGCGACTACCAGCTGATGCTGAGCCCCTTCACCTTCGCTTTCCTCGACGACGAACGCGAGCGCTCCGATATCGTCGAGCGGGTGCTTGACTGGCTCTTCGCCGCCGCGGCGGCGCACGACGTCGGCACGCGGCTGCTGGACGTCCCGTCGGAGGGCGACGAGAACACGACAGTCGAGTTCAGCAGCACTATCCGCAACTACGGCTCCGAGGACCAGTCCAGCTTCACCGTCCGCGCGCAGGCGCTGCTGGACGGCGACGTCATCTGGAGTGACACGCAGACGGTCGGCTTCCTCGCCGCGGGCGACGAGGTCGAGCTAACGTGGAGCTGGGAGGATGGCGGGCCGACCGGCGAATACGTCATCGGCGTCGAGACCGAGCTGGCGGGCGACGAGAATACGAATAACGACCGGCGCGAGGCGGATTTCGAGGCAGTCATGCTCCACGCCCCGGCGATCTCGGCGGTCAGCAACAGTAAGGAGGGCGAGCCGGGGCAGACGCTGACATTCAAGGTAACCCTGCGCAACGACGCGACCGGCCGCGACAAGCTGAGCCTCACGCTCTCGGGCACGGCAGCCGACTGGGCTGAGCTGCAGATAAGCGCGGTCACGCTCGAGTCGGACGATGAACGCGATATCGATATTGATGTTGAGCTGCCGGAGGACGCGGCGGATGGTGAATATAGCCTAGTGGTAGAGGTCACGGCAGGTGACGTTACTGTCACGCAGGAGCTGACTGCAACCGTTACCGAGGACCCCACCGAATATGGCGTCACACTCGAGCTGGAACCACAGTTTATCGACCTGATTGCGGGGCAGTCTGCCGATTTCAGCGTAACCGTGGCCAATACCGGTGACGGCAGTGATACCTTCGACCTGGAGGCGCTGGGCGACCGTCCCGAATGGGTCTCTTTCGCCGCCTCGCAGGTGAGTCTGGCAGCGGGCGAATCCATCGAGATTGACGGTATGCTCTCGGTTCCCGATGACGTGCTCGATGACCGCTACGAACTCAGTGTGCGAGCAGTCTCACAGGGCGATGACAGCGCCAACGACGAGCAGGCCCTCACCGTTGACGTTATCGAGCGGCAGCACGACCTGCAGTTCCGGCTCGTGACAGGCGAGCCAACACGCGTGACCGTCGCGCCAGGCGAAACTGCCAGCTTCAACTTCTCGCTCGAGAACCGGGGCAATTCGGCTGATACATTCAGCATCAGCTTCGATGAAACGGCCGCTGACTGGGCTACGGCCGTGCCAGCTCAGGTCACGCTCGAGCCCGAAGACGAAACAACTATCACGGTGACCATCACGGTTCCGACTGGCGCCGCGCTCGCCGAATACCGGATGGGAATCATCGCTACGGCCGACGACGGCCAGACCGACCAGCGGCGGACGCTGACGCTCGAGGTCGAAGTGCCGGTCACCGAGACGCACTCACTCGAGCTCTGCTTCACGATGCCGTCAGGCGACTGCCTCTCGCAGCAAGCGCTGGAGGTTGCGGTCGAGCAGGGCGAAATCCAGACCGGCGCCTACGGCTTCCGCGTCACCAACAACGGCAATTCCGACGCTGAAATCAGCCTCATACTGACGCTCCCGTCAGGGTCGACTGACTGGCAGGCGAGCTTCACCGACGGCGGTGGCAACCGCTGGTATGTGCGGCTCGACCCCGACACGGCCGACTACCCACTCCAGCTCATGCCCGGAGGACAGATGGACTGGGGTGCGCTGGTGATTAACAACCATAAGCTGGCCGCCGGCGGCAGCTACGCCTTCACGCTAACAGCGGAAGTCGTTGGCCAGCCGGGAACCGCGCAGCAGCTATCAGTGACCGTAACCGTGACCGAGCCGGACGCCCCACCACCGACCGACGAGGAAGGCGGCGGACTGCCGGCGCCTTCGCTGCTGGCTGTGCTGCTGCTGCTCGGTGGCGTCGCCTTGCGGCGGCGCCGCTAGTCGCGCCAGCTGGGGTCGTTGCGCAGCACCCACAGCGGGCTACCGAGGATGTATCCAGCGTCGAGCAGCGCTGCCGCGGTCCAGAGCATCTCCCACGCCGCGTGGTCTCGCCACGCCGCCAGGATGGCGAACTGTAACAGCAGCACCGCGCCGAAGACTGGCAGCCTCACCCGACCACGCGCCTTCAGGAACGGCAGCGTCGTGACCATCGTGAAGCCAACCAGCCCGAGCAGCGCTGGCGGCCACGTTGCCGTGTCGTCCGAGAGCGATGACCAGCGCAGGCAGACCACCAGCACCAGCACCAGCATCGCCGGCGTCGGCATCCCCGAGAAGTGGCGCAGCTGCTCTTCGCGGTCATGGGTGAAGCGCGCCAATCGCAGCACCCCCAGCAAGCCAACCACCAACGCGCCCGCGAGCGCCAGCAGGTTCGGCAGGTCTACCCCGCCCGAGAGCGAGAGCGCCGGTCCGCGCTCAATATTGTAGTAGAGTGTGTAGACCAGCAGCGTCGGCGCGATACAGAAGCTGATGACGTCGGCCAGCGAGTCGAGCAGCGGCCCGAAGCGGTGGCTCGTTCCATAGCGGCGCACCAGCATCCCGTCGATACTGTCGAAGAACGCCCCAACGATGAGCAGCAGCATCCCGACCAGGATGTCGTCGCGCTTCCCGTCGAGGAAATAGGTAATTGCCAGCATTCCGCACGCCGCGTTGGCGAGCGTCGCGAGGTCGCCGTATGAAATCTTGAAGAGCGGCCGGAAGAGCCTGCGCAGCATCACGACCCCGCTAGGCGAGCCACAGTCTGCCCCGCCTGTAGCTTCTGCCCCGACTTCACAACCATCTTAGCTCCCAGCGGTAGCTCGAGGTCAACGCGCGAGCCGAGGTGGATTATGCCAATCCGCTCGCCCTTCGCCAATTGCTGCCCCTCGGAGAGGTAGGATGTGATGCGCCGCGCCAGCGTGCCTGCCACCTGCGTCACTGCCACCGGCCCGACGGCGGTCTCCAGTTCGGTGCGCACCTGCAGGTTGCCGTCAGCGGCCGCGCTGTAGGCGGGGCTGAAGCCGGCGCCAGAGCGCTGCTGCGCCGTAACGCGGCCGGCAATCGGTGCGCGGTTGACGTGCACGTTGAAGGGCGACATGAAAATCGAGAGCCGCACATGGTCATCCCGCTCGTCGACCGAGAGCACCGTGCCGTCAGCGGGGCTGACTACGCCCTCACCGATGGGGCGCATCGGGTCGCGGTGGAACCAGAGCAGCCCACCGCCCAGTAGCAACAGAGCTGCGGCCGCCCACGCCGCGGCGTCGAGCGGCAGCTCCGACTCAATGCCGGCAGCCGCACCGAACGGCACCAGCACCAGTCCTGTCACGAAGGCGATGGTAAGCCAGCCGGGCGTCCCGGCGGCGAAGGGCGGCGTGCGCATCCCCTGCGGCGGTTCGCGCCACGGCAGGTCCATCACCCCCAGGATAGCGTCTTGCATCTCCGGCAGGTAGTGGAAGACGATGTACGCCAGCGCAATCAGCGCGACGAGGCTGCCGCCCTTGCCAATCCAGGCGTGTGCATAGTAAAATGTGTCCTCACCCCAGACGTGCTCGTAGGTGAGCCAGATAACTACTGCGTTGCGAATCAGGTTGAGCAGGTAAATTGTCGGTACTGTCGCCAGAAAGGCGTAGATGCGTCGCTCGCGCGGCGCGCTGGTGCAGAGCACCCCGCCGACGAATATTATCATGCTCTGCAACGCGGTGCACGCCAGCACGATGCTAACCGCAGGCGACATCGGGTCGCTCCACGTCGCCTCGACGGGGACACTCACTTCCTGGTGTGCTGAGCCGAGGCGGTACCAGCGCGAACCTTCGCCGTAGTCAAGTGGCCCGAGCGTCGTCGGAGCGCCTGCAATATCGAGCAGCCAGATCGACTGCTCAGCGACGACCTGGATGAGCCAGCCCGCGAGGAACGGCACCCGCTCGACTAGGAAGTAGATGCCACCAGCAACGACGGTCATCGCCACCAGCCAGCGCAGCGCCGGGTATTCCCGACGCCACCGAATGGTCAGCCAGTGATGGTACGCCAGATAGCCGAAGAACGGCAGCGCCATGGCGCAGAAGAGCGCATTGACCGGGTCGCGAATCAGGATGTAGTGTTCGACCTCGCTCCACCAGAAACCGCCCAGCGCCAGCCAGCCAACCATGCAGAGCCGGTGGCCGGCGGCAACCGGCAACCGGCGGCCCCCCATGCGGTGCGGGCCGCTCGAGAGCCGATAGCCTGCCGCGAGCAGCAGCAGCGACCCGATGGCGAGCACCTCGCTGGCTGGTATCATCAACCTGCGCGACCCAGCGCTGCTAAAAAAACCTCTTCAGCCGAAATGGGCGCACGCCGCCGCGTATGATTCGGGGTCACCTATATCGAACCACGTCCCGGTATAGGCGATGCCGCGCACCGTCGCGCGACCGATGCGCCACGGCAGGAAATGCCCCAGCGCGTCACGCTCGCCGCCTGCTGCAAGGTAGGTGGCGAGCGCACGCACCCCGCCGGGCGAGAGCAGCCAGCAGGCGGTCGCCGCCAGCGTCGAGCGCGGCTCCGCCGGCTTCTCAACGAAATCGACGATAATACCATCCTCGAGCGTCGCGATGCCGTAGAGCTGTGCCAGTCCGGTATCGCCAACGTCGTAGAGCCCGATAACGTCGTCGCCCGTGCGCTGGTTTAGCGCGGCCATGCGGGCGAGGTCAAAGTCGAACAGGTTGTCGCCGCCGACGATGAATAGCGGCCCCACCAGGCGATGCTGCGCCACCAGCAGCCCCAGCGCGCCGAGGGCGCCGGGCTTCTCGCCTTCGGCGCGCGCCTGCTCGACCGCCAATTCCAGCATCAGTGGGCCGTCGTAGCTGGCGATGAACGCGTCAAACTGGCTGGCAAAAGCGGCGTTGACCGCCAGCAGCACGCGGTCGGGCGCAACTGCCTCGAGCGAGCGCAGGACGTGCGCCAGTAGCGGCTCGCCGGCGACTGGGAGTAACTGCTTTGGAGTGTGGTGCACCAGCTCCCCCATACGGCGCGCGAAGCCGCCCGCCAAGACGATGGCGTCCATCAGAGCGATATCTTGCCGCCCGACATCAGTTCCCTGATAGCGTCGTCGGCCGCCGCGGCCAGCTTCTTGTCATCGTAGAGCGCTTCCTTGACCTCCTTGCGGCGGTCGCGCACCACCTTCCAGCGCGCCTGCTGTTCCTCGCGCGCCACATTCCGGTGGGTCCGCAACTGGTCGAGCATCTCCATCGCGCGCTCGTGCTGGTGGTCGGCGCGCTTGCGGACATCAACAAACTCCTGATGCTTCTTGTCTGATTCGCCCGAGAGGTGCGCCGCCTCCTTCATCAGCTCGGTCATCTTGTCGTAAAGCTTCGAATTGAGCTTCGCCAGCCTCACCACTTCCAGATGGTGCTGGTCTGCCTCGCTGAACCGCTCGTCAATCGACTGGTCCAGTTCGCCTACCTCGGCGTGCAGGTGCTCCTGCTCCTCGAGTGACGACTGCTGCTCGCCCAGGCTACGACGCAGGATGGAAATCCGCTCGAGCAGTGCACGCTCCTTGGCAATCGTCATCTCGGTCGTCTCGAGCCGCCGCTCGGACGCAATGATTTCGGACATCAGCGCCTCGACCGTATAGCGCAGCCCCTTGCCGCCCTTGCCATCCTTGCGCCGCCCCTGCTTGGTGGCAATCAGCTTGCGCGCCTGATCACGCAACTTATTGCGCGACTGCATGCTACGCTGCTTCGCTTGCGAATGCGCCTTCATCTCGTCGCGCATGGCCAGTATTTTCTGCATCACCTTTCCGCGCTGGTCATGGATGGCGTCGCGCTCGTCGCGTAGCATGCGCGCCTCGCTATTGTATTCGTTACGGCGGTCGACAAAACGCTGGAACCGCTCTTCCGAGCGTTGTATCTCGGTCTTCGGCTTACGCTGCTGCCTCTTCTTCTGCGCCATGGGGGCGAGGTGACGTCCAGTGCTCAGATATAAAATCAGCCCTGCACAATTATTCGTGCATTATGCCCTACAAAGTTGGTAAACAAACTATTTTGGTCAAAGTTTTGCGGAAGCAAAGCGACCGGAAAAGTTTGTTTTAAATAAGAATCATCGAGAACTAGATAAACGGGTTGAGAACTTGGTAAATTACGCCGCCGACCGGTCCCAATTCCAACGGCATCTCCTCACCAGTGAAGGTTTCAGCCACTTCGATATAGCGCGCGGCCGCTTCCACTCGCAAGTCGTCGGTCAGCACAGGCGGCTTGCCCTTGCCCCGGAATCCCTGCTCCGCGAGCCAGGTGCGGACGTATTCCTTGTCGAACTTGCGTGGCTCTTCTCCTTTCTCGAAGCGCTTTTCGTAGTCGTCCGCCATCCAGTAGCGGCTGGAGTCGGGCGTATTGACCTCGTCCATCAGCATAATCTTGCCGCTGGAGATGCCGAACTCATACTTGGTATCAACGAAAATCATGCCGTGCTCTGCGGCGCGCTTGACGCCACGGCGGTAGAGCTTCATCGAGATTTTCGCCAACTCTTGGTAGAGTCCAGGGTCGACCGCCCCGCGGCGGAAGAGCTCCTCCGGGGCGACCGACTCATCGTGGTCGCCCTGCGCCGCCTTGGTCGAGGGGGTGATGATTGGCTCTGGTAATTTCTCGTGTTTGCGCATCCCGTCCGGCAGCTCGTTGCCGCAGAAATTGCGGTCGCCTTTCTCGTAGGCGGTCCAGATTGAAGTGGGGGTGATGCCAGTCAGGTAGCCTCGCACGACCATCTCGACCTGGATGGGGTCGCAGCGGCGAACAGTCCAGACGTTGGGGTGCGGCCTGCGGAGAACGTGGTTGGCGACTATGTCAGCCGTCTCGCCGAACCACCAGTCGGCCATCTCGACCAGCGCCTGTCCCTTGAAGGGGACTGTTCCCAGTACACGGTCGAAGGCGGAGATACGGTCGGTAGTGACCATCGTGATGGTCTCTTCCTTGATGTAGTTGTCGCGCACCTTACCGCGGTAGAGCTCGCCCTGGTCCTCGTAATTGGTCTCCACCAGAGTATGGGGGAGCTGCTGTTGCAGGATATCGCGGGCGACCATGGCGCTCCGAAAGCGGGAGCGGGACTAAAAGCAGTACCGGTGACTGGGGGCACAAGGTTGAATAGCCGTAAGTAACTCCTATGAAACGTGCTTAGCGACATACTGAAGAAGCATAGTAACGAGCTGCTGCGCCCGCTGGGTGTTTTCATGGGCCGCATCGGCATCCGCCCCAACAACCTCACCTTCCTGGGGCTGGCGCTGACCATGGCGGCAGCGTGGCAACTGCACGCCGCCGCCATCCTTCCCGGAGTGGCGTTGCTGCTGCTGGCGGGACTGGCCGACGGCGGCGACGGACTGCTAGCGCGCTCCGCCGGGCAGACGTCGGTGCGCGGCGGCTTCCTTGACGCGCTGACCGACCGCTATTCGGACAGCCTGCTCTTCGGCGCGCTGTTGCTCGGCGGCTGGCTGGCGCCGCTGCCGCAGGCGCCCGGAATCCCGGGCGAGGCATGGGCGCTGGCGGCGCTCATCGGTGCGCTGCTCACTTCCTACGCGCGTGCGGCGGCGGAGCGCCTCGGTGTCAGCCAGCAGGCGGTCGGGCTGGTTGAGCGGCCGGAGCGCATCATCCTGCTGGCACTCGGCCTCACGACGGGCAAACTGGCGGGTGACCCGGCACTCTGGGCGACCGTCACGCTGGCGCTGCTGGCGCTGCTGGGCAACCTCACGGTGGCGCAGCGGCTGGTCCATTTCTGGCGGAACGCGTCGGAAGTATGATTTATATAGGAGTCGTCGGTGGAAAATAATGGTTGACTGGCGTGAACTCGCGGCGACCGGCCTCGGACTGGGGCGGGCGCCTTACGGTCCTGGCACCGCTGGCAGCGCTGGCGCGGCGGCACTGGCGTGGGGCGCAGTGGCCTATGGCGGGGCGCAGGGCGGCTACGCGCTGCTGGCGGTCGCGCTACTGCTCTACCCGCTGGGCCGCAACCTCGCCGAATGGGCCGAACGGGAGTGGGGCGAGGACCCCGGCCGCTTCGTGCTGGACGAGGTGGCAGGCTACCTGCTCGGCGCCGCCATCATCTGGCTCGCCGCTGGCGTCCCCGATGCAGTGGATTTACTGGCGCTGTTCGTCCTGTTCCGCGCTTTCGACATCCTGAAGCCGTGGCCTGTCTCGCGGCTCGAGGAAATCGGCGGCGGCGATGGGGTGATGCTCGACGATATCGCCGCCGGTATTCTGGCGGCTGCCTTGCTGCCGCTCCTGTTTTAGCCCGCCCTCGATTGCGGCCCCATGTCCGAAATCGTCCTCTACCTGCATATCGTCGGCGCGGTTACGCTTTTCAGCGGGCTGATCGCGGCCGCGGTCGCGATGCTGCGCATGGAGCGCGCCGGGGGCGAAACGCGCCGCGAGTTGGCGTCGATGGCGCACGCAATGGCATCGATGGCGACCGGCGGCGGCGGGCTGGCACTGATATTCGGCCTCTACATGGTGCTCAACGAGCCGTATTTCGAGTTCCGCACGGCGTGGATTGACAACTCGCTCGGCCTGCTGCTGGTGATGGTTGCAGTTATTCCGATGGTGATAGTACCGCGGCTGCGCGCAATCGCCGACGGGGGCGGCACCATGGGCGACCCGACGCTCTGGATTACGACGACCGCCATGCTGGGCGCGGCGTTCGGCATTGAACACCTTATGGTGGTGAAGCCAATGACGCACGGCGCTGATGACGGCGTGCTGCTGCTCTTCCTGCTGCTCGGCGCGGGGGCGGGCTGGCTACGGACCCGGGAAGCCTGAGTTCCGCTTTTTATCCACCTGCGATGGGGGCGCAGTGACCGAAATCGAGATACGGGTCGGGCTCAAACCGGGGATGGCCGACCCTGAGGGTGCCAACGTCCAGAAAGCGCTGGGACTATTGGGCTTCGAAGCGGTCGGGGCGGTCGCATCGGCGCGCTGCTATCGCGTCTCGCTCGAGCTTCCCGAGGCCGAGGCGCTGGCCGAGGCGGAGCGCATGTGCCGGTGCCTGCTTGCCAATCCCGTGGTGCACGATTACTCCATCACGGTGGCGGAATGAGGCTACAGCCGCTAGCGGGCGCAAAACTGGCGTTTGCGGTGCCGCTCGACGGCGACCTCGAGGCGACAGGCGAGGCTCTGGGACTGGGGCTCTCGCTGGCGGAGCTGGAGAAGGTGCGCGACCACTTTCGCGACGAGGGAAGGGTGCCGACAGACGTTGAATTGCAGGCGATTGACCAGGCGTGGTCGGAGCACTGCTGCTACAAGTCGTCGCGCCCCGTGCTCGAGGAGACCGTCTTCGGGCTGGACGTGCCGCGCAAGGTCGCCGTACGGGAGGACGCCGGAATCATGGAGTTCGACAATGACCACTATTACGCCGTCGGCCTCGAGTCGCACAACCACCCTTCAGCGCTCGACCCGTATGGCGGCGCGGCGACCGGCATCGGCGGTATCCTGCGCGACGTGGTCTGCATGGGTGCGCAGCCGATTGCGCTGGTCGACCCGCTGTTTTTCGGGGAGCTGGACATCCCACGTAGCGAATTGCCCGACGGCGTCAAGCACCCGCGCTACCTGATGGGGGGCGTCGTAGCAGGCATCCGCGATTACGGCAACCGCGTTGGCATCCCGACCGTGGCGGGGCAGGTAGCGTTCCACCCAGCCTACACTGGCAACCCTCTGGTGAACGTCGGCTGTATCGGCATCATGCCGAAGAGCGAGCTGATTCACAGCCGTGCTGGTGGGGCGGGCGACATCTACATCCTCGCCGGCGGGCGAACCGGCCGCGACGGCATCCACGGCGTCACCTTCGCATCGCGCGAGCTCGAGGCGGGCTCCGAGAGCGATATCGGCGCGGTGCAACTGGGCGACCCCATAACGAAGGAGCCACTGATGCATCTCTGTCTCGAACTGAACCGCGCCGGGCTGCTGACCGGGATGAAGGACCTCGGCGGCGGCGGACTCTCGTGCGTCGTCGGCGAGCTGGCGCTCGACGGCGGCTGCGGCGCGCGCGTCGACCTGGAGCGGGTGCCGCTCAAGCAGCCGGGTATGGCGCCGTGGGAAATCTGGGTCTCCGAATCGCAGGAGCGCATGATGTTCACCGTCCGTCCCGAAGAGGTCGCGGCGGTGCTAGAGCGCTGCGCGGCGTGGGACGTCGAGGCCATCGAAATCGGCGAAGTTATCCCGCAAAAGCGCACGCGCGTCGACTGGCGCGGGACGACCGTGCTCGACCTTGACCTGGAATTCACGACCGGCGGCCCCGCTTACCGGCGGCCGTCGCTCGAGCCGGAGGCGCCGACGGCCGTCGAGGTCGAGCTGGAGCAACCTGCCGATATCGGCGCGCTGCTACTCGAGTTGCTCGCGACGCCCGAACTGGGGTCGCGCGAGTGGGTCATCCGGCAGTATGACCATCAGGTGCGCGGCGCGACTGCGCTTAACCCATTGCAAGGGCCGGTCGGCCGCGAAGGACCGGGCGACGCCGCGGTATTGAAGCCCGTTCCCGGCAGTTGGCGCGGACTGGCGCTGACCAGCGACGTCAGCCCCTGGCTGATGGAGGCCGACCCGCGCGCGGGGACGCTGCTGGCGATTGCCGAGGTGTGCGGCAACCTAGCGGCTGTCGGCGCGCGGATTGACTCGCTGGCCGATTGCTTATGCTTCGGTAATCCCCAGAAACCCGAAATCATGGGCCAGTTCCGCGCCGCATGCGAAGCGCTCGCCGAGGGCGCGCTGGCGCTGGGAGTGCCGTATGTCTCGGGCAACGTCAGCTTCTACAACGAAACCCCACAGGGCGCTATTCCGCCAACGCCGGTGCTGATGGGAGTCGGTATAGTCGAGGATATCCGCAGCTGCGCCACGAGCGACCTGAAGGCGGAGGGCGAGTTGTGGCTCGTCGGCCCGACAGGTACCGAGATGGGCGCCAGCTTGGTTTCGCGCACCTTCGGCTGTGCTGAAGGTGCACTGCCGCCGGTCGACTTCGCGACGCTGGTCCCGCGCATGGAAGCGCTGGTGACGGCCATCGCAGAGGGCGAAGTGGTCGCCTGCCACGACCTCTCGGCGGGTGGCCTAGCGGTGGCGCTGGCCGAGATGTGCCTCTCCGGCAACGGCGCAGCGGTCGAACTACCCTCCGGGCCGGAGGCGATGGTCACGCTCTTCAGCGAAACTCCGGGGCGCTGGCTGGTGCAGGTCGCCCCTGGCTGCGAAGCGCGTTTTGCGAAGCGCTTCGATTGCGCAGAGCGGCTCGGCGCACCCGCCGGCGAACTGCGCGTGACGCGCGATGGTGAAACGCTGCTGTCGCTCGCGCCGGCAGCGCTGCGCGCAGCGTGGGAAGCGCCACTCGCCGAGCGACTGGCCTAGGCTTTTATCAACCTCCTTAATCGCCGTGATGATGACACTCACGGCGGCGCTGATACTGCTGATTTTCATTATTGCCTTCGTGCTCATCCTGGGCGAGTTCGTGCACCGCACGACCGCCGCCTGGATGGGGGCGGTGGCGATGCTCACTATCGGCAAGCTGACCGGCACGCTCGACTGGTGCACCCACGGCGAGTCATGTGCGTCCGCGGGCGAAGGCAACCTGTTCGCCGCAATTGAGTTCAACGTAATTGGACTGCTGATGGGGATGATGATTTTCGCCGCGATACTCGAAATCAGCGGCTTCTTCGAGTTTATCGCCATCAAGGCGACCAAGCTCTCGAAAGGCGACCCGTGGATGCTGGTGGTCTACCTCGGAACCTTCACTACGCTGATATCGGTCGTGATTGACAACGTAACTGCGATTATCCTGATTGCACCGATTACCATCAAGATTTGCGACAAACTGAAAATTAGCGCCATTCCGCCGCTGATTGCCGAAGCCATCCTCTCCGATACAGGCGGCGTCGCTACTCTCGTTGGCGACCCGCCCAACGTCATGATTGGCGCCTCGACCGGTTTCACCTTCAACAGCTTCATCGAACATCTGACGCCGCTGACACTGATGGCGTGGATTGCGACGATGGGCTACATGCGCTACTACTACCGCGACTGGATTGAGAACAAGCCCGAGCACGTCGAAGAGCTGCTGCTGGAGGACGAATGGGCCGCCGTAAAGGACCTGTCGATGATGAACCGCACTCTGGCGGCACTGGGGCTTACGATTGTGACATTTTCGGTACACGAGATAATCCACCTCGAACTGGAGATTTCGGCCATCGCCCTCGGCGGTGCCGGGCTCGCGATAGGACTTTCGCTGCCTGACCTGCCCGAAGTGGTCGAGAGGGTGGAGTGGCCGGCGCTGCTCTTTTTCGCGGGGCTGTTCATCATGGTTGGCGGACTGGAAGCAGTCGGCCACCTGACCGCGCTGGCGAGCTGGATTTTCGACACCTTCGCGGAGGACCCGCTGATGCTGGCGGTCGCGGTCATCTGGGTCTCGGCCATCGCGTCGGCGATTATCGACAATATTCCCTTCGCCGCAGCGATGATTCCAGTAATCCACAAGCTGGGCGATCTAAGTGTGGACGAGATCACAGGCATCCCTGCGATTAACACCGCACCTCTCTTCTGGGCGCTGGCAATGGGGTGCGGCTTCGGCGGCAACGCCACACCTATCGGTTCCTCAGCCAACGTAATGACCGTCTCCATCAGCGAGCGCGGCGGCCACACGATTACGACCGCCGAATGGATGCGAGTAGGGCTGCCGGTGATGGTGATTACCTGCGCCGTCGCGACCATCTTCATGGTCCTCTTCTACGACTCGCTCTACGTCAATCCCTGAGCTATTATTGAGCGGCAGACGGCGCAGTCCTCCGCAGCGCTAACGGCGGTTCCGCACTCTGCGCAACGCGCACGCTCGCGGAAGCGTTCCAACCATGCTGCGCGCAGCTCCGGTTCATCAGCTTCCATCGCGTGCCGCAGCTCCTCGTCCGCACCTTCCAGTGCAGTCAAGTGTTCCAGCCTCGGCATTGCCGCGACAGTGTACGGTTGTGGCCGCAATAGCGGCGCCATGAATACTCCGGCAATGAAGCCAGCAGCGTGCGCGATATGCCCTACGCCGTCACTGATGCCTGCCGCGACGTAGGCGGTCTCGCCGCCCATAAAGACCAGCGCCGCCAGCAGCACCGGTACACGGGGCAGGAAGAGCGGCCCCAGCAGCATCGGAATTTCATCGCGCGGATAGAGCAGCGCGAAGGCGCCCATCACTGCGAAGACCGCCCCCGAAGCACCGATGTGGATGCCACTCTCACCCTGCCACAGCGCCAGCAGCCCGCTCACCAGCGAGGCAAGCAGTCCGCCCGCGAAGAAGACGATGAGCAGCCGGCGCGTGCCGATACGCTCCTCGAAGGGTGCGCCGAGCAGCAACAGCACCAACATGTTCATCAGCAGGTGCAGCGGCCCCGCGTGCAGGAACATTGCGGTTACGAGCGTCGCCCATTCCGCGCCGGGCTGCGCCAGGTAGCTGGGGCGGAACCCCAGCTCGAGCCAAGTGGCCACCGGAGCTCCCGCCAGCCACCACGCGCCGAAGAGCGCGAAGTTGGCCAGCACCAACGCCTGCGCCGCGTACATCCGGGCGCGCAGCCCGCCGACCAGCACCGCCGCTGCCAGCAGTAGCAGCAGCAGGGAGAGCACACTCATTATCGGGGACGAGCGCAGCGGCGGTTAAGACTCACGCTAGGGCAGGGGGTTGGGACCTCCGGAGAGGCCCCCCGTGGCGCTTGGAGCGCCTGTTTATGCGTCTTCCCGGCGGCGGAGGGCTACACCCAGGCCAGCCAGGAGGGATGCCATGCTGAGGCCGAAGAGGGTCAGCGCGAACGACGGAGTCGAATCGGACGCTGCCACAATCGAGACGGTGCCGCTGATGACGTTGTCGTCCTGCTGATTCAGGAACTCGTCATGGTGAGTGCGGCCGTCCGCGATGTCCTTGGTCTCGAGCATCGGGTTGATCTGAGCGAAGACGGTCACGTCCCAGTACTCGCCGCCGTTACCCTTCTCTGCGCCCTTCTCAGGAATGAAGGGATCGATCCAGGTGATTGAAGCGGTGCTGTAGGTCAGGACCTTGTTGTCCACCTTCTTCTGCTCGGACAGCACGGCTATGGGCGCCATCTGTGCAATCTCGGTGTCACCGATGCGGGTAACCCGCTTCATGCCGTCCGGGAAGGAGACCATCTTGCCGCCCTTGGGGTCGTAGACGTAGAAGACGACCAGCACATCCTGTGCGTAGTTGCCGTCGTTCTCGGCCGTAACCCGGATAGTGACGCCGTTGTCGTCGCCCTCGAGGACCGCAATGCGGTCAACCGAGATGTCGGTCAGCGAGAACTGAGGCGGCCGGATGAAGAGCGACGCTGAGAGCGGCTCGTCCATGTCCGCGTTGTTCGCGGTGTCCTTGCCGTTCAGTTTGATGTCGAACTCCCGGTTGCCGGCAGGCTCGCCAGTGGCCCAGACGAAGTCGGGGGCCCAGATGGAGAGGGTGATGGTCACCTGCTGGTCAGCATCCAGCGGGATGCTGGTGGTTCCGTCTATCGAGGAAGTGGTTACCGGTGCTCCAGAGCTGGAGTCGGTCACCGCTCGGTAGATGTCCCAGTCAGAGGTGTCGTATGCACTGCCTCCCGCCACGAGTGCCGGAGTGATTTCCAGCACGTTGGCAAGGGTTCCGATGTTGCGTGCGGTGTAGATGACGTCCACGGTCAGTGAGGGGTAGATTTCGTACACACGCGTGTCGTGGTCGACCTTGTCCCAGAAGATACCGTGCTCAAGCGCACGGACCACCTTGACGCCCCCAATGGAGGCGCTACCCAGCGGACCCTTCGCCTGGAAGACAAAGGAGTACTGGTTATCTGGTGCAGGGTCGTAGTCCATCCCGTTCAGGCCCAGCTTGCTGGTGTCGAGGTGGATGTAGTAGGGATTCCAACCGTCCGAGTCACCCGCCAGCGAGCCGCCGACGGCGCTGTGGTCGCTTCCATCGACTATCGTGAAGCCGTTGGGTTCCCAGAGTGCAACGGTCCTGCCGCTGTCGAAGGAGTGACCCTTCTGCTGTGCGAAGACCATGACCTCGTTGCCGGCGCTCATGTCGTAGTTGGCCCAGAACATGAGGTAGCTGTCATCGGTCCAGAGTGGCACATAGTTGGTACGCGCCTGCTCGGTCGCGACTGCCGCCGCGACGACCACGATTGTGCCAGCCATCAGATTGTGGAAGCCACAGTAGTAGGTGAAAGTCCCTACTTCGTTGAAGGTCAGCGAAGCACTCTCGCCTGCGGTGAGCGTGATTTCAGGCCAGTCACCACCAGTGGAGGTCACTGTGTGGGTAATGGTGTCGTCGTTGGTCCAGGTGATGGTAGTTCCGAGCAAGGCCTCAACATAGCCGGGGCTGTAGCCGCCGACCTGGCCAACGATTGAGATGCCCATGTCATCTGTAACCACGTCGGTTTCGTCCCAGCTTACCGAGAGAGCACCGTCACCGACTGAGGCAGGTTCGCCTGCCGCGTCAGCCCAGTTCTCTCCGCCGGTCAGCAGCGGGGTGCCGAGATCCTGCTCGGCACCTACCAGCAGCATGTGGCTGGCATCGTTGTTCGTCCCGAACAGGTCCTTCAGCGTGTCGCCCGTACCGGGTGTGGCCAGTTTGACACCGATGGTGTACATACCGGGCGTAGAGATACCAGGGAAGCTTATGCTGAAAGTGCCAGTCTCACTAGCCATCGGCAAATTGCTGAGGGAGTAGGAACTGTCACTCCAGACGGTGTTCCCGTCAGAGTCTATCGCGTAGGCGTAGATGTCAGCGCTGCTGATTGGACCGCCAGTGCCAAGGTCGCCCATGCCCACGTTCTTGAAGCTCGTGGTGATGGTTGAACCCTCGCCCAGCTCCAGCTTGTAGGGCATGCTGGAGGAGGTCTGCTCGATGTCGAAACCGAGAGCGTAGATACCAACCTCGTCAACAAACCAGGCCGGATCCCAGTCGGGGTAAGATCCACCCAAGTGGAAGCTGACTGACGTGTCGTCCATTCCCGTACCGGTGAAGGTGTCGAGTCGCGCCTGCGACTCAGTCCAACCTCCCGAAGAAGCCACGAACGCCGGCATGTTATTCAGCGGGTTGCCGTAGAAGAGATAGTTGTAGATAGTGCCGCCATACAGGTTGCCCTGGGTTGGCGTCACAAGGCTCCGGGTGGAGCTGGAACCGGATGGGCCGGCAGTCGATATGTCAACGTTGCCACCTTCGTAATAGTACGCGGCAAAGGCGCTGACGGAGGCGTAGAATGCATACCGGTGCTTGAACACCATCTTGGACGAGGTCGCCTGCGACAGATCTATCGAGGGCGAGTTAAGCCGTGCGTCGTCACCGTTCTGGGGAGTGCCGAAGGTATCGTCGCCAAGACCCCAAGAGGCTGCGCCAGCATAGACCTGAGACGTCTGAGTATGCCAGTCTGCTGTACCCTTCGTAAGAGTGGTTGACCAGCCGTCCGCGTAGAGGTCGCCTGTGCCACCGTTGACACAGCCAGCACACGTCTTCTCAGCTTCAGCGTCGGTGTATGCCACGGTGAACATGGTCTCACGCGATACATCGCGCTTGTTATCACCGGGGAACTCGTCTACTGCAGGGTCACCGTTGTCATCGAGGTAGCCGTTAATCCAAGTCTCTACCCGCACCTTGTACTGGCCGGGGACACTGAAGTGGTAGTTCCAGTTGAGCTCCTTGGCCTCGCCACTGGCGAATGCCCCACCAGTACCCTCACCAGAGATGGCGACTGTGTTCTGGTAAACTATATCTGCCAAATCGGTGCCGGTGATATTCAGGTTGTCAATCACCCACTTCTCACCGTCATACGGCCACATGTTGTCCCAGAACCCGAAGTGGAACCGGAAGGCGACATTATCCTCGCCGATATAATCAGCGAGGCTGAACTCACTCTCAACCCAGTCACCGTCTGGCCACCCTGACGAGCCACCGCTCGTGCCGACGAAAGCATCCTGTCCAAAGAGCGGATTGCCCCAACCAGCGTAGTTGTAGATTTGTCCGTTGTATCCACTGGTCGGAACTACCGTGGTCCAAGTTTCCGAACCCGCCGTGGACGAGTCGTAGTCTGTAGAGATTTCGACGATTCCGCCGTTCGGGTTGTAGCCCATCCCACTAGTCCAGTGGAAATTCCAGCGGTGCAGCATGGTCATCTTGGCGTCATCCGGAGCCGAACTCAGATCGTACGACTCGGTAACCAGGAAGCCCTCACCACCGGCGTAGTACATCGCGAACTCACCGTTGTTGGTGTTGCCAGGACCCCAAGCGTCAGACCCGTCAAAGCCATCCTGTCCAGAGGGGAATGTCCAGCCAGGCTGGCTGCTCCAGGAAGAGCCGGGAGTCGTATAGGATGCAGTCCAGGGGTGGTTCGAAGCTGTGTAGCTGTCATGATCCTCGGCAATCAGGTTAGTGACGTCCTCGGTTCCGATAGTAACGCGTGCCATGGACGTCCCAGCGGTCTGGGGATTGACACCCGCGTTAATCACGGTGGTGCCAATATCGGGGTTGCCGTTGATCGGAATCGGGTCGACTACGTCGGGGGCCGCAATAGCAAGGTTGTCGTTGTAGACCACACCGGTAATAGCGATGTCATCCAACCGGTAGAAGCCGTTGGAGTAGGTGCCGAAGGCAACGGTGGACCAACCGACGTGCCAGCGGATGCGGACGTCGTCCTGTCCTACGTAGGGGGTCAGATCGAAGCTCTTCTTCTCCCACGCCTGTGGCGAGGGTGTGTAGGTGAAGGCACCGCCCGCACTACCATAATTGGTAAACGCGGGGTAGCCCCCGAGCGGGTTCGCGTAGAACGCGTAGTTGTAGATTGACTGGGTATAGCCACCAATAGGCGCAAATATGCCCCATGTCTCGCCACCGTCTTCCGAAATTTCGACGACCACTCCGTCGTACGTGTAATAGAAGTAGTACGAGTGCCAGAAGGTCAATTCAGCCGAAACCGGCATTTTCAAGTCGAGGTTGCCTGTGGAGGCCCACGGATCGCCTGGACTGGTCTGGTCGTACTTGCTACCACTGTCGAGCGAGCAGGGTGCAGAATGAGCGTCCTTATTGTCTGCGCTCCAGATTGAAGCACCCGAATAGTCACGACCGAAAAGCCAGTCGCTAGCGTCGCAGTCATCAAAGTTTTCCGAGACGATAACGAACTTGACGTCGCGGAATACGCTGAAGCGGTTGTCCGAGAGGTCCTCGTCGTTATAGTCGTCGATGATGTTCATCGAGACGCCGACCATAGCGCCCGACTTCAGGCCGTTCGCCGCAGGCGTGAACGGGGAGAAGGTTAGCGTTTTGGTCTCCTTGAAGTCAATCGAGGCAATCGTCTTGGTCTCATCGACGAAGGTCTGGTCGATATCAACCAAATCAACCGACACGTCATCGAGGCGGAAGTAGCTGTTGTAGTACAACCATGCGGAGGCGTACCAGTACTGGTTGTAGGCCACTGTCCAGCGTACCTTAACGTCGGGGAAGCCTGTGTAATCGGTCAGGTCTACCTCCGTGTAGTCCCACTTGCACTCCTGCCGGCAGGCCACATCGAAGCCGCCGAGGCCGCCGTTGTAGGCGTAGTAGGTGTATGCCTGCTTCATGACTACCTCTTCGGGGGTGTTGTACCACGACATAATCTGGCCGTTGATACCACTAACATAGCCACCAGTGGTGAACTTGTCCTTCTCAATGTACTCCCACGTAGTACCGCCATCGGTCGAAGCCTCCAGGATAGCGCCCTCGTACCGGAAGTAGAAGAAGTACGAGTGCTTGAACTTGAGGGTCATGCCAACTGCGGTCGAGGCGTCAATTGAGGGGGTCGAAAGGTGGCTCAGCATCGCATCCTGCGGTCCTAGCACCTTGTCAAGACTACCGTCCGAAAGGTCATAGTAGCCGATCTTGTCGTAAGCGTTGAAGAAGTAGTACTCACGGAAGTGGTACATGCTGCTGACGTAAACGTGGGTGTCGGTCATGGCAATCGAACCCACGTAGGTGTTCCAGCCACCGCCATAATCTGCTACTACGGTGGACCAGGAGCAACTCGTGGTCGAAATCTTCTTCAGGCCACCATAGAAGCTGGTGTAGTAATAACCTGACGTGTAGACAGAGCCCTCATAGACATCGACACTGCTCGAGTAGTACAGATACCCGGGGCCACCGTACGTGCAGTCAGTATATGAGTTGGCGCTGTAGCTGCCGCCGGAGCTGCGAGTGTACTTCCGCAGTGTTGACTGGGTGTAATGGCGCCAGATCATCCAGATGTCACCAGTGTCGTCATCTACGTCCAAATCTTCCCAGTAGTAGGAACGTGATTTGCCGTTACCGTAGCGGAAGGAGCCATCAAGCGAGCCATCATCTGCGTCCAGCTTGACTATCTTGGTATTCGCGGTCTGGAAGTGGACCTGCAGCGCGAAGACCTGCCCGTCATAGTAGGTAATTCCGGTCCCGTACTTGATTGTCGACCCACCCGTAGTCCATAGAAGGGTACCAGTCGAACTGAACTTCTTTACCCACGTGTTGGTACAATACAGGTAACCTATGCCCGAACAGCGGCCTATCACGTAGATATTGCCACTTGAATCGGTGGTCACGTCCAGCGGGTTGGTAAGGCCCTGAATGACAACTGTTCCGGAGTTGGAACTGTCAAACTTCCATATCTGCCCATGCAGCCTGTCGGCAACATAGAGGTGGGTGCCGTCATGGTGAAGGCGCGTACTGTCGTCGAACATGCCGCCAACTGCAGCCTCCTTACGGCCGGACGACATGGAGCGATCGGATGTGTCACCGTCATTGTAGTAGTCGTCGCCGTAGTTGTAGTTGCTAACGTGTGCGCCCTGGCTGTCATTAATGTCTCCTGTCCAGAGGTCAGCACCGTGAGTTGCACTGGAGGTGAAGGCACCGGGGCCAGAGTCGAAGTCCTCGTCAATAACTGTGTTGACTGAAGTTGAGAACACCTTGGCGTTGACGCCAACGTCGGTCTGGGTGTCAGTACCCTTGTTAACCACGCTGGTCGACATCGTGTTCTCGGTCGCCAGCGAGAGCGGATCCGGGACAGATGGATTTTCCAGTTTCAGTTGGTCCACTGGGGGCGGAGGTGGGTAGAACATAATGGCCTTGTTGTTGTACGAGGAGCTCATCTGGGAGTAGGCATAGCTCAGGCCATCGCCCTTTGCCTGGATACCAATCGAGACTGTCTCGTAGGTACCTGCTCCGTAGAATGTACCATCCTGGTATTGGTAAACGATGTTACCATTCTCGTGCACGATGGCCTGGAAGGTAGTCGTGTCAGACGAGGTGCAGTAGTAGTACATGTTCATCTTGTTCCAGGTGATTACCAGCTTCCGGTCGGGAGCTGTGCCTAATGTCTCGTACTTGATGTCTGCGCCACTTGCGCAGTAACGGTAGTCCTGCCAGTAGGGTGAGAGCATGGTGCCAGCAATCCCGGTCCATGGCATTAGGTATGGAACCCAAGCGTAACTGACAGAGGGTGCGTCAAACGTGAACCACCCATTGTCACCACCGACGTAGAATTCGTCGTAGTCTACACCGTAATAGGTTATGGTGAAGCCCATGTCGAATGCACTGGTGACATAGTCACCGGGATTCCCTATGGATGTCCCAGTACTCAGGATATCAATCCAGTCATACGACACTTTACCATCCGATTCTGTACTGTCGGTAAAGCTGTATCCGGAGGTATCTGGTCCTCCGGTCTTGGCCGCAGCATTGGGCGCCAGCAGCACGAACGTGCTGGTGACCATGGTTACGGCGACTACGAAGGCAACGAGCCTTGCAGTCCAGGCGATATAGTTCTCTGTACGAGTTTCTTGCATATGACACACCTTGGTTGAGTCCTTGTCTCAGCGGGCAGGATACCCACTGAAGGGTTCTCATCACGCGGCCCGGTTCATATAAAACGTTCGCCCGCCCCGAAAACAGGCTAAGCGATAAAGCAGGGGGAGGGCTGCACCGTCGTGAAAGTCGGGGTACTGGCACTGCAGGGAGCGGTCAGCGAGCACTGTCGGGCGCTGGCGGCGTGCGGCGCTCGCGTGGTGGAGGTGAGAACGCCCGCAGAACTGGCAAAAGTGGACGGCCTGGTGATGCCGGGCGGCGAGTCCACAACGCTGCGCCACCTGCTGCAAAACGGGGGATTGTGGGAGCCGCTGCTGGCATGGGAAAAACCCATCCTGGGAACCTGCGCCGGCGCCATCCTGCTCGGCCGCGGAAGCGAAACGCTCGGTCGGATGGCGATGGAACTGGACCGCAACGCCTACGGGCGGCAGCAGGAGTCGTTCGAAGCCGACGTCGCGCTGGAGGCGGGCGAGCCGTTTCCCGGGATTTTCATCCGGGCGCCCGTCATCATCTTCACCGACGATAACTGCACCCCGATAGCGTGGCACAACGGAAATATCGTGGGCGCTGTGCAGCCGCCACACATGGCGCTCACGTTCCACCCCGAGCTGACCGGCGACCGGCGGCTGCACCAGCGCTGGCTGGAGATGGTACCACGGTAACTGACCCGAAAGGCCGCCCGCAGCCGGGCTACGAGCGGCACATCTTCATCTGCGGGCACGAGCGGCCGCCCGATGCCGCGCGCCCCTGCTGTGCCGGGCGCGGCAGCCTGACGGTACTGAAGCAGATGAAGGCGGCCGCGCGCGAGGCGGGCCTGACGGGAGTGCGGGTGCAGAAGTCGGGCTGCCTCGATTTCTGCGAGAACGGCATCTCCTGCGTGGTCTACCCGGAAGGCGTGTGGTATCGCATCGCCGACCCGGAGCGCGACGTGCCGGAAATCGTCGAGCGGCACCTGCGCCACGGAGAGGTCGTCGAGCGGTGCCTGATGAAGTTCTGAGTTCTCGACGATTATTATTTAAAAAAATGGGCTTCGTGAAAGGATGGTGGTGCGCGGGGCAGGATTCGAACCTGCGAACCCCTGAGGGAGAAGGTCTTGAGCCTTCCGCGATTGGCCAGACTATGCGACCCGCGCCCTGCGGCCGAAGGTCGGGGGTATTTTAGCCGCGTGTCGCTGCCCGGGGCATGGGCAAGCCAAAGTGGTGGGGCCGCGCCTGCGACGAACTGCGCGCGGGCGACCCGGTGCTAGGGGCGATTATCGACTGCTTCCCGGGCGAGCAGCTCGAGCCGCGCGCGGAGCCGTTCTTCACGCTCGCGCGCGCGGTAGCAGGGCAGCAGATTTCGGTCCAGGCGGCGCAGACCGTCTGGGGCCGGCTCGAGGCGATTTGCGACGGGGCGGTCACCATTGAGACGGTGCTCGCACGCAGCGTGGAGCAGCTACGGCCGGCGGGGCTTTCGCAGCGCAAGGCGGAATACATCCATGGGCTAGCGCGGGACCGGGAGGTGTGGGACATTGACTGGATCCCGCTCGACGACGAGGCGGCGATTGCACAACTCTGCCGACTGCGCGGGGTGGGGCGCTGGACGGCGGAGATGTTTCTGATGTTTCACCTGCTACGGCCCGACGTACTACCGCTGGACGACCTCGGAATAGTGGCGGGAATGCGGCTCGCCTACGGCGAAGCGCTCGAGAGTGCGGAGCTGCGCGAAATTGGTGCGGTGTGGCGGCCGTGGCGGTCGGTCGCGGCGTGGTACCTCTGGCGCTCGCTCGACCCGGAGCCGGTCGAGTACTAGTCGGCGCCGTCGCGTGGCTGCGCCTTCGCGACGGCGCCGATGGTGTGACGCACCAGTCGTGCCGCAAGCGCAGCGGTGTTGCCGTTGTCGGCGGGCGGGCAGGTCTCGACGCAGTCGAAACCAACTAGCCTGTCGCTCAGGAAGTTGAGCACCTGCAACACTTCGTAGGGAGTCATGCCGAACGGCTCGGGAGTGCCGACGCCGGGGGCGAAGGCAGGGTCAATCGCGTCCATATCAAGGCTCAGGTAGAGCGGGCCGTCGATCGCCTCGACCAGGTCGGAGAGGTGTTCGCGCAGCTCGGTCCAGCCCGTCTCGACGTAGTGCAGCCCATCCTCGCGCGCCGTGTGCAGCTCTTCGCGCGAGAGCGAGCGGATGCCAAGGGAACGGACGCGCTCGGGGCCGACGATTTCGGAGACGCGGCGCGTCGTCGCGGCGTGCGACCACTTCGCGCCCTGATAGCCGTCGCGATAGTCGAGGTGCGCGTCGAGGATGACAACGCCCAGCTCCGGGAACTGGCGCTTCAGCGCGGCGACTGCCGGGGGGGTGAGCGAATGCTCGCCGCCGAGGCCGACCGGGAACTTGCCGGCAGCGCCGATGCGGCCAACGATTTCCTCGATGGCACTGTTGTTGGCCGCCTGATCGGCGACTGCTTCGACGTCGCCCCAGTCGTGGGCCGGGATGTCGCGCAGGTCAAGGCCGAGCTCGTTGAGCCATGACTCGAAGTTGTGACTGTGGAAACGAATCGCCTCGGGGCCATCGGCGGTGCCCTTACGGAAACAGGCGGTGCCATCGAAAGGGTAGCCCCAGATTACGAAACGCGCGTCGTCGAAAGCCGCTTCAGCGTCGGCAAAAAACTCAGGCACGCGTGACCAGCCGCCGCCCCATCGCCTGCAGGAAGCGGATTTCACTGCCGGGCTCGAGGCTGCCCTGGAACTCCTCGGGGATGTCGGCCATCGGGATGGTAAATGTCTCCCAGGTCTCCAGATCCATGAATTGCACCTCAGCACCCATGTGCGCCAGCACCTGCCCCTTGCGGTTGTCCACCTGCGGCACGTGCAGCTTGTGCTTGACAGGGTGGACCAACGACCGCTTGGTGCCGTCGAAGATTCCGACTGCGACGATGCGCGCCTTGGCTTCACCGTGCTTGCCGGGCTTGGAGGTGATGTACTCGACAATCCGGCACGGGGCGTCATCGACGAGGATATAGCGTCCTACCTTGAGCGACCGAATTTCCTGGATGCTGGTGGTCATGGTTGCACTCCGCGGACGGGGAGCTAGTCCTCGCGCAGCAATCCGGCGGTGCGGAGCTCGTGCTTGATGTTGCGGACGGCGTTCTTGATGTCGTTGACCTCGCGCGCGCCGACACAGACCATCTTGCCACTGCCGAAGAGCAGCAGCACGACCTTCGGGTCAGCCATGCGGTAGACCAGCCCCGGGAACGCCTCGGGCTCGTATTCGACATTTTCGAAGCCGAGCGACATCGCAATCTGAATCAGGTTGAGCGTCGACTCAAGATTGGTAGTGGCGACGATGTTCTGGATAACGATGTCGGGCTCGTCATGGACTGGCATCTTGAGCTTGCGCAGCTTGGCCACCACCTTGTTGATGGCGACATGCACATCCGGAATCGAGCGTGCACCGGTGCAGACTACCTTCCCGCTGCGGAAGATGAGCACCGCCGTCTTGGGCTCTTTAAGCTTGTAAATCAGCCCCGGAAACCGGTCCTGATCATATTCGGCACCTTCGAGCTGGAAGGCGATGTCCTGCAACATCAATTCCTTACCAATCGAGGCGCTGGCCACGACGTTGACTACTGTTATTTCTGCCATGGTAAACTCCTAAGGGGCGCCTATATAAGTCTGCTATATAAAGCTTAAATACGTTTCAGCACGCGTCCGAAAACCGTTCCGCGACCTTTTTAGCGCACCCTGCGTGGCGCCGCCGGCGGGGCCCGTAGGGTAGCTTGGTCCATCCTTCGGCGTTCGGGACGCCGGTACTCCAGTTCAAATCTGGGCGGGCCCACCATTTCGCTGTGGCGAGCCGCTCAGAGCGGTTCGCCCGCCTCGAACAGCGTCTCGAAAATCTGTCCCGAGAGCCGCGCCAGCTCTTCGTGGTGTAGCCAGAGCCCGAGCAGGTGCGCCGTTGATTCCGGCTTCTCGAGCCCGCCAATCAGCAGCTCGGCCTGGTCGATGATGAACATCCCCGCGGCGGGGGTCGCGGCGCGGCGGATTTCGTACTTGCCGGGGAGCCGCGCTAGGTCCAGCGGCGCCTCGCCCAACGGGAAGAGCAGTCGCACGCGGACGCCGGCGTGCGAGGCGCTCGCGAACGCACGGCAGAGCGAGTCGGGGATGGCGGAGGGCAAGAAGGCGGCGATTCCGTCGAGGCTCTCGGTCGCGCGCAGGCACATCTCCTCGACCTGCTGGAAGACACCCATATCGCGTACTGTCACCGACTCGGTGTAGGAGCGCTCCTGCGTCTCGTAGAGTGGAATCAGCGTCTCCTCGGCGGCGGCGCAGGCCGCCTCGACTTCGTGCAGCCGCATCTCGGCCAGCCGACGCGGGTTCTCGGGCGCGTAGGTGCGGGGGTGCACCGAGACCTGGTGCGCCGCGCCTCGCGCAACAAGGTTGTCCAGGATGCCGTAAATCCGAGCGCGCGAGAAGGCACAACCGCGGCTGATGTCCCCGACGCTGGCTTCGCCAGCCCGGAGCAACAGCCGGTACACCTCCGCCTCGCCCTCGGAAAGCCCCAGCGTGTGAAGCACGGCATCCGGACGGTGTGGTGTGGTGTCCACGCCCCCGTAAAAGGGTTCTTCTATATAAATGTTTTATTTTATTAAACTATTATATATGGGGGGGATTGGGGCCTAATGAGCAAAGCGGTGATTGCAGGCTACGCCCGTTCGCCCTTCGCCCCGGCGCACAAGGGTGCGCTGGCGAAGGTGCGGCCTGATGAACTGATGGCGCAGGTCGTACGCGGGCTGCTCGAGCGGAGCGGCGTCGACCCGGCCGGGCTGGAGGACCTGATTATCGGCTGCGCATTCCCAGAAGGCGAGCAGGGGCTCAACGTGGCGCGCATCGTCGGTTTCCTTGCGGACTTGCCACCATCGGTAGCGGGGACGACGGTGAACCGCTTCTGCGGGTCGTCGATGCAGGCTGTCCACATGGCGGCCGGCGCAATCGCGACCGGTGCGGGCGAGGCGTTCGTCTGCGGCGGAGTCGAGTCGATGTCGCGGGTGCCGATGATGGGGTTCAACCCGCTGCCGCATCCGGGGCTTTACGAGCGCGCGCCCGAAGTCTACATCAACATGGGGCTGACCGCCGAGAACCTGGCGCGCAAATACGATATTTCGCGCGAAGCGCAGGAGGCATTCGCGCTCGAGTCTCAGCAGCGCGCGGTGCGCGCTGCGAACGACGGTAGTTTCGAGGCTGAAATTGTGCCCATCGAGAACGGCGACGGCCCGGTCGCCGCCGACGGCTGCCCGCGTCCCGATACTACCGCCGAGGCACTGGCGGCGCTGAAGCCCGCCTTCGACGCCAAAGGCAGCGTAACGGCCGGCACCTCGTCGCCACTGACCGACGGTGCGGCGGCGGTGCTGGTGACTTCGGCCGACTACGCCAGACGCCACAAACTGACCGTCATGGCGCGCATCCGCGCCACTGCCGTCTCGGGCTGCGCGCCCGAAATCATGGGCATCGGCCCCGTTGAGGCGACCCGCAAGGCGCTCGACCGCGCCGGGCTGGAGCTGGGGCAGATGGACCTTGTCGAACTCAACGAAGCGTTCGCGGCGCAGTCGCTCGCGGTGCTGGACAAACTGGGGCTATCGCACGCCAGGGTGAACCTAGACGGCGGCGCGATTGCGCTGGGCCACCCTCTGGGGGCGAGCGGCGCGCGCATCACCGGCAAGGCGGCAGCGCTGCTCCAGCGCGAGGGCGGACGCTACGCGCTGGCGACGATGTGCATCGGCGGCGGGCAGGGCATCGCGACGGTGCTCGAGGCGGCGTGATGGAGCGCGTAGCAGTCATCGGCTCGGGCGTTATGGGCGCCGGCATCGCGGCGCACCTGGCCAACGCTGGTGTGAGTGTGGAATTGCTCGACATTGTCCCGCAAGGCGCCGCGGACCGCGACGCCTTGGCGCGCAGCGCAATAGCACGGCTGCGCAAGGCGAAGCCGGCACCGCTGATGCATGCGGATTTTGCCGAGCGCATCCGGCCCGGCAACCTGGAGGACCATCTCGGTCGCGTCGCCGAGGCGGACTGGATTGTCGAGGTAGTTCTCGAAGACCTGAATATAAAGCAGAATGTGTTCAAACAGCTCGAAAAAGTCCGCAAGGACGGCAGTATCATCAGCTCCAATACCTCGACCATTCCGTGCGCGCAGCTCACGAAGGGGATGGGCAAGCGCTTCGCGCGCGACTTCATGATCACCCACTTCTTCAATCCGCCGCGCTACCTGCGGCTGCTGGAGATTGTGCCTTCACCGACGATGGAGCCGGAGCGGCTTGCCGCCTTCCGGGACTTCGCCGACCGGCGGCTCGGCAAGGGGGTCGTGGTTTGCAATGACACGCCGGGATTCATCGGCAACCGCATCGGCGGCTACTGGATGCAGTGCGCCATCAACGCCGCGATTGAAATGGGGCTGACCGTCGAGGAGGCGGACGCCGTCATGGGTCGCCCGATAGGCGTGCCGAAGACCGCGGTGTTCGGACTGCTCGACCTTGTGGGGCTGGATTTAGTGCCGCACATCGCCGAAAGCATGCTGGCGACGCTGCCCGCCGAGGACGATTACCGGCGCGTCGTCACCGAAGCCGAAGCTAACGGCATCGCCGCCACCATCTCCGGGATGATTGCGGCCGGCTACACTGGCCGCAAGGGGAAGGGCGGCTTCTACCGGCTCAACCGCAACGACGGTCGCAAGGTGAAGGAGGCGCGCAGCCTGAAGACGGGCGAATACGCGCCCGCCAACCGCCGTGTTGCGCTCGAGTCGCCCAAGGCGGCGAAACAGGGGCTGCGCACGCTTGTGGAATATCCCGACCGCGGCGGCGAGTTTGCGTGGAAAGTGCTGTCGCAGACGCTCGCCTACACCGCGTCGCTGCTCCCCGAAATCGCCGTCGCGCCAGCCAACGTTGATGCGGCGATGCGACTCGGCTATGGCTGGAAGCGCGGGCCGTTCGAGATGCTTGACGAGCTCGGTGTGGAGTGGTTCTGCGAGCGACTGGCTGCTGATGGCTCTGCAGTGCCGCCACTGCTGGCGCACGGCAAGCCGCTCTACGACGGCGAGACGCAGCTACTGGCCGACGGCAGCTACATCGCGGTCCCGCGCGACGCGGGTGTTCTGTGCGTCGCTGACCTACGCCGGGCGGACAAACCGCTGGCGAGCAACGCGTCGGCTTCGCTATGGGACGCGGGCGACGGGATCGCGCTGCTCGAATTCCACAGCAAGATGAACGCAATTGACCCGCTCGGGCTGGAAATGGTTGCCGAGGCAGTCGAAGTCGTGGAGGGGGGCGACTTCGTGGGTCTGGTGGTCGGCAACGACGGCGAGCACTTCTCGGCTGGCGCCAATATCGGGCTGGCGCTCTTCGTCGCCAACGTCGGCGCGTGGGACGAAATCGGTAAGATGATTAGCGGCGGGCAACTCGCATTCATGACGCTCAAGCACTCCAGCTTCCCGGTCGTCGGCGCGCCGAGCGGGCTCGCTATCGGCGGCGGCTGTGAGGTACTGCTGGCGTGCGACGTGATTCAGGCGCACTCCGAGACTTACACCGGGCTGGTCGAGGTCGGCGTCGGGCTGGTACCCGCGTGGGGCGGTTGCAAGGAGATGCTGCGCCGCTGGGCCGCGGCCGGACCGCATGGGCCGATGGCGCCGGTAACAAAGATATTCGAGAACGTCGGCACCGCCAAGGTAGCGACGAGCGCGTTCGAGGCGCGCGACATGCAAATCCTGCGCGACGGCGATGGAATCACGATGAACCGCGACCGCGTGCTGGCCGACGCCAAGACGCGCTGTCTGGAAATGGTCGACGGCTACGAGCCGCCGGAAATGGCGACACATTGCCTGCCGGGGGCGTCAGGCCGCACGGGGCTCGAGATGGCGGTCGCCGATTTGCGGCGCGCGGGCAAGGCGACGCCGCACGACGAGGTCGTCGCGGGGCAGCTGGCTATCGTGCTGAGCGGCGGCAATACCGACCCGACCGAGGAGCTGGATGATTCAGATATCCTTGATTTGGAGCGCGAGGCGTTCATGACACTGGTGCGCCTGCCGCCGACGCTGGCGCGGATTGAGCATATGCTCACGACGGGGAAACCGCTGAGGAACTGAAATGAAATACCGCGTGCCAAAACGGGAGTTCGAGTTCGTCCTGCGCGAAGTGCTGGAAGTCGAGCAGCTGACGCAGTTCCCGATCTTCGAGGAGGCGACCTGGGAAATGGTGCAGATGATTATCGACCAGGTGGCCGAAATCGCCGAGGACATCTGGTTCCCGGGCAACCAGCTCGGCGACCAGGTTGGCGCCAAATTCAAGGATGGCGAGGTGACGCTCCCGCCTGAGTTCCACGACGCCATCAACGCCATCCGCGACACGGGGCTGGTGACGCTCTTCGCCCATCCCGAGTATGGCGGGATGGGGTTCCCGACCGCCTTCGAGGTGCTGGGCGACGAGGTGATGTGCGCGACCAACATGGCGCTGGCGACCATGACCGGGCTTACCAAGGGCGCCTACCGCTGCATCCACCAGTATGGCAGCGACGAACTCAAGTCGCTCTACCTGCCGAAAATGGTCAGTGGCGAGTGGTTCAGCACCATGTGCCTGACCGAGGCGCACTGTGGGACCGATTTGGGGCTGCTGCGCACGAAGGCGAAGCCCGATGATGAAGGCAGCTACCGGCTCGACGGCGAGAAGATTTTCATCACCGGCGGCGAGCATGACCTGACCGAGAACATCCTGCACCTGACACTGGCGCGGCTGCCCGGTGCGCCGCAGGGCGTCAAGGGCATTTCGCTCTTCCTGGTGCCCAAGTTCATCCCCAACGCCGACGGGGCACTGGGCGAGCGCAACGGTATCCGCGCACTCTCAATTGAGGAGAAGATGGGGTGCAAGGGCTCCCCGACCTGTGTTATCGCGCTCGAGGATGCGCGGGGCTGGCTGATTGGCGAGGAAAATCGCGGGCTGCGCGCGATGTTCGCGATGATGAACCACGAGCGGCTGGCGGTTGGCATGGAGGGCGTCGGCGTCGCTGAAATCGCCTACCAAAACGGGCTGGCCTACGCACTGGACCGGCTGCAGGGGCGCGACCTAGGAGGGGGCCGGTATCCGGAGCAGGAGGCGGACCCGCTGATAGTGCATCCCGACATCCGGCGGATGCTACTGCGCGCCAAGTCGCTCATCGAGGGGATGCGCTGTCTGGCGGTCTGGACCGGGATTTCGATTGACCACTCGCTGGCGGACCCCGACGAGGCAATACGCGAGGAGAACGGCGAACTGGTCGAAATCCTGACGCCGATTGTCAAGGCGCTCTGCACTGACCTGGGGTGCGAAATCACCAACGACATGCTGCAAATTTACGGCGGCCACGGCTACATCCGCGAGCACGGCATGGAGCAATTCGTGCGCGACCTGCGGATTGCCCCCATCTGGGAAGGTACCAACGGCATCCAAGCACTTGACTTGGCGGGACGCAAGCTGCCGCGCGACATGGGGCGGCTGCTGCGTCGCTTCTTCCACCCCGCGCTGGAGTTTGTCGAGCAGCATCGCGACGACCCCGACCTGAAGGAGTTTGTCGAGCCATTTGCGAAAGGGTTGCGCGGGCTCCAGAAGACCAGCATGTTCCTGGCCCAAAAAGGAATGGGAAACCCGCGCGAAATCGGCGCTGGAGCGACCGACTACCTGCGGCAGTTCGGGCTGGTGGCGCTGGGCTACATGTGGTTACAGATGCTGAAGGTCGCCTTTGCGAAGCGCGGAAGCGACGAGTTCTACGAATACAAACTCATTACGGGCCGCTACTTCTTCGAGCGTGTCTTCCCCGAAACCATCGCGCGCGCGGTCGCCATCGCTTCCGGCGCGAAAACCATGATGGCGATGCCGGACGCCGGCTTTGCGGGCGACCACCGTTTCTCGGGCAACTAGTCGGCGACCAGCTTCCCGAGCGTGTAGTACGGGTTGCCCGCCAGCCACTGCCCTCCGTCGGCAACCAGGCATTCACCGGTCACGTAGTCGCTCGCGGCGAGCCAGAGCACCTGCAATGCCATCTCGTCGGCGGTCGCGAGCCGCCCGCGCGGGATGGTGTCAGTAATCATCTGCTCCATTTCAGGCGCCGGGAACAGGTTGGCTTTCGCGCCTTCCGTAGGCACGACACCAGGGCAGAGCGCGTTGACGCGGATTCCATGGCTGGCCCACTCGAGCGCCAGCGACCGCGTCAGGTTCAGCACCCCCGCCTTCGCGGCGCCGGAGTGCGCGACGAAGGATGCGGCACCCCAGGCGTAGTTGGCGACGACGTTCACGACGCTGGCGTCGCGCCCCTTGCAGAGCAGCGGGTGGCACGCACGCGAGACGCGGAAGGTGCCGTCGAGCACGATGTCGACGACCGCGCGCCAGGCGTTTTCGCTCATTTCGGCTACCGGCGCGAAGAAGTTCCCGGCGGCATTGTTAACCAGTATGTCGAGCGCACCCCATTCCGATTCGAGCGTGGCGGCGAGCGTCGCCACGCTCTCGCTATCGCGCACATCAACGACGTGCGTCAGCGCTTCCGCGCCGGTAGCTTTGGCGATGGCGGTCGCGCCCGCCGCGAGATGCGCGTCGTTGCGCGACGCAATCGCGACCTGCGCGCCGTGCGCCGCAAAGGCGGTGGCGAACGCCAGCCCCATCCCGGTGCCGCCGCCCGTCACGAGCACGCGCGTGCCCGCGAACAGGTCGTCACGGAAGGGGGATTCGCCCACGCGGAGCCAGCCGGGGGGAGTTAATGAGCGTCCCGCGACAGCGCGCGCTCGACCCGCAGCGTGCCACGCACCGGGCCGGAGTAGGGGCGGCCGTGCAGGTAGTAGCTGAACAGTCCCAACTCGAGCCGGCATTCGGCGTTGGTGGTCTGATATAATCCCTTCGCGGGCTGGGAGCACGATGGTCACGCTCGCCGATATCCACGCTGCCGCTGCGCGGCTCGATGGCGTGGCGCTGCGGACGCCGGTCAGGACGTCCGGCGCGCTGGACGAGCTGGCTGGTCGCCAACTGGTCTTTAAGTGCGAAAACCTGCAGAAAGTAGGGGCATTCAAATTCCGTGGCGCGTGGAACGCGGTCGCGTCGCTCTCCAACTCCGAAGCGACGCGCGGCGTCTGCACCCACAGCAGCGGCAACCACGCGCAGGCACTGGCGCTCGCGGCGCAGATGCGCGGCATCGCGGCGCATATCGTAATGCCTCGGAACGTAATGCCGCTAAAGCTGCGCGCGGTCGAGGGCTACGACGCCCAAATCACGCTCTGCGAACCGACGCTGGCAGCGCGCAAAAGCGCGCTGGCGGAAGTGCAGCGCGAGACCGGCGCGGTGCTGGTGCATCCCTACGATGACGCGCGCGTGATTGCCGGGCAGGGGACCGCCGCGCTGGAGCTGCTGGCACAGGCCGAGCTCGACGCCATCATCACGCCGATCGGCGGCGGCGGGTTGCTCTCGGGCACCTGCATCGCCATGCGGGGCACCGCGCCCGCGGTCGCGCTCTACGGCGCTGAACCGGCTGGCGCCGATGACGCGGCGCGGTCGCTGGCCGCCGGGAAGTTCATCCCGCAAACCGGACCCGACACCATCTGCGACGGCCTGCTCTCCAGTCTCGGCGAGCTGACCTGGCCCATCCTACGTGACCACCTTGCCGCCATCATCACCGTCGATGACGACGGTGTGCGGCGGGCGATGCGGCTGCTGCGCGACGAGCTGGGGCTGCTGGTCGAACCGAGCGGCGTGATCGGCTTCGCGGCGACGCTCTCGCCCGACTTCGCGAGCGACGCACAGCGCATCGGCGTCATTCTCACTGGCGGTAATGTTGATGCCGCGGAGTTCTTCGGCGAGTGAGTGTCGGGCTCACCCGCACGGCCAGCGGCCGTGAGGTGGGGCATGGCGGGCCCGCGGGGATTCGAACCCCGGGTCTCCGGCTTAGAAGGCCGGCGCCTTTCCAGCTAGGCTACGGGCCCCACACGCCGGGAAGTGGGGCGGCTTAAGGGATTTCGCTGTAGCCGCCAGATGCCTCCACCGGCACTGTTTTTTTTAAATATCAGTCGTCAGTGAATTCTGCTGCCGTTCTCCACTTGCTGGTCAGGCTGGAGCAGGCTCACCATTTTGCCGCTCTCGGCGGCCAGCAACATCCCTTCCGACTCGACGCCGCGGAACTTGGCGCGCTGCAGGTTGACGAGCACCGCAATCTGTCGCCCCTGTAGCTCGTCGGTCTCGTAGATGCCGCGCAGGCCGGTGACGAGCCGGCGCGTGGGTCCGCCGAAATCGACGTCCAGCAGCCACAGCTTGTCAGCGTCCGGGTGCTTCTCCACTCCGACAACGGTGCCGACGCGGATGTCCAGCTTCTTGAAGTCGTCGAAGCTGATTTCTGGCTTTAGCTCTGGTAGCTCGTTTTGGGGCATTTCTTTCTCCAGAACCTGTTTCAGGTCCAGTTTTGCAAACAGCGGTTCGGGCCGCTGCAGGGTAAAATCAGTCGCGCCGTCCAGCGCCGCCTCCCAACCCACCACCTGTGGCGTTCCCGGCTGGCCAAGGTAGCGCCAGGCGGTTTCTCCCGTCCGGGGCAGGAACGGCGTCATCATGATTGAGAGCGCGCGGCAGACGTTCAGGAAGCCGACCAGCTGTGCCTCGCACGCGGCGCGGTCCTGCTTCAGCAGCTTCCACGGCGCCGCCGAGTTGAGCGCGGCGTTGGTCGCTTGCGACAACTCGAGCAGCGCCGCCAGCCCGCGCTTGAACTTGCACGCCGCGAGCGCCGCGTCCATTTTCGCGTGCGCGGTCGCGACGCGGTCGCGCAGCTCCGGCAGCGCGCATTCATCGGTGTGGAGCCCGTCGGGGAAGTTCTTCTGCGCGAAGGAAACGACGCGGTGCAGCAAGTTGCCCAGGTTGCCGATGAGTTCGGTATTGACGCGCGTGACGTAATCCTCCCAGTAAAAATTGGCGTCCTTCTGCTCGGGCATGACTGCCGCTAGGTAGTAGCGTAGCGCCTCCGAGTCGTAGCGCTCGAGATAGTCGGGAATCCAGACCGCGTGGCGGCGCGATTTGGAGAACTGCGCCGAGTCCAGAAGCAGGTATTCGTTGGCCGGGACGTCGTGCGGTAATTGCATTCCGCAGCCGAGCAGCGTCGCCGGCCAGATGATGGTGTGGAACGGGATGTTGTCCTTGGCCATGAAGTAGCGGTGCTCCGCCTCAGGGTCGTCCCACCACTTGCGCCACTCCTCCGGTTCACCCTGCAACTGCGCCCAGTGGCGCGACGCCGAGTAGTAGCCCATCACCGCCTCGAACCAGACGTAGATGCGCTTGCTTTCGTAGCCATCGCGCGGAACCGGGACGCCCCACTCCAGGTCGCGCGTCACGGCGCGATCCACAAGGCCTTCCTCGAGCCAGTTGCGGGTGAAGTTGAGCACGTTCGACTTCCAGTGGCCTTTGCCCTCGGAGAGCCACTCGAGCAGCTGCTCGCGGAACGCCGAGAGCCGGAAGAAGAGATGCTCGGTCTCGCGGAACTCCAGAGCAACTTCGGGGTTCAGCTTCGGGTGCGGGTCGATGAGTTCATCCGCGTCGAGCGGCTTGCCGCATTCGTCGCACTGGTCGCCCCGCGCGCCGGTCGACTTGCAGTGGGGGCAAGTGCCCTCGACGTAGCGGTCGGGCAGGAACTGCCCCGCCTTCGGGTCATACGGCGCGGTGGTGGTGCGAGGCTCGATGAAACCTGCTTCATCGAGCCGCCCGAGAATCTCGTGTACCGCCGCCTCATGCTCGGGCGTGTGCGTGTGGGTGAACAGGTCGAAGGAAATCCCCATTTCCTCGAGCGAACTGGTGATGATCTTGTGGTAGCGCAGCGCGACCTCCTCCGGTTTGGCGCCTTCCTGCTGCGCGGTGACCATGATGGGGGTGCCGTGCATGTCACTGCCGCTGACCATCAGCACTCGGTTGCCCTTCAGCCGGTGGTAGCGCGCGAAGATGTCGGCCGGCAGGTAGCAGCCCGCCATGTGGCCCAAGTGTAACGGCCCGTTGGCGTATGGCCACGCGACCGCGACGAGGATGTGCTTCACGGTGGCGCATCCCTCCCGATATAAATCAGCCACGGGCGCCGGCGATGGGGTGACAGCGCTCTTATCCCCGCGCGGCTGCCCGACCGTGTTTCGCATCGAGCGTGACTATACCGTCGAGGCGGCGCGACGGCTGCCGCGGCTGCCCGCCGAGCACCCCTGCCACCGGCTGCACGGCCACCGCTTCACGGTCACGCTCGCCATCGAGGGCGACAACGATAACGAGCAGCAGTGGGTCGCCGACTACTACGACGTCGATGCCGCCTACGAAGTGGGGGTCGGCAGCCTGATTGACCATAATTACCTCAACGACGTCGCGGGGCTGGAAAACCCGACGACCGAAGTGCTGGCGCGCTGGGTCTTCGAGCGGCTGGAACCGGCGCTGCCGGGGCTGGTCGAAGTCATCGTTGCCGAAGAGGGCGATACGCGCTGCGCCTACCGGCCCGGCTAGCCGCTGTCGCCGAGATACACGGCCAACGTCGCCAACGCCCGTCCGCGATGGCTGACCGCATTCTTCTCCGCCAGCGGCAGCTCGGCGAAAGTCCGTTCGTCGCCTGCGGGGACGAAGACTGGGTCGTAGCCGAACCCGCCGTCGCCGCGCGGTGCGCGGGTGATGCGGCCGCGGCAGCTGCCGCGGAACTGCTGGCGACCGCCGTCGGGCAACAGCAAACCGAGCACGCAGCGGAACTCGGCGCTGCGCGCCCCCTCATCGCCGAGCAGCGCCAGCACGCCGGCCGGGCCAATGGTGTCGTACGCGTAGCGGCTGTAGACGCCGGGGAAGCCGCCCAGCGCGTCGACGAAAAGCCCCGCGTCGTCGATGAGCAGCGCCTCGCCCGCATGGCGCTGCGCCAGCCACTCGAGCCCGAACTCGACCACCGCCTTGAGGCTCGCCGCCTGAACCTCAGGATACTCCAGCGCGCGCTGCGCGACCGTGTGACCCGCCGGCTCCAGCGCCGCCGCCAGCTCGCGCAGCTTGCCCACGTTGGAGGTCACTAGCCCCAGCTCCATGCCCCCGCAGCAGCGGCCGGTTTTAGCCGCTGCCCGTGGTCGGCGAGCGGCTCGGACAGCGAGGGGGAAACGCCGCCGCAGGCTCTTTAACCGGGGCAGTGTCGCGAACGTTGCGCGAGGATCGCATAGCCTGGCCATTGCGTCGGATTGCTAATCCGATGGGCTTGTCCCACGGGGGTTCAAATCCCCCTCCTCGCGCCAAGCACAAAACAAAAAAATTTTTTGGCGACGTTTTATATATCTCTATAACAACTCGAAGCCCGTGTTAGAAGGTAAGGCTCTCGTAATGGCTATCATGCTGCTCACGGCATCGCCACTGGTTATAGCTAACGAGGACACACAGATTCTTGGTGACGGTACGACCATTGGTGATTTGAGAGAGGGTTTAGTGACAACTTTCGATAGAAGCGACGATGCCTTGAACAAGGAGGCCTCCACTTCAGTTGACAAAAAAGAACGTGACGGGTTGTCTGATGAGGATTGTCTGACTATTGAGGAATGGAGAGAAAAGTCCGAGAAAGACTGGGATAGGGAAGACGTCGACCGAAAAGAATCGAGTGAAGATCGTGAAGGAAATGAAAAAAGAGTCGAGGGTGAGACGCCCGACAGAGATGTTTCACAAGAAGATGAAGATTGTTTGACTGCAGAACAGTGGAAAGCAATATACAGTTATGATGAAGATAGAGAAGAACCATGTTTCACACTTAGAGAGTTCGAAAGAAAGTTATTCGATGATAGAAAAGACTGGGGAAGAGATGATACGGACTGGAACCGAGAAAACTGGTCTGACGAAGATAAAAAGAACTGGTCAAGGGATGATAAACACTGGGACCGAGAAAACTGGTCTGACGAAGAGCGTGAAGAACGCGGTGATGATGAAGCCTGTCTGACCATGGAAGAGTGGAAAGAAAGATTTGGAAGAGATAAAGAAGGTCGTGACAAAGAAAACGGAAAGGCTCATGACAATGAGGTATGGGAAGAGATCAGAGCCAGGATGGCTGAACTCGGAGAAGCCTGTGAAGAATTAGAAGCGTTGATTCAGGGATGCGACCGCGAAAGAGACGACAGGGACGATAAAGACCGTGACGAAGAAGATAATGAGGAGCGAGAAGACTCCGACGAAGAAACAGAAGAATAAGACAAGTCCTCGGAGGGGGTCATCCTCGAGAAATACTGTTCACAAAAAATCTCGTCTCTAGTTTTAGATACATCTGAATCCTGCTAGAACTGCATCACCAGCAGCAACCCGCCATACCCAGCTGCCATCAGGAACGGCGTGTCCCAGGTGTGCGGTGAGAACGCCTCGGCGAGGGTCATCGCCAGCGGGACGATGGCGAGCGCGAGCGCGAGCTGTAGCCCGCTGAATTGCGACGCGTGCAGCGCGATAATCACGAGCCCCGTCAGCAGGATGAAGCCGCTGCCTTCGAGCGTCCGCACGTAGGTGCGGTCGGTGCCGAGCGCACGCGTGCGGTATTCGTGCCGACCCCAGCGCACGCCAATCGGCTCCGCGAGGCCGTCGCCGACGGCGTTAATGAGCAGCGGGATGAGGATCAGCCCCGCGAGGCCAATTTCGCCGAAATACCAGATGGCAGGCAGCATGACCATGAAGCCGGCGACGAACTGGCTGAAAATCCAGACCAGCGTGTATGGCCGGTCCTCGGGCCGGTCGAAGGCTTCGAACATCAGCTGGTAAGGCGGGAAGCGGCTGCGGATCGGCTCCCAGAAAAACAGCAGCGAGAGCGTCACGATGGCGGAGCTGGTTAGCAGGTATTCTATGTCGGCGAAGGTCGCGACGTTCAGCTGCCGGTCAATCGCCACCGGCAGGAAGAAAATCGCGACGTGGTTCAGCTTGCGCGTGTAGTTGACCCGCACGCCGCGGCGCGCCATCCAGCCCGTGGTGAGCATTATGGCGAGCAACGCACCCGCCTTCAGCAGCGTCGATTCAACCTGGGATGACGAGAATTCCATGCGATACCGCGCATGGTGGACCGGGCGAGATTTGAACTCGCGCCCTCCTCCATGCCAAGGAGGCGATCTTCCAGACTGATCTACCGGCCCACGCGGGCGGTCCACGAAGGGAGCGCTTTAAGGATTGCCGCTCGCGGGCCTCACTTTTCGAGGGAGAGCGGCCGGATGGTCCAGCCCACCAGTGCCACGCCCGCCAGCATGACCACCCGCAATTCCAGCCCCAGCAAACCTCCCGTATCGTCGCCTCAATCCTCGGCGCCGCCGCCGACGTCCTCACGCCGGGCGAAGAATGAGCAAGGTATAATCCCCCGGCAGCGCTGCCGCGCCGTGTTCGAAATCCGGCAACGCGACGGGCTGGCGCGCATCGGCCGCCTTGCGACCCCCCACGGCGCGCTCGAAACGCCGACGCTGCTGCCGGTGGTCAATCCGCGCAAGCTGACGCTGGCGCCGGCCGAAATCCGCGACTGCGGAGCGACCGGGTTGATTACCAACTCCTACATTATTTCGCGCCACGACGAGCTGCGCGAACGCGCGCTGGCGGACGGCGTCCACGCGCTGGTCGGGTGGGACGGCCCGCTGATGACCGACAGCGGCACCTTCCAGTCGCACGTCTACGGCGACATCGAGGTCGAGCCGCAGGCCATCGTCGAGTTCCAGCGCGACATCGGCAGCGACATCGGCACCGTGCTCGACGTCTTCACCGAACCGGAGTTTGACGCTGACCGCGCCGAGGCGGAGCTGGCGGAAACGCAAGCACGCATCACGGCGGCCGTCCCACTCAAGGGTGAGATGCTGCTCGCCGCGACGGTGCAGGGCGGCAGCCATCCGGCGCTCCGCGAGCGCGCGGCGGCGCAGGTTTCCACCGTCGACGCCGACATGCACCCCATCGGCGGCGTCGTGCCGCTGATGGAGCAATACCGCTACGCCGAGCTGGCGACGCTGGTGCTCGCCGCGAAGCGCGCGCTGGTGACGGCGCGGCCGGTGCACCTGTTCGGCTGCGGCCATCCGTCGCTCTTCGCGCTCGCGGCGCTGCTCGGCTGCGACCTGTTCGACAGCGCCAGCTACGCCAAGTTCGCCGTCGACGGCCGCATGATGTTCAGCTGGGGCACGCGGCGGCTGGCGGAGATGGAGGAGCTGCCGTGCGGCTGCGCAACCTGCTCCACGACGAGCGCTGACGAGCTCAAGGCGCTCCCGGCGGAAGAACGGGAGCGCCAGCTCGCGCGCCACAACCTGCTCGTGAGCTTCGCCGAGCTGCGACGCGTGCGCGAGGCGATTCGCGACGGACTGCTGTGGGAGCTGGTCGTCGCACGCGCCGCCGGGCGGCCTGAGGTGGGCGACGCACTCGCGGCGCTGGAGTCGCACGGAGACTGGCTCGAGCAGTGGGAGCCCGCCTTCCGGCCGCGGCAGCCGATCGCGAATCGCGAGCCGCTCCTGCGATTTGCGCGCGGCAGGCTAACCCGCACGGCGACCGGCGGTGCGAGCTTCGAGCATCCCCTCTTCGGCACCGTCCCCGAACCACTGGCGGATACCGCGCCACTACGGCCGCCCGGCAACGTGCGGCAGCGCAGCTGGACCCCCGAGCGGGTGCACGCCATCGCCACCTTTCAGTTCGGCGGCTCCGCGGCTGACGCACTACTGGGAGGCGAGGTTGAGCTGGTTACCAGTCGCAATACCGGACGCTTGCGCAATGTACTGGTTGATGGTGAACATCGCCTGTCGCTTAGTGCACGATACGGGCTTTTCACGCTCCGGACGGCTGGTGCATGCGTAATCCACGCTGCCTGTGCAGCACCGCAACAACGCGTAGTGGTCCACGCGGACTCGGCCGAGTTCAACCGGCAGGGACGTAATACCTTCTGCAAGTTCGTGCTGGAATGCGACCCGGACCTGCGCTGCCAGGATGAGTGCCTGATCGTTACTGAAAGCGATGAGCTGGTCGCGGTGGGTAAACTGAAAGTGGCGCCTGTCGAGATTGCCCTGGGCCAGCAGGGACTGGCGGTCAAGGTGCGCGAAGCAGTTTAAATATTGGTCGTCAAATCAAGAGCTGGCATGCAGGAGATTGACAAGCACCGGATATTCGTTGTATTCACTGTAGTTCTTGTTCTTTCAATGACCGTTTACAGTAACAGTCATTTCCGGGACCTTTTCTCATATTATGAGCATGCCGGAGATTAAACGTATAATCTGAATAATGACACTTGGTCTGTGGATTTGGATTCCCAGTTCGAGATGGCAGAGGAATTTGATTTGATGCTCTTGAAAGTGAGCAAGCCTACATCCGCATTGATGCAGCGAGAGCACTTGCTATGCTAGGCGACGTGCGTGCAGTAGCCTCACTTGCAATGTTAGTTTCTGGGAGAGAAAATTCAGGCGGGAAAAGGAATAGTGTCTTCGAGGACGGCAACTTGCGCGTCCGGGAAGCCGCTGCGGAGGCGCTGGGGAAGATTGGCGACGTGCGAGCTGTGAAACCGCTCATTAAGGCGCTTAGGGATGTTGCTTTCGATGTTCGTTTGAATGCTGCGTTTGCACTGGGAAGAATTGGTGAACCGGCGATAGAGTCACTTATCGAAGTGCTCGAGGACGGTAATGGCCTTGACCGCGAGGCAGCCGTGGAAGCGCTCAAAGCTATGAACACCCTGAGTAATACAGGTGACGCGCGGGTGGTCCAACCACACATTAAATTACTCGAGGATAAAAACCGAGCGGCCCGCCAAGGTGCTGGGAATGATTGGCGATGTGCGGGCTGTGGAACCGCTCGGTAAGGTGCTTAGTCACGATGATACTGGCTACTACGCCGCGGAGGCGCTGGCGGAGATTGGCGAACCCGCAATTTCCTTGCTAATCAAGGAACTCAAGAGAGGTAGAAGTTACATAGCACCTCTCCTCGAGAAAGTGCCACCTGCAGCAGTTGGTGCAGAGTACGAGCGGCTGGAGCTGTACGACGACGCAAATGAGTGGTACACGTCCCACAGTATGCTGGAAGAGGCTGCCGCTGCTCGGCGCAAGAAGGCCGAGATGGGCACTATCAAGGTCTCCCAGAAGGTAGTACACGGCGACGAAGTTACCAAGACCGAAATCAAGGACAGCGTAGTGAGCAAATCCAGCATCGGCTCAGGCGGCAAGTCCAAATCTGAAGAATTGCGTGATGTAAAGGCCCTTCTTGATGATGGAATCATTGACGACGCCGAGTTCAGGCAGATGAAGAAGGAGATTCTGGGGAAATAGGCGGATATAAGCCATCAGAATAGGATTGAATGAACGCCGGCAGGCCCGACTACCACCTTATGACACCCCGGTCTTTGGGGTATTATGTCTCGAAATCGCAACGTTTCTCCGCAGCGCTCTCGTCAGAGAGAGAAATGGCGCCAGGAGAGGGATTCGAACCCCCGTGGGGAGACCCCAGTGGTTTTCGAGACCACCGCCCTACCGGACTAGGCGATCCTGGCGCGCAGGCGCCATTGTGGCGGGATGATAAGCATTAAGTCGGGGCGGCGGCAGCAATTGGCTGCCGCCGCCAACCGTTAATCCCGTCCACCGCTGGCTGCGCATGAAGCGGCGCGTGACCGTCGGCGGCGAAGAGCGCAAGGTCGAGCTCCCGGAGGGGGCGACCGCGGGCGAGCTGGTCGCGGCGCTGGAGCTGCACCCGGACGGCGTGCTGGTGCTCGCCGAGGGGGAGCCGCTGCGGCCGGTCGCGCTCAATTCACCGCTCCCGAAAGGGGGCGTACGCGTGGTGCTGGTGGCGTCGGGTGGCTGAAGGCAAGGATTAAACGCTCAGAAGGGGTGCGGGGGCGGATGTCCAGCGAGGAGCAGCCGCCGGAAACCGAATCGCCCGCCCCGGTCGACCCCGAGGCGCAGGCGCCGCTGCCGGGTCACGAGCTGGGCGAGAGGCCGATTGCGTGGCGCGCCCGGCAGGAAGAGGTGCTGGTCAAAGTCAGCCGGCGCGAGAAGGACGAAATCGACTTCGTCATCGACGCCATGCGAATCTTCGTCACGCGCGTCCGCGCCGCCTCGCGGCCGCTGCTGGCGCTGGGGGTGCTGCTAATCCTGCTCGGCGTCAGCCTCGCAGGCTGGCCACAGGCGGCGCTCGGGCAGGATCGCAGCGGCTACTGGTATGTGGCTGCGGTCGACCATGGCAATCTGGCGCGCTACACCACCGACGGCGACTATCCCGACTTCGCACCCGGCGACACTTTCCTGCTGCAGGGCAACATCGAGTCTATCGAATATTACGCCCCGCTCGAGGAATCGGGCTGGCCACAGCTGGTCCCGGCGCCGCAAGCGGCCGACGGCACGTTGCTGGCGAACGGGTCGCTAGAGTCGCTCTTCGGGCAGTCGTCGAATGCGGCGGCTAATTACTCGAGTGCGCGACTGGTGCGGCAGCAATACTTCAGCAACCTCTCCATCAACGGTTTCCTGTTCAACGAGGTGGGCTTCGAGGATGTCGTCTTCGAGAACGTCGTCTTCGAATATGGCTTCTTCATCAACTGCGACTTCGAGCGTGTTGCCTTCCACAATGTTACGATTCGCGGCTCGGTGCTCACGCACGTCATGCTCTCCGAGGTCCTGTTGCAGAACTCGGTCCTCGAGGAGACGCGGCTGGAACACGCCACCGTCGACCGGATGGTGGTGCGCAGCACGGTCTGGGAAGGCACCAGCGCGCTACAGAGCAACCTGCGCGGAATCAAGTTCGACCACGCGCAGCTGACCAACGGCAGCTTCCAGCGGTCGCAGCTGGATGTGGTGCTGTTCCAGCAGACGCGCGTCATCAACTTTACGCTGCACAACACCCCGGTTACCAACGTCGCCGACGGGGAAGACCTCGGCTACACCTACATGGTCCTCCGCGGCGCCACGGTTCGCGCGGCGGGAAACCTGGAGCAGCGGCTGCCGGTCGGCGCCTCAATCTACATGGACGTCACGGTCATCGCTGAAGGTGGCGGTGCCGGGTCGGTCGCCAACTCGACCTGGATTGCCGGCAATGTAACGGGGGCTGGCTTCACGACTCCCTTCGGCGAGCAGCCGGTCAACCTTAGCCGCGAGCTGTTAGTGGTCGAGCCCAAGGTGGTGCAGCCCACTTTCTGGTGGTCGGTCGGCTTCAACACTTTCGTGCTGGCGGGCGCGATGCTGCTGGTTTACGCTGTCGGCGGCCCCGCGGTAATCCTGACGGTGACGCGCTTCAGCATGCCAATACTCGCCACCGTGGGTGGATTCCTGCTGCTGTTCCTCGCCATCCCCACACGCGACTTCCTGCTGGTTTCGCAGCTGATGCTGCTCTATTTCGTCCCACCACTCGGCAAGGGGACCGTCATCCCGCTCGGGATTGCGGCCGGAATCAACCCCTGGGTGCTAGCGCTGGCAACCGCCTTCGTCGACATCATGGTCGGCGTCTTTCTGGCGTGGAACTTCGACCTTGCGCGCAAAATTCCGTTCGTCGGTGGCGCCATCCGACGAGTGCAGGCCAAGGGCCACGAAATCATGACCGTGCAGCCGTGGATTGAGCGGCTGGCGTTCGCCGGCATCATGCTCTTCGTGATGTTTCCGTTTCAGGGCTCCGGCTCGGTCGGCGGCACGCTGCTCGGCCGCTCGATGTCGATGTCCCCCCACCGCATCCTCTCGGCCGTGGCGATTGGTGGCGTCCTCGGGTCATTCATCATCTCCGCCTCAATTGTATTCGGCCTCGGCCTCGCCGGGCAGATGGGGACCTACGGACTGTTGATTGCGCTGGTGGTGGCGCTGATTATCGTCACCCTCTGGTACACCTTCCGCCACTGGGACGAGCTGAGCCTGGACGAATTCCAGGAGGTGCTGGGGCTCCACCGTGAGGGTATCATCGGCGCTCCGGTCGGCGCCGCAGCCGACCTGGCAGGCGCGGCGACCCTCGGCGTTTTCCGCGCCGTTGAGGGAACAGGGCAGGTGATTTCGAAGACCACCGCGACCGTACTCGATGCATTCATGCCCGAAGGCGCGCAGGATCAACCGCCCGCCAACAAACCCGAAGGCGATACAGAGGACGAGGAATGACGCATTCACTGGTCACCGGCGGTGCCGGCTTCATCGGCTCGCACTTGGTCGACGCGCTGGTCGCGCGGGGCGACCGCATCAGCGTGCTCGACAACCTCTCGTCGGGAAGCCTCGACTTCCTCGCGGGCGTGCGCGACTCCATCGAGTTCCACGAGCTGGACCTGCTCGACGAGAATTTCGACGCGCTGCTGGCGGTGGTCGATATAGTCTGGCACCTCTCGGCCAACCCCGAGGTGCGCACCGGTATCGACGCGCCGGAAGTCATGTTCCGGCAGAACGTCGACGCGACACGCTGCGTGCTGGCGGCGATGGCACGCTGTAATGTGCGCGACATCGTCTTCACCTCGACTTCGACCGTCTACGGCGAGGCGAGCGTCGTGCCGACTCCTGAGGAATACGAACCACTGGCGCCTATCTCGGCCTACGGCCAGAGCAAGCTCGAGGCGGAGCAGCTCATCGAGCGCTTCTGCGAGGAGGAGGGCGGGCGCGCCATCTCGTTCCGCTTCGCCAACTGCGTCGGCCCGCGCAGCAACCACGGCGTCACCTTCGACTTCATCCACAAACTGCAGGCCGACCCGACTGCATTGGAAATCCTCGGCGACGGCAAGCAGTTCAAGTCCTACTTCCACGTCGCCGACTGCATCGCCGGGATGCTCGCGGTCGCGCCCGCCGAAGCGTGCCCCGACGGCGGCTTCACCGCGCTTAACGTCGGCTCGCTGGACGGCATCGACGTCGTGACGGTGGCGGACGCGGTCTGCGATGCGCTCGGCCTCCCCGACGTACCATACCACTTCACCGGCGGCGTCGACGGCGGACGCGGCTGGGAGGGCGACGTGAAGCGGATGCTGCTGGCGGTCGAGCGGCTGCGTGAATTCGGCTGGAAACCACAGTTCGGCAGCCGCGCCGCCATCGTTGACACGGCGCGCTGGCTCGACGAAAACTATTAACGACCGCAAACGCCGGGCGGGCGGCATGGTTCGCCTCATCGACATCTCGCCGCTGATCTCCGAGCGCATCCGCGTCTGGCCCGGCGACATTCCCTACTCCCGCACCGACAGTACCAGCCGCGAGGCGGGCGACAGCGTCAGCCTGAGCGCGCTGCGCACCACCCTGCACCTCGGCGCACACATTGACGCGCCAGGCCATTGCGCCGCCGACGCACCGGGAATTGACGCGATGGAACTGGAAACCTGCTATGGCGCCTGCCAAGTCATCGCGCTCGCGAAGCGCAGCGGCCGCATCCGCCCCGGCGACCTCGATGTGCTGGTGGAAACGCCGCGCGTGCTCTTCCGCACCGGGTCGTTCCCCGACCCTGAGCGGTGGACCCCGGACTTCGCCAGCCTCTCCGCCGAACTCATCGAGTCGCTCCACGCGCAGGGGGTGCGGCTGGTCGGCATCGACACGCCCTCGATTGACCCGCAGGAGTCGGAGGACCTCCCGGCGCACCGCGCGGCCGCTGACCACGACATTGCCATCCTCGAAGGGCTGGTGCTGGAGCACGTCGCCCCCGGCCGCTACACACTGGCCGCCTTCCCGCTGCGGCTGGAGGGCGCCGACGCCTCGCCGGTGCGCGCGGTGCTCATCGCCGAGTGAGCGCGTGCCGGCGTGCACGCCGGCGCACGCTCTGACGAAAGCTATTAAGGTGAAAGCCCGCAGCCGGGCCGGCGCTCCCGTGGTGTAGTCCGGCCCATCATCTCGGCCTCTCGAGCCGAACACCCGGGTTCGAATCCCGGCGGGAGCACCATTTTGCTCGGGCTATTCCGTTCTTGAAAGTCTATCAGAAATAAAGCCAATTACCTTTTGCAGATTTTTTTTGTTATCAAAATCCTCGACCTCGGCCCCGTCACGGACGGACTCAGTCAATAGTGGCAGACACCGCGTCAGTTCGTCAACTATTGTGACATGGGCAGTTTGAGCCGTTCTTGAAAGGGGGTTTAGATCAATAGTAATCACCTGCTTTCCCATATCCACCAGAGCTCGACAACGGTCCCCATCCTCAAGTGGAACAAGAATGACATCAGCTGAACCTATTCCATCTGAGCAGCATTTTGCCCTTTCAGACGTTAATCCAGGGATATTAGCATCATCATTCTCCCCAAGTGCCTTTACCCCGGCATCACCCATCATCCTGGTCAAGGCTGCAACCCGTTCCGGAGTTCGGTGGAACAGGTTTATTTCGACTTTGGCGCCACTTACCTCGGAAAGATGTGCAACTTCTCTGGCTGCCAGCGCGACAACATTCCCGTTGACCGAAATAACTGGGTTGGTGGCACCAAGCATCATGGATGCGGCGGCCCTGATTGCATCCATCGCGGGCGGACAGGTTTGTTCACCTAACAGGTAATCGAACGCCTCGCCTCTCCCATGGGCAATCAATCCCTGCCTGGCGACGGCATCAGCAGCTTCTACCAACTTCTCACGGGCCATGAGGGATTTGTATCTCGGGTGGTCTTCCGGGGGCAGGGTCACGTGACTAGTCCCACTCAAACTCATCCTCGTCAATATCATGAAGCCGGACCTTGGAAACCCAGAGACCTTGTGTGGGTAGACCATTGCTAACATCATTGTACTCCGGGGTACCTTGTGCTTCAGCATTATGAGGCAGGTAGTAAAGCCCGGAAAATATCATCGATAAAATCAGGAGAAGGCTGAGTGTGGGAGAGTGATTCTGTGACCACAGAATTCTGCAATATCTAGTTCTGTGCACGCGAGTAGACGCGGCAAACACCTATTTAGCCGCGACCTTCACGCTACGTGGGTGAAAAGACACGGCTGCGTCACGTGGCGGTAGCGGTCGAATCCATTGACGCGGCGCTGCCGCTGTGGAAAGCTCTGGGCCTCGAACTGCGGCATACCGAGGACATCCCATCCGAGGGAGTGCGCACCGCGCACCTAACAGCTGGTGGGGGTGAGGTGGAGCTGCTCGAGCCGCTCGCTGGCGATACGCCCGTCGGCCGCTTCCTGGAACGGCAGGGGCCCGGATTGCACCATATCGCACTTGAGGTTCCTGACTTGACGACAGCGCTACAGCGTTGCAGCGCCGCCGGGTTGGAGCCTCTGGGCGGCGAGGTTCGCGACGGCACCGAGGGGATGCGCGTCGCGTTCTTCCACCCGCGCGACACTGGGGGGGTGCTGCTGGAACTGGTCGAGCCCGCCCCCAAACCGGTTTAACCGCGGCACCGTGTGCAGAGTCGTTCCCGCATGGCAAAAGTAAGGACGTCACCGTATCGGCAGCCGCCGACCCCCGAAGGGCTGCGCGCTATCGAAGAGGGGACGCTCGATTACTTCGACCCCGAGATGTACTCCAACTTCAACACCGAGGTGCTGGAGGAATATCTCGAGGAGAAGTCGCGCACCGACGGCTTCGGTTCGACGACTTGGAAGTGGGACCAGATTATGCTGGGGCTGGTCATCGGCATCCTGTTCGCGGTCATCAACCAGTACGTCGGGCTCAAGGTCGGGATGATCGTCTCCGGCTCGTGGTACGTCGCCTACCTTGCGGCGATGGCGCTACGCTGGACCCCGGGCGAAGTGAACCTCTCCGCCTCCGCCTCGACCGGTGCCTCAATGGTCTGCACTGGTTTCGTGTTTACGTATCCCGCCATCTATCTGCTCGCCTACTCCTCGAAATACCGCATGGCGGACGGCAGCCATCTCGTCGACGCCTCGCTACTGCTGCCCGAATCGTGGGTGCTGGCGGGGGTGGCGCTGGTGGCTTCAATCCTGGGCGGGATGCTGGGCGTGCTCTACTTCATCATCTTTCGGAGAGTATGGCTAGTCGAAGATCCGTTGCCGTTGCCGGGCTTCGAAGCCAACGTCAAGCTGATGGACATCGCACGCGAGACCTCGACCGGGTCGGTCGAGAGCGCACGCCACTCAATCTGGCTGGTCGGAATCTCGACCCTGCTGGTCGGGATTTTCACTTTCCTGCGCGACTTCCCGGTTTTCTCCACCAGCGCGGTTGACGTCGCAGGCGACCCTATTCGCACCTCGGTGCTCGACAAGGGAGCGCACGAACTGGGGGTCTCACGCTACTATGAGGGCGGCGACCTGATGGTGCCGTTCGACTCAGGAATCACCAACTACACCTGGCTCGGCTTCGAGTTCACTCCACTGATGGGCGCCATCGGCTGGTTCATGAAATTCCGTGTCGCAATGCTGGTGAGCCTCGGGACGTTTTTCACATGGTTCGTCGTGACGCCGATGGCGTTCGCCCTTGATTATCCTTTTTATTACCCTGTCGACGGGCTCTACCACGCCGTCTCTGCCTACCCCGCGGCGTCGCTGAAATCGTATGCCTACGTCGCGCGCCCGATGGCGATTGGTGCCATCCTGGGCGGCGGCATCACCGCGCTACTGAAGATGGCCCCGGTCTTCCGCACCACCGCGGCGGACGTTATCGCCATTTTTGCCGGAGGCGACGATGTCGCGCGGCGCGACTACGTCGAGGGCAAAGGCTGGTATGAGTGGCCAGTGACGCATATTCCCGTGATGCTGGTGGTGACGCTGGTCGGCATCACGCTAGTGTTCGCGACCGAGTTTGGCTTCATCCCCTCCTTCGTCTTTGCGCTGGTGCTCTGCCTGACGACTTTCGCGCTTGGCGCGATTGCCGTGAAGGTGATGGGCGAGACCAGCATCGAGCCCGTATCGGGCACTTCGTTCATCGTGCTGCTGATGCTGGTGCTGATTTTCAAGAACCTGCTGGGACTCGCGGCGAGCGATGCGGCACTGCTTTCGCTGGTCGGTACGACCGTCTTCGGCGGCGCCATCTCGATGTCGGGAACCGTGATTGGCGACTACAAGGCGGCGCTCTACGTCGGCAACCGGCCGATGCACATCATGAAGACCGAACTGGTCGGCATCATCCCTGGCACCATCGTCTCGGCGCTGTTTGCCGGCATCCTCTCGCTGGCGCTCGCGAAGGGCGAACTGGTGCTCTACGCACCGCAGGCGAACGCATTCGCCGCTTTCGCGCAGATTATGCTCGGTGGCGAGACGCCGTGGCAGCTGCTGGGGCTCGGTTTCGGCATCGGCATATTCATGGAGCTGCTGACCGGGATGGGGACCGCCTTCGGGCTGGGAATGTACCTGCCGATGGTGGTGACGCTGCCGATGGTCGTCGGCGGGGCAATGCGTGACCTGTGGGAGCTGAAAGTGCTAGAGCCAGCGGTCGAGCGCGACGGCCTCGGCGAGAAGGGGCGCACGCTGAAGCTACTCAATACCTACATGATTGCGACCGGACTGATTGTGGGCGAGGCACTAATGGGGACTGTACTCGCCATCTACTACGTATTGCCGCTGCTGGGCGGAGGCTAATCCTCATATATGGCGCGGTCCTCGACGGGCTCCGGGACGAGGCATGGCAAAGGAAGAATACGAGACGCCGCTGATTGACGCGTACAACCGCACGCATCTGGATGTATTGCACGAGGATGGTAGCTGGTACCATCCTTTCCTGCCCACGGGAGTCTTCATGGAAGACCTCGGGCCAGTCATCGAAGAGCAGCTGGTCAAGACATATAACGAGTGCGAGCGGGAGGCGGAAAAATACTTCGAGGAACGCGTGCGCGAGCGCTTCGCCTCCGTCTTCGCTGATGCCAACCCGGTTGACCTGCGCGGGCTGCTGCCGAAGAAGCCCCCGGTTGAGTGGGCCGAGCTCCCGGTGGAAGTGCAGCGAGAACTACAGAATGTCCACGACACTGCTCAGGAAGAAGGAATTACCGAGAGAACGTTGAAAAAGCGGGTCCGCCAGTACCTTATCGACCAGTACATTATCGAGGAATGAACGTGGCGGAAGAAAACGTAAAACCGAAGAGGGTGATGCTGGACCCCCGCGGCGGCCGGCCGCGCGAGAAGTCCAAGACCCACATTGATGGGTTGGACCGCATCCTCAACGGCGGCATCCCCATCGGTAACACTACTCTGTTGGCAGGCACCGTCGGCTCGGGAAAGACCACGCTGGCAATGGAGTACCTGATTAACGGTGCCAAGAATGGCGAGACCACCTGTTACATCTCGGTTACCGAGCCCTCCTCCAAGATGCTGGAGAACCTGCGAACTTACGGGTTTTTCGAAGATTCGCTGGTCACCGAGGGGAAGCTGAATGTCTTCGACCTCGGGATTATCAACGACCGACTGGGAGTCGAGCGGCTCGATGGCTCGTACACCTCCAAGGACATGGAGGCACTGCTAGGGGCGTTCGAGGATATCGTCGACGAACTCCAGATTACGCGACTGGTGATTGACTCGATTACCGCTATCTGCTACCAGCTCCCCGACAAGGGAGCCATCCGTAACTTCATTTTCCGGCTGGGACAGTTCTTGGCGACCTTCGGTTGTACCACCCTGCTCATCTCTGAGACTGTCGTCGACGCGCGTACGCAGACCTACTCCATCTTCGGCGTTGAAGAAGCGGTCGCTGACGGAGTTATCCTGATGGGGAACGTCCAGCGGCAGGGGGACCTGCTACGCACGCTGCAAGTGGTCAAGATGCGGGGTGCCAAGCACTCGCGCTCACGGCAGCTGGTGGAGCTGACGCCGATCGGGCTCAGTATCGTGCCGTTGCTCAAGTGGGGACAGGACACGGGGCAGGTATTCACATGAACGTCCTCAAGCAAGTGGTCGCAAGCATCAAGGAGGGCGACGCCCTGACGACGGTTTCACTCAACTCTGACAATTATCGCCCCACGTCGACTGAAATCGTAAAGCACCTGCTGAGCAAAAAGCTGGGTGGCATATACATTACCACGACCCGGCCCTCAGCTAGCATCATCGCCGACCTCGAGAAAATCAAGGCTGACCTAGGCGACCTCTATTTCGTGGATATGATTTCGCTCACTGTTGGTGGCGAGACTGAGGACCCACGTACCATGTTCATCGAGTCGCCCACAATGCTCGAGTCGGTGCTGCTCAATATCGGGTTGCTCGAGCGGCGCATCAAGGCCAAGCGGCACTTCGTAATGTTTGACTCGGTTAACGGCCTCACCATCTATTCCGAGAGCCGGGTCCTGAAAGAATTCATTAACGTCCTCGCCAACACCATGCGGCTCCGCAAGACGTATACCATGATGCTTACGGTGGAGGAACAGACCAGTGACGACCTGGCCTCAATGCTGAAGACCCTGACCGACCGCTACATCGAAAACACAGATGGCTGAAATCGTAACCTGCGGCATCCCCCGCCTCGACGCGGCGTTGATAGAGGGCAAGGGATTCAAGATGGGGAGCTCAATCTTGATTGCGGGCACCTCCGGGGCGGGCAAGGAGCTGCTCGCCAAGCAGTACGCTGCGGCGGGTGTCGGCGCCGAGAATGTCGTCTATTTCTCGACCGACGAAACCTCCGAGGAGCTGGTTGAGACTTTCGAGCACTACAACTGGCCTACCGACATGCGGATTGTCAACATCGGCACCCAGTATTTCGAGAAGGTTCTGGCGCGCGACCTGCAGGCCTCCCGCTTCAAGCAGGAGGGGCTTTCGGTAAGCGAGCTGCGCAACGTCGGCGCCTACGGTGCGACTGCTGACCAGATTAACTTCGTCTCAGACATGGCGTACGAAATCTCGAAGCTGCGCTCGCCCTTCCGGGTTGTCGTCGATTCGCTCGATTTCTTCCTGCAGTATTACTCGCTGGCTGAGGTACTCTCGTCGATGCGGACCATCAAGGAATACGCGCAAGCTAACGGCGGCCTCGTGCTCTACACCGTCTCGCAGGACGCGCACGATTCGAAGACGCAGAGCCAGATTGAGGCTGTCGCCGACGTCATTGTCGAGCTCGAAGTAGGGCGCATGGCTGCCGAGTTCGAGAATCGCATGATTATCAAGAAGATTCGTAACCACCCGGAGAAGGCAGCTGTGCTAATCTACGCCGTCACTGAGCACGGCATAACTCCGGAGATGATTACCCGCGTTGCCTGAAGGCGGGCGGAAAGGGTTTATCATCGCGCGCCCGGGTTCCTCACTATGCGCAGCGCCCCGCTACTGCTCACGCTAATCCTGCTCGCCACGGCGCTCTCCGGCTGCCTGAACGGCGAGCCCGACGAGGATGAGCCGTGCAACGAACAACAGTACTGGCTCCAAGTTTCGGAGACTGCGCCCTATCCCGGACTGGACTGCGATGGCGGGCCGGTGAAGACACTCGCGGTTACATTCTTCGTTTACCGGGACAACGACAACGTCAGCTACATTTCCAACGAGACCTCGCTCCTGGCGGGGCTCGAGCTGATTAACAGCGTCTTCAACCCGCACGGCATCAACTTCGCGCTGGGGGAGATGATCAATGTCGACCGCGCTTTCCCTGACGTCGAGGATGAGCAGGAAGGCGAGACCGGGACTGTCGGGAACAGCAGCGGCGGGGCGAGAGGTGACTTCGGCGACGGTGTCCCGGTCTCGGCGCTGGGCGCGGAGTTCGAACAACACTACAACTTCAGCAACGTGAACATCGTCCTGATAACCGACGGCTGGGGCGCCTACAGTATGTATCCCTGGCATGACCAGACCTATTACGCCACCTTCGTGCGGGCGTCCACCTTCGAGACCAGCTACATCCCGTCGCACGAGCTGGGCCACTTCACCGGGCTCTACCACACCCACCAGTACCACGAATACACAGACTCCGACTCCGACCTTGAGAGGGCGAGTTCCTGGACCGCCGACTGGGTGGTCCCGAATGAGCAGTGCTACCGCACTGGCGACTTCGTCTGCGGCACGCCATACGACTGCTACCAGTGGTGCGAAGAGGATATCGGCTGCGACGCCAGCGACCTCTACCAGGGCGAGAAGCCAAGCCAGGAGGAGAGCGAGTACCCCGACTGCACCCCGGAGCAGCACTCGCCGTCACTCGAGAACCTGATGAGCCGCTACGGCGACCGCAGCGTCCTGACCGACGACCAAGGCGCGCGGGCGCGCTATTTCATACAATATATGCTTGACACTGAGCGCATGGGCAACCAGCTCGTCACGGTCGGGGACGCGTAGCTGGCTCGCCCGCCTACGGCAACTGCGACCTGCGGCTTCTCCTGTCCCACGCTGCTGACGAGCAGCGCGCCACTGCCGACAATCAGCGCCGCGCCGATGGCGTCGCCCCAGACGAGCGACTGCTGGAAGAGCTGGCAGCCGTAAATCCCGCCGATGAGCACCGTCGCATAGGAGAAGGCGCCGATGTAGGCTGCGCGGGCCGCTTGGTAGGCGCGCGTCATTCCCGTCTGGCCGACACCAGCGCAGATGCCGACGCCGATTATCGCGAGCGCTTCCGGCAGCGCCAGCTGCGGTAATTTGGCGGCGGCCAGCGGCAGGGTCACGAGCGTGCAGAAGAGCGCAAACCAGAAAACGACCCCGTCCGGCGACGCGCTGGTGCGCAGCCCGCGCACGGCAAGATAGGCGAACGCTGAGAGCACGCCCGAGATGAGCGCGACCAGCGCGCCCGGCTCGACTCCTCGCAGCGACGGGGATACTATCAGCACGGTGCCGGCGAACGAGAGCGCGATGCAACCGTAGACCAGCGGTGAGACGCGCTCGCGCAGCATCGCCCCGGAGAATAGCGCGACGAAGAGCGGCGCGGTGTATTGCAGCGTCACCGCGTTCGAGAGCGGAATCTGCTGCACCGCGTAGAAATAGCACGCCATCGCCGAGAGGCCGACGGTGCAGCGCCAGAGCAGCAGCCGGCGGTCGTCGACCCGCAGCGACGCGCCGCGCAGCCGGGACCACGCCAGTAGTGCCAGCGTGATGACCAGACTGCGGCCGAAAATCACCGTCGCGACCCCCGCATGGTCAGCGGTCCACTTCACCAGCGCGCTGCCGGAGGCGAACGCCAGGCTAGCGAGCAGCATCCAAGCGACCGCACGGTGGGTGACGTCCATCTACCGCAGCACGGCGATGGCGTCAATCTCGACCAGCGCATCCAGCGGTAGCCGCACCACTTCGATGGTGGAGCGCGCCGGCGCCGCATCCTCTCCGAACATCTCTATATAAACTGCGTTCATCGCGTCGAAGTCATCCATATCGAGCAGAAAGACTGTGGTCTTTACCACGTCCGCCAGCGCGAGGCCGCGCTCCGCCAGCACCGCCTGCAGGTTGCGGATGGCCTGGCGGGTCTGCTTCGCGACGCCCGCTTCGAGCGTGGCGACGTTGTGCTGGCGGCCGACCTGTCCGCTCATGAACAGCAGCCCGACGTCGGCGACCGCCTGTGAGTAGGGTCCAATGGGGGGCGGCGCGTTGGGCGATTCGACTATTTCCTTCATGCCCCCCGACAGGCGGCCTGAATAGTCTTTTTGCCCCACCTGCGTGGGGCGCTCCTTGTTCCCGTTCCCGGAGCTCCGCAAGGGGCAGGATGCTATGCTGGATGACTGCCGCACGGCGTTCGCTGCCGGCGAGCGCCTGCTAGCGCACGCGCCCACTGGACTGGGAAAGACCGCCGCGGCGCTGACCGCCGCGGTCGAGGTGGCGCAAGAGCGAGGGTTACTGGTGGTGGCGCTGACGTCACGGCAGACACAGCACGCTATTTTCGTCGAGACACTGAAACGGATTCACGCGCAGCAACCGCTGAAAATCGTGGATGTGATTTCCAAGCAGGACATGTGCCCGCGCGACGATTTGGACGAGAGTCGCTACGGCGTTTTCCAGGCAGTCTGCACCGCACTGGTGCGCAACAACGACTGCAGCTACCACGCCGGCTACAACCCCCAGTTCCTGCCGCAGGTCTTCGACGAGCCGCTCTCGGCGGCCGACCTGAAGGCACTCTGCCGCGAGGAGGTGCAGTGCCCGCACCGCGTCGCGCTGGAAGCGGCACAGGAATGCGACGTGCTGGTCTGCGACTACAACTACCTCTTCACCCCGTGGTCCGACGTAGTCTGGGACCGCATCCAGCGGCCGTTGGAGGAGGTGCTGCTGATTGTCGACGAAGCACACAACCTGCCCGACCGCATCCGGCTCTCCGCATCGCCAACGCTTTCGCTCCAGCGTATCCGCGAAGCGCAGCGTGAGGCGGGGCAGGCGCTGCGCGCGCAGCTCTCAATCCTAGAGCGGCTGGTCGAGAGCCTGACCGACCACAAAGGCGAGAAGGAGATTGACGGCGGCAGCGTCAGCCGCATGCTCGACGCGGCGCTGAAGCAGAAACTGACCGATCTGGAGGGCTTCGTGCAGCTGCTCGAGCGGTCCGCCCAGCGGAGGCTGCAGCGTGGCAAGGTGGCGCGCATGGGCGACGTGGCAGATTTCCTGCACCACTGGCGCTTCCTGAGGAAAGGTAGCGACCTGCGGCTGGCGCACGGCGGCGACAAGCCATGGCAGCGCAAACTCTCGCTGCGGCTGCTCGACCCCGCATCAATCAGCGCGCCGGTCTTCCGCGCCGTGCGCGGCTCGGTGCTGATGTCGGGCACGCTGAAACCGCGCAGCTTCTACCGCGACCTGCTCGGACTCGACACGGAGCGCTCCCGCAAGGCGACCTATAGCTCGCCCTTCCCGCCCGAAAACCGGCTACTGCTCTGCGTCGACGACGTCTCGACGCTCTACCGCAACCGCGGCGACCCGCTCTACCGCAAGCTGGCGGCGTCGCTGACCGCCGTAGCGCAGGCGACGCCGGGCAACGTCGCGGCGTTCTTCCCGAGCTACGCGCTGCGCGACGAGGTCGCCAGCCGGCTCGGCGAGCATGGCAAGGCGCTGCTGCTCGAGGAGCGCGGTGCATCCCCGGCAAAGCGGACGGCGCTGCTCGGCCGGCTACAGCAGCGCGACGCGCTGCTGCTAGCGGTGATGGGGGGCATCTTCGGCGAGGGGGTCGACTATCCCGGCAACCTGCTCGCCGCAGTCGCCGTCGTCGGGATACCAGTGCCACCGCCATCGCTCGAGCAGAAGAAGCTCGAAGAGTATTTCGAGCGAAAATTCGGCGACGGAAAGGGGCGTCTCTACGCGCAGACCTACCCGGCAGTCAACCGCGTGCTGCAGGCGGCCGGCCGCTGCATCCGCAGCGAAACCGACCGCGGCGTGGTGCTGCTCTACGACAACCGGCTGGGGCACCGCCCCTACCGCCGCTTCCTTCCGAAAGAAGTGCGGCACTGCACCAGCAGCGCGGTACCGGCGCTGGTGCGCGGCTTCAACGGCCCCAGAACGGGGAATCCGCCTTCTTGATGCGTTGCAACTCAGTGATGACGTCTTCCTCGTCAGGCGTCAGCTTGACGTTTTCGTCGCGCAAACGCACCACGTCACGCTCGTCCATCTCTATATAAAGAATATCGCCCTCGTTTACCTGCCGACCGACCGTCGCCTCGGTCACGGCAATCGCGACTTCGTCGCCCTGCGTCGCCTCCTTCAGGCCTTGCTCCCCGGAGCGCATCGAGCGGATACGGCCGATGACGTGGTTGTCGGCGCGCAGCACTTTCTGGCCGACCATGATACGCCCCGCCAGCACGCGCACGCCGAAGACGGCGGGGTCACGCGTGCGGAAGGTGTGCCCTTCCAGGAACTCGATTTTGCCGGGGTGCGGGAATTCCTCGCGCAACGTTCTGGCCTGTTCGCGCTTTAACTCCGCCAGCCACTCACCGTACTCCTCGACCAGCTGGTAAACCACGTCCGCCTCGAAGAGCTTCGCTTCGCTCTCGACCAGTGCTTCGCGCGCGTCGGGCAGCACGTTGACGCCGAACGCCAGCACCGCGCGCTGCTCGGCCGGCGCGGTCTCAGCCAGCCGCACGTCGCGGCGCGAGACGTCGCCGACAGCGGCGCGCATGATTGGCGCGCCCGCTTCCTGCAATTCGTAGGCAAGCGCCTCAAGCGAGCCGATGGCGTCGGCGCGCACCACTAGCCCGCGGTCCTCGAGCGCGACGTTGCTCTCCATCTCCCCCGAAAGCCGTTCCAACACCGGCGCGATATCGTCGCCTTGTGGGACTCCGTAGAAAGGCGCGCCGGCAATGACGCCCTCAAGGTCGGGCGCGACCACCTTCAGGCCGGCGGCGGCAGCAACCTCTGTGACCACGTTAAACTGCTGGCGCGGGTCGCGAATTTCGTCCAGCGGCCGCGGCTGCAGCAGGCTGCGCACGCGCGTTACCAACGGCTCGGGGGTCGCGCCGATGATCAGCGTGTCGCTCGCGCGCAGGACGCCGTTATAGATTATAATCCCCAGCGTCTTGCCGAGCCCGCGCTCCTCCTTTACCTCGAGCACAGTCCCCTCAGCTACGCCCTCCTTCAGCACCAGCCGCCCTTCGAGATAGCGTTGCGCCAGCCCCATCAGCAGCATGAACAGCTCGGGGACGCCTTCGCCGCTGTCACGGACTGATGTAGGCACTAACGCAATCGTCTTCTGGAAATCCTCGACCTCGGAGTAGAGCGCCGAATCGAAGTTGTGTCCACCTAAGGTGCGCACGATTTCCCAGATGCGCTCCTGCAGCGCATCCTGCGCCAGCTGCGACTGCCCCTGCCGATTGGCGGCGAAAGTGCCTTTGCGAGTGCGCCAGCCGGGGAGCCTATCAATCTTGTTCAGCACCAAGATAAAGGGCGTCTGCGCCCGCCGCAACACCTGCAACGACTCTATGGTCTGCGGCTTGAAGCCCTCCATGATATCCACGACCAGCACCGCCAGGTCTGCCAGCTGCCCCCCCCGCGCACGCAGGGTACTGAAGGAATGGTGGCCGGGGGTGTCGATGAAGAGTAGCCCGGGAAGCCGGATGTTCTCCTCCGGCAACAGTGCGCCGCAGATGTCGCTGATGGTCTCGAACGGCACCTCGGTCGCGCCGATGTGCTGCGTAATCGCGCCCGCCTCGCGGCTTACGACCGCGGTGCCGCGCACCCAGTCGAGCAGCGACGTCTTACCATGGTCGACGTGCCCCAGCACAGCCACGATGGGTTGGCGCAGCGGTCCTGTCGGCGGCTGCTCCTCATCAAGAATGTCGGCGGCTGCAGCCTCGTCGTCGCTGGCCATCAGGACCGGCCGCACGGCGGACGCTAAAAAAGCTCACCGCATTACGGAAAAGCGGCTCATAATCCTGAGCAGCCGCTCGCTCATGTCGGGGGTGATGATGCCTTCCCCGCTTTTCTCTTCCAGCAGGTCGGCCGCGGCGCCCAGCGTTTCGCGCGTCGCCAGCGCTACCAGCGTGGCAATGAACGGCTCGGTCTCTTTCTCGCCCAAGTCCGATTCCTGCAGCGCCTCGTCCAAAAAGTAAATCGTCTCAGTCCGGCGCGCGGGATTGAGCATGCGCTGCCGGATCTGCCGCTTCTGCGGTTTCTTCTCCTTGCGTCGCGGAGGCTGCGCCTTCTTGGGGCCGCGCCTGCGGTGCCGCCCGCGTCGCGCCAGCTCAGTTCCCCCGGTCGGGGCATTCTCGCGAGATGTGGCCCGGCTTGCCGCAGTTGAAACACTTACCGCCGCCTGGCTTACCGCCGCCACCTTCCGGGCATTCACGCGAGATGTGGCCCGGCTTGCCGCAGTTGAAACACTTACCGCCGCCTGGCTTACCGCCGCCACCTTCCGGGCATTCACGCGAGATGTGGCCCGGCTTGCCGCAGTTGAAACACTTGCCACCGCCGCCGCCGCCCCGGCCACCACCACGTCCGCGGTCCGGCCGCGGCATTGCATACGCAAGATCGGAGAGGTTGAGGTCGTCGCGGACGCTTCCCACTTCACGGCCGAGCTCGTCCAGCGACCCGAACTTGCCGAGGCTGAGCCGCAACGAACCGCGTACCAACGTGGCGCGCGCATCCTTGAGCCAGATGGTCGCATCGACCGCCACCTGATCACGTTCCTCGTCCCAGAAACTCATCACAACCGTGCCGGTTTCGTCGCCTACCAGTCCCTCGCAAACGCGCCCGCCGCTCTCAATATCGCGGGGCTCGTCCATCGACAGCACCTTGACCGCCATGCTGACGCGGCTGCTGCGCGGGGTCAATTCGTCTACCCTCATCGGCTGCGCCGAGACTGGCCTCCATATAACAGTTGAGATGCGCCCATTCACCCATAATAGTATAATGTCCAAAAAGGGTAAATCACATAATCACCATTAAGTTTATAACCCCTAGTGGGGTATGTGGGTTGTCCCGGGGTGGAGTCCTGGGGCATAAACAAAGGAGATACTCCATGCAAGCAAACGAAACCGACTTTGGCCCGCATGTCAAGGACATTGCAGAGGCCCTGGAAAACAAACTGGACGAAGCCACGATTGTCGAAGAACTGAGGCAATACGTGGAGAACTACGGCATCGATCTGGCAACCGCCAAGGAGGCGATTGTCCGGAAGCACTATGGCGACCCCCGCACGTTGCAGGCCAGCGCATTCATGCCGCTGGCTAACATCAAAGCGGACGAGGCATCGGTCAGCTTCCGCGCGAAGATCGTGTCTGTGTTCTCGAAGGAAATCAATCTGAAGGATGGCTCGCAGAAGACCATTTTCGAGGGGGAAATCGCCGACGGCAGCGCTACCCTGCGCTTCACCGTCTGGCGTGACGAGTTCACGGCCGAGCCGGGGACGATCCTCGAGGTCACCAACGCCTATTCCAAGGGGTGGAAAGACCGCGTCGACCTGAATCTGGGCGATCGCTGCCGGGTGCGGGAGGTCGAGGACGAGGCTCTGGCGGCGCTGGATGTGCCGGCGGCCGGCAGTCCGACCGCCGGCTCCGCGAGCGACGTTGCGGGACTACGGAACGGTATGGGCTCGGTCACACTGACCGTGCGCATCCTGGATGTGCAGGAGCGCGAGGTGACCGTGCGCGGCGAGCCGAAAGCGCTCTGGAGCGGAACGCTGGCAGACGCCAGCGGTAGCTGCCGCTTCACCGCCTGGCACGACCACAAACTACAGGCCGATACCATCTACGAAATCGGCAACGCCTACGTGCGCGAGTGGCAGGGCATCCCCGAGCTGCAAATCAACGAAAACACCGTAGTGGGCGCGGTCGACGCCGAACTCCCGTCGCTGGAAGAACTGGCGGTGGGGACCAGCTACACTATCGACCTGCTCGACGAGCGCGGCGGCGCTAGCGACGCGCTCCTGGAGGGGCACGTGTTGGCAGTGCGCGAGGGCAGCGGGCTGATTTTCCGCTGCCCCGAGTGCAACCGCGTGCTCCGCAGCCGGCAGTGCATGGTGCACGGCGAGCAGGAGGGACCGCCCGACCTGCGGACCAAGCTGCTCTTCGACGACGGCACCGGTTCACTACAGTTATTCCTGAACCGCGAGCTGACCGAGAAGGTGCTGGGGCGCGACCTCGATTCGTGCCTCGAGCTGGTGCGCGAGAACTACTCCGCTGAGGCGCTGACCGAAGAACTGGAGCAGGCACTTCTGCTCAAGCCACTGACGGTGGAGGGGTACACACGCTCCGACGACTACGGCCTGATGTTCTTCGCGCACAAGTGCCGGCCAGCACACAACCTTGACGTGCCCTCTGTCGCCAAGCAATTCCTGGCGGCGCTGGAGGCCTGAATGGCGCGTCGCAGGGAACCGGCCCTTCCGGTACTGGCGCAGGAGCTTTCGCGCGCTCACGAGACGCATGTCGAGGACCGCGAGTATTCGCCCACCTACCTGATTTCGGAGATGGGCTCCAAGCTCTCGCGCGTGCTCATCGGCGGCATTCTGACCGATGTCGAGAACCGCGGCAGCGAGACGGATCCGTTCTACATGGCGCGCATGGTTGACCCACACGGCGACACCTACTACCTGCGCGCCGGGCAGTACAATCCCGAAGGCGCTGCGGCGCTCTCCAAAATCGAGACGCCCACGCACGTAATCTCCGTCGGGAGGGTGCGTGCCTATTCGCCTGACGACAGCGACTCGGTCTACGTCAGCGTCCAGCCCGAGAACGTGCGCGCGGTCAGCGAGCAGGAAGTCTCGGTCTGGGCCATCAAGGCGTGCGAATCACTGATGCGCCGCCTGAAGGGCGACGATGCCGAGCTGAGCAACCGCGAAAAGGAAGGGCTCGGCCTGGCGCAGGAAAAATACGAGACGGTATCGACCGAATCCTACGCCGGACTGCTCTACGACTGCCTGCGGAATCTCAGCGGCGACACGACTGCGCCGAGCACGGCGCAGTTCACCGGCGAGTTCGAGACCGCTAGCAACGTGGAAGCGGCTCCGGTGGCACCGGAAGCGCCTGCGCCCATAGCGGAGCAGGACACCCCTGTAGGCAATGAAACGCCTGCCGCAGCGCCTGACGGGGAGCCGGAAGGCGACGCGGACGCCGAGGCGGCCGTGCTCGAACTCATAGGCTCGCTCGACAAGGAAGGCGATGGAGAAGGCGTAATCTACGAGACGCTGCGCGATTCCGCAGCGGCGGCCGGCATCGACGGCTCGCGCCTCGACGAGGTCATCGACTCGCTCAACGACCAGGGGTTGACCTACCAGCCAGCGTTCAACAAATTCCGGGTGGCATGATGCCGAGCAAGTCTGTACGCGAGTTCCTCGAGGCTATCGCCCCGCGCTGGGAAGACCCGCACGAGTTTGACTGGCTGCGGGAAGTCGAACTACCACAGGTAACCATCCCCCGGAGGCGCTGATGGGCAAGAAAGAAGAATCAATCGAGGACCTCCCCGGGGTCGGTCCCACCATCGGCGATAAACTACGAGGTGCAGGATACCGTACCCTCGAATCGATTGCGACTCAATCGCCCTCGCGCCTGGGCGAGGCTGCTGGTGTTGGTAATTCTAAGTGCGCTGAGATCATCCATGCCGCAATCGGTATGGTCGATATTGGTGGAATCCTGACGGGGGCTGAACTGCTCGAGAAACGGCAGACTGTAGGCAAGCTGACCAGCTGCTCCAGCGAGCTGGACGCACTGCTCGGCGGCGGCGTCGAGACGCAGTTAATCACCGAATTCTATGGACAATACGGTTCGGGTAAAACGCAGATTATCCACCAGCTGGCAGTGACCGTGCAGCTGCCGGAGGAGCAGGGGGGCCTGAATGGGGAAGCTGCGATTATCGATACCGAGAATACCTTCCGCCCCGAGCGCATCGTCTCGATGGCCAAAGCCCTGGATCTGGACCCCGATGAGGTGCTGGCTCGCATCCACGTCGGCCGCGCCTACAACTCGCACCAGCAGATGCTGATGGTCGATAAAGTCAAGCAACTGGCCGAGGAGCGGCCAATCCGGTTACTGGCGGTCGACTCACTGACCGGCGCGTTCCGGTCGGAGTATATCGGCCGCGGCATGCTAGCCGAACGGCAGGGCAAAATCGGCAGTCATATGGAGGCCCTGACTAAATTCGCAGACGAGCATAACGCTGCAGTGGCAGTCACTAATCAAGTGCTCTCCAAGCCGGACGGTTTCGCTTTCGGCGACCCGACCAGGCCAATTGGCGGCCACATCGTCGGCCACACCTCAAAATTCAGGATCTATATCCGGCGCGGCAAGGCAGGCAAACGCATCTTCCGACTCGTTGACTCACCACATCTCCCCGACGGGGAAGCGGTGGTGCAGATTCTGGAAGACGGAATTCGCGACTAGCGGCCCAGTCCGCGCAGCACTTTCAGCCCGAACCAGTTGCGCTTCGCCAGCGTCCAGAGCCCGGCGGAGTCGCGGTCGAGCGTCGCCTGTTCGAGGTCGGAATCGCCCGCCATGAAGCATTCAATCGTGCAGTAGCCCCGACTGGCGCCGTTGTCGACCGCGTGCGCGACACCGGCCGGCGTCGAATCGGTCATCGCGTTGCCAACTTTGAAGGCCCAGTTGAACGACTTGCCACAGCTGCGGCAAGTGCGTTCCTCCACATTGCCGACCGTCGATTCGCCGTAGCGCGAGCCTTCGCCGACCGCCTCCTTGTCGTAGACGTAATGCGTCTCGTCCGCGGGCGGGAAGCGCAGGTCAGAACTCGTCGTCATCATCCCACTCCATATCCTCGCTCCGGGAGGCGCGGCGCAGCGCCATCACCACACCGAGGATTACCAGTACAGCAACGCCGCCGATGCCGAGGGTCATCGTGTCGAGGTCCTGTAGACTCTCGAACCAGTCGCCCGAGACGAGGCCGCTATCCCCGTCTGCGACGGTCAGCGAATATTCGACCATGTTGTTGGTCTCGTCGGTTTCGAGGGCGTAATCATCTTTATCGAGGACGATGCGCAGGGTGTAACTGCCCGGGCTGTCGAATGCCATCGCAAAGCTAACGACGCTGCTCTCCCCAGGAGTAACGAAGGTGAAAGTGTCGTGCGCCAGCACGAGCGGGCCGTTGTTGTGGCTGTAGTAAACCACAACCGGCACCGGGTTGTAACCTATCGCAGGGTCGCCAGCGGTGCGAATGGTGATAGCAATCGCGAATGGCTTACCGGTGGTTACGGTGGTTGAATTCGTCGCGCCATTGATTGAGACGTCCTCCCACCCGACGTAGTTGTCGATGTCGCTCTGGTGGACGACCAGATAGAGACGCTCGTCGCCGCTACTCTCCCACTCGTTGCCCTGAATATCGCCACAACTCACCGTCAGGTAGTAGGTGTCGCTGGGCGCCTCATCTTCATTGTAGGCCCACTCCCATTTCACCCGCAGCGACTCGCCATTCGAGTCTTCGAGCACTCCCCCGGCGACCGTGACGTGCGTGCCCGAGCTGGTGCCGCGCACCTCAAGGCCCCAGGTCTCCGATTGCAAATCCTCGCTCCCGAAAGCCGAGAGCAGCCGCGCCTCTACCTCAACCACTTCGCGCGCGTGATCCACTTCGATGCGCGGGAATTCGGTGCGGAAGTGGTCCAGCTCGAGCGAGATACCAGCCGAGTGGTTCAGGCTGGATGTGAGCGCCACTATCTGGTCGCTCGAGCCCCCGAACGGCTGCCAGTCGTCGCCACCCGAATACTCGAGGTCGACTCGAATGGTCTGACCGCGGTCAATCTGGTATTCGCCGTCGAGCGAGAAGCTGGTCGAGAAGTGTGAGGCATTGTTGTTGACTGTGCGGGTCTCGGTCTCGCTCTGCAGGAATCCAGCGCCAGGCACTACCAGCGTCGCACGGAACTGGACGTCCTTGACCGAGCCGGAAGTCGCCATGGCCCAGATTTCGAAGGGGACCGTTCCGCGCGCGGTGGCATTAGTGTTGAAGGCAGGGCTGAACCAGCTGCCGACGTCCTCCCAGTTACGACCACCAGTAACGCCGAGGCGGTTGCCGTCCTGCGGGCAATCGCTCTCGGTGTCGCTGTCGCTGGCCGGCGCAGTGGTGTTGAAGCTGCCGCTGCCTCCGTCAAGGTCACCGTAGAAATAGAGGTCCAGTTCGTGGAACTGGCCGCTACCGTAGTCCGGCTCGGCGGCTCGCACCGTATCGACCGACAGCAGGGAGAAGAGTAGCAGGAAGGTCGTCAGCGCCACTAGTGCACGCATATGGCTTCGCGACCTGAGCCTCTCCTTTAAAGGTTCCCTTCAGCCGAGCGCTTTCTACGCTGCCTTGGGGTTGGAAACCCGCACCGGCAGCGGCCGAATTCAGGTTCCCAGCGCCAGTCGCAGGATATCGCGCGTCCCGGGCGCCAGCCCGAGAGTCGTCAGGAACAGCAGCAACAGATAGCGCATGTGCTGGTCCAGCTCCTCGCGCTCACTCTCGAGCGCCCAGATAACTGCGCTCACGATACCGAGCTTGAGCGGCAGCATCACTGCCGCGGTCCCGAAGTGATCAATCGCGCCCGACGGCAGCACGTGCTTCTCGACGTAGCCGTAGCGGTCGATGCCGAGCCAGGTCGCCGATCCGTCGAGGAAGTGCGCGAAGTAGAGCGCGAGGTATTCTGGCTGTTGCACCACCTGCAACGCGCGCAGCTTGCGCAGCGGGAAGCGCAACGCAGCGACGAGGCAGCCGGCGGCGGCCAGCGAGAGCCAGAAGGCGTGGCCGCCGTCCACCGCGAGCGCCAGCCAGCCGAGGAAGAGCGCGCAGAGCGCGAAGCCGGGGTGTGGCACGCCGCGCTCCGCCTTGAGCCACGCCGCGCCTGCAACCAGTAGCGTCAGCCCCAGCGCGATTAGTGGCACTTCCAGCAATACGCTGCTGTTGGGCACCGGCTGCTGCACCAGTTGGAGTAGCGCCAGCAGTAGCGCCATGCTATTACCAAGACCGAACAACCCTACCGGGTCGCGCAGGAGGCGCGACCCGTAATACTCAGCTACGCCAGCAGCGACCGCCAGCGAGACCAGTGACCAGATTGCCGGATGCAGCCACCCCTCAGGAGCAAAGAGCCACCACGCACCGTAGCCCCCGATGGAGGCCGCGAGCAGCGCCAGCCCGGCCGGCAGCGGCGCTGCCGACGCATCGCGGAAGCAGCCGCCGAGCCAGAGCAGCGCGTAGGCCCACCCGCCCAGTATGAGGTAAATCACCGGCGAGATGAACAGATACTGCGCTGGCGGCACGAACAGCCCGGCGTCCTCGAGGGCGCGCGCGGCGCCTCCCAACAGCATCAGCGGCGTCGCCGCCAGCAAGAAACGAGAGTCGGCGCGGACCTCCAGCCGGCGCAGCTGCGCCTCAATAGCAATGAACGCCAGATAGAAGAGCAGCCCGTATACTGCGGTGTTGTAGATGTTGTAGCGTGCGCCGCTGCCACCCTCGGCGTCAGCGACGACTGGTGCCAGGAAATAGTCGTACCAGAATTCCCGGCCGGTCGGCAGCAGCCCAGTGAGGGCGAGCGCCGCAACCAGGAGCAGAATGCGCCTATCCACGCTGCGCTACCAAGGGGGTTTATTTGGGCGCTACGGCGCAGCCGCTAAAGCCCACGGCTGGAACAGGGGTGCGCGTCAAGCCGACCGGATTAACTCTCTTATAACGGCTGAAACCAATTTTATCGTCGGGGGGATTAATATTTATACCATTGCGAAGCGTGCCCCCACATGACAGAAGCCTACTGTGTCAAATGCAAGTCCAAGCGAACCATGTCCAACGCTGCTAAGGTCACCATGAAGAACGGCCGCAAGGCGATGAAGGGCACCTGCCCAACATGCAGCACTGGTATGTACCGGATTCTCGGTAACTAGGGCTTTCAGAGACCCGCTTCGGCCAGCTTCTCCGGCAAGTAAGTGTCGGTCACGAAGTCGAGGCCATACTTGGCGAGAGCCTGCTGCTCAGCCTTGAGCCCCATCTCTAGTTGCAGCTCTATCTCCGAGCTCCAATAATCATTGAGGAAGCGAGGGTCGCTGCGCATTGACTTCAGTGCCTGCCGGTCGCGCTCGGTGAGCTCGTCGTGCGGAAGCTCGTAGTTCGTGATGTCGGATGGAGTCACCCCCAGGTAGCGCGCGGTGGGGGTGGCGAGGAGGTGCGAGATGTGGGCGGTCTTGATGGCACCATAGGCAATCGAGCCGTAAATCCGGTACGACCATGGGTCGGCGTCGGTAAAGACTAGTAACGGAAGGCTAGTCTCATCGCTGAGCCGCTGCAGGAACCTACGTGTCGAGCGGGCAGGCTGCCCCTTGATGTGGACCAGAATTGCACCGTGGCTCTCATCAAATCCATTCTCGACCAGCCGGTCGAACATTCCTCCTGTCTCGATGGCGATGATGCAGCGTGCGTTGCCTGAGTTGTTGAAAGTAATCTTCTCTGGCTCGACATTATAGGGAATCGCGTAGCCGGTGTCACCAACGTCATCGCGGCAATTGATACGCATCGGCTTACCCTTGCGATTTATCTCCGTTAAAGTAAGGTCACCTAGTACCTTAGCACCGTCCTCTTCCGGGCGGATTTTGAAATCCTCGCGCTGGAAGCTAGTTACGATTTCAAGGTCCTCAATCAGTTTGTTGGACTCATCCTGCGAGTGGAACTTGCCCAGATCCCACCCTTCAGAGATGTAATAGAGCTCCCTAAGGGTCGACGATTTCTGCTGGCCAACCATGTCGCGGATGAAGTCGAGGAGGTGGGTTGTGCGTAGCAGCATATACGCCCCATCCAATTTCTTGGCCGTGCGGGTAGTCCTCGATTTTCCGTACTTCCAGACTTGTTGCTGCTGGTCAAAGATTATGTTGGCCTTGCTGCGTGTAGGGAGGTTCATCTCGGGGACCACCCCCAGAGTGAGCTGTTTGTGAATTTGGCCAGCAATCTGCTCCAGCTGGCCAATCGCGGACTTAGGCATGCGGCTCCATTGTGCTGGTGCTTTTGAGATGTTGGGGTGGTGTATTGTGGGGGCTGTGCTAGCCTGAATCTAGCGATTGTGTAGTGTGTTAGTCGCTTATAGATCTGAGATGGCGATAGGTGAGCCCAGGAGCCGCCATCACAAGCGGTGATGACGGGGGCGGTGGATGGCGGACGCGCTGAGACAGAGAAACCCCTTGATTTCGTCTGGAACTTTTCTTTTTATTTTATATATTTATAGAGTGAAATTAAAACAAACAAACCGGTGCATAGAAAAAATTATTTCCATGCGAAACGAAGGGGTGTCTGTCTGGTCTCCCCGGTCCCGTTTCTATTGGAGGTCTTCGATGCTTGCCCTTTTCTGTTCGGTTAAATCTCGTTCTCGGACCGTTACCGTGCCGTCTTCCAGTGTTCGATGATCGATGGTTATGGCACGCGGCACGCCGATTTCATCTGCGCGCGCGTAGCGCCTGCCGATAGAGCCGGCCAAATCAAGGTAAACGTCCATTCCTTTCTGGCGCAGCTCCCTATGAATCTCTTTTGCGCGCTCCCCCATCCCGTCTTTGACCATTAGTGGCGCCACGAGCGCATCATAGGGACCCACCACCTTCGGCAGCGCCAGCCACCCCCTCTCGTCTTTGTTTCGCCACGCCGTTTCCAGTACAACATAGAGCAAACGGTCCAGCCCGAATGAAGGCTCGACAATCTGCGGGAAAACCATCTCTTGCACTGTGGTTGTTTCCAGTGTGAAACATTCTTCATCCAGCTCGATTTTCTTCCCACCCACTCCAACAACAATTCCAGGTACAGCACTACTATCTAATTGCCCTAGGACATCGCCAGCAGCGGACTTGAATTGCTTGCCGATCGCGCCTTTGTTTGGAATCCATCGTTCGACCAGCCGCGATCCCCCGCCAGCGGGAACGCGCATCTCGCGGCCGCTGGCTACTGCATGTGCCTTGAGGTCATAGTCACCACGATGCGCGATTCCGACAACCTCAATCCATCCGACCGAAGTCTTCACCTCTCCATCCCAGCAATCAGATGAGTAATGTGCCATCTCATTCTGGTTGTGCTGTCGGAAACGCAGTTTCTCGGGCGGCACACCACAATCCAGGATGAACTTGCAGCAGCGCGCTAGCCACGTGGCAACGAGTGGTGAAATGATTACACCTTTCGCATGCGCTTCACTGATGGAAATCTCGACCCCCTTTCCATTAGCCGGCAGCAGCGAAACCACCACATTGCCGACTCCGTCCGGCAGACTGGATTCCGCGTCCGGCAGGAAGAAGTGCTCTACCTCCATCTGGGTGAATTCGCGCAGTCGCAACGGCCCCTGCCGCGGGGCGATTTCGTTGCGGAAGGCGCGGCCGATTTGCGCCGCGACGAGCGGCAGCTTGCCCCGGTTCTGGCGCAAGAGCCACGGAAAGGCTTGGAAGATGCCCTGTGCGGTTTCCGGCCGCAGGTACCCGGTCGAGCCCCGGCCGGCACCAATTGAGGTGGCGAACATCAGGTTGAAGGGGCGCGGCGTACCCAGTGCACCACCACATCCACCACAGGTTACCCTTACAACTTCGGCGATGAGCGCTTCCTTCTCGAGCGCGTCGCCTCCTTCGACGAGGTGGTCGGCGCGGTGCAGTTTCTTGCACTCATTACATTCTACCAACAAGTCATCAAATTCCGAAAGGTGCCCCGACGCCCTGAAAAGCGCTTCCGGTCCGATAGTGGCTCCTTCCAGTTCGAGCGCGTCGGTTTCGATTACAAACTGCCGGCGCCAGAGCGCGAGGATTTTCCGGCGCATCCGTACACCGACTGGACCGTAGTCGAGCAGTCCGGCAACGCCACCATATGGTTCGTAGGCAGGCTGGAAGATTCCTCGCCTTTTGGCGAGCGCCATTACTTCCTTAAAATTCATGCCGTCAGGAGCACCTTCAGGAGGTCCTGGCAGTAAACCATCCCAGTCAGTTTCCCTTCGGCGTCAACCAGCGGGACCTGCCCATAGTCTCCATCAAGCATAATTTGGGCAATGCTGCTGGCCGGACTGCCGTAGAAAGCAGTCACCACCTCCTCAATCATAATTTTCTCCACAGGGACGTCGGGCAGGAACAATCGCCTCTCGGAATGGTAGATGCGCATGATGTCGCGCAATCCATCCCAGGACCAGGGGTCTTCGTCGTCCGCGACCCCCATTTCGGAAACCGAGACCCCTTCACGGACGTCGGTCGCGTCAAACAGGTCACGGTCGGTGACTATCCCGCACAGCAGCCCGCGTTTACCCAGCACCGGCATGGCGCGCGCGCCCGAGAGCCGCATGATACGCAGCGCAGCGCCGAGGGGAGTCGACCTGTGGAGTGGGACACAGCTACCAGAGAGGCAATCGTGGACGGTCGTCTCCCCATTTGCTGCGACCAGCGGGAGCAGGTTGGTGGGGGTGACGACGCCTACTACCTCACCATGATCGACAACCGGGAGGTGATTGAAACCCAGCTCCAGAAATTTGCGCACCGCAGAAGTTATGGTAGAATTTGGTGTAACACTCACAACATCCGAGGTCATAATCATCGCAATCTGTTCCTCGCCAGTATGGTTGAAAATATCATTCCGGGAGACAATCCCGGCCAGTACCATGGTTCCTTCTCTGACGACCGGGACGCCCGAGACGTGATGCTTGATCATCAGGTGCAGCACATCTGTGCGGTTACCTGGCACTCCAGCGCAGATGACCGGGCTCGTCATCACCTGTTTTATTCGCATCCAGACCTCATTTCCAGCACCTTTGCCTGCGGGTCGAATACGGCCTCCAGTGGGTCGGGCCCGTGCTGTGAAACCAGTATCCTCCCTGCCGGAAGGGGACTACTCCGGTCGCACTTTACTGCCTTCTTAAGGGTTTCATCCAATCCCCCACAGGCGATTCGCAGCAGCGTTCCCGGCGCCACATTCGGGAACGTCTCACGGCAGAAGCGCAGCTCCGCCAGCATATCGAGAGTGCACAGCATTCCATTATCTGTCCCTAGCCCGACATCGACCCCCAGTGCTAGCAGCTCCTCCAGCGGCGGCCTCAGTCCGAAACGCGCGTTGCTGCGCGGGCAGATGACAACGCCGATGCCGGCATCCGCGATGCTGCGCAAGTCTTCCTCCGTGGCGTGGCAGAGATGGACCAGGAGGTCTGGCTCCAGTTCGAGCATGCGCTCGACCGACTCGCGCTCGCCTTCGGAGAAGTGGAGCGCTACCAGCCCCTCGGCGGCACGCGCCTCGAGGGCCATGCGGTGTCCCGCGCCGACTGGCATATCTGTGAGTCCGGGCAGCCCCACGTGGCGGCCCGGCAGCGGCCGTCCCCCGGCGGCCCGGCCGAACGGGACCACCTGCGGCGCCCCCTCCTCAACGCCCCACCCAGCGTTCGCGGCGCCCTGCGCCAGTTGCGCGAGACCAGCTTCACCACCCTCTCGGAAGTCGAGCAACAGTGCGGTACCGCTGGCGGCCGCCTCACACAGTCCGGCCGCAATTGAGGCTGCGATGTCCGCCTCTTCGAGCCAGCGGTGCTTAAAACCGTCCGGACCGACCAGCTCCGCCAGCGACGCGTCGGGCGCTCCGTCGCGCGCTAGCGTGTCGCCGAGGTGTGTGTGGCAGTTGCGGAACGGTGGCAGGATGAGCCCTTCCAGCGCATCGCCGGGTGGAGCCCCTTCGCCCTCTTCGCCGCGGTCCGGGTCAAACCACCCGTCGATGAAGCCGCTTTGTGTAAAGAGCGGACCGGCCCAGTGCATCAGAGCGCAGCGGCGATGGCGGGCGCGACCGAGTAGCGGGTGTAGACACCCTCGAGCGTGTCGGAGCTGAGGATGTCGTCGCAGACCCGCAGCCGGTTGGCGGCGTCCTCGATGAACAGCCCGTGGGTGCACGCTGCCAGCACCTGGCTGGCACCCCAGTCCTTGAGTAGCAGCGCCGACGACGCAATAGTCCCACCGGTGGAGATGATATCATCGAGGATTACGACAGTCTGCCCCTTCACTGAAACCCTACCCGAGTCGGTCTCGACCGTGCGGTCGTCCAGCCGGGTCTTGGACATGACGTGCAGTGGCGCCTTCAGTTCTTTGGCGGCGATGGAGCATCGCTCGCGCGCCCCCTCATCGGGTGCGACTACAAGTCCCGGCGTGAAGCCCTTCAGGTAGTGGACCACCTCGCGCAACCCGTCGACATCCTCGGCAGGGCAGCCGAAGAAGTCGAGTACATCTGGTGTGTGGACCGAGACCGTCAGGACGCGGTCGCTGCGCATCCCAATGGGGCGCGCCACGGCGCGGGCGGAGATGGTCTCACCCTCCTGAAAGATGCGCTCCTGCCGTGCGTAACCCATGTAGGGGATGACGGTCGTCACCGACGCGGCCCCAGCTTCGTGGATGGCCTCGAGCAGCAGCAGAAGCTCAACGATTTTCTCGTCGGGGAAAGTGTTCTGGATAACCACCACATCACGCCCGCTTACCTGCCGCAGGATGCGGACGTAGCGTTCCCCGTCGGGGTATGCCTTGTTTACGACGCCGCAGAATTCGGCGCCAGTTTCCTGCGCCAGCGCGACTCCGAGCCGTTGGTGGGTGGAGCCGCTGATGATGAACATCGCGCCGCGATTCAGGGGTGGCTATTACCGTTACGGGGTCAGAATTCTTGCTGGCAGTAGTAGCGGAACATGCGCGTCCCGACCGGCGCATCAGACTGCCGCGCACACACCTCGTCAGCACTGATACGGCCGGTCGCGAGCTGTAGCGCCAGCCAGGGCGGGCACCAGTTTTCGGAGTAGATAAAAGTCGAGACGCGCGGGTTAATTTCCATTAGCACCCCGCCGCGAGTGGAGATGTCGACGCACCAGTCGAGTGGGATATGGCGCAGCACCTCGGCGCCATACGCGAGCAGCTCCGGCGCCTCGATAATCTCGAACCCCATTGCCAGGCCCGAAGCGTAGTTGAGCCGCCGTTTCACGGTCCCGAGCAGCACCTCCCCGCCACGCGCTAGAGGGTCAATCTTATGCTCCTCACCCTCGAGGTATTCCATTACCAGCAGCGGCGGGATTTCGCGGTCGCCAACGGTCGTGCGCAATTCCTGCAGCGAGATGTAGCGTGCGAACGGCCGCTCCTCGAAGAGCAGCTCGTAGCGGTCGGCATGCTCGGTCAGCACTCGCACGCCGCGCGAACCCTTGCCGCGCGGCGGCTTGAAGACAACGTCGCGTTCCGGGTAGCCCAGCGCCGCGGCGGTCGCCTCGAGCTCCGCTAGTGAATGGACCAGCCCGTAGCGCGGCAGTTCCATTTTGCCCTTCAGGGCGTCATACATCGCGAATTTGTCCTCGCACGCGGCGACCTGTTCGTGTGGCGACGCCAGCAGCGTCGCCACACCCTCGAAGTGGTCTGCTGCCTTGGAAAGCTCGAACATCTCCCATGACGTCTGCGGGAACACCACCTCAACCTCCCAGCGCTGCGCCAGCTCAACGACAGCGTCAACGTATCCCTCGTCGTGTGCCCATGGTACCTGCGCGAAGTCGTCGCAGAGCCAGCGGCCAATCGCTTGAGGGGAAGCGTCGGTGCCAGCAATCCACAATTCGGGCGACTGCCGTTTCAGGCTGGTGATGAGTGCGTGCGCGCCGGGGCAGCCGACGCCAGTCAGCAGGATCCGCATCGCGCCGCTAGCCACCCCGGGGTTATTCACGGCACCTCCGCTGTTGCCAGCAGCCCCGCGTAGAGCGCCAGCAGTCGCTCTTCCATGTGGTCCCAGCAGTATTTTTCGCGCCATGCGGCGGTCCCGCGCAGGCCCATTTCGCGCCGCTGCTCGCCGTCGCCCGCCAGTTTGCGCAGCGGCGCCAGCCAGTCGTCGGCGACCAGCCCGCAGCGGTGGCGCTCGACGATGGAGCGGCGCGCTTCGTAGGGGCCGACCACGGCCGGGATTGAGTAGGCCATCGCGTCGAGTAGCTTCTTCGGGACGGCGGCGTGCCGCAACGGCTCGGCAACATAGTGGCCGACCAGCAGCAGGTCGCAAGCGCGGTAGCAGTCGCCCATGCGGTCGTACGCCAGCGGGCCGGTGAAGACCGCCCGCGCACCAACTTTGGTGGCATACGTCTCGAGCTGCTCCTGCAGCCCGGCGTAGCCGGCGCGCCCCTTCGGCGGGCCGCCGACGACCAGTAGCGTAACCTCCGGGACTTGCGCGGCGTCGTCGAGCAACTGCTCGATAATCCGCCGCCGCAGCGCGCCGATGTAGCCTGCGACGACTCCGCCAAGCCCCAGTTTCGCGCGCAAGTCCTCTCTCGCGGCCGCCTCGACGACCGCCAGCGGCTCGGAGTTGTAGAGCACCTCCGCCCCGCCGAGCCGCTTCGCCAGCTCGGGCGAGACGGTCACGACCGTATCGGCGCGCGGCAGCCAGCGGCGCTGCTGCCAGCCGAACCAGGCGCCGAGCGCCGCCCCCTGCACCCACTCGAGCAGCGGCCAGTCCTCGTGCGCGTCGAAGACGACTCTCGCGTCGCACGCGTCGGCCGCCCGGCAGGCGGCCGGCAGCGTCTCCAGATCATGCGCGTGCACCACCGCCGGCAGCTCATCGGCGGCCGCCTCGGCCAGTTGCCGCATCGCACTGCGGAACGCCAACATGCGCCCCGGCAGCCAGCTGTCGAGCGACGCGAAGATGCGGCGCACGCGGACGCCGTCACGGATTTCCTCGGCCGGCAGCGAATCGTCGCGCCGCGCCCAGCAGAAAACAGTCACTTCGTAGCCGGCGCCAATGAGCGAGAGCGCCTCGCGCCAGACGCGGGTGTCGACGGTCGGCTCGAGCAGGTCGTGCCCCAGCAGCATCGCGACCCGGCTCACAGCATGCCGTCCAGCCGCACCTTCAGCGTCTCGAAGCCTTCGGCATACGGCACCGCGAGCTGGACTCCGCGCATGCGGACTACGGAACGGAAGAACTTGGGGTCGAAGTAGGGGTTGTGTTTTTGGCTGTCGTAGCAGTCGAGCGCCTTGAGCTTCTTGCGCACGTGCCGCTCCTCGAGCGAGATGAAGCAGTTGAGCTCGATTTCGAGATTATTCCACGGCAGCTCGTAGCCGAGCAGCGTGCAATTCCGGAAGGCGCGTAGCGCCTCGGCGGTCACGACGCCATGGTCCTGGTGGATGTCAGTCGTCGCCGGCGTAAACACGAGTTCGTAGCTGCGCAGGCACGAATGGTCGCAGAGTGCCTGCAGTATTTCCTGCCGGTCGCGCGGGAACTGGCGGGTGTAGAAATCAAGGACCTCATGCGTGACGCCTAGGATTTTTCCCGACGCCGCAGCTTCGTCGGCCAGGTCGGGATACCGCTCGGCGACCGCGCTGAAGTAGATGACGTGCACCGACCAGCCGCGCTCGACCAGCTTGGCGATGGTCCCGCCGCACCCCAGTTCGGCGTCGTCGGTGTGCGGGCTCAGCACCAGCGCGCGGCGCGGCTCGCCCGTGCCGACCTTGTCGGAAATCGCTTCACGCACCAGCTCGCTGACCGGCCGCCCCTGTTCGGCGGCCGAAGTTTTGAGCGCTGCCCAGTCGTCGCCGTGCGCTGCGGTAATCGAGAGCAGGAACTGCGCCGGCTTGTTCTCCTTCTTCCAGGCCATTACTATAGCCTTGCACAATTGGTTATATAACTATACCGCTGCCGCGTCGTGAACCTTCGCAAGGACGGCCGCGTCTACGAGCCGGCCGAAGACAGCTGGCTGCTCTGTGCCACACTCGAGCGCGCGGCGACGCGCTTCCCCGAGCTGCGCGGCGCCGTCCTAGAGCTGGGCACCGGCAGCGGCATCGTCGCGCTCACGCTCGCCGCGCTCGGGGGAGTGGTCACCGCGACCGACCTGAACCCGCACGCCATCGCGCTGGCGCGGCGGAACGCCCGGGTGGCAGGGCACCACATCGAGTTCTTGCAAGGCGACCTGTTCGAGCCGGTCGGCGACCGCCGCTTCGATGCCATTGTTTGCAACCCGCCCTACCTGCCGCCGGGCGGCGAATACGACGACCGCTGGTTGGCGCTGGCGGTCGAAGGCGGCCCGACTGGCACCGAGTTCACTCAGCAACTGCTCACTGGGGCGCCGCGCCACCTGCGGCCGGGTGGTGGGGTGTGGCTGCTGCTCTCGAGCTTGATGGGCGAGCTGCCGGAGGGCTGGGAACGCGAGCGGTTCGACGAGCAGAATTTCGATGGCGAAATCCTGCGGGTGGAGCGGCTTTCGCTCTCCATCTCCAGTTGATATAATCGCGCCCCCTAGTTACAGACTAAAACCGCGTGCAGAATTGTTTTAACCCCAGCCTCCACCCCGGGTTACCAGAGGAGTTACTAATCATGAACTCCACGACAATACTGGGCACGCTGGCCGCAATTCTGTTTTTGGCCTTTTTCCTGCCGTCCCCTGCGAGTGCTGAAGACGTCAACGTCACCTTCACCGTAGATGCGAGGAATGGGACGGACCCGGCATCCTACACCTGTGCGGATATTGATGGCGTCGACGATGGATGTTTGTGTGGGGACAGCGAAGACGAATCACCGCTACCTTCAGTATCTATGATTTCTGCTTTAATTTCGATTGGATTGATTGCAATCCTCCGCAGAAAGTAGACTTCCCTATTGCGCTAGTTCTCGACGACCAATATTTAAATTGAAGGAGGTGCGTCTTCGCTACTCGTGTTCGGCCTCCAGCTGCCCGAAGCGCAGCTGCGGCAGCGCGCTCGCCAGCTTCAGCCCACGCAGCAGGATTTGCCCGAACGGCAGCGCCATTACGGAGTAGATCACGATCCAGTGCGGCAGGATCCAGAGCCGTTCCTGCAATTCCCAATGGGGTTCCCACGGTAGCGAGAGCGCCTGCACCGGCAGTCCCGCCGTGAACTCGTAGAGCCACATGATGATGGGAATTGCAATCAGCATCGTGAAAACCATTGGGCGCATTTGGTTGGACATCATCCCCGACTGGAGCATCAGCACTTCCGGTTGCATTTTCATCAGTTTCTGCACCCGCGCCTGCTGCCCCTCCTTCCGCGCAGCGCTCAGTGCCTTGTTGTACGCCTGCATCTTGAGTTGCACCTCAGCCATCTGTTGCCAGTCGACCAGCAAGTGGCGAATGACGGTGGTGCCGCCAATCATCACCATCCCCGCCAGCAGGATCGTGACCGCCGGGTACGCGCCGTCGAAGCCGATGCGCGGCTCGAGCAGTGTCTCGGCCACCTCGCCCATCGTCACCCGCAGCCCGGGGTTGATGATGATGTAGAGCATCAGGAACATGGTCAGGAACATGCCGCCCATTGCCGGGGGCTGCTGCTCCGTCTCGCTCACGCGAGTAGCTCCCGGAACTGCGCAACCGCCGCGTCAACCCCTCCATCGTGGTTCTCGATGATGGCGACGGTCGCGCCGACCATCACCGCACTGGCTGCGGCGAAGGCGCGGTTAACTTCCTGATGCAGCGCGACGTTGTCGGCGTCGCGCAGCCGGGTTGCATCCTTGGCGCGGCGGCCGGCAATCTCGGTCGGTGTCGCTTCGACCAGCACGATAATGGTGGGCACCATCGCGCGCAGCGTCCACTCGGGCAGGCCCGGCATGAATCCCTGCGCGGTGCGGATGGAAGCGTGCGTGTCGACAACAACGTCACCCATCGCGGCAATTCGCTCGCCCGCCAGGCGTTGCAGTCGTTGCTGCTCACCTATCGGTAGCTTGCGCATCTGGTCGCGGTCAGCAGCACCCTCGGCCTGCGCGACCTCGAACATCATGTCACCAAAGTTGACACTACCGTAGCCCGCTTCGTCGGCGCCGGCCATGACAGTAGACTTGCCCACCCCTGGCACACCGGTAACGACGATGACGCCCATCACTCACCGAGCCGGTTGGGCTTCTTCAGGTTTTCCGGCAAATCCACAATCCGCGCCGGGACGCCGACCGCCATCTTCCAGACGGGCACGTCGCGCGTAACGACCGCGCCGCCGGCGATGAACGCACCTTCGCCGACGCTGATACCTGGCATCAGCGTCGCATTGGCGCCGACGGTGACGTCGTCGCCCAGCGTAACGCCCTCGAGCCGATAGTCGGTCCGCAGCGGGGTGCGGTCGTTGGTAAGCGTCGCGTTGGGGCCAAGGAAGCAGCGGTCACCGATGCGCGAGCCGGTGGGGATGTAGACGCCGGTCTGCAAGCTGCAGTGGTCGCCGACACGGCAGTCGTTGTCGATGGTGACGCCGGTCCCAATCAGGCAACCGTTGCCGACGGTTGAGTCTTCGCGCACCAGCCAGCCGTGGCCGCTACGCACGCTGCTGCCGAGCCGCGCGCGGGAGTAGAGCGTCCCGGCTCGTAGCGTGCAGTTGTCGCCGACGGCCGCGCCCGTGATTTCCGCTTCACGGTCGCTGCCGAGCAGAGGCAGTTCGTCGCCTGGCGGGTAGCCGATGACGACGTCGCGGTCCAGAAAGCAGCCCTCACCGATGGTCGAGCCGCCGATGACGCGCGCCATCACTCCTCGCCGAAAAACTGTCGCAGGACCGGATGCATTTCCATCATCTGCTCCTTGCCGATTTGTTCGTACATGCGTATCATGATGCCAACAGTCAGCAATACCCCTGTTCCGGACGATTGCCCGGTGGTGCCGACCATGTCTGCCCCCGCAGCGAGCAGTCCCACTATTGCGCCACTGAAGACAGTCACCGTCGGGATGTACCGCTCAAGCACCTTCTCGACGATGCGCGGGTCGCGCCGGAAGCCAGGAATCTGCATCCCCGAGCCCTGAATTTGTTTGGCGACCGCTTGTGGCCCCATGTTAGTAGTTTCAATCCAGAACTTAGCGAACATCATTGAGCCCAGAATCATAACGCCCATGTAGACGATAATATGCAACACCAGCTGGTATGGCTCGTGGCTCACGCCACCAATAATCATGTAGCTCTCGTATTTGGGGCTCGCCAGCGGCAGGAACCAGTCCTGCATGCCGTTGATACGGTTGAGGTAGTAGGCAGCACCCATGGTCGGGACCGGGTTGCCTTGGCTGACGTCGAAAGCGCCGATCATCCAGTTATGCCCGATAATCGGCCATTTGGACATCGTCGGGTGCGACCAGAATAGCATCGCGAACATGTTGACGTTGGCGAGCAGCGCCGCCATCAGGATGACTGGGATGTTGCTGGCGTAAATCAGCCGGATGGGGTAGCGTCCGCGCGCGCCGCGGACGCGTCCGTGTGCCAGCGGCAGTTCGATGCGCGACGACTCGACATACACCACGACGAAGAACACGACGAGTGTCCCGACCAGCGCGACGACCGGATTGGGCGGTGCCAACAGCATCGCCTCGTAGCCCCCCTGCATCAGCTCGCGCGATGAGGAGTTCATGATGTACCAAATAACCATCGGGATGGTCCCGGTCGGCGGCGAGTTGGGGTCGGTCGTCCCGGGCGCCGGCTCCCAGTTGAGGGTGCCGGTGAAGAGCGCCTGGCTGACACCAGCGGCGATGAAGAGGGAAATGCCGCTGCCGATGCCCCATTTGGAGACAACCTCGTCCATCAGGAACACAAGATACGAGCCGATAATCAGCTGAGTGATAATTGCCATGCGGGCCCACGTCAGCCCGAGCTCGCCGACGACGGTTGCGCTGGGTTCGAGGAAGCCGAAGACCTGCGGGATGGATTCGACGAAAATCATCACCACTACCAGCACCTTCTGGGTGCCCTGGTAGATCGCCTTGTCCTTGGCGTCCTGCAGGTTGAGGTTGATAATCTTGGCGCCGGTGAAAAGCTGCATGATAATCGAGCCGGTTACGATTGGCCCGATACCGAGATGCATCAGGCTCCCCGATGCCCCGGCAAGGATGGCGCGGTACTGAACGAACAGGTCGACGGTGTCGCTGCCGAGGCCGTACATCGTGACGTTGGTCAGCGCGAAGTAGAGAATCAGGATGCCAAGCGTCCAGGTCATCTTGGTCCGGAAATGGACGTGGCCGTCCGGCTTGGTGATGCTCGGCATGCGCTCGATAATCGGCGCCAGCCCGTGCAGCTTCGACCCTTCGCCAGAATACGAGGAGGCCATGTAGGTGAGCCAGGTCAGGATGGCCACGCCCCCCCCCATCAGCAGTGTCGCCTCAGTGCTGGGGTCCTTCCAGCGGAACCAGAGCAAGTAGAACAGGATTACCGCGATACAGGGGCCGAAGGCCCTCGACGGCTCGCGCGGTATCGAATCAGCCAAGCTGCACCTCTCCACCAGCAGCTTCCACCTTCTGGATGGCGCGGGCGGAGGCAGCGCTTACGGTAATCGTGCAGGGGTGGCTCAGGTCGCCGGTCGAGAGCAGTTTGTCGAAGCCCAGTGGCCCCAAGTTGACGGAGATCTGTTTCCCTTTCTGTGTCGCGCTGCCGTCGGTGACCCAGCGGTCGAGCGATTCTTCGAGCAGTTTCAGGTTCAGCACTGCGCTGGCGGCGACGACCGCCGGCGGCCGTGTGAAGCCGGAACGGCCCCAGACGCGTCCGACGCGCTCGTACATCACCCGCTTGGTCTTGTGCGAGCCAGCGTTGCCGCGCCCACCACGCAGGCCGGCGCCACGCCCTTTCTTGTGGCCGCGTCCGCGGGTGCGGCCGCGTCGCATGGACTTACGCATCGCCACGAGTCATCCTCCTCAACAGGGCGTTGATGGCGTCGCCGCGGTAGCCCAGCGCGCCGCCTTCGGTGAAAGAGCGCTTGATGCCCTCCCACCCCTTGCGGGGCGGATGGAGCCGCAGCACCGGTTTCAGGCCCGGAACGTCGCGCAGCCGCGCCTTGCCGGCAGCCACTTTCTTCGCGAACGCTTTCACCGTTGTGAAGCCGCCCTCCTTGAGCGCCGCCTTGCCGAGCGGCTTGCGCCCGCCCAGCATTCCGGCGTCGCCCAGCAGCAGCTCGGCGGTCTCGGCGTCGGCTTCGCCCCAGGTGACGTAATCCTTCACTTGCCGCAGCATCCCAAGATGGGTGGCGTCTTCAGGGACCATCACGCAGTGGTTGACCCGGTTCAGTCGCAGCAGCCGCATTGTTTCGCGCGCCTTGGGCTTGACGTTAATCGGCCCGCGCACGCGGACGACGGCCCAGGTCATGCGGGCGCCGCCCCCAGTAGCATGTTGTGCGCCTCTTCCTGGCCCGGCAGCAGCTTCGTGCTGGCGGTCTTCTCGAGCGCCTTGAACATCGCACTGGCGTAATTGTAGATGGTCTGCGTTTGCCCCTTGCTGAACGACCAGATGTCCTGAACGCCTGCCATGCGGAGCATGATGCGCCCGACGTCGTTGGTCACCAACCCTACGCCGGGCGGCGCCGGCTTGAGCGTCACGCGCGTCGAGCCAGTGCGTCCTGCGACGGTAAAGGGCAGCGAGTTCGGCACCACGGTCGAGCACTCCCAGGAACCGCTGCCGCGCCGGATTTCAATCAGGTTCTGCTTGGCGCGGTCCATGGATTTCTGGATGGTCGGCCGCACCAGCTTACCCGAGACACGACCCAGCCCGACGCAGCCGTCACCGTTGCCGACCATGGTCGTAACGGCGAAGCGCACCCTGCGCCCCGAATCGGACATGCGCTGGACCATGTGAATGTCGATAACTTCCTCTTTCAGGTCGGGCAGCAGGATATCGACGATTTCGGGCTCGCGCAGTGGCAGGCCCGTCGTCAGCGCCTCGTGAATCGTAGTAATCTCACCGGCTATGACCTTGCGCCCCAGCTCAGTCTTCGGCTTCCACGTGTCGGCGCGCTCGGAAGCCGCCTTGCGGCGCTGCTGTGCCGGCGTCAACCGCGGTCCGCGGTCACGCGGCGGTCCGCCCCGACGGGGGGGGCCGCCGCGCTGGGGTCCACCGCGAGGTGGGCTGCCAGCCTGGGGGCCGCCACGCGGTGGCGGGCTGGTGCTGGTCCTGCGCACCGGTGGCGGGCTCACGCCTTCGCCTCCTTGATAGCGGCAGAGACCTTCTCGACCTGTTTGACTGTCGCCTTGGAAATGTGTTCGCCGCGGATGCGTTCTTCACCCGGGTAAAGGGTATCTGAGTGTGGGACTTCGAGTCCGCCATCGACTAGCCCCTTGAGCACCGCGAAGACGCGACCACCCTGGGTGGGGGTGACGCGACCGATGTCGAGCACCGCTCGCGTCTCGCCCGCAGCTTGCGCGTTGCGCGCTGCGAGCAGCCCCGACAGGTAGGCAGCAGGGATGCTGGTGCCGGAGCCTTTCCAGCCCAGCACACCCAGTTGCTGCGAGCTGACCGCGGTGACAACCTCATCGCCCTGTTTCGCGAAGCGGATTAGTTGGATGAGCACCTGCCGGTTGGTGACGCGCACGACTGCGCGTGCCTCTCCCGACTTGAGCAGCGCCAGCCGCTTGCGGTAATCGGTCGCGCCTTCGCGGCGCCGGCGGAATTGCCTCACTGTTTCACCTCGATGCCGTCGGTCTGCATGTGCGAGCGCAGGTGCGCCCGCGAGTTGTACATCCCGCCCTTGGCGCGGCGGTAGTAGTGGCGATATTGCGATGCGGTGAGCGTGCCCGCTACCCGCAAGCCACGCAGTTCGTCGCGCAGCGCACGGATGCGCGTCATCCACGCCTCCTTCTTTGGCGTGCGCGCCTTGCCGTGGCCACGGCGCGAGCCGTGGCCACGCTGCCGCCCCTTGGCACGCTGCGCGTCGCGGTGGCGTGCGCGACCGCGGGAGATGCCCTTCTTCTGGTGCTTGCGGATGAACTTCTGGACAATCAGGTGGCGCACATCGTCGCGGGTGACTGCTTCACCGATGCGTTCCTGGATTTCGGTGCGGTCGTCAATCCAGACCCGGTCGAGCCCGCACTTGAGTAGTCGGGCGGCGACGCGGCGCTGGTAGGCTAGATTCATTCCTCTTCCTCCTCTTCTGTGTCATCATCCCCGGATTCTTCGTCATTGTAGCCGCGGCTGTTGAGCACACGGATATCCAGTTCAGCGGCGCGGGCTTCGATGGCTTCGCGCTTGCGGTCGCCGACGGTAGCGGCAACCCGCGCCGCTTCCAGATTGCCGTCGAGCGATTCGAGTTCCTCGGGCCGGTGCACCAGCACCTCGGCGAAGCCGGACGGGTGCAGCCCGCGCGCGGCGGCGGGGCCGCGGTAGCCGGTCGAGACCACCGGTGGGCGATACTTGCGGTGGGCGCGCATCTTGCTGTGCATCCCGCGCGGCTTGCGCCAAGCGGTGCCGAGCCGCTTGTAGCGGAACCAGTTCTGCCGCTTGAAGGCGGGCCGCTTGCGGCTGGCAGCATTGCGCTTCGCGAGCGCCTTGCGGGCGTCCGCGTCGAGCTTCGGCTTTGCCTTCGGCTTATGCGTCATGCATCTCTCCTTTCGAGACGAGATAGATGCCGTCCTGGAAGACACGAATGTCGCGTCCTTTGACAACGGTTGCGCGCTCAAGGTTGGCCGCGGTCTGGCCGACCGCCTCGCGGTCGTTGCCCTCGATGGTAACCGAGTCGCCTTTGGCGATTACCCTTGTATCACCGACAATCGCAGCGTGACGGCTCGCCTTCTCACCTAGGAAGTTGTCGATTACGACGGTGTTGTCCTTGGCGGAAACCTTCATCGGGAAGTGCGCGAAGACCACCTTCATCTGGTAGCGGAAGCCGAACGCGACGCCGTTGACCATGTTGGACAGGTGCGCGCGCCATGTCCCGAGCAGCGCCTTCTGCCGCTTGCGCAGCTTCTTTCCGGAAACGACCACTGCGTCGCCGTCTGGCTGGATGCCGAGCTGCGGGTGGCTGAAGTCGCGCTCCAGCTTGCCGCGTGGCCCCTCGACCGCGAAGGTCGCGCCGTCGTAGCTGGCGCTGACGCCCTCTGGTAGCGGGACCGTGTGCGTTAGCTCCTCAATAAGCATACGCGAGCAGCCTCCCTCCGGTGTGGCCAGCCTTGGCCTGGTCGTTGTTGATGATGCCCTGCGGCGTCGTTAGAATCAGGATGCCGAAGTCCTTGGCCGGCAGGTAGCGTTCCTCGTGGCGGTCCATCTCGCGTACCTTGACCGAGAACCGCGGGCGAATCGCCCCGCAACTGTTGATGCGGCCGTTGAGTTGCACCTTGAATTCGCCGCCGCGGCCGTTCTCCTGTCGCTCGAAGCCGGTAATGTAGCCCTTCTCCTGTAGCAGCCGCAGGATTTCGCCAACCAGGCGTGACGCGGGAACGTGTGCGTCGGGCTTGCCGACGCGGTCGGCGTTCTTGATGGTCACCAGCGCATCGGATAACAGATCGTGTCTCATGAGTATTTCTTGAACCCCAGTATGGTCGCCTTGTCGCGGAAGCACTGCCGGCATAGATGCAGTTTGTAGCGCCTCACGATGCCGCGCTTGCGTCCGCAGCGGCGGCAGCCGACGATACGCCCGCGGAACACGGTGCGCTCCTTGGCCTTCATGTGACAACCTCTAGCTTGAAGTTCTGCTGCATGAATTCTTGGCATTCCTCGCGGGTCAGTCGGTGGCGTGGCCCCACCTTGCGCCGCGCCACCTTGCGCCGCGAGATGCGGAAGCCGGGCCGCTCGAACGCGACAGCCACATCCAGCCCGAAGATGCCAATGTCAGGATCGTATTTCTCGTCAGCGAAGCCGGTGTAGTCGGGAATGCCGAAGTTGAGTCCGCCCGCGGCGGAGAAGCAGTAGGCTGGCAGCCGGTTCTCGCGCACCCAGAGCGCGTTCTTCAGGACGCGGTGCGCGTTCTCGCCGCGCAGCGTCACCTTGCAGCCGATGGGCATCCCCTTGCGCAGCCCCAGATCGCGGTTCTGCGTGCGTGAAAGTGTGCGCACCGGTTGGCAGCCGGTCAGCTTGCCCAGCACGGTTTCGGCTTTGGAGAGCCGGTCGCCCGCCTCGCCGACGCCGATGTTCAGCACCACCTTGGCAATCCGTAGTTCGCGCATCGCGTTCATGCCGAAACCTCGGTGACGAGCGCCTTCTTGGCGCCGACGACGAATGCGTATTGCTTAAGCGTCTCGAACTCGGTGAAGTAGACGATATTGGGCCGCGGGCTGCGCGTCACCAGCGCCTCTTTAAGCGGCGCAATCGTCCCGACGTGAGCCCCACCCGTGACGAGCGCGGGGGCCCCCTTGTCGAACTTGAGAACCTTCTTGATTTTGCGGCCCGGCAACGCCACTTGCAACACGTCGCCAGTCGCAACCGCGCCCTCGTAGAGCAGGTTGCTCCCGTCGTGCAGGTTGAGTTGCGTCTTTCCGCCGCGCACCGTTTTCTTACCTTCGACGCGCAGCAGCTTCCACTTCGCCTCGGTCGCTTTGATTTCGGAGAAATGCAGCCGGCCGTGGTGGTCGAGCAGGCAACGGTAATCGGCCTTGGCCGCGGGCAGTGAGACGACGTCCATCAGCCCCACGCTGCGCTTCGGGTCGCGCACGACGCGCTGGTCGACCATCACCCTGCCGTCAGCGAGCACCCGACGCGCCTCACGCGCATTGTCGCAGACGTGCAGGTAGTCGCGCAGAACCATCACCAACGGGACGCTGCCCTCGAGCGAGTGTGGTCCTGGCGCTGGTCTGGTAGCCCAGAAGTGTGACTTGCGGCCGACGTTCCACGAACGCGGTGCGGTGATGCGCTTCAGGTGATCGCTCATGTGGATTCCTCCAGCCGCGCCACCAGATCCGCTTTCTTGCCCGACACGGGCAGGTCGCGCTCCTTGAGCGCTGTCTTCAGCTCGGGGACGGTGAGCGCGCTCCAGTCCTGCGCTCCTCCCTCGTCGCCAGCCTCCGCTTTGTCAGCGTCGGTATCCGCGTCGTCGGCTTCCACCGCGCGCGGGTCGACTCCTGTTGCCTCGGTTTCGTAATCGTCCTCGGCCGCTTCCAGCGCGGCGACGGTCTCTTCGGTCCACTCGACCCCTTTGTTGACGCGATCCAGGATGCGCCGGCGGCGCACGTCGGACCAGTCGGGGTTGATGACCACTAGGTTAGACGGGTCAATCGGTCGCTGCAGTTCGGTGCCGTCCGATTTGTGGTAGGTGAATCCGTCGACGTAGACCTTGCGTGCGCGGCGGTCGATTTGTGAGATGCGGTACCCCTCGGTGCCGCGCCCCTCACCGCGCACAATCAGCACGCGGTCACCGGTGCGGACCGGGATTGAGCGGGGATAGATGTAGCCGCGCTCTTCCTGCCGCTTGCGGAGTCCGCGGTCGAGCGGCGCCGCCATCTCGCGGTGCCGTCGGTGGAGCGGCGCGTTACGTCGGGCGAGTCGTTGTTTGCGGGGTTGTTTTGAGCTCATATGATAGTAGATGCCGTTGCGGCAATGCGCGGCCACCTCTCGGCCGCTTCGCGGGCGACGGGCCCCTTGATTCCGGAGCCGCGCGTCTCGCCCATTTCGTTGGTCAGCACGACTGCATTATCCTCGAATTTTACCATTGTCCCGTCGGGGCGGCGGAACGGCCGCCGGCAGCGGACGATAACTGCGCGCACTAGCTGGCGCCGCATTTCCGGGGTCCCTTTCTTGACCGACGCGACGACCATGTCGCCGACGCCTGCCGACGGCGAGCGGCGGTGGACGCCTTTGTAATTCATGACCGTCACGATTTCGACCACCTTGGCGCCGCTGTTGTCGACGCAGTCGATACGCGCTCCCTGCGGAAGCCCACGCATCTGCCGACCGGCGACCGCCCTCATGCGTCCCTCCGCTCGATAATCACGAACGACTTAGTCTTCGAGAGCGGGCGGCACTCCATGAGGGTTACCGCGTCGCCCTCCTGCGCGCCGACGCTGGCCGGGCTGTGAGCTTGGATGCGCGACGAACGGCGTTGGTAGCGCTCGTATTTTGAATCGTATTTCAGGCGCTCAATCCTGACCACCACGGTGCGCTGTGCTCGCGAGCGTACGACGACGCCCTGCAACAGCTGTCCCCGCACGGGGAGCGTGCCGTAGAACGGGTCATTCAGGTCGCCGTCCCACTCGTGCGAGGGCGGCTGCACGTCAACACCGATGTCGCGTGGCTTGCTCATGCGCACCTCCGGGTGCGGTCCTGTGGCCGGAACGCAATCCGGTCGCCCGCGACGGTCTCGCCGTCGAAGTCGAAGCTGCCGCCGCGCTTGGCGACGCGCTTGCGCCCCCCGGTGGACTTGAGCAGTAGCGTTTCGCGCGTCTCGTCGACGACCGTCCCCGCCAGGCCCCGTAGTGATGGGTCGCTGTGCTCCGCGACGGTGACACACCGGCCGATGAATTCGCGCTGCGCCATCTTCATGCGTCACCCACCGGGAAGCCCATGTCGCCCAGGATTACCTTCACGTTGCGCGTGTGGTTGCCCTGCAGCTCGATGGCACCATCCTTGTAGGTGCCGCCAGTGGCACACTTGGTCTTCAATGTCTTGAGCAGGTCGGGAATGTCAATATCGCTGCCGAGCCCCTCGAGTACAGTCATCAGTTTGCCGTAGCGTCGCTTCTCAATACGCACGCGTATTTCCTGCTGCTCGCGCGCGATATCCTCGCAGACGCAGATTTCGACCGGCAGCGCGCAGGTGGAACAGATGTCAGCCATAGCGTTCCCCCAGTTCGCGCATCACAGTCTGCAGTCGCGCCACCTGCTTGCGCAGCGAGCGCATGCGTCCAGGCGAAGCGGGCTGTCCGCCCATCGACGCGACGCCGCGCTCGTGCATCAGCTCGCTACGCAGCTCACCCAGTCGTGCAACGCGCTCTTCGGGCGCCAGCTCGCGCAGCGCAGCGGCCTTGCGACTCACTTTGAATCCTCCTTGGTTTCCTTCGCGGGCGGCTCTTCGGGAGCTGCCTCGGGTGCGGTTTCGGCCGGCGCCGCTTCAGCTTCCGGCTGCGCCTCGCCTTCGGGGGCGGCCTTTGCGTCCGCTTCGGCGTCCGCCGCTTCCGGGGCTTCCTCGCCCTCAACGGCTTCCGCGGGCGGCTCTGGCACGGCGACCGGCTCGACGGTGATTTCGGCCGGCAGTTTCGCGTCAGGCGGCATGATGACGACCTTGACGCCGATGGTTCCTGGCTTCAGCTTCGCCTGCGCGTAGCCGACCTTCATCAGCTCCAGCGCGGGCTCGCCGCAGTGTTTGATGTGGCCTTCGATAAACTTCTCGGTGCGGTGGCGCAGCCCGGTCAGCTTGCCGGCAATCGTAATCTGGCAGCCGCGTGCGCCAGCGCCCATGATGCGCTGGAGCATCGAGTTACCCGCACGGCGGTAGTTCCAGCCGCGCTCGAGCGTGTTGGCGACCTTCGACGCCATTACGTCCGGGTTCAGTGCCCAGGTCTCCACCTCGGCCGCCTCGACTTGCAGGTTCTCGTAGCCGAAAGTGCGCTCCAGCTCCTCAGTCAGCCGGTTAATGTCGACCCCTTTGCGGCCGATGACGATGCCGGGGCGCTCGGCCTGAATGCGGACGTGCGTTCCCAGTGGGGTGCGCTGGATGGAGAGCCCGCCGAAACCGGCGCGCGCCACCTCCTTGCGGACGAAGTCGTGGACCAGCATGCGCCGCACGCGCTCCTCGACCATCTCGCGTGCGATAGTCGTCATTCGATGCCCTCCAGCACCACTTCGACGTTGGCGGTCTCGCGCATCTTGGGTGTGGCGCGGCCGCGCGCTCGCGGGAAACGTGCCTCGAAGGCGGGCCCACGCGACGTGGCAACATGCACGATGCGCCATTCGTCAATGTCAAGGTGCATCGTCTCGCCGTTGCTCTGCGCCGACTCGATAATTTTCAGGATGGCGGCGGCCGCCTTGCGCGGGTAGCGCCCTGCGGCGCGGCCCTTGCCCTTGCGGTGCCCCACCTTGCCGGCGTGCCGCGTGAACGGGACCGGCTCGCGCATATCGATTACGCGCCCGAGATAGCCCCGCGCGCGCTCGAGCTCCATCCCGCGGATGGCGCGACAGATTTCGCGCGCATGCCGTGGGGAGATTGCCATCTCCTTGCCGCGCGCGGCGGCATGGATTTCGGGGTCGTAGGGGAATGAATAGCCTTTCATTTGAGCGGCATGAACTTGGATGAACGGGTCGCCCCAACGCCGGGTCCCGTATGCGTAGGCGGTGTGCGCGTCTGCGCAAACTCGCCGAAGTAGTGGCCTACCATTTCCGGCTGCACTTCCACCTCGACGAACTCATGCCCGTCGTAGATGGCAAACTTGCGGCCGATGAACTGGGGAATTACAATCATTTCGCGGCGGTGGGTGCGGATTACGGAATCAGGGTCCGCCTCAGCGTCCCGGATTATCTTCGCCTGCTCGCGCGTCAGCCCGCGGGTGAACGAGCGGCGCTGGCGCGACGGCATCAGCTCCAGGAACTCCTCGAGCGAGAGCGCCTTCAGCTCGGTGACGGTCAGCCCGCGGTAGGTGTACTCCTTCTTGCGGCGTACCTGTACGCCTGCGCGCCTCTTACGCTCGCGCCTCCGCGCGGCCTTTGGCGTTGCCGACTTGCGCTGGCGGGCCATTAGCGCTTCGCCCCCGTGCGCTTGGGCGCGATGTGGCCGACCTTGCGACCGGGCGGCGTGTGGCGCGAGACCGACGATGGGATGCCGATGGTCTGCTTGCGGCCAGAGCCGTGCGGGTGGTCAACCGCGTTCATCGCCACGCCGCGGACCCTGGGCCAGATGCGGGCGCGCGAGCGGTTGCGGTGAAAATTCTTGCCAGCCTTGCCAATCGGCTTCTCGCCGCGACCCGAGCCGGCGACCGCGCCAATCGTGGCACGGCACATGTTATCGAGCGTCTTGTGCTTGCGTGACGGGAGCCGCACGGTAGTCTGCTTGCCGTGGGAGACGACAATCGCGCGCTGCCCTGCAGCGCGCGCCAGCCGTCCACCGTCACCCGGCTGCAGCTCGACGTTGTAGACTCGCGTCCCTTCGGGGATTGAGCCAATATAGACCGTATTGCCGCGCGCGACTTCGGCGCCGTGGCCGGCGTCCACCGACTGCCCCACGCGCATCCCGTCGTGCGCCAGCATGATGTAGTCGCCGTCGCCATCGCGCACTTGCGCCACGGGAGCCGAGCGCCCCGGGTCGTGGAGTAGCTTCTGGACGACGCCGCTGGAAGACTTGGCGCGTGGATGGCGCACCTTGCCCTTGAAGCGGTTATCGGTCGCGCGATAGCGGAAACCCCGCCCGCGCCGCCGGTTCATGATGCGCTTTCCCATCAGAGAATCCCCAGTCTGTTGCTCAGGTCTTCCGCCGAATGGTCGGCCGTCAGCGTGACGATGGCGAGCTTTCCTTCCTTTGTGATGCGGGTGTTGACTTTCAGTGCCTCGACCTGAAACAGGTCCTGCACCGCAGCGCGGATGTCGGGCTTGGTCGAAGTGCGAGAGACGTAGAACTCGAGCTTGTTGTCATCGAGCATGTAGAGCGCACGCTCTTTCGAACGGGGGCTTAGGATAACGCGATGCGAACTCATAGTCGCGCCTCCAGCGCCTTGAGCGCGGGCTGCGAAATCACCATCAGCCGCCCCGGGTCGCCGCCCGGTGCGAGCATCTCGGTATTGAGCTGCGCCGCCGTCGTTACTTCGACTCCGCCAAGGTTGCGGAACGCGCGCTCACTGCCGTTGAACTCCGAGAGCACGACTAGCGCGCTCTTCGGGCGGCGGTAGCGCCGGCCGCGCCGCTTGCCGCGGCCGGCGCGCACCTTGCGCTCCGCGCCTCGCGCGAGTTCAGCGTCGAGCCCGAGCACCTCCAGCAGCTTCTGCGCGCGGCGGGTCAGCGACTCGCCCTCGTGCTTGCTGGCAAGAGTTTCAATGTCCTTACTGACGACGAAAGGCGTTGTCGCCTTCTCCGGCAGCCGGTGGCCGCGTCCGGCGACCACGGCCGCGTCGGCGGTGGCTGCGAGCGCCGAGCGGAACGCAACACGGCGTTCGCGCGCGTTCATCTTCAGCCCCCACTCCTTTGACGGTTTGGGCGGATGCGCCCGACGGCCGCCGACGGTGTTGGGTGCCTCGGCTCCGCGTCCGACGGGGGTTCTGGGTGTGCGCGCCATCCCGCGGCCCTTGCCGGGCCACTCTGCTGAGTGGCGCATACCAGCGCCAATCATCGCCCCGTAGGGCTGCCGGCGGTTGGCCTGCGCGGTTCGCACCGCACGGCGAATCAGGTCGGTTCGCACCGGGCCGTCAAACGCGGTTGGCAGCGCAGCCTTCGATTTCCCGGCCTTACCACTGATGCTGTAAACCGGGACTTTCATTTCAGGCCCCCTGCGCAGATTCCTGCGAAAGCATCGTGATTTCTGGGACGACCTTCGAGTCGGCCGCGGTGCCGTGGAATCGAATCGCCTTGCGGAAGCGTATCAGTCGTTTTGACGGTCCCGGGAGCGAGCCGTGGAACAGGGCATACGGTCCTCGCACCAGCCCATAGTGCAGGAAGCCCCCCTTGGGGTTGATATCGTCAGGATTGTCGCCGACCCGCAGCAGCCGCTTGTTGAACTCGGTGCGCTGGTGGTAGCCGGTCTGCCCCGCCTGCGGGACGGTCGGCTTGACGTAGCCGGGGTTGAACGGCCCCAGGTTACCAATCATGCGGCGGTGTTTGGAGTTCTTGTGCGTCAGCAGTTTGACGCCCCAGCGCTTGATGTGGCCCTGAAAGCCTTTCCCGGTCGTTATCGCAATCGCGTCGAGCATCTCACCATCCTCGGCGAAGTCGGCCATCACGACCTCTTGCCCGAGCTTCTCCTTGGCGAAGGCGAGCTGCGCCGGCAGGTCGCCGCCACGAACCGCGATCTCCATTACTTCGGGCTTCTTCTTCGGGACGCCCGTAATCAGCTTCGGCTGCGTCTGGACCAGTATCCGCACTTCGTCCAAGTCCGCTTCCTCGAGCTGCTTCCAGCGTGCCTTGCGGTCCTGCCCCGCGGGCAGCGGTAGCCGCCGCGCGAGCATCTCGTCCAGCTCTTCGGCCCAGACCTCGCTGAAGGTCCGCAGCCCGTAAGTGTCCTGAATGTAGCCGCGTACGCCGACGGCGAACATTGGCGGCACCTCGACCACTGTAACTGGCATCCGCACTTCCTGCCCCGCTGTGGTCGAAGTGCGGCGGTAGTCGACCGCCATGATGTGTGTCATCCCGACCTTGTAGCCCGCGAATCCCTGCAGCTGCGGCTCGCCGTTGCCGCCAGCCGGCCAGCTGGAGACGTGCGGCGTTTCCGAACGCGCACGCTTGCGCGGGCTGTAGGCGCGGGAGCCCCGTCTGGGTTTGTTGTTCTTCGACATGTGCTGGCTTGCGCCCTCCCGTAGCAGGGACAGGCGTAGAACCGCGCTCTCCCGGGCAAACCGTGACGTCGTTTCCCGACGAGCAGGAATTAGCTCGGGGGGGTGCGGGGATGATTACCCCGAACGTCTGGTTCAGCCAGGCGCGGCTCGCGTCGAAAAACGGACCCTATATAAGCGCTGGTGTAAGTTCAGGACGATGATTCAGGGTAAAAATAGTCACAACATTTAATTTAGAAAACCTAAGCTCTCACGAATTTCTCCATTCGCAGTCCCACGCTTTGTTCGCCATTAGAGTCAATCGAACGTATATTTCGAATACTGTTCATTCCACCTCCACCTCAATCGCGGTCGCCATCCCACCACCCAGGCAGACGGTCGCGAAGCCGCGCCGGCCGCCGGTGCGGCGCAGCGCGCTGATGAGCGTGATGACGATGCGTGCGCCGGAGCAGCCAATGGGGTGACCGAGCGCTACGGCACCGCCGCACGGGTTCAGCTTCGCGTGGTGCAGGCCGAGCCCGCGCATCACCGCCACCGATGCGGAAGCGAACGCCTCGTTGTGCTCGTAAAGGTCGTAATCCGCCTCCGTGCGACCGTTCTGTGCCCAGAGCTGCTGCACTGCGGGGACCGGCGCCCACATGACTTCCATGGGCGCCAGCCCGGTCGCCGCCTGCGCCGTGATGGTCGCGAGCGCCGTGATGCCGTCCGCCGCGGCGGTTTCGCGCGCCATCACCACCAGCGCCGCGCCGCCGTCGGAAATCTGCGAAGCGTTACCGGCGGTCACGACGCCGTCATCGCCGAAGACCGGCTTCAGCGCCGCAAGTGCCTCGGTCGACGCATCGTGTCGAAAACCTTCGTCGCGCGTTACGTCACCTTGTGGAGTCGCGACGGGGGCGATTTCGGCGTCATACCAGCCGGCGTCGGTGGCGTGCGCGGCGCGGCGGTGCGACTCGAGCGCGAAGGCGTCGCTGTCGGCGCGGCTGACATCGCGCGTCGCGGCAACGTGGTCGCCGGTGCACCCCATTGCGATGTCGTGGTATGGGTCACAGAGCCCGTCGTGGAACAGGTGGTCGATCGGCTCGCTGTCGGAATCGGGCTTCCACTTGCGGCGCTCAATCAGGAACGGCGTGCGTGACATCGACTCCATCCCGCCTGCGACGACGACGTCATGCTCGCCGGCGCGGATGCTGTTGGCGGCGTTCATCAGCGCCTTCATCCCCGAGCCGCACATCTTGTTGATATTGTACGCTGGGGCGCTGTCGGGGATTCCGCCGCCGCGCGCCGCCTGCCGTGCCGGGTGCTGCCCCAGCCCCGCCGGGAGCACGATGCCCATGACCACTTCGCCGACCGCTTTCGGCGCGATGCCAGCCCGGGCGACCGCGGCGCGGATGGCCATGCCCCCAAGGTCGGGCGCGCTGACCCCAGCCAGCGTGCCGCCGAACTTGCCTTGCGGCGTGCGGGCGAAGCTGACGATAACCGGATCGCGGGCGTCGGTCATTGGCCGGGGAGTGTCGCGGGAATAATAGCACTTGGGGGAAGTCATTAAACCGGCAGCAGGGTCCGCAGCGCGCCATGCCGGAATTCCGGATTTCTGAGAAACGGTGGTCGGTCGACCTTGAGCAGCGCATCCAGCGCGAGCACTACGGCGACCCTGCCGCATACAAGCGCCGTTACGGCTTCGACCCCGCTTCAGGGCGCGAGATGTTCGTGATTGACACTCCGCCCCCCTACCCATCGGGGACGTGGCACATTGGCGCCGTCGCGCACTACTCGATGATTGACGTGATTGCGCGCAGCCAGCGGCTGCTCGGCAAGGAAGTCAAGTTTCCGTGGGGCGTCGACCGCAACGGCATCAATGTCGAGTTCACGGTCGAGAAGAAGCATGGCCGCAAAATGCGCAGCTGGGAGCGCGGCGAATTCCTTGATTTATGCCGCGAGACCATCGAATCATTCACCACCGAAATGCGGCACATTGCGCGCCGCGTCGGACTCTCGTGCGATTTCGAGAACGAATACCAGACCGATTCCCCCAACTACCGTATGGTGACGCAGTCCATCTTTGTCAACCTGTTCCGCCGCGGCGAAATCGTCGAGGCGCTGCGGCCGAATCTCTACGACCCGGTCGAAGGCACGACCATCGCCGAGGCGGAAGTGACGCGTTTGCAGCGGAACACGCGGCTGCTCGACGTGCGCTGGAGCCCTGTCGACGGTGGCGATGACGTCATCATCGCCACCACGCGCCCCGAGCTGATTTGCGCCTGCGGCGTCGTCATCGTGCATCCCGACGATGAGCGCTACGCACATCTTGTCGGCCAGAAGCTACGGCTGCCGTTGCCGGCGGGCGACCGGGCCACCGAGGTGGAAGTGCGCAGCCGCGCCAGCGTCGACATGGAGTTCGGCAGCGGGGTGCTGATGGTCTGTTCCTTCGGCGACCAGAATGACGTCGCGGTCTTCCGCGATATGCGGCTGGAGCCGTTCGCTGCCATTGACCTTGACGGTTGCATGACCGACGTCGGGGGGCCGCTCGCCGGGATGCCGGTGACGGAGGCGCGGAAGCGCGCGACCGAAATGCTCGAAGCTACTGGTCGCATCGCCGCGAGCGCCGAGCGCGAGCAGGAAATCCCGGTCTCCGAGCGCGGCAAGAACCCGATTGAAATAATCCTGCTCAAGGAGTGGTATGTGAGGCAGACGCATATTCTGGGGCGGATGCGCGAGTTGGCCGACGACATCACTTTTGTTCCGCCGCGCAACAAGCAGTTCCTGCTCGACTGGATGAAGGGCATCAGCATCGACTGGCCGGTCTCGCGCCGCCGCTGGTATCACACCGAAATCCCCGTTTGGTATTCCGCCGACCGCAGCCGTGTCGTCCTGCCGCCCGCCGGCAGCTACGTCCAGCCGTGGCGCGAAGCGCCGCCCGCTGGCTCGACCGTACTGGACCGCGAAAGCCGCAAAGAGCTAGGGAGCTATGAAGAGCTGGCGGGTGAGCTGGGGGAATTGGAGGGCGAGGAGAAGGTGTTCGACACCTGGATGGACTCGTCGAACTCGAACCTGTTCGTCAGCGGCTACCTTGGCGACGACGACCTTTTCGAGCGCGCGTTCCCAACGACGCTGCGCCCGCAGGGCAAGGAAATTGTCCGCACTTGGCTCTACTACACGCTGCTCAAGAGCGCGCTCTTACTCGACAAGCCGGGCTTCGCCAACGTCTGGATTGATGGATTGGGAATGGACCCGTGGGGGCGCAAGATGTCCAAGTCGCTCGGCAACGGCATCGACGCGGAGTCGGTGCTCGAGTGTGGCGCTGGCGGTCGCACCGGCTCGTGGAAAATCCGTGGCCCGGGCGGCAAGCAGGTGACGCTGCGCGCCAACAAAGTTGGCTCCGAGTGCTTCCGACTCTGGAAAGCGTGCGACGCGCAGGTGGGTGACGATTTCCAGATTAACCCAGAGGAAATCGAGGCGAAATACTTCGGCGTACTCACGAAGATTTTCAACGTCGCCAGATTCGCGTCGCAATTCCCCGTCCCCGACATGGCGCAGCGCCCCGAGCTGGCGCCCGAGGACCGCTGGCTGCTGGCCGAGTTTTCGGCGGTGCTCGACACGGTCGAGCGCGGCTATCGTGCCATCGATATTTTCCGCGGCACGCAGGCGCTGAAGCGTTTTGGGACCGGGCTCTTCCCGGGCCACTGGCTCGAGATGGCCAAGCAGCGACTCTACGATGGCGACGCGTCGGCGACATGGACGCTGCACCGCGCGCTCCACGACCTGTTGGTGATGCTCTCACCTATTTGCCCCTTCTTCTGCCACTTCCTGTCGGAGACGCTCTACGGCCGCAGCGCGGTCGAGCAGCGCGAGTTCCCCGCGTCGCCGCTGGTGGAGCTCGCCGCCGGATCCCCGCAAGGCGACCGACTGCGCGCGCTCACGGCAGCGCTGGTCGAGTTCAACTCGGCGACTTGGAAAGCGAAGAAGGACGCCGGGCTCTCGCTCGCCGCCGGGATTGAGGGCATCGAGGTGCCGGAAGCGCTGGTTGAGTTCGGCGACGCGCTGCGAGCGATGCATAAACTGGGATAATTCCCCCGACGACCGCTATTTAAATTTACGCAGCGCGTCCGCGACATCCATCGCCTGCCGCGTCGCGGCGACATCGTGCACTCGCACGATGTCGGCTCCGGCGAGTGCGCCGACGGTTGCCGCGGCGAGCGAGCCCGGCAGCCGCTGCTCCGGTGCGGCGCCCGAAAGCGCTTCGAGCCACGACTTGCGGCTCGCGCCGAGCAGCACGCCGCCCGCGATGACGCGGAACTCAGCGAGCCGCGCCATCAGTGCCAGGTTGTGCTCGAGTGTTTTGCCAAAGCCGATGCCGGGATCAACGATGAGCTGCTCGCGCGCGACGCCCGCCGCTTCTGCCGCGGCGACGCGCTCCGCCAGCCACGCCTTCACGTCGCCAACGACTTCGTCGTAGTCCGGCTTGCGCTGCATTGTCTCCGGCGTGCCCTGCATGTGCATCACTACGGCGGGAACGCCCAGCTCGGCGACCGTCGCGACCATTCCGGGGTCGCGCAGCCCACCGACGTCGTTGATGAGCGCGGCGCCCGCCGCGACCGCGGCGCGTGCGATTGTTGGCCTGCGCGAGTCAATAGAGACTGGGATATCCAGTTCGGCGGCGAGCGCCGCGATGACCGGTACGACCCGCTCGTGTTCCTCCGTTTCCGGGACGGCTGGCGCGCCGGGGCGAGTTGATTCGCCGCCGACGTCGATAATATCTGCTCCGTGGGAGGCCATCTCGAGCCCGCGTGCGATGGCCGCCTCCGTGGCGCCGTAGCGTCCGCCGTCGTAGAACGAGTCAGGCGTGACGTTGAGGATGCCCATCACGTGGCAGCGTCCATCCAGCTCGAGGCTGCCGATGCGCATCTATTCGCGCAGGATGAACTGCGACTGGCAGATGGGGCAGCCGACCTGGATTGGCCGCTGCGGCGTGTGGACCGCAATCGTGCTCTGGCACGAAGGGCACGCCAGTTCGAGTGGCCCCGAGACGTCGTCGAACTCCTCGTCACCACCGCCGCCGCCGCGCAGCCGTCCCACGGCCATCGCGCCGCCAGCGACAAGCACGGTACCGAGCAGCACCAGCCCCAGCAGCTTCATCAGGTCGAGCCCCTCCTCCTCGCCGCCGTTGGTGCTCGCGGCCGCCTTGACCACAATTTCCACAGTCGTGGAGTGTTCGCCCCCCCGTTCGTCGGTCACGGTCAGTGTCGCGACGTAGGTGCCGGCGGTGCTGAAGTATTTGGTAAAGCTGCGCGAATTGTGGTCGGTTAGCAGGTTAAACAGGACGCCGCCGCTCTTGACGACCCGCCATTCGTATTCAAGCGCGGAATCGTCGCCGTCCGGGTCGACCGAATCGGCCGCCGAGAAGCTAATTCCTTCGCCTGTGCTGGCCGAAATCTGCGTGTCGGACCAGGTGCCGACCCCCTCGAAGAAGATGCCAACCAGCGCGACCGCTGTCGGCAGCACATTGTCGGGGCGCAGCACGGTGACCATCGCCGCCGCCGACCAGCTGCTCTGCAGCATCGATTCGTCGCCTGCGGCGCGCGGCAGTTCGCGCACCATCACCTGCGCCATGTAGTTGGTCTGGTCGCTGCTGGTGGGTAGGGAGTAGTTGTAACCGTTACCCGTAAGCTGACTGTCGCGGTATTCCATCAGCCGCCCCGCCGAGAGCACGAAGACGCGGATGATGCCCGAGTCGTCGCGCAGCGGCTGCTCGCCGGCGCCCTCGAGCAGGTTGCCCTGGCTGTCAAACAGCGCGTTGTGATAGAGCCGCACGGTCTCGCTCTCCTCGACCCAGTCAGAATAGACGCCGTCGCCCAGGTTGAAACGGAACTCAAGGTCAGCGCGGTTGTCTGGGTCATTCGAAGCGGAGGCGTTGAAGGTGACGTAGCCACCCAGCATGACCGAAGTGGTGTTGGCGGCGAGCATCGCGACCGGTGCCGAGTTGCTCTTGACCGTCAGCGTCAGCACCAGTTCCTGCGACTCCTTGCCGCGCTCGTCGCGCACCTGTATCCGTACCTCCTTGACGCCCGGCTCGGTAAATATCAGGTCGCGCGTGTAGTCGAACATCCAGCCGGACCAGGTACCGTCAACGGGATAGTAGCGGTATTCCATTGTCGCGCCGCTGCCGTAGTCGCGGTCGGCCTGCCCCTCCGTTGTTTCGTTGTCGTACGAGTCGCCGCCATCGACGCGGACCGGTTCTTCGACCCACACCGCGGTCAGCTCGAGGAAGGCGCTGACCACTGGCGCGTCGTTGGGGATTTCCTCGATTTCGACCGTCGTGTAGTCCTTGTTATTGGAAAAGCGAGTCTCCTGCCGCGGGCTCTGGATATCCTCCGCCTTAGCGTAGAGCTCGTGGTAGCCGGGAGTCGTCTGCTGGCTGCTCCAGAACAATTCGAACATCGCCTCGCCGCCCGCCGGGATGGTGCGGCAGCCGTCGCGCTGGTCGGGCTCGCCCGACTGGCAGCTGTACTCGGTAATCTTGCTACCGCCGCTGTCGGGGTCGCCGTCGTAAATCTTGACCCGCCAGTCGCTGATGGCAGCGCCGCCGTAGTTGTGCAACGTGATGTTGACCGTCAGGTCATCATCCTCGGTCGGCTCCGCGGGCGTAACGAGAATGTCACCGCCCTCGATGGCGAGGTCAGGGTTATTGGTCTGCCCTTCGGCGGTGAATATCCACAGGTAGGCGGTGCTCCCGACCACCAGTTCGTTGGCCCCTTCGCCGTCGAGGTTCGCCATGCGGATATTGCCGTAGTGGCCGGTCTGCCCCGAAAGAGCGCTGGTCTTGGCCTCGAAGTCCTTGGTCTCCCCGTCGTAGGTGAAGAGCTCGCCGCCGCTAGTGCCGTAAATCAGCTCGACCACCCCGTCGTTGTCGAAGTCCGCTCCGAGGACACCCCAGAGTGAACTGGTGTCGACTTCCTTCTCCCACTCCTTAGCGTGGTTCGACCCGCGGTAGACCTGGATGAGCGGCTTCTTCTCGCTGCTCTCCTTGCCGGTTCCGACGATAATCTCGGTAGCGTCGTCGCCGTCGAGGTCGGCAATCGCAATCCCGTAGGCGTTGACCCGCCCGGTGTCGATGGTCGAGCCATCCTGCACGTAGTCGGAGCCGCTGTGATGGTATGCCAGCACTTCACCGTTGCGGGTGCCGATTACAAACTCGGCCCCCCCATCGTCATCGGCATCGCCCGCGGCGATACCGCGCACCGGGTCGTCCAGTTCGCCGCTGTCGCCTTCCTCTTCATAGATGGAGTCCTCGCCATCGAAGCCGAAAACAATCAGCCGCCCGAAGTGGTCGGGGGGTGGTGGGCTGGAGCCAGCGTAAACCAGAGTGTAGCCGGTCACGACGCCGATTTCGGGGTAGTTCGAGCCATCCAGCTCGGCGACCGCGACGCCGAGCGCGGCGTCGATATTGTCGCTCTTGAACGCCTGCGTGAAGCTGCTGCCGCTGCGGTCGAAGACGTAGAGGTGACCGTCGGCCCCCTCGCCGCTGTCGGCCAGCCGGTCCTCGCCCGGATTGCCGGTCGAAATCACGATTTCGTTATCAGAATCATCATCAAGGTTAGCCACCTGAATTCCCATTGGCAGCTCGTCCAGTACCGGGCTGACCCAGTCGACCGCGTGGGTGATGCCGTCGAAGGCGTACACCCGGCGAGCGCCGCTGCCAACTAGGATCTCTATCGCCGGGTCGGAATCGATGTTGCCGGCGCCGATGCCACGCGTGTTACCGCCCGGGAGCGAGTAGAGTGTGCTGCCGCCGTTATTGTCGCTGGTCGAGTCCCACGCCAGCGCGTGGCTCGAGGAAGAGGTGACTTCCCACGCCATTAGGATTCCCGCGTCGCCACCATGCACAATCCAGGGATTGTCGTGCGTCAACGAAATCGCGACGCCGGCACCGGTGTTCATCACCTGCTCCGTATTCCACTCCTGATAGGTTGTGAGCGAAGTGCCGCTCAGCCCGAGGATGTAGGCATTGCCGCTGCCGTCAGTCACCACCAGCTCGTTGCGGTCCGATCCGAACAGGTCGGCCGCCGCCAGCCCGTAGCCGGAATTGATTCCGGGCTCGTCGGCCTGCTCGTCCCGGTCGCCGTCGATAAAGACCGAGAGCTTCGATTGCTGCGCCACAATAAGCTCATCGATGCCGTTGCCGTTGAGGTCGGCCGCCAGCATCCCGTAGACCAGGGAGTCAGTGTTGTCGTTGTCATCCATGTCCTTCTTCCACTGCAACTCCTCAGTTTCACCGTCGAAGATACCGACCCAGCCCTGTTTCGAGCCGACCGCAATCTCGAGCGCGTCGTCGGAGTCGAACTGCCCCATCGCGACACCCCAGACGTTCTCGGTGTTCTTGTTGAAGGCCGAAGAGCCGGAGAGGTCGAGATACCACTCCGCCTCGTCGAAGGTAATGTCGCGGCCGACGTAAATTTCGGGAGTATCGGTGTCGACGACCCACAAGTAGCCGCGGTCGGCGCCCATCGCCAGCTCCGCCCGCCCATCGCCGTCAAGGTCGCCTAGCGCGAGCCCGTAAGGCCACCCCTCTGTCCACTCGGTGTGCGACCAGGAGATGCCGGAGGACCAGTTGGCCTCTGCCTTGAGGGTGCTACCGTCGATGATGCGCACCTTGCCGGAGTCGCCGTTCCAGTTGTAGCCAACCGCAATCTCGAGCGCGTCGTCGTCATCGAGCTGCGCGATGTCCATCCCTTTCACCGAGCCACCGAGGTCGACGCTGTGGAAGCCCTCCACCCACACGTTGAGCGAGCCGTTCCAGTCGAGCATGTGCAGGTAGCCCTGCGCGTTGCCGACCAGGATTTCGTCCTCGCCGTCGGCGTCAATGTCGGCGACGCGAATCGAATTCAGCGAGCCGAGCCCGTTACCGAGGCCGGCGCGCCACGCCTCGCTCAGGTAGCCCCGGTCAGTGTCGGACCGCGCGTCGTTAGCCCCTTGCGCTACCGGAAACGCCGGCAGCAGCATCAGGACCAGCAGGAGCGCCATGAAGCGTTGCATACGTCGCCCGCACCGCTCCGGATATTTGTAGCTTACCGCTCCGCTATGGTCTATTGTGGTTCAATCCTTGGACAATCGCGCCTGCAGCGCCACGCGCAGCCCGCTCTCGTCCAACCCGTCGGTCGCGATTCCGAGTCGCTCCGCCGCCGCGCGCAGTTGCTCCTCCTCGCCGCGCGCGCCCGGCGCGCCGAGCGGGAAAGCGCGGTAGCCGCGGAATTCCCGCCAGGCGACGCCCAGACTGCGCGCCACCTCGGCGAGTCGTTGCGGGCCGAGTAGCAGCCATGCCAGCAGGCCGATGATCAGTAGCTCGAGCAGTCCGGGGCCGTTCACGGGGCGCCGAGCGCCTGCTCCAGAAAAGCGCGTCGCTCCGCCTGCGTTGTTGCGCCGATGCCGAAATACTCGTCGAACGCCTCGGTCACGGAGAGCGCGAAGCTGCGACCGCTTCGCTCGCGCTCGAGCATTCCCAGCTCGAGCAGCTCGCCAACGTGTTCGTAGACCCGGTCTCCCATGCGGCGCTTGAGCTCCGATTGTAGCATCGGTTGCTCGTGTGCCACCAGTGCCAGCGTCCGTAGCAGGTGGCCGGGGATTTCCTGCGGTGCCAGCCGGCGTCCATACTCGATGGCGCCGCGGCGCAACTGCAGCGCATACTTGGGACCAAGCTGTACAATCTCCAGCGCGCCTTCACGGTCGCGGCAGGCGTCGACCAGCTCCTGCAGCGCCGTTTCCGCCGTCCGGCGGGAGAGCCCGGTCGCTTCGGCGACTTCTTGCGGTGTCAGCGGCCGGCCAGCGGAGAAGAGCGCCGCCTCTGCCGCGACGGCGCTCAGCCCGCCGCCTCCCGGTTGCGGATGTAAATTGAGTGGCTGAGCAGGTCCTTCTGCTGGATTTCGATGCGTCCTTCGCGCGCCAGGAAGAGCGAGCCGACGAAGGTGCGCACGACGCTGGAACGCTCGGGAGCGTCAACCAGCTGGCCGAGCGGAATCGGCTTGCCATTCAGCGCGCTGATTTTCTGCCACACCTGCTCCTTGTAGAGTGCCGGGTCATCGGTGTGGATTTTATCGCCCAGATGACTGGCGCGGTCGTCCAGCATAGTCTTCCGCTCCTCGCGCAGCTGCTTGCGCCGCGACATTCGCGCGCGGTGTTCCAGCTCGACCTGCCGCGCCTCTTCCAGCGCGCCCACCAGCTCCATCAGCGTCACCCGCCGTTCGCCACGGAAACGGAGTGCCTCCTCCAGCGGCGGCTCGGCGACCATCTCGAGCCGCTCGGCGTAAGTCGGTTCCCAGCCGAAGTCGAATGGCTCCCACTCTGCCTGTGGCTCGGGGAGCGGCTCGCTCGCCACGACCGCACCCGCCGAGCGCAGCCGTAGCACATCCCAGGCCCAGCCTAGGATGGCGCCCGCGAGTGGAAAATCGAGCGCGTCGGCGCGCAGCGCATGCTGCTGGTATTCCTGAAGCACAAATCCGAGGTCGAGCTGCCACGGGTCCAGTTCGTGCTCGCGCACCAGCTGGAACAGCACCGCGATGCTGCGCGCCAGCGGGTCCTCGATGGCGGTGATTTCAGCCCCCGCCTCGGAAGCCTGAGCCAGGCCGAGATAGTCGTCGACCCGCTCCGTATCGCTTCCCACGATGGCCTTGTGGAACAGCAGGTGGTTCTCGACCAGACTCACGCCGCCACCTCCTCAGTGGGCAGCGAAGCGATGAAGTGGTCGACATCGTGAATCTGGTGCAGGTGCGAAACACCGTCGTCGCCCATGAAGACCCCAATCACGTGTGCTGCCTCGCGCAGCGCGGCGTGATGCAGGCTCACGACGAGGAACTGCGCCACCGCCGACTGCAGCGCAATCGCGCGGCCGATGTGCTCGGTGTTGACGCCGTCCAGGTTCTGGTCCGGCTCATCGAGCAGGTAGAACGGACTCGGGTCGTAGCGCTGGATGGCGAAGATGAATGCCATGCTGACGAGCGATTTCTCGCCGCCGGAAAGCGCCTCGACCGGGAAGAGCCGCTTGCGCGGCATGCGTGCCTTGATTGAGACGCCGCCGTCGAAGACGGTTTCCGGCTTCTCCAGCTCCAGCCACGCCTTACCGCCGCCGGTAAGCTCAGTGAAAGTGGACTGGAAGTTCTCGTCGATATGTTTATAAACTTCGCTGAAGCGCTCAAGCTTGCGCGCCGATATCTTGGCTTCGAGCGCCTCGAGCCGCCTCACCTCCCGCCGCAGCTGCTTGCGGTCCTCGCGGATGCGCGCCAGCCGCTCCTCCTCCTGCCGGTAGTGCTCGAGCGAAAGCATGTTGACGTTGCCGAGCCGCCCGCGCTGCCCCTCGAGCGTCTCGCGCTGCGCCTCTAGCTGCTCGCTGCCGCCGACCTTTGGAGGCTGCTCCGCCTTTTCGGGCAGCCGCTGCTGCGCCTCGACCAGCTTCGGCTCGCGGGTCGCGACCTCAATCTTCAGTTCATCCGTAGCGTGCCGCCGCCCGCGCCCGAACTCCTCGCGCTGCGCCAGCGTCGTGCGCGCCTCGGCCAGTTCGTCGCGCAGCCGGTCGCGCCGGTCGCGCAATTCCTTGAGCTCGCGGAATTTGGTGTCTTCCTCGACCTTCAGTGCCTTGACTTCGCGCGCCAGTTTGCGCGCCGTTTCGCGTTCGTCGCGCCGCAGCGTCTGCTGCTCCTTCTGCTCCACCAGGTTCTGCTCCAGTTCGCTTTCCAGTCGTTGCTCCTCGCCTGCGGCGGGTTCCTCGGCCGCCTCGAAACGCGCCACACTGGCGCGCGCCTCCGAGAGGCTTTCGCGCTGCTGCCCGAGCGCCGCTTGGAGCTGCGCTAGCCGTTCGGCCGCCACACCCCCGGTCAGCTCCTGCAACGCAGTCGCCGCCTGCTCCACGCTCCCGGCGTGGTCGGTAATCGTAATTTGCAGCTCGACCAGCGCCGCTTCGCGCTCGCCCAGTTCGCCCTCGAGCGCCGTCAGCGCACCCTGTCGCGTCTCGAACGACTGCTGCGCCTGTAGCAGTCCGTCGGCCGACTTGGTCGCCTGTTCGTCGAAATCGGTCACGCGCGTCTGAGTGGTCGAGCACTTGCTCTCGAGCGCTGCCTTCGCCTGTGCCACTTCCGCCAATTCCTCGCGTAATTCCAGCACCGTGGCGCTCGCCTCGAGCTTGCGCGCCTCGGCGCTGCCGAGGCGAACCACTAGCTCGTCAAGGTCGTCGCGGGTGCCGCTCCCGAAGTGGATTCCCGAGCGGGGTGGCAAGCCGCCCACCATCGCGCCGCCCGCCTCGAGCAGTTCGCCTGCCAGCGTGACCATGCGCCCCTTGCCGAGGTAGCTGCGCGCCTCGTCGAGGCTGCGCATGATGACCGTGTCGCCGAAGACGTTGCCGAAGGCGTCCACGTAGCGTGGGTCGAACCGCACCAGCTCCTGCGCGAAGTTGACTGCGCCGGACTGCTTCACCAGCAGCAGCGCGTTGGCGCCGGGGCGATACCGGCGCAGCCGGTTGAGCGGCAGGAAGCGCGCCCGCCCCAGCTTGTGCTGCTTCAGGAACGCAATAGCCTCCGCCGCAACCGAGTCATCCCTGACGACGACCGACTGCATCCGCGCGCCCGCCGCTACCTCGAGCGCCAGCGCATGCTCTTCGTCCACCTGCCCCAGCTCTGCAATCGTCCCGACGATGCCGTCCAGCTCGCCCGTATCGCGCGCCGCGAGAATCGACTGCACCGCGCGCGCGTAGCCGCCGATTTCATCGCGGGCGCGCGTAGCCGCTTCTTCGGCCGCCAGCGCCAGCGCCGCCTCGCGCAGCTTGCCCTCGCTGCGCTCCAACCGGTCGGCCGCCAGCGCCAGCTCACTCACAAGCTTACCGTGTTTGGCGGTGACCTTGCGCAGGTTATCGGCCGCCGATTTGCGCCCGAGTTCGAGGTCCTGCAGCTGGAAATCGGCGTCAGCCGAATCCTCCCGCGCTGCTTTCAGCAATTGCTCCGACCGTTCCAACTGCTCACGCGCCAGCTGGAGCTGTCGCTCGAGCTGCTCGCGCTCGCCCTCGAGCCGGTGCCGCTGCATTTCTAGCTCACCCGCCGCCTGCCTCAGCGCATCGAGGGCGTCGCGCTGGCCAGAGATTTCCTGCGAACCGTCGGCAGCCGAAGCCTCGAGCCGCGCCAGCTCACTGGCGGCGGTTGTGACTTGCGCTTCCAGCTCGCCGGTGCCCGCCCGAGCCGTATCGAGGGCGTCGCGCAGCTCTTTCAGCTCCGCCGCGGCAGTCTTGCGCGCATCGCCCAGCTGGCGGCGCGATGCCTCCAGTTCCACAAGCCGCGCGTCAGCCGATTCGGAGTTGCTCTGTGCCAGTGCCTGTTCGACGCGCGCCTTGTCCAGCTGCTCCTGCAACTCGCGCGCACGGTCGCCGCCCGCGTCGGAAATTTCCTCTTCGACCTTTTTATAAGAGTCTTCGAGAACCCCAATTGCAGTTTGCCGCTCTTCCAGCTCTCCCACGAGCTCTTCCAGCTCTTTTTCGTGGCGCACAATCAGTCCGCGTCGCGACTCCAGCTCTGCCTCCAGGTCGAGCACACGGCGCCACTTGCGCTGCAGTGCGTTTTCCTGCAATTGCTGCAGGATGGCCTCAAGCCGTTCGGCGTCACGCTTCTCGCGCTCGAGCTGTCGTAGCAGCCGCTGCGCTTCGCGCATGCGTTCGTCGAGCAGCGTCAGGTCGGTGCCAACATGTTCGCGCGCCGAGCGGGTCTTGCGCAACCGCTGGTCGTACGCGGTTATGCCGGCGACGTCCTCCAGCTTGCGCCGGCGCTCGGTGCCCGACATAAGCGAGGTCTGCATGACGTCGCCCTGCTGAATGATGTTGTAGCCGGTCGCGTAAAGTCCGGCACGCGAGAAGAGCGCTTCGAACTCCCCTGCCGAGGAGGTGTCGCCATTGAGCCGGTAGTAAGTGGTAGGCTTCCCCCCGCGCAGCCGCACGCCCTTGGTGAAGCGCACCCGGTCGCTCTCGATGGAGAGGAAGCGGTCGCTGTTGTCGAAGACCATGCTGACGCGACAGTGTTTCGCCGTGCTGCGCGATTTCTTGCCTTCCTGAAAGCCGAAAATTAGCTGGTTCAGCCGCCGCGCGCGCAGCAGTTTGGTCGAGCGCGAGCCGAGGATGAACAGGATTGCGTCGGTGATGTTGCTCTTGCCCGAGCCGTTGGGGCCGGTGATGCAGGTGAAGCCGGGGCCGAAGGGGACGGTAACGTGGCCTTTGAAGGATTTAAAGTTCTCGAACTCAAGTTCGAGAAGTTGCAATCAGAAAGCCTCCAGGTGTGCCTGGCGCGGTTCAGTCTTCAGTGCCGTGAGCTCGCCCCTGACACCAGAACGGTGGTGCTGCCGGTACGCTTTCCAGAATCCGCTGATGAGCCGGCCGCGGTCGCCGCGGTCGCCTGCCACTAGCGCCGAGAGGTAGCGCGAACGGTCTTCCCGCTGCCACATGGGCACAGGCAGTCCCGCGCGCACGAGCATCCCCTCGAGCAGCAGTCGCGCCACGAGGCCGTTGCCAGCCTCGAAAGGCCGCAGCTGCAGGAAGCGGTGGTGGAACAGCGTCGCGCGCTCGAACGAGTGTAGCGGCGACGGGTCGTGCCACCACTCGAGCAGCGCGTCGAGTTCGTCCTCAATCAGCACCGGCGGTGGCGGGACGAAAGCCGAGCCGGGGAGACTGGCACTGTCCTGCCGCAGGTGGCCGCCGTCGCCCTGCCCCTCGCGCACTTCGAGGTGCAGTTTGAGGATGGCGCGTCGGTCGAGCCGCGCGATACGTTCACCCACCTCGCGGTGGAGTCGCCGCAGCGCGAGCACTTCGAGCACGCGCGACAGCGGGATTCCCGCGGGCGCGCGGTCATGCAGCAGCATCGCCTCGGTCTGCTCGCGCGCCAGAGGTTCGGAGGTGAGCATCAGGTTGCCGTGCACCGCCGCCAGCTCCGACTGCTCTGCTTCGCGTTCGCGCGCCTTGCGGTCCTGTTGCAGACGGTTCAGCGCGCGTCGCAGGAATTTCAGGCGCTCAAGCCCTTTCAGCGCTTTCGTGTCGAGATAGGGAGTGCGAAACATCTCGGCCGACGCCTTCGCCATTCGCTCGACCGCGGCGAGCTCCAGCTCGGGCTCATGGATGGCTTTGAGCCGCTCCAGTTCCCGCTCGCTGGGTTTCTCGGAACCGAGGTAATGCTGCACTTTCTCGACGCGTCCGTTGAACTTGAACGACTTGACGAGATACCAGTACTGCTGCCCGCGAGTGGTCTTAGGCGTAAGATAGACCATAAGCCCTGTGCCATTGGTTCCACCTTTTAAAGTTTTTGGATTAGGGTAGCCTGTGGAAAAGCAGCTTGCTGTACCACCTTTCCACAGGAAATAGAGGGGTGGTGGGACAACCTCCTATCGACGAGCGACCAGCAGGTTTTTGGCGTGCCGCACAGTAGAGCCGTGATGCGAATCCTCTTCGTCTGCACCGGAAATGCCGTGCGTTCGCAAATGGCCGAGGGATGGGCGCGCCACCTGGTGCCCGCGGTCGCGGTGGAGAGCGCTGGCACCCAACCGGCTGGCCTCTCGCGCCGCGCTGGGGCTGCGATGGCGGAAGCGAACGTCGACATCTCCGTACAGCGCTCGAAACCACTCTCTGCGACAGCGTGGCGCGATGCCGATATCGCCGTCACCCTCTGCGGCTCCGCGCGCGAGGAGTGCGTCGCGCTGCCGTGGTCACCGGCGACACAGCGCGAGCACTGGCCGATAGCGGACCCGGTAGCGGCGCCAGCGGGAGACGACCCGCTGGCGCCGTTCCGCGCAGCGCGCGACGAGATTCGGGCGCGGGTGGAGGTGTTGCTCGCCACTGTAAAAAATAAGTAAATTATATAAATTATATAGGAAATATTTATTTAACCCCTCAGCCAGCCCCGACCAATGTTTGGCCTCGAACTGATGATACTGCTCGCCATTGCGGTGGCGGCGTACATGGCGTGGAACATTGGCGCCAACGACGTCGCCAATGCCATGGGTACCAGCGTCGGGAGTGGGGCATTGACGCTGCGCAACGCGATCATCATCGCGGCGGTCTTCGAGTTCTGCGGCGCCTTCTTCGCCGGCGATGCAGTCACCGACACGGTGCGCAAGGGAGTGCTGGTTATTTCCGAGGAGGAGATGGCCAGCCTCTCCAGCGAGTTGCAGTATGGCTTCATCGCTGCCATGCTGGCGGCTGCGCTCTGGATTACGGTCGCCACGCGCTACGGGCTGCCGGTCTCGACGACGCACAGCATCATCGGCGGCATCATCGGTTTCGGCCTCTTCATCGATCCTTCACTGGTCGATTTCCACAAAGTCGGCCAGATAGTCCTGAGCTGGGTAATTTCCCCGCTGCTGGGCGGAGTGCTGGCTTACGGGACTTTCATGATCATTCGCATGACCATCATGGAGTCCGATGACCCTATCCAGCGCTCCCGCTGGATGGCGCCAATACTCGCCTTCCCGACCTTTTTCGTGCTGGGGCTGGCGCTTCAGTTCAAGGCTCTCCAGCACCTGCTGCCCGCCACATGGCTGCCGGCCAAGGATTGCGCCGTCGACGCTAGCTTCATGGCCGCAGTCGCCGAATGCCTGCCGCTGCCGAGCCTGCAGATAGCGCTGCTGCTGGGGGCATTTGCCAGCCTTGCGCTCTACCTGCTGTTGAGCAACTACGAGTTCAAGGAGAGCGGCTACGCGGGGGTCGAGCAGATTTTCGTCTGGCTCCAGATAATCACCGCCTGCTACGTCGCCTTCGCGCACGGTGCCAACGACCGTTCCAACGCCATCGGGCCGATGGCGGCCGTCTGGCAGGTCTACCAGGTGGGCGTGCTGAGCCCCGAAGCTTCGGTACCACTCTGGCTGGTGCTGCTGGGAAGCGCCGGCATCGTCATTGGTATCGCCACTTGGGGTCATCGCGTGATGAAGACGATTGGCGAGAAAATCACCCACATCACCCCCACGCGCGGGTTCGCGGCCCAATTCGCCGCCGCAACCGTCGTACTCTTATTCTCCCTGCCTTTCCTCGCAGTGCCCATTTCCACTACCCATACCCTTGTAGGCTCGGTCGTGGGGGTCGGGCTGGCAAGGGGGACTGCATCGGTGGATTTCGGCGTTTTCGGGAAAATTGCTGCCAGCTGGGTCGCTAGCATCCCGGCCGCCGGCATCGGGGCCGTCCTGCTCTACCTGATTTTCGGGCTAGATGAGACCCGTTTCATCGTCTCGGTCAGCCTGATACTGGGAGCCATTGCCTGGATTCTCTACAAGTCCATCCGGGCGGGACCCCGGGTTGAAATAGATATGGGGGGCGTAGAATGAAGTTTTTCGAGAGCCGCATCGGCCCCAGCGTTTTCGAGACCTACTACCGCCACGCTGCTAAGGCGCTCGAGACGGTCGAGCACATGGAGCGCTGCGTCGCCATCGCCTGCGATGACGGCGATACCGCTGAGGCGATTGCGGCGACTTCGAACGCTGAGCTGGAGGCGGACGGGTTGAAGAACGAGCTGCGCGGAGTGATGCGCGGCAGCGTACGGCTCGCCATCTCAAAAGAGGTGTTTCTCGACATGATTACGCGGCAGGACCGTATTGCCGACTACGCCGAAAACGTCACCGAAATAATCTCCTTCCGGCCGCTCTACGAAGATGCGCAGGCGCGCAAGCTACTGTTGGCGCAGGCGCAGTCGGTGCAGGCGACGGTCAACGAATATGCAAAGGCGGTCGAAAAGCTGCAGGAGCTGATGGAATCGGGCTTCGCGACGAAGGTGAAAGAGGAGCTGCACCAGCTGATTGCCAGCGTCAACCTGCTTGAGCACCAGGCCGATGAGAAGGAGGCCGCCACGGCCGCCTACGTCTTCTCGCACGGCGACGATGCGCCGCTCGCGGCGGCGCATATGTATCGCGTCGCGCAGCGACTGGACGACGTCGCCAACGCCACCGAGCACGCGGCCAATTCGCTGCTGCCGCTGGCAAGCCACTAAATCCCCGGACCGCTGCCGGCGCGTGAAGCTGGAAGCCCCATTCTACGCGCAGACGATGGAGTTCAGCTGCGGCTCCGCCTGCGCGCTGATGGCGCTGGGCCACTTCAACTTGGCCGCCCCGCTCGACCGCGACCTGGAGGTCGAGGTGTGGCGCGAGACCAACGCGGTCGAAGTCGGCGGCTGCGGCCGCTACGGCGTCGCGGCGCCGCTTGCCCTGCGAGGCTTACGGCCGCACATTATCTCGAGCGCCGATGGGCAGGGGCTGATGGAGCGCATCCACGAGCGCGTCGCCGGCGTCGACCCCGGCACACTGGAATTCTTCCACGTCATGCAGCAGCGGCTCTGCGCACGCAACGGCGTTACGGAGGAGCGGCGCCAGCCGGCACTGGGCGACATCCGCGCCGCGCTGACCGCCGAACGGCTGGTGCTGGCGCTGGTTTCGACCGCGCTCTTCCCGGAAGAGGAGGACGAGATTTCACATTGGATATTGGTGACCGGGCTGCGCGGCAGCGACCTGCTGGTCCACAACCCGCTCGACCCGCCGGAGCGGGCGCATCGCCCCGTCGCCGCGAGCGCGCTGCTCGCGAGCGCGCTGCAGTTCGGCGAGCAGGCGCTGGTCTCCGTCGGCAGCCGCGCGTGGCCTGACGGGGACGCGGTCGCGGAGCCAGCGCTGCCCGGGGATTTCCTTGACTACAATTACCAACCGGCCTAGAGCAGGGTGGTGCTGGTGGAGAGGTAGAACCAGACGAGGTAGACTCCGACAATCACCATCACTGCGCCGCCCACGCTGCGGTCGCGGCTAATTAAGTTTCGTTCCAGAGCTGCGCCAGCCGCGTGCAGAGCCGCTGCAGGAATACCACCTCGCCCTGCGAGTAAGGGTCGCGCGTGTGCGAGTCGATATCGAGCTGTGCGACGAACTCGCCGTCGGCATGGATTGGAATAACAACTTCCGACTGCACCGTACTGCCGCACGAAAGGTAGTTCGCCTCCGCCGCTACGTCGGACACAACCAGCGTCTCGCCGCTCTCGGCCACTTGCCCGCAGACGCCGCAGCCGAAGGGGATGCGGACGTGTTCGGTCGGTGCGCCGACGAACGGCCCTAGGACGAGTTCGCGGCCTTCAGCGAGGTAGAAGCCGACCCAGTCGTAGTGCTCCACGCGCGCTTCGAGCAGCTGCGCGATTTCGCGCAGTGCACCGTCGCGGTCAGTCGCCGCGGCGATTATTGCGCCGGTGGCGGATTCCAGACGCGTCAGTTCCATGGCAGCATAGTTCAGGCCGCCAGCAGTTCCCTGACGCGCGCTTCCACGTCGGCCGACGCGAGCCGCTGGTGCGCAATCTGCTCCGCCTGCCCGCAATTGCCCGGTCGGGTGGTGCCCATGTGGCCATAGCGCGGTGCGAATCCGCGCTCGAGCAGCCAGCTGCCGTAGCGGATGCCGAGCCCGGTGCGCCGGTTGAGACTCTCGACGACCAGTATAAAAGGAGCCTTGCCAAGTCTGGCGAGCATCTTTTCGTCAACGACGTTGAGCGTGGGCTTGTTCACCAGTCCCACCGAAATCCCCTCGGCGCGCAGTGTTTCGACGACGTGTAGGCTGCGGTGGAGCATGTCGCCGTAGCTCACAATCCAGCCCGCGTCACCCTCGCGCACGATTTCGTCGCGCCCCGGCTCGAAATGGTAGTCACCACCGTGGAGCGGCGCGCCCGCTGCGTCAAGAATTTCTGGCAGCTTCGAGCGGTTGGAGAAGACGAAGCGCAGCCCCGGCCTGGGGAAAACGTGGCGGATGACGGCGTCCATCTGGTGGACGTCGGCCGGAAAATAAAGAGCGGTCGGGGTGCCCTCGTCGACGTAGTTGTCGGCGAAGAAATTGTTGAGCCCGAAGTGGCAGGTATTATCAGACATGGCATCAACCCCAGCGTGCGAGAAGTGGCAGAGCAGGTCGCACTCGTTGAGCCGCGACATCGTGATTTCGGAAATCACCATTTCGAGGAAGGCGGAGAAAGTCGCGAAGACCCCCTGGCAGTCCGGCTGCGAGCCGAAGCCAGCGGCAGCGAGCAGGTTGCCGCGCTCCTGCACCCCGCCACTAGTGAAGCACTCGGGGAACTGCTCGCGAACCACTGTCAGGCCAACCGAGCCTTCGAGATCCGAGTCAAAGGCGCGGACGCGCTGCCGCTCGTCGGCCGAGAGATCCGCCAGCACGCCCGCCAGCGCGGTGCCGAACTGCTTGCGGCAGGCGCCGGTTGCGCCGCTGCCGAGCATCTTTGCCGGGGGCGCCGCCGTTCCGCCTTCGATTTCGTCCAGCAGCGCCAACGCGGTGTCGTGGCCACGCGCAGCAAGGTATTCGCGTGCTGCAGCGAGCGTAATCACGTCGTGCAGTTGTGGTGTCCCTTCGAGCTGTGGGACGCCCGGTCCCATGGCCCGGCGGCAGAGTACTGCCGCCGGGCCATCGTGCTGCAGCGCGGCGATGATTGCCGCCAGTAGCGCGCGCGCGTCTTCGCCGTCGACCGAGAAGACTGCGAAGCCGTGGCCACCGAGGGTACGCTCTAGGTCGAACTCGGGCAGGTAGCGGTCGGGGTAGCCGGCAATCGTGACGTTGTTGTCGTCGATAATCCACTTGACGTTCAGCCCGTTGGCGACCGCCAGCCGTGCTGCCTCCGCATTATTCCCCTCCATCTGCGAGCCGTCGGAGCCGAACATCACCACCGCCTGCTCTGGACAGGCGAGCGCGACGCCGTTGACATGCCCCGCTGCGTGGCCGAGCCGCCCGCTCGAGAAGTCGATGCAGTTGAGCAATTCCTTTTCCGGGTGGCCCGCCAGTCCCGAGTCGTATTCGCGGTAGTGCAGCAGTTGTTCCGGCGGCAAGCCGCCTCGCAGCGCGCCGCGCGCGTACTGCAGCGCAGCGCGGTGGCCCGCCTCGTCGAAAAACTCGGGGTGAATCGCGGCTCCGCCGTCGCGCAGCGCGTCGACAATCAGCACTTCGGGGACGATGTCGTACGGCCCGCCGGTGTGGCCGCCGAGGCCTCGTGCGCGGGCGATTGCGGTCAGCGTGATGATGGTGTCGCGCAGCAGCGCAATGTCGCTTTCCAGCTGCGCCAACTTCGCTTCGTCAAGCTCTGGTTCAAGAGGTAATTTCAGCCGCGAAAAGCCGCTGAGGTCGAGGGGAAAAGCCATGCCCGCCGGGGCAGCTTGAGGCCCGGCTTAAACGTAACCCTCAGAGGTTGGGTTTGAGCCTCAGGATTTCGGAGTTGCCGCCTTCGATGATGGTCACCGCCGATATCGGGAAAGGCTTTCCGCACGCGGCACCGAGGTCAGAGTTAGTTCCGTCAAACTGGTAAACGTTCGCTTCAGCCTCGAGGACGATCTCGCGTACCCCTGATGGGCAGTTGCTCGCCAGTATCACCAGCCGTGCCTCGTCGCTGGCGACTGCCTCGCGGCACTGGTTGGCGCCAAGGTCAACCTCGCCGGTGGCGATGGCCTTGCGCAGTGCCTTGTTGAGGTCCATCAAGCTCCTTTACCGGGCTTGTAGATGACGCTCACCGCGCCGGTGCCAAGGTGGACTGGCTGGCCAACGATGATATTTTCGGCAACGCCGGTCAGGACGTCTACCTCTCCGGAGAGGCCAGCCAGCAGCAGGTGGGTCGATGTAATCTCGAACGCGGCCCGGGCGAGGACTGAGGTCTTCGCGCCAGAAATCCCGTGTCGGCCAATCGCCTTGACACGGCCAGTGTTTGTCATTACGTCGGCGACCAGCAGGTTGTGGCGCATGTCGACCGAGAGTCCCTGCTCGTTCAGCGTCTGGTTCAGTTCGTAGGTGATGGAGTTGCGTGCCGCCTCGATTCCGAGCACTGCGGCAATTTCGTGGACCGAATTGCTGCTAGTGCGGGTCGGGTCGACTTCCGGCACCGCTAGGACCGCCTTTAGGTCGGAGCCCTCGGTGAAGATGATATATTCGTCTTTGTCCTTGCGCACGATGGCGCGGGAAATCGAAGCGATGCCGGCCACCTTGAGCTGGCGCACCTTGTCTTCCAAGACGTAGAGTTTCTTGAACGACGGCTCTTTATCGGTCATGACGATTTCGCCACCCTCAATGGTCATCAGGCAGCGCAGTCGTCCCTGCTTCTTGATGCGCGCCGCTAGCAGTTCGTCGGTCAGCTTGCACGCCTTCAGTTCCTTCTGGTCCGGCTCGATAATCAGCCGCAGGTTGGTCATGTCTGTGCGGATACGCGCCAGACTGCTGACCGAGCGCGCCTCAATCCGCGCCGCCACGTCCAGCGCCACCTTGCGGTCGGCGGCGAACTGTGGCTCGAGGTAGACCTCCATGATTGGCGTCTTGGGCTCGCGGCGGGCGTCGACAATCTCGATTAGCCGCGGAAGTCCCAGTGTAACGTTCATTTCGGCAACACCGGCGTAGTGGAAGGTACGCATGGTCATCTGCGTCCCCGGCTCGCCAATCGACTGTGCCGCGAGGATGCCGACCGCCTCGGTAGCGTCGACCTGTGCGAGATTATACTGTCCCAGCGCCAGCTTCACAATTTCGTTGTATTGCTTCGTACTCAGCTTGTGGTCAGCCGCTTTCTCGGCCAGCTGCCGTATGATACCCTGCGGCAGCTTCGCCTTTGCTTTCGCGAGCGCCTGTTGTAGTTTCTCCTCAGTAGCGACCAGCTCGCTAAAGGTGGCCACCAGTTCCTTGACGCCCTTAGCCTTCAGACGCCCTTTCTCGGCGCTGCACGCGATTTCCTCGACGTAGTGGCTCGGGAGCCCCTTCGCCAGCTTGAGCGCGCGGATGCGGAACGGGCTGAGCTTGCGCCCCGCCTCTTCCTCTTCCTCTAGGTCGGCAACCTCGACTCCCTTGGTCGGCGCCTTGGCCGGCTCGGCCAGCGCCTTCGCGGCAGCCTCCTCGACCGCCTTGCGGAATTCCTCCAGCCGCGACATCGGGACGTCAGCGTCCTTCAGCTCCTCGTCGGTGGCAGCGGCCGCCTGCGTGGGGTGGTAGAGTCCGCCGGTGAAGAGACCCTGCGCGGTTTTCTCGGAGAAACCGAGATCGGTGTAGACCCGCTGCGCGTCGATGCGCTCCTGCTCGAAGCGCAGCCGGTCGCGTGACAGGTCGAACGAGTCCTCGACTTGCGTGTAGTTGCGCGCCGAGCGGACAGCCGTGCCGTCCATCTTGTGGAACTCGTCCAGCCGCAGCGTGCGCGGCAGCGGCACCATTCGCTCGATGCGCAGGAAAGTAACGTAAGGTTCTTCAACGTGTGCCGGCAGCAACAGCTCTTCCTCCTCGGGAGTGCCGGGGCGGTCGAACGAGAGCACCTCGGAGATGATGGAGAGGTAGCGGATGCCGTGGTGTTCCTTGAGGTAGACGTAGCCGCTGAAGGGGTAACGGAACTGCCGCGCGTTAATCGGGAAAGCGACCCCCAGCAGCACTTCGCCCTTCGAGGCGACATGCTCGTTAATCGCGTCAATCGTGTAACCGTCAGGCAGCGACCAGATGACGCCCAGTTTCTTCTCGACCCTCCGCAGCGCGGCGTCGGCCGAGAAGGGGCCATCGCCTGACTTCTCCTCTTCGAGGGCGCCAGCGACGACCTCTTCGCGGTCGACCTTGCGGTTGCCGACTGCCTCGATGACTTCCAGGATTTCGCGGAAACTGAAGAGTTTGCGCAGCTTAGCGAGGCTCGCATTCTTGAGCGTCCCGAGCTGCTCGCCCGCATCGGCCGCCTTGGCTGCCAGTGGCCGTGCCATACCACGCCGCTCGAGTGCGCGGATAGTGTCGCTACGCGCCATTACTCGCCTCCCCCGACAACGGCCTCGACAATGTCGTCGGCGTCAATGCCTTCCCCGAACTTAGAGCGGGTCGGGTCGACCGCGTCCTCGCCGTAACTGAACTGGATGACGGTGTTGGCCGTGTTGCGGACGGTGCCGTCATACTTGACGCGCAAGTCCTCCAGCGCGTTGACCAGCCGTCGCTGCATGTAGCCACTGCGCGAGGTGCGCACGGCGGTATCGACCAGCCCCTCACGGCCGCCCATGGAGTGGAAGAAATACTCGGTCGGGCTCAGCCCGTGCTTGTAGCTGGAGCGGACGAATCCCTTCGCCGCGGCACCCAGGTCACCTTGGTTGAAGTGTGAAAGGGTGCGCTTCTCGTATCCGCGCGAAATCCGCTCGCCTCGCACCGCCTGCTGGCCGATGCTGCCCGCCATCTGCGACAGGTTGAGCATGCTGCCGCGCGCGCCGGAGCGCGCCATGATAACGGCGAAATTGTCCATGCCAAGGTGCCAGCCGGCGATGTCGCCCGCCTTGTCGCGCGCCTGCCCCAGCTTCTTCATCACCTCCACCTCGAGCGTCTCCTCGAGGCTGCGTCCAGGCATGCTCTCGAGGTTGCCCTTGTTGTAGGAGGTGACCAGTTTGTTGACGCCCTTCATGGCGCCCTTCATGGCGTCCTCAATCTGCAGGATAGCTTCCGGCGGGATATCCTCGTCGTCAATCCCGGTCGTGCAACCGGTCTCCATCAAGGCCCCGACGGCGAGGCGGGTGACGAGGTCAATGAACTCGCGTGCCGCGCTCGGCCCCTTAAGGCGCGAAATCTCTTCCAGGATGATGCCCTTGAAGGCGGAGATGGAGCGGCCGTCGACCGGTCCGCGCAGCATCTCGCCGTTGCGGATTTCGACAATCGTGTCGAGGTCGGCATTCTCCTCCACGCTGCGCCCGGGGAAATAGACCGAGGCGTTGAACTCCAGGTTCATGTCATTCGGCAGCAGCGCCGAAAAAATCTGCCGTCCCGACCATTTGGGGCCACCGGTCGCTTTGGGGTAGGCTGGCTTTGGCAGTGCGCCGTGGTAGTCGATGCGCGACAGGATGCGCACGGTTTGGTCACGGTCGTAGCTCGCGTCACCGTGGGTCAGCAGGAACATGCCGGTGATGTGGTCGTGGATAGCGCCAATCACCGCGCCGCCGAAACGGGGTGACCGGATGTGTTCCTGTACCCGCATTAGGATGCGCGCCTCGGCGCGCGCCTCTTCGGACTGGACGACGTGTAGGTTCATCTCGTCGCCGTCGAAGTCAGCGTTGTAGGGTGGACAGACGCAGAGGTTGATGCGGAAGGTCTTGCCCTTCATGATACGCACCTCGTGCGCCATCATCGACATGCGATGCAGCGATGGCTGCCGGTTGAACAGCACGATATCGCCATCCATCAGGTGGCGCTCGACGATGAAGCCCGGCTCGAGGCGCTCCAGGTTGAACTCCCAGTTCTCCTCGGTCAACTTGACGCGACGCCCATCGGGGCGAATCATGTAGTTGATGCCGGGGATGTAGCGTTTAGGGTCGCTGGGGTCGAAGTTCTCCTTCATCAGCCACTTCATGAATTGCAGGTTGTGGATGTTGGTGCGGACCGGGACGGTCAGCTCGCGCGCCGCCATCTCGGGGACGCCGACCTGGTTGATGCTCAGGTAGGGGTCTGGGGTAATCACGGTGCGCGCCGAGAAGTTGACACGCTTGCCGCTCAGGTTGGAGCGGAAGCGCCCCTCCTTTCCCTTCAGCCGCTGGATGATGGTCTTCAGCGGCCGCCCGCTGCGGTGGCGCGCGGTGGGGATGCCGGCAGTCTGGTTATCAAAATAGGTCGTGACGTGGTACTGCAGCAGCTCCCACAGGTCCTCGACGATGAGCTGCGGGGCGCCAGCATCGCGGTTCTCGCGCAGCCGCTGGTTAATCCGCAGCACGTCGACTAGCTTGTGGGTCAGGTCGTCCTCGGAGCGCTCGCCGCTATCGAGGGTAATCGAGGGGCGCACCGAGACCGGTGGGACCGGCAGGACGGTGAGCACCATGTATTCGGGTCGCGTCGTCTCGGGGTTGAAGCCGAGCGTCCGCAGGTCACCTGCGGGGATTTTCTCGAGCCGGCTGCGCACTTCCTTTGGAGTCAGCTTGCGCCCTTCCTCGCGGAAGGTGGTCGGCTTGTCGAGCGTGAGCTTGATTTGCGCCTCAGTGCAGTGCGGGCAGGTCTTGGCCTTGACCGCCTCGCGGATGGCGCGGCGGATGTGTTCCTGCATCGTGACTGTGGTCCCCGCCTCAGACTCGTGGATTTTCTCGAGCAGCGAGGTGTAGTGGTCGATGCGCTCCTGTGGCAGCAGCAGCCGGCTGCAGCCGGAGCAGGTCGACGAGAGCACGTCCTTGATGACTTTGGAGTAGCCAGAGTGGATGACCGGCATCGCGAAATCGATGTGGCCGAAGTGGCCGGGGCACTCATCCAGCTTGCGGCTGCAGGTCTTGCAGCGCAGTCCCGGCTCGATGACGCCGAGGTGCATGTCCATCAGCCCCATCGGAATCGGGAAGCCGTCGTCGTCGTAGGTGTCGGCAGTGATGACCTTGCTGGTTGAGAGGCTGCGAATCTCCTTCGGCCCGATGAGCGCGAAGTCGATGCTGCAGATGCGCTTGGGGATCATGTGTCGAATCATGAGCGGTCCTCTAGGCGCAGCCGCGCCGCGATGCCGAGCGACTTCAGCTCCTCAAGCAGTAGCTTGAACGCATATGACATCGTCACGGGATAGATGGCGGTATTGTCGCCCAAGGGCGAGGTCAGCACGCCGCGCCGGTCCATGTAGGAAATGTGTCCCGAACGACTGTCGACATACTGCAGTGTTTTGTCGCTCTCGTCGAGCAATCGGTCCTTGATGACCATTGCCGCACCGTGACCGATGAGGCAGTCGCGCTCCATCTCACCGAACCGCAGCCCGCCCATGCGGGCGCGCCCCTCGGTCGGTTGGCGCGTCAGCAGTTGCACCGGTCCGCGTGAGCGGGCGTGCATTTTGCCGCTGACCATGTGGTGCAGCTTCTGGTAATAGATGACGCCGATGAAAATGTCGGCGTCGATGCGGCGGCCGGTTTGCCCGTCGTAGAGCGACTCGCGGCCAGTGTGCTTGAAGCCGAGGCCGGCAAGTTCACCGCGCAGTTCATCCTCCTTCTCGCCCGAGAATGCGCTACCATCGATGAGGCTGCCTCGCATGGCGCCCAGCTTGCCGCCTACCATCTCCAGTACGTGGGCGACAGTCATGCGGCTCGGAATCGCGTGTGGGTTGATGATAAGATCTGGGACGATACCGGTGGCGGTGAAGGGCATTCCCTCCGATGGCACCATGTGGCCGATGACTCCCTTCTGCCCGTGCCGGCTGGCGAACTTGTCGCCCAGCTCCGGGACGCGCTGGTCGCGCACGCGGATACGTGCGATGCGCGAGCCGCTCTCGGTCTCGGAGAGCATCACCGAATCGACCGTCCCCTTCTCGCCGTGGCGTACCGTCAGCGACGATTCGCGCACTTTCTGTGGGGTCAGGAAGTCAGTAGGCTCGGCGAGGAAGCGGGGCGGACTGGTCTTGCCAATCAGCACCTCGCGCCCGCGCAGGTCGACCTCAGGGTAAATCAGCCCGTCCTCCTCGAGGTTGAAGTACGCCTCTTCGGAGCGCGCACCGCGTACGTCGGGGCCGGGAATCACGAAGCGGTCCTCCTGACCGCCGGGGTAGCGTCGCTCTTCGGAGATGTAGGAGCGCATGAAACTGGAGCGACCGAGGCCACGGTCAATTGAGCCGCGATTGAAAATCAGCGCGTCCTCCATGTTGTAGCCGTGGTAGCTCATCACCGCCACGACCATGTTCTGCCCCGCGGGCCGGACTCGCAGGGTGTTGTAGCGCATCGCTTCAGTCTGGACCATCGGCTGTTGCGGGTAGTGCATCAGGTGGCCGCGCGTATCGGGACGCAGCCGGTAGTTGGACTGCCCCATCCCGAGCGACTGCTTCGCCATACCGGCGCCCATCGTACAGCGCGGCGACGAGTTATGCTCGGGGAAGGGAACGTTGGAGGTCGCGACACCGAGAATAACCATAGGATCTACTTCCATATGGGTGTAGGCGTGGGTCTTCCGGTTGCGCGCTAGGTCATCGGTGTTGAGCGCAATCAGGCAGTTTTCCTCCTCCTCGGCATCGATATATTCGACAAGCCCCCGCTCCAGCAGGTCGTTCCAGATCACCTTCTCTGAGTCGGCATTCTCGATATCCTTGTTGGTGATGCGCAGTTTGTTGTTGCGGTCAACTATCAGCAGCGGGCGGCGGATACGGCCCGGGTCGCTGTTTATAATAACGTCATCGAGAGAATCGTCATAGCGCACGTTCACCGTATGGCGGATGCGCGCCTCGCGTCGTAGCTGCCGAATTTTGAGGACGAGGTCCTTCGGAGCCGGATGGCAACCGGCCAGATCGCCGTTGAAGTAGATTTTGCCCCACCCCTCTTCAAATTTTTCGAGCGGCTGGACGTCCAGTTCACGTAGCGTACCCAGTATTTCGCTGTCGAGCAGGTTTTCGGAAACATCAACCATCAACGCCAGATTCTTGACCAGTCCGCAGTTCTGCCCCTCTGGCGTCTCGTTGGGGCAGAGTCGTCCGAACTGGGTCGAGTGCAGGTCGCGCGCCTCGAAGTGTGGCTGGCTGCGGGTTAGTGGTGAAATCACGCGGCGCAGGTGACTCAGCGTCGCCATGTTGCAGGTGCGGTCAAGCAGCTGCGACACGCCGGCGCGGCCACCGGTCCAGTTGCCGGTCGCCATGGCGTGCATAATCTTGTTGGTGAGCACGTCGCGTCGCACGGCGTTGTGGACACGGTTATCCTTACGCTTGGCGTAATTGCGCTCCATCTGGTACTTCATGTCGTTGAGCAGTGCCTGCAAGCCCGTGCGGAACAGCTCTTCCATCAGGTTGCCCGCCAGCTTGAGCCGTTTGTTGGCGTAGTGGTCCTTGTCGTCCGGCTTACGGCTGCCGGTCGCTAGCTCGAGCACTTCGCGCGCCATGCGGCCGAGGAAGAGCGCCTTCTTGCCGCGCACTTCTTGACTGGTCGAGAGGTGCGGTAACAGGGTGTTGTCGATGATGTAGTTGATGCGCTTGCGCCGGTACTCTTTCGACTGCCCGGCGGCAAAACGGCGCTCCAGGTACTGCAGCGCCTCTTCGGTCGTGAAGACCGATTCATTATGGTGAATCTCCTCGATGTTGGCCAGCACCTGATTCTGGGTGGTGTCGTCGGCGTTGATGGCTGACATGATTTCGTCAGCTGACTCCATCCCGAGCGCCATCATCAGCACCACCAGCGGGACCTGCCCCGAGGCGACCGGAATCGAAACCTGCAGGATACCGTCCTTCTTCTTCTCAACCACCGTGAGGGCGCGGAAGCCCTCTCGCTGTGAGAAGACCTTGGCGAGTTCGGTCTGCCGCTGGTAGCGCGCATTGCGCTCGACCATCACCCGGTTGGGTGCCAAGTCCTCGAGGCAAACGAGCACGCGCTCGGTGCCGTTGACGATGAAATAGCCGCCGGGATCTTCCGGGTCCTCCTGCTCCTGCTGGAGGATGGTGCGATATTCGGCGTCGGTGGGTGTGGACTCGATTTCGTATTTTTCCTGGATGTAAACCGAATTGCGGTACAGGTTGCAGAGCGAGGACTTGACCATAATCGGCATCAGCCCGATTTCTTCCTCGATATCTTCAATCTCGATTTCTTCCTCGATAACCGTGAAGCGCAGCAGGATGGGCGCAGCGTAGGTGAGGTTGCGCAGCCGCGACATCATCGGTATGGCGTCCGACTGCGAGCCGTTGGCTTCATAGACCATCGGTCGCCCGACGCGCACGTCGCCCAGCTTGACGATAACGTCCAGATCACCCAGTTCGAGCCGGATGGAGCCGCGCATGCTCTCGTCGGCGCCAACGGTGATATTGTTGACGACTCGCTGCATCCAGGGCGCGCTGTTATCGGCGTGCGGCAGGAAGTCATTGAACGAACCGAGCTGATGGTTGACCATCGCCGCGCTAGGTCCTGCGGTGCTCTTGCCGCGGAAGAAGGACTTGATTAGCGGTCGCATGTTCATTCTGCCACCACCAGCCGGTACGCCAAGTTAATCCCGGCGCGGCCGCCACTGCGTGAAACTTCGATGACGTCCCCGCCCTGGATTTCCTCATCTATAGCCTGAATAGCGGGGTCAGAGAGCAGGATGCGTGGCAGTTGCTCCACCCTGACATTCAGCTCACCGAGCGCACTCTTTACCTCTTCAGCTTCGAGTTTTCGATGTCCCGGCACCAGTTTATGAAGCCACAATAGATTTTCGTTCAAGTTAATTCCCCCTTCCGCGCTTGCCTTATACTCCAGCTATCGGCGGGCCTGAAGGGATTCGAACCCTTGGCCGTCCGGTTAAAAGCCGGACGCTCTACCTGGCTAAGCTACAGGCCCTTCTATGCACCGCCGACACGCTGGAGCGGCTCGCCAAGCAAGAGGACTATATAATAATTTCTGATTTTCAGGGGTCGACAAGGGCCCTTGACGACAGAGATGGTCATTTTGTCACCTTGGAAGTGGTGTCGGGGTGGCTTCCGTAGCCGTTATTATAAAGCCGCGCGCAATCGCGGCGCGTGGAGTCTGTTACGAGTCTGGCGCCTGAATTCCTGCGCGCCACCGAGGCAGCCGCTATCGCCGCCGGCGGCATGCGCGGCTGCGGCGACAACAAGGTGGCTGACGCGGTGGCGGTGGCCGCGATGCGTGCGGTCTTCGACACCATCGCATTCGACGGGCGTGTCGCGATTGGCGAGGGCGAGCGCGACGAGGCGCCGATGCTCTGGATTGGCGAGCCGCTCGGCTCGCGGCAGGGCGACCCTGGCGCGATTGCAGTCGATATCGCAATCGATCCGCTTGAGTGCACCAACAATTGCGCGCGAGACGACCCCGACGCGCTTGCCGTACTGGCGGCGGCACCGCGCGGCGCGCTCCTCCATGCGCCTGATTGCTATATGAACAAGATTGCCGGCCCGGCGGAGCTGACGGGCCACGTCAGCCTTGACGCCCCGGTTGCCGACAATTTGCACGCAACGGCCGAAGTGCTGGGGAAGCCGCTCTCGGAGGTGCGGGTAATAGTGCTCGAGCGTCCGCGCCACGACCAGCTAATCGCTGAAATCCGTGCAGCCGGTGCGCAGCTGCAACTCATCGGCGACGGTGACATCGCTGGTGCGCTGCGTGCCGCGACCGGCGAAGCCGACCTGCTGCTCGGCATCGGCGCTGCGCCCGAAGGCGTCATCACCGCCACCGCGTTGCGCGGGATTGGCGGTTTCTTCGAGGGGCGGCTGCATTTCCACAAGCCGGAGTTCCGCGCGCGGGCAGTCGAGATGCTCGGCGACGACATCGACCGGCTCTGGCAGCGCGACGAGCTCTGCACTTCCGACGACGCAGTCTTCGTGGCGACGGGTGTCTGCGACGGCTGGCTGCCCGGCCCCGTGGCGGGGAAGTCGGGAACGGTGACGACCAGTCGAGTCATCTCGGTTGCCGACAGCCGCGACGAAATTATCCGTCACGAACACGCGCCAGCCTCTTAAGCTGCGCCAGCCTCGGGGCATATGGACCGGGAGGCACTGGAGGCGACCGCCCACGCGCTGGCGGCGCCGGGCAAGGGCATCCTGGCGGCGGACGAATCCACTCCCACGATGGGCAAGCGGCTGGCGCAGCTGGGGCTGCCCAACGAGCCCGGATTGCGGCGCGAGTTCCGCGAGACACTCTTCACCGCGCCGGGGATGGAGCAGCACATCTCAGGCGTCATCCTGTTTGACGAAACGCTACGGCAGGCGGCGAGCGACGGCCGCGGCATGGCTGAAATCCTCGAGTCCCAAGGCGTCATCCCCGGGATTAAGGTCGACGGCGGCGCGCACCCGATGGACGACGCGCCGGGCGAGAAGCTGACGGCGGGGCTCGACGGCCTTGCGGAGCGGTGTGCTGAATACTACGAACTCGGCGCCCGCTTCGACAAGTGGCGCGCCGTAATCACCATCGGCGAAGGTCTGCCGACCAGCCCCTGCGTGCAGGCCAATGCTGACGCGCTGGCCGATTATGCGTGTATTTCACAGGAGGCCGGCCTTGTGCCGATTGTCGAGCCCGAGGTGCTGATGGACGGCATGCACTCAATCGGCCGCTGCTACGAAATCACCGAATGCACGCTCAACCGGGTTTTCGACGCGCTCGCCGACCGCGGCGTCCATCTGCCAGGCATCCTGCTAAAGCCCAATATGGTCATCTCCGCCAGCGACGCCGCGAACCGCGCCGGCGTCGATGAGGTCGCCAGCGAAACGCTGCGCTGCCTCAAGGCGACCGTACCGGCCGACGTTCCCGGTATCATGTTCCTCTCCGGCGGCCAGTCGGAAGTCGAGGCGACGGCGCACCTTAACACGATGAACGCGCAGGGCGGTGGCCCGTGGGAGCTCTCGTTTTCCTACGGCCGCGCACTGCAGCAGTCGGCGCTACAAACGTGGGGTGGCGACGCAGATAATTGCGCAGCAGCGCAGGCGGTGTTCGTCCAGCGCGCGCGGCTCAACGGAGCCGCGCGCTACGGCCGCTACGTGGCAGGGATGGAAGCTTAACAACTCGGTAAGTGGCTACAACAACAATCACCGGCGCACCACTTGACGCGGACGCCCGCCTCAATGTCACAGTTGCACTCGGAACAGCGCATGGGGGGGTGGCACTGGGGAGCGTGATTAAGCTTGCTCCAGCCCCAGCAGTTCCCGGCTCGAGTCGCTCATCAGCCCTAGCGCCCAGCGCGCGATGACGACGCCGCCAACGATACCGACCAGCGGGTCAAGGTAGGCGAAACCGCTGCCGAACGCCGCCCCTAGCAGCAGCGCCAGGATGACGAAGGCCGAGATGAGCGCGTCAGCCAGCACGTGCAGGTAGGCGCCGCGCAGGTTCAGGTCGGTGATGTCCTGCGAGCTGGCGAAAAGCCGCCCGATGCGGACCAGAATGAACTCGAAGTCCTCAATGTAGGATTGTATCAGCCGGTTCCACTGGCCGAAGTCACGCGGCGCGTGGTCGTGCGAGTGGCCGTGCGGGTGGCCGCCGCCTTCGTGGCCCTGCCCCAGGATCCAGGCGCACCAGCCGTTGACGAACAGCCCGATGACGGCGACCGGCAGCGCCTGCCCGTAGTTGATTGGAGGCTGCTTGACAATGTGGAGGAACGCCTCGTAGCCGATGTAGAGCGCGACGATGCCGAGCACGATGGCGCTCGCGAAGCCGCCCAGCGCGCTGGCTCGACTCGCTTGCGGGCTGCCCTCTTTGATGTCGGGATGTGTGCGCGTGAAATGGTAGGCGTAAAGTGTGATTCCCAGCGCCGCGGCGTGGGTGCCCATGTGCCAGCCGTCGGCGAGCAGCGCTACCGACTCGGCGATGCGGCCGGTGGCGATTTCAACCACCATCATCACCAGCGTAATCGCGACGACGATCTGCGTGCGTCGCTCGCCATCACCGGCCATGCCTTGTGGGTCGCCGTGCATCGCGTGGTGGCAGTCCGCGCCGGCTATAACGGTGGCGCCGCGCGCTACTACTGGCTTGCGAGGAAGTCGCGGATGCGTCCCTCCAGCTCCGGCGGCGCGACCGGCGGCGCGACCCCGATGCGCCGCAGCCGCCCCGCCATCTCGGGCGAGACGATGGTGTAGATGATGCGCCGGCCGTCGCGCCGCCGCCGCAGAATCCCGGCTTCGACCAGCACCCTCAGGTGGCGCGATACCGTTGAGGAATCGCGTCCCGCGACGGCCGCCAGCTGCCCCGCGTCGAGTTCGCCTTCGAGCAGCGCGCCGGCGATGCGCAGCCGGCGCGCGTCGCCCAGAGCTTTGAAGAATTGAGCTTGTGTGGTCATATAGTTGTATATTTGTGCAATTATAAAACTATAGCCCCGCCCCGACGATGAACGCCGCCATCGCGACCCACATTCCCTGTTTCAGCAGTTTCTGTCCGGTGCGCGCGTCGCCCTGCTGTGCCTGCCAGAGGCCGTAGAGCATCACCGCGTCGGCGGCCGCGACCAGTGCCAAATAGCCACTGCGCGCGTCGCCGTCAAAGCCCGCGCCCGCGTAGAAACTCAGCGCGACGGCTACCAGCAGTGCGATGGCGGCCAGTGCCAGCGCGCGCGGCGTCCCGATGGTGGCCGGTAGCGTGCGCCGGTCGTGGTCGCCCACTAGGTCCTGGACGTCCTTGACGATCTCGCGCGCGACCGAGGCGAGCACCGCCAGCGTGAAGAGCCACAGCGCGGGCCCAGGATCGTCGGTGAGCGAGCCGCCGTAGAGAAACACGGCGCCCGAGAGCAGTCCAATCAGCACGTTGCCGGGCAGCCCGGTTGCCTTGAGTCCGGTTTCGTAGCTGCCAAGCAGCAGGCAGCCGCCGCCGGCAATTGCCAGCGGCAGCGCGCTGAGCAGGCCGGTCAACCAGCCGGCCGCCAGCGCCGCGAGTCCGGCCGCCAGCAGCGCCAGCGCCCAGCGCAGCGCCGCCGTCGGTTGCAGCCGCCCGGAGGGGAGCGGCCGCTGCGGATGGTTGGCGCGATCGGTTTCGCGGTCGAACCAGTCGTTGAGCACGTTGCCCCCGGCGACGCATGCCATTGCCGCGCCGCAACCGAGCGCCAGCTGCGGCGCCATTTCGGCCAGCTCCGGGCCGACCGCGACGAACGCGCCGACCGCCACGCCGACCGCGGTCAGCACGCAATTGGCGGGGCGCGTGATTTCCAGGTAGGGGTGCACGGGAAGTCAGCCGGCGGCGCCAGAAAAGGACCGCGGAGGCGTCGCTGCGCTCATCATATTTACGTGTTTGCGAATGGCAGTAAATAGGCCCCTCGCCTATGATGAGTTCCCGCGCTGGGATATTCTCATCCGAAGGGCTGAGATAACCCGCAAGGCGAGGGACCGACCGGAAAAACCGGCGGAAGCCCAGGACCGAAGCCGCAAGGCGGAGGACCGAAGCGGAAGCTGGGGGAACCGGACGGACGCCAACCGGAAACTCCGGAAGAAGCCGAAGGTGGAGGCCGCAAGGCCAAGACCCAAGGCGGGGGACGGAGGGACCGGAAGGCAACAGGGACCGGGGAGCCCCGCAAGGGGAAACCCGGCGCCCGAACCCGGGCCCCGGCAGCCACGACCCCGCAAGGGGGAATGGTCGTTCGGGACCCAACCCTTCTGGACAAGGCCGGTGTTGAGCCGGCCCCATAAAACTGTAACGGAATCAGACTCCGTCTTCGAGGTTCTGGATAGCGCTGCGCAGTTCGTCGCTGAGCGGGACGCTGCGACCGGTCCCGTAGTTTACCATCACCACCACCGAGTCGCCCTCCGCCGCGATGCCGCCGTGCGCTTCCGAGTGGAGGCGGTACGCCATGCGGTATGACGAGTTTCCCAAGCTGGTGACGGCCGCTGCGCAGCGGACCGTGTCGGGAAATTTGACCGGTAGGCGGTAGTCGATTTCCATGCGTGCCAGGATCGGGCCGACGCCATCCGGGGTCCCGCCGAACCGTATTAAGCCGCGCCGGCATAGCCGCGGCATGAGTGCTGCGACCGCCCGCAAGGCCGCGCTCGCCTACTGGGGGTTCGCCCCCAAAGCGGCTGCGCGCGCGTCGAAGGGGGTTGACCTGCAGGTGCACGGTGAGTGCGGGACCGCCGGTCTCGACGAGGCGGCCGCGCCGCTGAAGCGCTTCGCGGCACTAGTCGCTCGCGAATGGCCCGAGCACGTCGGCGCAGTCGGCGGCCACGCGCGGATGCCGCTGCTGTTGCTGGAGCGGCTGGCGGGACTCGCGAAGGGGACCGACGAGAAGCCCGGCGAATCCTCGCCCGACGAAGCCGAGGCGTGGGCACGGCATCTCGTGGACGCCGAACGCGAATGTTTCCTGGCGGTCTCCGAGCACCGCGGCGCGCGGCGGGTGCTACTGCTCAACCTCGGCGTGTGAAGATTAATTAGCGCCAGCCCGCTGCGCACGCGTGAAAATCTACACCCGCCGCGGCGACGACGGTTCGACCGCTCTCGGGAGCGGTGCGCGCGTCAGCAAGGATTCGTCGCTGCCGGAAGCGTACGGCGCAGTGGACGAAGCACAGGCGGTGCTGGGGCTGGTGCGCGCCGAAGCTGGGGGCGAACTGGCGGAGCTGGTCGAGCAGCTCGAGTGCGACCTCTGGCGGGTGATGGGCGAGCTGGCGGGCGCCGTTCGTGGCGACGGTGTCACGCCCGGAATGGTCACGTGGCTCGAGGAGCAAATTGACTCGCTCGGCGACCGCTTCGAGATGCCGCAGGAGTTCGTCGTTCCGGGCGAGAACCGGGTGGCAGCGTTGCTCGACCATGCGCGTACCGTCGCGCGGCGCGCCGAACGGCGCGCGCTGGCGGCTGGCGTTGGGGGCGGCGCGCTGGCGTACCTGAATCGCCTTTCGGACTTGCTGTGGGTAATGGCGCGCTGGCAGGCGGGCGAGGCGTTGCCGTCGCGCGACTGATGCAGCTCCCCGACGGGCTGGCGAAGCACCTGCGCGAGCAGCTGGAGGACCAGCGGGGCAGCGAGGACGCCCGCGCCGCGCGCGGCAACGCCCTCGGCTTCGGCGTCCTGGGCGAGCGGCGCGCTCGCGACGACGAGCTGCGTCGCAGCCTCGAGCTGCCGGCGGCCGCCAGCGGCGGCGTTCTGGGCGCACGCGAGGAGGAATCGCGCGGCGCCGTCTGCGTCCTGCTGCGGCTCTCCCCCCGGGAGAACTTGCGTGAAGCGCGCGAGCTGTTCGAACAGGTGCTGGCGGAGGCGATGCCCGACCTGCCGGACGACCTCGACGGCGACGTGGCGACCGAGCCGCTGCGGCTTGCGCGGCAGGCGCGCGCCGGCCTCTCGGAAGTAGCGTTCCTCGCCGGGGAGTATGGCCGTTGCCGCAACGAGGCGGAGCTGGCGCGCGAGCTGATTCCGGCTTACCTGCTCTACCAACCGCATCGCAAGGGTTACCCGCACGAACTGATGGCGCGCGGGATGGCGGAGGAAGATGCCGAGCAGGTTTCGCGCGGTACGGTGATGCAGGAGGAATTCCTGCAATATGCGCTTGACGTGGGCTATTTGCGGCCGTGGGAGGACACCTACTTCGTGGCGTACACGCTGGCGCGCGCCGGGAGGCGCTGGCTCGACGAGCGCGGCGGCTGAAATACGGAGTTGAACAGTTTTAAGTATGCAGCTAGGGCAGTGGCCGCCGAGGCAACTCATGTTCAGTAACAAAAGGGTAGCTTGGGCTATCCTGGCTGCATTCCTGCTAAGCTCCGTACCTACCGTGACTGCGGGCGGCGACTACGACGAGTGGTTCTGGGATATAACAGGCGACACCACCGACGAGGATGGTGACGGCTACAACGACACCGCCACGATCGGCTACGACCCCGATACCACCTGTGAATGTGATGTTGATATCTACGTCTACATCACAGTGTACGACAGCGAAACCGGTGACGAGGTGGATTCCGGCAGCTTTGAGTACACAATCAACAATGGCGAGGGCGACTGGTTCGAAGAGGACTGGACCCCCGACTACAATGGCACTTTTGACTTCAACATCACGCTCTACGACGACGAGGGTTACCTAGAGGACTACGCGGACTGGTACGATGTTGAGCTATGGGCAATGACGGGTTCAACGGACGAGACCATCAACGTCGATAACGCAGTCACCAATGATGATGAGGATACCCTGATGAATGATTTCGACTTCTGGGCGCACACCAAGAACGATGACATAGAAGCCGTCAACATCACGGTCTGGAAGAAGAACCTGCTCGGGCAGTGGGACTTCTATGACAACGGTACCACGGATGACGCGGGAGAACTGAACCTGAACAACGTCACGAGTGGCGACTACATGTGGGCTGCCTCATTTGGCGGGGAAGACCTCACCAACGAAGGCGGTTACGCCGTCGTCGACCAGACCTATACGACGGGGCACATCGGCGTGATTGATGACTGGGATGGAGTTGGTGATTATGACGACTTCGTGGTCCTGATTCCAGAAGGTAACGGCAGCAGGGATGACGGCTATGTCGAAATCTACGACGAGGACGAGAACCTGGTCGACGACGGCACCACCGATGACGAAAGCTTTGGCGACTACAATTTCTTTGTCTCGTACGACTTGGAACAGGGCAACTACACCCACTACATCTACAAGGAGCAGGATGGAGACCTGCTACAGAATGGCAGTTTCTATTCCTACGGCAGCACCGATAACAACACCGATGAATGGTTTGCGGAATGGGATTACTCTACCGAGGACACCAACGAGGACGACCAGGATGACACCATCAACATTTACTTCGATCCCGAGACCGAGTGTGATTGCGAGGTCGATGTCGAAGTTTACGTAGATGTTTACGAGAACGATACAGGTGACTGGATTGACTACACCTATGGTGAATACACAATCAACGGCACTGCCGACGACTGGTTCAAGCTGAACTGGACTGCTACCGAAAACGGCAGCTACGATTTCCAGGTAAGTCTATGGGATGAAGACGACAACTACGAGGACGAGTTCGAAATCGACAATGTCTACCTCACCAACGGCGGTGGCGGTGGCGGTGGCCAAGGTGACGAGGACGAGTGGTTCTACGACTGGGATTACTCTACCGAGGACACCAATGAGGATGACGAGGACGACACAATCATAATCGGCTACGACCCCGACACCACCTGTGACTGCTACGTCAACATCACGGTCTACGTCGACGTCTACGATAACGAGACCGGCGAGTGGGTTGACGGAATCGACGCCGAGCACACGATTTACGACGGGGAGGGTGACTGGTTCGAGCAGAACTGGACTGCCAGCGAGGACGGCACCTACGACTTCTGGGTCGACATGTACGACGAGGACTGGAACCAGGAGGACGATTTCTGGATTTACAACGTATCCCTCACCTCCGGCAGCGGTGGCGGTAACGGCACTGGAGACGAGGATGAGTGGTTCTACGACTGGGATTACGACACCGAAGATGACAATGGCGATGGCGAGGACGACACAATCGTAATCGGCTACGACCCCGACACCACCTGTGACTGCAACATCAGCATCACAGTCTACGTCGACGTCTACGATAACGAGACCGGCGACTTGGTTTACTGGGACGAGGACGGCACCAACCACACGATTTACGACGGGGAGGTCGATTGGTTCGAACAGGACTGGACCGCCGAGGAGGACGGCACCTACGATTTCAACGTCTCACTCTACGAGGATGAGAACGGCAACCTAGAAGACTGGTTCTGGATTTACGACGTATCCCTCAGTGAAGGCGGCGGCGGTAACGGCACTGGAGACGAGGACGAGTGGTTCTACTACTGGGACTACGATGTTGATCCTTCAGACACTATCACGATAGGCTATGACCCCGATACCACCTGTGATTGCGAAGTCGACATCACGGTCTACGTCGACGTCTACGATAACGAGACCAGTGACTACGTTGACTGGACCTATGCCGAGCACACGATTTACGACGAGGAGAGCGACGACTTCGCGCAGGACTGGACTGCCGACGAGAACGGGACCTACGACTTCAACGTCTCACTCTACGACGAGGATTACAACTTGGAGGACTGGTTCTGGATCTATAACGTATCCCTCAGTGAAGGCGGCGGCGGTACTGGTGACGAGGATGAGTGGTTCGACGAGTGGGACTACGAAACCGAAGATGCCAGAATCGAAATCAGCTACGACCCCGATACCAGCTGTGACTGCTATGTCGACATCGAGGTCTACATCGACGTCTTCGACAACGAGACCGGTGACTACGTTGATTCTCTCTACGACGATCATACCATTTACAACGAAGAAGAAGACTGGTTCGGGCAGGACTGGACCTATTACGAGGGCACCTATGATTTCAATGTTTATTTGTACGACCAGGAATACGGACACGAAGAAGACAACTTCTGGATCTACGGCGTCGAGCTAACTGAGGCGGAACAGAACGCGGCCCCCGTTATTGATGCGCTCAACGTCGCTGATGGCGATGAGGGTGCAGAGGTTTCGCTCAGCGTTGACGCGCACGATGACGATGACGACAACCTGACCTACAGTTGGGACTTCGGCGACGGCGAGACTGCCAGTGGCGAGAACGTCAAGCACACCTGGGCTGACGACGGCGACTACACCGTGACGGTCACGGTGAGCGACGGTGAGGAGGAGGACAGCGAAAGCGCGACCGTCTCCGTCACCAACGTTGCGCCGACGCTCTCGGTCGATGGAGCCAGCTCCGGCCAGGAGGCGCAGGCGTGCACTTTCGAGGCTGACACGAGCGACGTCGAGGCCGACACCGTCAGCGTGACGTGGGATTTCGGCGACGGTGAGACTGGCAGCGGCGATGAGGTGACCTACGCTTGGACCGATGACGGCACCTACACCGTAACAGTCACCGCCTCCGACGAGGATGGTGGCGAGACGACCGAGACATTCAACATCAGCATCAGCAACCGCGCACCGACCCTGCAGGTCTCCGCGTCGGCGACCAGCGGCGACGAGGGCGACTCGTTCGCGTTCAGCGCTGTCACGAGCGACGTCACCGATGACACCGTCAGCGTGACGTGGGACTTCGGCGACGGACAGACTGCGAATGGCCTGGCGGTGACGCACACCTTTACTGACGACGGCACCTTCGTGGTCGAGGTCATCGCCTCCGACGAAGATGGTGGTGTTACCAGCGAAAAGGTCTACCTCGACATCGCCAACGTCGCGCCATCGCTGACCAACCTACAGTTACCACCGGCGGTCAGGCAGGGCGAGGATGTCACCATCACAATAGAGGCGACCGACCCCGGTGACGACGAGGTCACTATCACCTGGAACATGGGTGACGGAACCACCTACGAGGGCGGGACCGTGACCCACACCTACAGCAAGTCTGACACCTACACCGTCACGGTCTGCGCGACCGATGATGACGGTGGTGAAGACTGCCAGCAGGCGACCATACCCATCGAGCTGCTCGAGCAACTGGAAGAAGAGGGTGGATTGTTGCCCGGATTCAGCCTGCTGAGTGCGATGGCGATGCTCGGCCTTCTAGCGGTTTTCCGTCGTCGCTAGGCTTCGAATCCCTGCTCTTGTAGCTCTTTCCGCACCAGCCTAGCCCTCATAACCGCGCCAGCGACTGCCCCGGCATGCTCGCGCGACTGCCGACCGGGTGCCCCAGCATTGATGAACTGCTCGGCGGCGGGGTCGAAGCGGGCGCGCTGACGCTGGTCTACGGCGAGCCGGGGAGTGGCAAGACCAGCCTAGCGCTGCAATTGTCGCGTGAAGTGCTCGCTAGCGGTGGCAAGTCGGTACTGTTCATCGACACCGAAGGGCTCTCGGCAGAACGGCTGGAGCAGGTGTGTGGCGGCGAAGCGCCTGACGGTCTATCCATCGCGGTGCCGGTCGACCAGGCTGAACTGCTCGAGCTGCTCAAAGGCCGGGATAATCCGCCGGCGCTGCTTATCATCGATACCGTAAACGCATACGCGCGGCTGGAGTATGCGATTGACAAGGAGAAGTGCGAGCGGGTCTTCACGCGCATGATGATTGGTCTGTACAACCTTGCGACGCGGCATGATCTCCCCATCCTGTTGACAGGGCAGGTTTACGAGCGCGATGGTGAAGTCGGCCCCTACTACGGCAAGTCGCTGGTCCACATGGCCAAGACGCTGCTCCACCTGGAAAAGGCGCACGCGCCCGGGCTGCGGCACGCGCGCCTCAAGAAGCACCGCTCACTGCCCGAAGGCGTCGCCGATTTCCTGCTGACCAGCAACGGGCTCGAGTAGTCGGCGCCGTCGCCGTGCGGCGATTGCCATCGCGCTGAGCGCGACCGGCAGGCCGGGGCCGGGCAGCTCCTCGAGTTTCTGCTGCCATCCCGCCTTTGAGTCACTGGCGTTGCCGTCGGGGTCGGTCATGTTGTCGCCGTTCCCGTCGCCGCTGCCCGGACCGGGCGACGACGCCTTCGAAATCCAGAACTGGTCGGCGACCGCGCCGTCGGAGTTGCGGATGAAGCTGAAGTGCAGCTCGCCTTGCGGGGTAACTTCGAAGACCGAGTAACCGTAGGATGCCTCGCGGTAGGCGGACCAAGCGGGCTGTGGTTCGTCGAACTCGTCGTAGAGCGAGCGGCCACCGGTGCCGACGACGACATGGATGGGTGCGCCGGGGTTGCGGTACGGTTCCGTCGCGCTGGAAGTAGAATTTGAGAGAGGTTCTTCCTGGAAGACGGGGTAGCTGCGTTCGTAGCTGTGGTCGTGCCCCCAGACGGCGAGGTCGACGCCGTAATCGTAGAGCAGCTCCTCCATCGCGTCACGGAAATCGACTTCACTGCCGTGTGCCGAGTTGGAGCTGTACATCGGCCGGTGCGCGAACACCACCAGCCACGGCGTCGCTTGGCGGTCCACCTCTTGGAGTTCGCTCTCCAGCCAGTTGTACTGCTGGCTGCCGGGCCCGTAGTCGTGCTCCGACGACAGGGATATAAAGTGGATCCCCTCGAAACTGAAGCTGTACCAGAACGGGTTCGACCCTGACGTGTAGAACCGCGTTTCATACGCGTCGAACTCGTAGTAGGCCTCATCCTCGTGGTTGCCGGGAGCATACATGTGCGGCACCGTTGCCGCCAGCGGCTGGATCTGGTTCTGGTAGTCATCCCAGAGGGACTGGTCCGCTACGCCCCCCGAGCCGACGTCGTTAGCGTATGATATGTCGCCGGCGTGGATGACCAGGTCCAGGCTCGCGGCGCGCATTTTCTGCGTTGTCGCTTCGGCATCAGAGGAAATGCCATGGTCAGCGATGGCGCCGATACGCACCGGGCGGCTGCCCTGCGGCACGGTCACGAAGCTGGCGACGTCGCTCCATTCGCCGTCGCCGCCGACGCGGTAGTGGTAGGTGTTGTTGGGAGCGAGGCCAGCCAGCTCGACGGTATGGATACAGGTGGTCCAGTCATACATCTCCCACGAACCCGACGCGGTCTGGTTGAGGCTGTCCGGTCCGAGGCCGTATTCGATGTCGCTGGACGAGGTGCAGAGCAGCGTCGTGGCTTCAGCGGTGCCCCACTGCACAACCATTCCGTCGCCTAGGGCATTCGTCGCCAGATGCACCTGTTCGGGCGGCTCGCCCGCCGTGGCTGGCGCCAGCCAGAGCAATAGCGTAGCCAGCAAAATCAACTGCCGCATCGCGCCCCACTAGCCGCGGGCGCAAATACGGTTTCCCGCGTCAAACCCTTTATCTCCGGGCCAATAGCGGGAACATGTCGGACTACGACGATTTCATCGCTCGCGTGGAGGAGCTCTCGACTATCGAGAGCATCGGCGGGCTGCTCGGCTGGGACCAGGAAACCATGATGCCGCCGAAGGGCGGGAAGCTGCGTGCCGAGTCGCTGGCGTTCCTGTCGGGGCTGGCGCATTCGCGGTTGGTCGACCCGGCGATGGGCGAGCTGCTTGTGAAGCTCGAGGGCGCCAACCTCGATGAGGGACAGGAGGCCAACGTGCGCGAGGTGCGCCATGCGTGGGAAAAGGCGACGAAGCTGCCGGCCGAGCTGGTCGAGGAAATCGCGCGGCACAAGTCGCTGGCGCTGCAGGTATGGCAGGAGGCGCGCGCGGAGGACGACTTCGCGAAGTTCCAGCCGGCGCTCGAGAAGATGGTCGAGCTGCAATGCCGGGCGGCAGAGCACTACGGCTACGATGACAACATCTACGACGCGATGCTCGACAACTACGAGCCGGGGATGACGGTCGCGCAGCTCGACCCGCTCTTTGCCGGGCTGCGCGAGGAAATCGTCCCGCTGGTGAAGGCCATCGGCCGCTGCGACCAGCCCGACATGTCGTTCATGGAACGCGGGCCGTTCCCCGAGGCGGGGCAGCGCGAGTTCTCGCTGCGCGTCGCCGCTGCCATTGGGTTCGACTTCGATGCGGGGCGCATGGATACGTCGACGCACCCCTTCTGCTCCGGCGCTGGCCCGCGCGACGTGCGGTTCACGACACGCTACGACGAGTCATCCCCCTTCGGCTGCCTCTACGGCGTGATGCACGAGACCGGCCACGGGCTCTACGAGCAGGGGCTGCTTGCGGAGCACGAGGGCACCCCGCTTGGCAAGGCTGTGTCGCTCGGAGTGCACGAGTCGCAGTCGCGGCTGTGGGAGAACCTGGTTGGCCGCAGCCGCGAGTTCTGGGAACACTGGCTGCCCGATTTCCGCGAGACGTTCCCCCACGTCGGCGACCTTGACCTCGACACAATCCACCGGGCGGCGAACCGCGTCCACCCGTCGCTGATTCGCGTCGAGGCGGATGAAGCCACGTACAATCTGCACATCATGCTGCGCTACGAAGTCGAAAAGGCGCTGGTCAACGGCGAAGTCCCGGTAGGCGACCTACCGCAGTTCTGGAACTCGCGCATGGAGAAATACCTCGGCATAACCCCGCCGAACGATACGCAGGGCGTCCTGCAGGACATCCACTGGAGCATGGGCGCTATCGGCTATTTCCCGACCTACACCCTCGGAAATCTCTACGCGGCGCAGTTGTGGGAAGCGACGCTGCGTGACCTGCCTGACTTGCCGCAGCAGATTGCCGTCGGGAAAACCGCGTCGCTGCTGGAATGGATGCGCAGCCACATCCACGTGTATGGCAGTCGCTGGGAGCCAGAGGAGCTGATGCAGCGCGCCAGCGGCGTGGAGCCCGGTGCAGAGGCTTTCGTGCGCTACCTGAAGGGGAAGTTCGGGGCGCTCTACGGGCTGGCCTGACGCCTCTGCCGCCAGCGCGCCAGCACCGCCACCCCGGCGACCACTACAGCGATGACGAGCACCAGCAGCAGGGCAAGCAATAGTGCGACAGCGGCAGCCTTCACGGATTTTGAAGAGGGGGTGCGCTATAGAATTTTCGCGAGCAAGGCTGGTTCAGTCGTCTTTGCCCGTAAATGGTAGCCCCGCCAGGATTCGAACCTGGGTCACAGGCTCCAAAGGCCTGCATGCTGGACCGCTACACCACGGGGCTGCCTGCCGTCGAGCAGGCGCTGGTTATAGAAGCGCTCCCGCGCAACCATTAAAACTCGCAGTCTGCGTGCGCGTTAGCAGTCGTCATGAGTGAAGCAGTCTCCAAGAGCTCGGTCCAGAAATTCATGGACGCGATTTCCAGCCATTACGAAGGGCTTGGCTATCCGCTGACCTGGAGTGACGCCGAGGATGAAGGCGAGGTGCTGGAAATCCAGTTCAAGTCAGAGTCCGGCTACTTCGTCTCGGCGCGCTTCGTCCCGCGCAAGGACTACGTTGTCCTGAAGGACGAATGGGGCCGCGAACTGAAGTTGCGCCCGACGCGCGGCAATTTGAAGGAGATCAAGGGTTGGTCAGAGTCGCGCGACTGAGTCGCGCCCGTCGGTAGCCTGCTGCGACCCGCTACTGCGGTAGCCGGCTCATGCTTTCGACACCGGGGCGTGGGATGACCTGCAGGTCCACCACCACCCCATCGTTGCCAAAGCTGAAGACCCACGGCTCGCACCAGCCGATTTCGGTCTGCAGGATTTGCGCCGGGCTGTAGTCAAGCAGCTGCATCACAATGGCGCGAATCGAGTTGCCGTGCGCGCTCACCAACACGTTGCGGCCGGCCCTGACCTCCGGCAGGATGTGGTCGTGCAGGTAGGGAATCGCGCGGTCGGTGGTGTCCGCCAGCGACTCGCCGCCCGGGGGTGCGACGTCGAAGCTACGGCGCCACTGGTGCACCTGCTCCGCTCCGAAGCGCTCGGCTGCCTCGGCCTTGTCCTGCCCGATAAGGTCGCCGTAGTTGCGTTCGTTGAGCGCTAGGTCGCGCTCGACTGGGATGTCCTCTTGCCCGAGGCCGGCGAGCATGATGTCGAGCGTGTGCTGCGCGCGCACTAGCAGTGACGTGAACGCGATGCCGAACTCCATCCCGCGCAGCAGCGGCACCGCCTGCTCCGCTTCGGCGACGCCCTGCGCGTTGAGCGGCACGTCCTTCCAGCCGGTGAACCGGTTCTGGTCGTTGTAGGTTGAGAGCCCGTGACGCACCAGTACAAGTTTTCCTGGAGTCACGTAAATTCCTCCAGCGTCGTTTCCCCCCGGTCGGGGAGTGCTTGTGCAGGTATTCCCAGCCGTTTACGGATTTCGCGCGCCAGCTCGCTCTGCGCGCCATGGACTGTGTAGACCTGCTGCGGCGCGCACGCCTCGACGAAGTTGAGCAGCCCGGTGAAGTCGGCGTGGTCGCTCATCGGGAACCCCGCGTCGACGCCGCGCAGCGCCCACGGCGCGAAAGCGCACCAGCCGGAAACGCGCGCAGTGTGCGCGCCGCGCTGCCGCAGCTCGAGCACGACCGCGTCGGGGCGGCGGCCGCTGGTTGCGGTCGATGACGTCACGAGCATCCCCGGCGCGGCGCGCTGCTCGGGCGAGAGCGCCGCGAAGCGGTCGTATTCCAGCGGCACGTCGTACGCGACGTAGATGTCGCACACCTCGCCCACCTCGTCAGAGACCGCGGGGCGCAGTCCGGCGGCGTTGGCGGCCGCGACGACCTCCTGCGCCTTGCCGAGTGTGTATGCCCCCACGATGCCGCCGCCGTTGGCCGCGACCGTCAGCATCCACCCCTGTAGGTCGCGCAGTACGCGCTGGCGCGGCGGCAGCACTTGCTCCGGCTTGCCGTAAGTCGCCTCGATTACCAGCGTCTCGCACCGTTGCGGCTCGGCGCGTCCGGCGGTGATGGTGCCATACGGGTTGAAGTCGCCGGTGTAGAGCACGCGTCCGCCGTCGACCGCGACCATTGCGCTGCCGATGACGTGGCCGGCGTCGTAGAATTCAACCTCGATACCGCGTACGGTGAACGGCTCGCGGTAGCCGTGCAGCTGCGCCTTGCGGCTGCCGGTGCGCGCGTGCATCACTTCGGCTGTCGCCGGTGTCATGTGCGTCCGCGGTCGCAGGTGGTCGGAGTGCGCGTGCGTTACCACTCCGTCGGGGCGGCCGCGTGACGGGTCAAGGTAGACCGCCCCCTTGCCGTCGGAGACGCAGATACCGCCGTGCGCGAAAACCTGCATCACTCCTCCCGCAGTGAGAAGCCGTAGCGCGCCGGCTCGCGCCAGCGGTGTCCCGTCGTGTAGCGGCAGAGTGGACAGCGGAAGCCGATGGCGACGCGGCCACCCGAGAGCGTCGCGTTGTGCACCTTTGCCAGCGGCTCGCGGCAGACCGGGCACGGGACGCCAGGGGCGGCGAACTCGCCGCGGTGGTGGTGGTGCCCCGTAAGGTCATCCCCTTCGCGGACGCGGCGCCAGCGCTTGACGACTGGGTCGTAGCGCATGCCCATCCGCCGCAGGTCGGTATCGTCAGGCTCCGGCGCCGCGCCGACCGAGCGGGTGCGGATGTCCAGCTTGACGCGGCCAGAGTGCACCATCACCCGCCGCATCCGTTCGGCGCCGAGTCGGAATTCGCCGTCCTCTTCGTGGAGCCGTGCCAGCACCCGCCGCTGCATTTCGCCCTGCGTCCCGACGTGGCCCGAAGCTACGAGCGTCGCGACCGCGGCGGCAACGATTTCGCTGTCGGTCGCCTTGCGGAACTCCATCGCGCCCGCAGGCTCCGCCTCCGCTTAAGCGTGGCGGGCGGTGAAGCCCAGCGCGACGCCGTCGACCTCGAAGCGCTCCGTCCGCTTCGGCGCCACCTCGCGGTGCAGTTTTGCGTCAGCGGCGCGGGTCTCTGACTGCACCCACTCCCAGTCGGCGGCAGCCAGTTCGGGCGTCCCGTCGGGCAGCCACACCTCGAGCGCGATGCGGTCCTCGATTGCCAAATCGAGCGCCTTGCGCTGCGCCTGCACGCGGCGGGTGATTTCGCGCGCCAGTCCCTTCGAGAGCAGCGCGTCGTTGACCGCCATGTCGAGCACCAGCGAAACGCCCGAATCGAGCGTCGCAGCGGCGAAGCCGGGACGCTCGACACGCAGCAGATCGACATCCTCCGGGGCGATGGCGTGGCCGGCTAGCTCCAGCCGGCCGTCCTCGAGCGCAGCGGCACCCTCCTCAGGGTCAAGCGCTTCGAGCGCCGCCTTGACGGCGGGCAGATCGCCCTTAACCTTCGCGCCGAGCGTGCCGAAATTGGGGCGCAGCTCGACCTGCTGGAACTTCTTCAGCTTCGGCTCGATCGTCAGCGATTCGACGTTCAGCTCCTCCGCCAGTAGCGAATGGAACTGTGCGATGTCGGGGCCGCCCACAATCCAGCCGGCGCGGCACGGCAGCCGCTGCCGCCGCTGCGACTCGGCGCGCACGCGGCGCCCCGCTTCAGCCAGTGCGCGCACCAGCGCCATTTGCTCCTCGAGCGCGACGTCGCGCTCCGCAGGCGCCGGCCAGTCGGCGAGATGGACGCTGCTGCCCGCCAGTGCGTGGTGGATATGGTCGCTCATGTAAGGCGCAATTGGCGCCATCAATCGGCAGACGGTCGCGAGCAATGTGTGCAGCGTATGCTGGCAGGCGGTCTTGTCCTCCGACGGCGCGTCGCTCCAGAGCCGCCGCCGCGACCGTCGCACATACCAGTTGCTGACGTCGTCGACGACAAACTCCTCCAGTAGCCGCGCCGCGCGGTGGAAGCGCCACTGCTCGAAAAGCGCAGTATATTCCTCGACGACGGTAGAGAGCCGCGAGAGCGCCCAGCGGTCGAGCGGCGCCAGCGGGGGCGGCTCCGCGCCTGGGTCGAAGTCGTCGAGCGCGGCGTAGTCAGCGTGGAAGCGGTAGGTGTTCCACAACGTCAGGAAGAAGCGCGCGAAGGTTTCGCGCAGCCCTTTGGCATCAAACCGTAGTTCAGCCCATGGGGCGCCCGCCGTCACCATATACCAGCGCACGGCGTCGGCGCCTTCGCGGTCGAAATGGTCGCCCGGGTTGACGATGTTGCCGCGCGACTTGGACATCTTCTTGCCTTCGTGGTCAAGAATCAGCCCCAGCGACAGGCAGCTACGGTAGCAGGGCGAGTCGAAGACTGTAGTCGCGACCGCCAGCAGCGAATAGAACCAGCCGCGCGTCTGGTCGACCCCCTCGCAGATGTAGTCGACCGGGAAATTCGCCTCGAATTTCCCGTCCTCCGCGAAGGGATAGTGCCATTGCGCGAAGCTGGCGCAGCCCGAGTCGAACCAGCAATCCATCACGAACGGCTCGCGTGCCATCTCGCCGCCGCACTCGCTGCACCGCAGCTTCACCGCGTCGATGTAGGGGCGGTGCAAGTCCTCCGGGACGGTGGCGGGGTCAAGCGCCAGCTCGCGCAGCTCAGCGCGCGAGCCGATGCAGTGCTGGTGGCCGCACTCGCAGCGCCAGACCGGCAGCGGCGTGCCCCAGAACCGCTCGCGGCTGATGGCCCAGTCCTTGACGTTCTCAATCCACTCGCCAAATCGCTTCTCGCCGACCCACGTCGGCGCCCATTCGACCTGCGCATTGTGCTCCAGCAGGCGCTCCCGCACGGCAGTCATCCGCACGAACCACGAATCCATGGCGTAGTAGAGCAGTGGCTGGTCGGTGCGCCAGCAGTGGGGGTAGTCGTGGGTGTAATCCTCGGTGCGGTAGAGCCGCCCCGCGTCGTCGAGCAGGCCGATAATATCGCCGTCGCACTCTTTGACGTAACGCCCGTCAAGGTCAGGATGCACGCCCGTCACGAAGCGGCCGTCAGCGCCGACAGTGTGCACTTCGGGCAGCCCGACGGCGCGTCCCAGATTGAAATCGTCCTCGCCATACATGACGGCGGTGTGGACGATGCCGGTCCCCTCAGTGGTGGTGACGAAGTCGGCCGCGACGATGGTCCACGCCGTGTCGGAGCCGCCGGCGTCAATCGCGCCGGGAAATAGCGGCTCGTAGCGCCGGCCGACAAGTTCAGAGCCGGGGAATTCCTCCAGTACCTCGGCCTGGTGGCGCAGCGTCGCCTTCAGCAACTCCTTGGCGAGAATAAGTTCGTCGCCCACCGCGGCGCCGCCGGGGCCGGTCCAGCCCTCGGGCGGCGCGGTGACGCGCACGCGGCAGTAGGTGACGTCCGGCCCGACAGCAAGGCCGACGTTGCCCGGCAGCGTCCAGGGCGTTGTGGTCCACGCCAGGATGGACGCGTCGTCGTCGACCAGCCGGAAGCGGGCGTAGAGCGAAGGCTCGCTGACTTCCTTGTAGCCCAGCGCAACCTCGTGGCTGCTGTAACTCGTGCCGGTCTGCGGGCAGTAGGGCAGCACCTTGTAGTCGCGGTAGAGTAGCCCCTTATCGAACATCTGCTTCAGCGACCACCACGTCGACTCGATGTAGTCGTCGTGGAGCGTGACGTAGGGGTCATCCATGTCGACCCAGAATCCCATGCGCTCGGTCATCTCGCGCCACGCCGACTCGTAGGTCCAGACGGATTCCCGGCAGGCGGTGTTGAACTTCTCGATGCCGTAAGCCTCGATTTCGCTGCTCGTCCCCAGTCCGAGCGCTTTCTGCACCTCGATTTCGACCGGCAGCCCGTGGGTGTCCCAGCCCCCCTTACGCTCGACGTAGCGCCCCTGCATCGCTCGCCAGCGGCAGACCAGGTCCTTGTAGGTCCGCGAGACGACGTGGTGGATACCCGGACGGCCATTGGCAGTCGGTGGCCCCTCCAGGAATACGAACGGCTGCGCCCCCTCGCGCTGCGCCACCTGCCGCGCGAACGTGCCGTCGGCCGCCCAGCGCGCGGCGACCGCCTGTTCGAGCGCTACCGGGTCGTAATCCCCGACGGAGTCGTCTGCCATCGCGTGCGGCAGTTGGCGCCCGCTAAAAAGCCCGCCCGAGTCTTAATCCTTTTATGGCGCCCGCCGTCCGCCGCACCGCGTGCCGGGGTGGCGTAGTTGGTAGCGCGCCGGACTCATAATCCGGAGGTCGCGGGTTCAAACCCCGCTCCCGGCACCATGATTTTTTACAAAAAAGAGAATTATGAATAAAAGTTCTCAAAATGCCTTTGTCTTTCGTCTTTCATTATACCGGCAGTTTCATCCACGAATCTATTTCTATCTTCTCTTTTCTCAAACACCCAAATACAAACACAATCTTTGCTGTGATAAATTGCCTTTAACTCATCATCAACATCACATATTTCTTGAGGTATTTCGGCTTTAATACAAAACATATTCATTCCCACTCTATAGTTCCAGGCGGCTTGTCTGTGACGTCGTAAACCACCCGGTTGATGTCTTCCTTGAGTTCGTTGGTGATGCGGCGCGAGATGCGCTGCTGCACTCCCCACGGCATCGCTGACGCCTGCGCAGTCATCGCATCGTAGCTCTGGACCGCCCGCACGGCAATCGTGTGGCCGTAGGCGCGGACGTCGCCCTGCACCCCCACGGTGCGCACCGGGAGCAGGACGGCGAAATACTGCCACGGCAGTTCCATCTCGCCCGCCTCCGCGGCAGTCTCGAGTTCCTGCTCGACGATGTAGCACGCCTGCCGCACCAGCGCGGTGCGCTCTCGGGTCGCCTCGCCCATCACCCGCACCGCCAGCCCGGGGCCGGGGAACGGCTGACGCTGCGCGACCGCAACGCCGAGGTGTTCCGCCAGCGCGCGCACCTCGTCCTTGTAGAGCTCGCGCAGCGGCTCGCAGAGTTCCATTTCCATGTCCTCCGGCAGGCCGCCGACGTTGTGGTGCGACTTGATGGTGTCGCGCAGCCCGCCGCCCGACTCAATCCAGTCGGGCGCGATGGTCCCCTGCACCAGCCATTTCGCGTCGAAACCGCGCGCCTCTTCCTCGAAGACGCGTATAAAAAGCTCGCCGATGCGCGTGCGCTTCAGCTCGGGGTCGGTCACTCCCTCCAGCGCCGCGTAGAAACGGTCGCTGGCGTCAACCACGTGGTGGTTGACTTTCATATCAACGAGCATGCGACCGACCACCGTCGATTCGTCCTGTCGCATGTAGCCAGTATCAACGTGCACCGCCAGCAGCTGCTCGCCCAGCGCCTGCGACGCGAGCACCGCCGCCGCCATAGAATCGACACCACCCGAGGCGGCGATAATCGCCCGTCCCTGGACCTGCTTCTCGATGGCGGCGACTGCCTCCTTCGCAAATCTGGCGGGGTTGAAGAGGCCCACGCGCGCGCATGCGCCCCACCGCTATAAGGCTGGTTTCAGCGACGGCGGCAGTCTACATTCCAATGTGAGCAAACAGACAGCGTTGTCACATCGATGACGTTGGTGCAAAAAATATTTGGCACCCTTTTATATACCCAGTATCTGCATTCGGACTATGTCGAAAATCACGGCTCTTTTTGCCGCCCTGTTATTCGTCGGCACACTTGCTGGCGCAGTTGTTGCGGAAGGTGAGGCTGAAGGCGAGCGGCCGGACCGGCTGGTGAGGCTGCAAGAACACATCGAGAAGCGGCTAGCGCGACTGGCCGACTTCCGCGAGAATCTACCGGATGACGCCGACACGTCGCGGCTCGATGCGCTCAAGGAGCGACTCGAGACGCGCCAGACGAAGCTGGCGGAATGCGCCGCTGACCGCGAGGCGTGCAAGGCCGAGCGCGACGCAAAGCGCGAGGAGCACCGCGAGGCGACGCTCGAGAAAATGACCGCGCGCACGCAGGCGGCGCTGGATCGCATCGCCGAGTGCCGCGCCTCCGAGGATTGCCCGGCCGACGATGAAAAGCTGGATGCACTCGAGGAGCGGCTCACCGAGCGGCTCGCCAAGCTGGAGGCGTGCAGCTCCGGTGAGGGTGAGTGTGACATGCCCAAGAAGCCGCACGGCCGCAACCCACACCTGAAGGACAGGCTCCGCGAGCGGCTCCAGCACGCCTAGCGCCGACGTACTTTCTTCACGCGCCGCACCACCCGCCGGGGCGGTGTGTTTGGCATACTCCCGTCATTCTCGCCCCAGACGTTGTCGGGCGCGCCGCTGGCGCCCGCGTCGGCGCGCGGCGGAAAGGCGGGCGGGGCGCGGTATTCGGTGACGGTCAGCACGACTGCCGGCAGTACCAGCAGCGTCGCCGCGAGCGCGTAGAGTATCATCGCCGCGGTCAGGATTCCGAACTGGCTGAAGACGGTCATCGACGAGAATGAGAGCATACCGAAGCCGGCCGCGGTCGTCAGCGCCGCGCCGGTGATGGGTGTCCCGGCGTGCTGCACTGCCGTGACCATCGCCGTTTCGGGCAGGTCGCCCTCCGCCAGCGCCTCGCGGTAGCGATGGAGCAGGTGCACTGCGAAGTCGACGCCGACGCCGATGGTGATGGCGGCAATCGAGACGGTGACCAGGTTCAGGCTCCAGCCGAGCGCCCAGATGGTGCCGTAGACCCACGCGGTCACCAGCAGCACCGGCACAATCGCCTCGACGCCTTCGACCCACGAGCGGCGCAACGCTATCAACAAACCCAGGCAAATGACGATGGAGAGCGCCAGCGACTTGAGCATCCCGTCGGTCATGGTGCTCATCATCTGGTAGCGTTCAATCGGCTGACCATACGGGGTCGCCTCGAGCCCTAGCGCCTCGAGCGGCGCGGCGTCCTCCTCCAGCTCCTCCAGCAGCACCTCGCCGCCCATGGTCCCGATGTCGGCGCTGGAGACGCGGATGAGCATCCCGTCAGCGCTGCCGTTGGCGTCGGGCCGCACGAACGCCCTGATCTCGGTCGGCGTCAGGTCGCCGGCGCCCTGCGCCAGCAGGATTCCGAGCAGCTGCTGCGTCTCGGCAGCGCTGTCGGGCAGCCCGTCACCATCGCTGTCGGCCATGCCGAGCTGCGGCGCCATCAGCGAGAACGCCTGCTGCATGACGTTCGCGATGGACCAGACGCGTGGCTGGCCGCCCAGCTGCGCCACCTTCGAGTCGTTTGCCATCGCCGCCTGCGTTTCGAGCAGCGCGCGCAACACTTCGGGCCGCATCAGGTCGTCGCCCTCGACCAGCAATCCCGCCGCCTCGCCTGACGTGGTCGCGAAGTCACGTTCGTAGATGACCCACGCGCGATACATCTCGGAAGTGGGGTCAATCAGGTCCTGCATCTCCAGCTCTTGGTCGAGCTGGACCGCTGCCCAGAGCGAGCCGCCCGTGAGCAGCAGCGCGACCGCAATCACCGTCAGCGGTCGCGCTTGCGAAGCAGTCGCCAGCGCGCCGAGCGCTGGCGCCAGCATCGAACTATCCTCGAGAGCCTTCAGGTCAGGGTCGAGCCAGCGGTCGAGCAGCAGCCGCGCTGCCGGCAGGAAAGTGGTGGTCAGGACGAACGCGGCGCCGATGCCGAGCGCGACGTGGACGCCGAAATCGCGAATCGCCGGCACTTCGGAAATGCGGTTGGCGCCGAAGGCAGCCATGGTCGTCAGCGTTGTCAGTAGCAGTGCCGTCCCGACGAGCCGCACCGAGATGCGCAGCGCCCGCTCCGGCCCGCGGTAGTGGTCAGCGCGATAGCGGTGCAGGATGTGGATGGCGTCGTCAACGCCCAGCGCCAGCACCAGTATCGGCGCGATGAAGGTATATTGCGAGAAGCGCAGGCCGAGCAGTTCACCGGCAGCGAACATCCAGAGCAATGCCATCATCACCGTGCCGAGACTCAGCACGACGTCGGTGGGGCGGCGCAGCGAGAACCAGAGCAGCACCGCCATCGCGCCCAGCGTCAGCGGCAGTAGCGTCGAGAGCGTTGCTTGCGACGCTTCCTGCATCGCTTGGTTGGGGGCCGCCATAGAGTTCAGCACCAGCGTTTCGCTCTCGAAGCCGTGGAACGCGTCGCGCACCGCAAGTTCTGACTCTTCGTCGTTGTAGGCGCCCTGTTTGTCCACGGTCACAGTGACGAAGATCGACCGCGCCTGCCACGCCCCGTCCTCGTAGGAAGGCGCACCGAACATGCCGCCCGCCTGCGGGTCTTCGATGAGCGCACCCAGCGCAGCTTGCAGCGTCGCATCGGGGGCGCTGTCGAGCGCCAGTCCCTGCAACGCCAGTGACGAGTTCACGGCCGAGCCGGGCGACCGCACGACTGCGTTGGTGTCATACGCCCACGTTTGCACTTCGGGTGATGCGAGCATGTGCGTTTCGAGCCGCAGCAATTCCTGCAGCGACTCGCGCGAGAGCAGGTTCTCGCCCGGCGCCTCGACCACGGCCGAGACGTAGAACGGCAACGGGAAGTCGCCATAGGCGACCTGCCCCGCGCTGACCTCGTTCGACGGCGGCAGGTAGTCCTCGAGCGACGTCTCGGTATCCATCGCCTGGAGCGGTTGCAGCGCCAGCCCGCTTACCAGCAGTGCCAGCAGCACGGTCGCCCACGGTCGTGCGGCGACGAGCCGCGAAAGCTCCTCCATGCGCGGCGATGCGATACTGGCAGCCATCGGGCGGCGACTGGTAGGTGAATAAAAACTGCTGGGTAGGCTGGTTTACCGTAGTTCTTGTGGAGTATGAGGTCAACGCTAAATACGCCTCTAAAATAGCCTGAGATAGTGTTCGAATTTCTGGAAGGATTGACTGCGGTTCAACAAGCGTTAGCTGCCGGACTTTTCACTTGGGGCATGACTGCTGCTGGTGCCGGGCTGGTCTTTTTTTTCAAGGAGGTAGACAGGAAGATTCTGGATGCGATGCTGGGTTTTGCAGCAGGCGTAATGATTGCGGCCAGTTTCTGGTCATTGCTGG